>Ga0111538_10014863_pt1 | contig 10252 bp, 12 predicted proteins | sample SoiMethybrSBSTD1_FD_79669 | JGI IMG/M metagenome (GOLD analysis project Ga0111538, IMG submission 79669) | Bulk soil microbial communities from a Populus tree surrounding site in Tennessee, USA - Soil MetaG P. TD hybrid SBSTD1 (version 2)... | ecosystem: Environmental > Terrestrial > Soil >... | reverse complement strand
CGATCCGGCGACAGTTGCGGGCGGAAGGATATTCAGACGCACAAATTACAGGGAGAGCGCTGATGCAGCAGCTGCTTGCCAGCATCCGCGCGGCGCGAGCCAATTTGACGGGCGCCGAGAGCAGCAGGCAGAGCGAAGCTTGAGGACCGTGCCATGAAAGCTCGTAAGCTCATAGATAGTACAGCGTATGGACCGGATGCCATGAAGGCCCTTGGTCAGGCATTCGATGAGGCTTGGCAAACATCGCAGGGAACTTCGGGGACGAACCGCTCGACATAGAGCGAGCGCGCCTCAAGCTGGCCAAAGCGCTATTGTCGGTCGCGAGCGAAGATAGCCGCAATGTGGAGGTGTTGAAGAAGGCCGCTCTACAAATCATGGCGCTCGAATATCGCGAGCGCGCTGACCGCGTCTATTAGCCCCTCCCGTGTAGGTCCGTACGTTACAATACTGAGATTTCACCCGCTTCTGCGGAACTGGCGCCGGGCCAGTGTGGTTCTTGCTTTCGCGGGAATTGAGTTGAGGAGGTGGGCACCAATGGCATCGAATAGCGCAGAAGCTGCACTCAACGGAGCAGCACTCGGCGTGGTTGTCGTCTCGCTGGGGCTGCTAGTGCTTTGGTTTCTCCTTCTGTAGTTCGGCGCCTGCGGGCTGGTAAAACCTTACACGCGCAGGCTGCCCATCGGGCGGCCTGCCCTCCTGATGGAGGCGTGCAATGTCGAGGCGCTCGGGCGAAGTGATCGCTGGCCAGGCGACCACGGAGAGCGGGAGCAGGCGAAGACGGGCCGCGGCCGCGATCACTAGTCGGTGGAGGCTCGCCTGGCCTGCCGTCCCGGCGCGCGCTCGCCGATGTTGACGGGCGTGCCTTTGTTCACGTGTCTGGCAAGTTCCAGAGCATCCCAGTTGGTGAGCCGGACGCAGCCGTGCGACGTGCGCTTGCTCACGGCTCCAGGGTCGGGTGTGCCGTGAATGCCATATCCTTTTGCGGATAGCGCGATCCAGACGAGACCCACGGGATTATTGGGTCCGGGCGGAAGATCGAGGGGCTCCTGCACGTCGACGCCGCGCAGGTTCAGTGAGGGGTCATAGTGGTAGGTGGGATTTTCTGAAACGCCGGTCACCTTGAGCTCGCCCGAGGGCGAGGGTCGCTCGGCGCTGCCAACCGTCGCGGGGTAGACCGCAACGATGGCATCGCTTTTGTCATAAGCAATCACGCGCTGGCGGGCGGCATCAACCTCGACGCGTGAAATCTTGCGCGGTAGCTCCTCGCGCTGGACGTTGGCGACGACGATTTCCGTGCCAGCCTCCTGGAACCGGGCATTGGGATTGAGCTGGCGCAACAGCTTCTCGCTCATGTGGAACTTCTCGGCGAGTAGCTCCTGCGCGCTGGTGTAGCTGAGACGCTTGAGAGATGCCTTTTCGCGGAAGTCATCGGGAACCTTGTCGATGAAAGGTCCCGCGGCGTCCTTCTCGGTGATGGTGTAGCTGGTGAGCGCCGGCTCCTGATCGTTTTCAACAAGCGCGCGCCACACCTTTTCATCGATCTGCTCGCCGCGTCCGAGGCCGCGCATCTCGCGATAGGCCGCGACCGCCTTGCGGGTGTTTTCGCCGCGCGTGGCATCGATCTCACCTGGTGAGGCGTGAGCGCGGTCGAGTAAGACCTGGAGCTTCACGAGCAAAGGCGTGGACGCACTCCCGCCCCGCCACTCCGCGTTGTTCACGCTATCGATGCTGACGTTGTGCGCTGCGGAATCCTGCTTGCGTGCGGCGAGCACCGGGGAGGCAACGAGCGCGAGAACCGTCACAACTAAAGCCATGGCGCGGAGGGCGGAAGTGGGCATCTGAACCTCAGAGGTGAGCTCTTATTCTCAAACGAAAGCGCATTGCACGTAGTTCCGTGAGTGCGGATGCGGGAACGATTTGTTCGGCCGGGCTTTACCCTGGTGGGTGCCTCAGTCATGGACTTGAATTCAAAATCGGCATGGACAATCGCCGCCCTCGCTCTGGCCGGCGGCGTCTTGTTGCTGGGCGGGACCATTCCGTGGAACGGGCGAAACGCAGGCTTTGATGGCGCGGCCCTTGCAGCCCGGGCTCCCGGCACTCCGGGCAGGCAAGGAAAAACTCCGAGACCTGCCGAAGCGGACCATCCGCCGGTGGCGCCGGAAGGCAAGGCGGAAGCCGAGACTTGGTCGGATGCGGAGATCATCTCCGGCCTCGAGGAGTGCGTGCGGCTACTGGCGCCGACGGGCGCTGAAGTGGAAATCTCCAAGCCCATCCGCAATGGTCAATGCGGAACGCCGGCGCCGGTTCTTCTCAAACGTATTGCCGGCGTCGAGGTAACCCCTCCAGCTGTGGTGAACTGCCGTCTCGCTGCCAGGCTTGATCACTGGATGAAGGATACGGTTCAGCCTGTCGCGGAAGAGATGCTGGGCGGACGGGTCGCGCGCATCATCACAGCATCGGGATACGCTTGCCGCCAGCGAATCGGCACCTCTGGCGGCCGATTGAGCGAGCATTCACTGGCCAACGCGCTCGATATCTCGGCGTTCGTGATGGGAGGGGACCAGCCGATCGACGTGCTGACGAACTGGGGCCCGACGGCGCGTGACCGGCAGGCGCAAGCGAAAAGCGAAAAGCCGGCCGGCGGCGGAGACGCACGTCCGATACGGGATGCAGAGCAGGTCGACGGGGCCTCAACCAATAGGGCGCGGTTCCTGCGGCGCATGCATGCAGGCGCTTGCGCCATGTTTGGCACGGTGCTGGGACCGGAAGCGAACGAGGCGCATCGCGATCACCTGCACCTCGACCTCGCGCCCCGCAAGCACAGCGCGTTCTGCGAGTAATAAGGCGATCGAGCGCATGCCCAATTACTTGAAGCTGCGTCCTTTCGATGATGACGGCAACCTCAACATGGTCGTGGAAACGCCGCGGGGGTCCGCGGTCAAGCTGAAGTACGAGCCGAAGGCCAAAGTGTTCATCGTATCGCGCTCGCTTGTCCTCGGGCTGATCTACCCGTTCGATTGGGGCTTCATTCCGGGCACAAAGTCGGAGGACGGAGATCCGCTCGATGCGCTGGCGGTACACGATTCTTCGACTTACCCCGGGGTGGTGCTGCCGTGCCGCGCCCTAGGTGTCGTCGACGTCAGCCAGAAGGGCGAAAAGGGCAGGGAGGAGAACCCGCGGCTGATCGTGATGCCGAGCTGGCACGAGCGGATGCGTGAGTTCGAGAAGGCCACCGGCTTGCCTAAGCGCCTGCGCGAAGAGATTGAGCAGTTCTTCGTCAGCGCGACGTTCTTTACCGGCAAGGATGCGAAAATCGAAGGCTGGCGCGGCCCCAAGGCCGCGCTTGGTGTCGTCAAGCAAACCATGCAAGGCAAACGACGCGGGTCCTGAAGGTCGGCAAGTTCGCAACGATAAGTTCGAGGTCGAAACGGCGCCTGAGACCCGCCAATGCGCTGCCGCGCGCCATCAGGTTTGGCCATCGTGGGTCACTCGCCCGCGAACGTGACGATCTCGATCTTGTTGCCGTCCGGGTCTCGCAGGAACCCAGCGTAGTAGTTCGGATCGTACTCAGAGCGTATGCCGGGAGCCCCTTCGTTCGTCCCGCCATGGGCAAGACCGGCTTCGTAACAGGCGCGCACAGTTTTGCGTCGTCCTGCGTGGAAGGCGAAATGCGTCCCATTCCCCGCCACCGCCCTGTCTCCGTTAACCGGCTTCTCAACGCTGAAAATGGTTTCCGTGAGACCGTACGCAATGATCCGCTCCGTCTCTTTGATCAGCCGCAGGCCCAGCGCAGCCATCAGCGGGTCGTAGAAAGACTTGGCGCGCTTCAGATCATTGGTGCCCAATGAAACGTGGTGGAGGACCATCTTATCCTTTTACCCTTCTTTGCCCCGAACCGTTTTCATTGCCGCCTCAGTACCGGATAGCCGAACCACAACCCCGCAACCACGATGAACGCCAGCAGCCCAAGCGCGGTTCCCCAAAGCTCGCTTTCAAGAACGACCGATCCGATCAAGAACATGTTGAGCGTGATCGCCATCGTAAAGGCAGCCATCGCGCAGGCAATGAGGCGCGATGCAAAGTCAATCAGCGAGCGCGATACCTTCCCACGAAGGACCATGCGGTGATACGCAGCTGGCGTCATGATAAGCGCGATCGCTAAAGCGAGAGCGACCAATGCCCCAAGATGCGCGAGCTTCAAAGACCACTCCAGTTGCTTGAAGCTGGGGTGAAATGGAACGATGAGCTGAAAACCGAACAGCGCCTGCAGACCCGGAATGACGGTGCGCGCTTCCTCGAGCGTATGCTGCAGCTCCTTGTCGAGCGGCTCGGTCTCAACCTCGTCGCCGTCGTGCGTTCGCTTAGTACAATTCACAACCCGGCACCTGCCATCGATTTGGTCTTCCAGCACGAAGGCGACCAGCGCGAAGGACCCAGCATGAATCGAGCAGGCGAAGGTGACTCATAGGTTCCTCACTCAGCATGCCCACTGGCTTGAGCGCGCGTCGCGTGTCGGGCGTTTACTCAGGCCGCCTTGCGTCCATTTCTTCTTTGACGGGGAGACCCGGAGCCTGCTCTTTTCCGGCCGGCTCCTCTCCCGCCCGCCATGGCATTGACCCGGCTCTCCGCTATTCTACTTAGCTTTTGATCGGCCGCTTTTTCCTCTTTGAGGTTTTCTTCAAGGATGTCGGCGAAATCATTGCGGCCCATCTCCCTCGCCCAGGCGATCAGCGCCCCGTAGCGGGTCATCTCGTAGTGCTCAACGGCTTGTGCGGAGGCGATGATTGCGGCATCGAGGACGTGCTTCTCGCCTATGTCGCCGGTGAGGTCGTCGCCCTCACCGATGAGCCCATTGATGCCAGGGCACTTGGTGCCCTTGGGCTTTTCCTCGCGCATCTCAAAGATCTGCTCGAGGCGCGAGACCTGCGCCTCGGTCTCCTTGCGGTGATCCTTGAGGCTTTTTCTGAGCTGCGGGTTGGTCGCGCTCTCAATGAGCTTCGGCAATGCCTTCAGGATCTGGTTCTCGGCGTAGTAGATGTCCTTGAGGCCGTGGGCAAACAAGTCCTCGAGAGTGTTGATGTCCTTGCTGAACAATCCCATGTCATGCTCCTCGGGGGCTTTGCTAAGGCTTGATCTCCTCGAGCGCCGAGAAGGCGGGCCCGCTTAGCGCGGTGCCGTCGGGTGCGAACTGAGAGCCATGACAGGGGCAATCCCAGCAGCGCTCGAAGCTGTTCCAGTGCACGTGGCAGCCGAGATGCGGGCAGCGCGCCGATCGCAGGAACAATTTACCGCTCTCATCGCGATAGGCGGCCACCTTGGAAAGGCCACTTCGAACGATCGCACCTTCGCCGGCCTTCAGCTCGTCCCATGAGCTCCTTTCACCGGGCGCCACATACTCCGCGAAGTTCTTGGGGACCGTTAGATTCTCACTTACGAACGTGCCGGCAGCCTTTACCGGCTTGCGCGCGGGATCGTACACCCCTGCCCAGGGGCTCTCGCCCCTAAGGATGAGATCGCTGATAAGCATCCCGGCAACGCTGCCATGGGTGATGCCCTGGCCGGAATCACCCGTCGACACATAGGTGCGCTTGCTGCCAGGGTTGAGGCCGATGAACCCGCAATAATCGATGGTGTCCTGTATCTGTCCCGACCAGCGGTTCTTTTCCTTGCCGAGGCTTGGAAGGAGATTGCGCATCCACGCTTCGAGCGCGAGAAAGCGGGCATCGGCATCGTCGGCCTCGCCGGTCTTGTGATCGCCACCCCCGACAATGAGATAATCCCCGTTGCCGCGGCCCGGCTGCAAACGGACGTAATGATATGCTTCGAGGGTATCCCAATAGAGACCATCCGGCAGCGCGCCGCGCGGCACCGTGAAAGCCATGGCATAGGTCCGATAGGGCGCCTGCTTGGTGTGGATGGCGTAGCGGTCGTTGATGGGTGAGTTGGTAGCGACCACCGCATGCTTGGCACTAACGATGTGACCCGCAGCTGTTTTCACGGTCACGTTGTTCTCATCTTCCTCGATGTTCTCAACGATGGTTTCGCCATAGAAGCGACCACCCGCTTTGCGAATGGCTGCGGCGAGCCCAGCGAGGTACTTGAGAGGATGGAAGGTCGCCTGCTCAGGGTAGCGCAGGGCCGCAGTCTTTTCCTGGCCGGCGAAGGGAACACCTTTTTCCCGGAATATCTTCATGCCGACGGCTTTCGTCGCCTCGTATTCGCGGTCGAGAATCTCGGGGTCGGTGCCGGGCGCGTGGAACAGATGGCCATCAAGGCGACGGAAGTCGCAGGTGATGCCAAGCTCTTTCTGGTTGGCCTCGATACGATCGATCGATGCCGCCTGGCTTTGATACCAGATCTTCGCGATATCCTCTCCGCGTCGTCCGATCAGCTGATGAAAGCCGTCGTCGCACTGCGCGGTGAGATGCGCCGTGGTACGTGAGGTCATTCCCTTGCCGATCGGGCCGCGGTCGAGAACGACCACGTCCTTGCCCGCTTTGGCGAGCTCCCATGCCACCGACATGCCGGCAATGCCTGATCCGATGATGACGACGTCTGCCTTCTCGCCTTTGTCGAGCACCGGCGCGTCGTCGAGGACCTTGGTACTCATCCAGAGCGAAACGCTCTTCTCACTACTGACGTTCATGCCAACAACCATGCCGGGGCCGCTTCAGGGACCGCGCTGAAGCTTCAACCATCAACAGCGGCCGGATCGGTTGGTTCCGCGGCAACTAGCGCCTGAAGGCAAAGAGGCGATCGTCGGGGTCGCGCCCGCCGCAAAGCCGTGCGGCAAGAATCTGCGCCGCCACGACCCCGAAGGTGAGGCCGTTGCCGCCATAGCCGAGAACCGCATGGCAGTTGCTCATGCCCGGGACCGGCCCAATCGAGGGCAAGCCGTTCTCGCTCTCGCCGAATGTCCCGCCCCAGGCGCAATCGGCGCCCACGTCAAGCCAGGGTAGCAGCTGCTTGGTCTTCTTCTGCAAGATGGAGATCTTGGCGGCCAGCAGAGCGTCCCGCGCGGCTTCATCCTCGATGTCCTCGTCTTCGCCGCCCACGACCACGCGCCCGTCGGCGGTGGTCCGGATATAAAGGTAGGGGTCAGAGGCTTCCCAGATCAGCTCGCCCTTGCCCCAGAGAGCCTCCGGCTGCGGCTTGGTCGCAAATGCCCAGGTGCTCGTAATGCTGTGTCCGTGCGATGGCACGCCATCGGCAAGCTCGTAACCGGTCGCGAACACCAGAGCCTTGGCTTCGAGCTCGATCCCCTCGGAGGTCACCAGCTCGATCTTGCGGCGCGCGGGGTGCACTCCTGATAACTGGACGGGCGAATAGAGCCGCGCGCCCCGTGCGATTGCGCGTCGCAGCAGGCCGCGCGTGAGCAGAACGGGGTTTGCGTCCGCCATACCGTCGGAGAGCAGTGCTGCTTCCCGGTCGATGCCGGCAAGGCTCCGCAGGTCGGCCCTCCCAAGGAAGTGGGACGGTAGACCAATGGCCCGCCTCCGGCGTCCCTCCTCCGCAAGCTCTCCAGCACCAAGGGTGGTACCAGCGAGATAAAGCGCTCGCCGGCTCCGGAACTCGCAGCGGATGCGCAAGCGCCGGACCAGAACCGCAAGGTCGTCGACCGCCCGAAAAGAGCGAAGCCATGCGCGCTTGGCTTTCTCGAAGCCAATCGCGTCGGCCATCCGAATGAGCGGCGTATCGATCTCGAACTGGAGCAGTGCCGTGCTGGCGGCAGTACTGCCGTGAAATGGAGGCCGTCGGTCGAGGAGAATGACGGACAGGCCGTTCGCGGTCGCGGCCTCACCGACCAGAGCGCCGGTAATGCCTGCGCCGACGATGACCACGTCCGCACGGGCCGGCACAATCAGCTTCCGCGTGGCAAGGCGCGGCATACCAAGGCTTGCCCAGACCGGCGTGCCGGTCCGCAAATTGCGGCGCTCAGTGATTGATCCCATCTTAGTGTCCATGCGCTGAACCTAAGGCGGCGCTCAAGGTCTAGCCATCAGTAAGAAGTGAGTTTAGCCATCGCACCGGTGCGTCGACGAGTATCGGTGACGAGCTCGCCAAATGCTGTGCTCGGGAGGGGTTCGACCTGGTGGTCGCCGATGAGCTCGAGATCAAAAAAGCCGCCGCCGACTTCGATGTGACCGTCACCGCAGCCATGTTCACGACGACGACGCACCCTGGGTGCGGGTTGTCTGCAGGGCGCGATACAGCCAACCTTTCAAATGGGCCGCCTTTCAGAAAGCATGAAGCCAAGCCTTCACTCCCGGCCCTTGGGAACAGAAGGCGCCTGAAGATCGTTGTTCTTTAACGATTTCAGGGTCTCATGGGCCCACGAGGCTTGTCATGTCGCTGTTCAGCCGCCGTGTGCCGCTTTACGTTTCTTTGCCTCTCATTGTGGGCTGCGGAGCGGCGGGCTTTTTGGCAAGCACCTGGCAACCAGTGCCGTCGCTTCCGACCCAAGGATCTGTCGTGGCGAACACGGAGTTGCTGTCACGCGAACCGCAGCTTGCGCCGGCTTCAAGCAGGTCCAAGTCTATCGTCTTGCCGAGCGAGGAAATCGATCTCCCGACGCCGGCTGTGCAGGCTGCCAAAGTCGCGGAACGCCAGGGGACGGATTCCGACGAGGCTCAATCGGCGCCAGCATCGACTCCGATGATGAAAGCCGCGCGACGCTCACCTGGCGCCGATCGCCCAGTGCGTTCGACGTCCAAGGCCCGTCCGCAACGCACGGCTCAACAGCGAACCGGACCGCCGGCCCCTCCGCCCACCGGCCTCAAGAGTATTCCGATCATCGGCCCGATGTTCTCACTCTTGCAATAGCGCATGTCCTGGATTGAGCCGGTCCCAATGTGGTTGGCAATGCCAGCCCTTGCGGCGTTCCCTGGTGGCTCCGATCTTCCGGGTCGTCGAAGCCTCGATCCAGCCAGAGGCAGGACTGGCGAACGACTCCGCCTTGGGGCTTCGGACTGCGGCCCCGACTCCTGCATGATGGTCGCGCTACCGGCATCAAGGAGGCAGTCTTGGCGCATGACGGAGAGGCGGCTGAGGCTGTACGCGCATTCCGCGCCCTTACCGAGCCGGAACGAGCGACGCTGCTAACTTTCCTCTACTCGTTGTGACAGAGCGTGCCGCTAGCTGGCATCTTGCGGCCGTTGCCCCCACGCCCTGATGCCCCACAACTTCGCGACGACCGCTTCGGGTCAAGACCTACCGGTCTGGCGATGGCGACCGCACGGCAGATGAACCCCCGAAAGGTGCCGAACTTGTGCAGAGCCGCGAACGGGGAGTTCGTGCCATGACCGAACATTCGACTTGGGAAGAATCGGTCGGCGCCCCACGCAGTCCGTTGGGCCGTGACCGCCTCAGGGCGGACAGCTAGGGCAAGTGCCCTGGGCTCCACCCTGCGCTCTCACGATTCACTTCGAGATTTTTCCATCGCTTGGGTCGCTCAATCCTTCCTCCGCACCTCAATGATCGCCCTGCGATGCATGCCGTCGCCGACCTTCTTCTCCTCGTCGTGCGCTTCGACCTTAAAGCGAAGCTTTCGGCCGTCAACCTCCAAGAGCTCGGCTTTAACCGTGACCTTATGGCCTTTGGGCGTGGCGCCGAAGTGCTTGACGTTGACCTCGAAGCCAACGGTCGTATGCCCCGCGGGGAGATGGGCCTGCACGGCCTGGATACCCGCGCGTTCCATCAGGCCGATCATCGATGGTGTCGACAGCACGCCTTCGCCGCCCATGTGCCTGACCACCAGCTTGTCGTCGACCACCGTCGTGATCTCCGCCGTCAGGCCAGGGGTCAACCGCTCGCTCGACATGGTGAGGTCTCCTCTCCCCCTCTCCTGCTCGCGCAGTGCAAGAGGTGTAAGCTGGCGGAAGCCTATCGAAAAGCAGCGCGGAGCGCCATACGATGGACTGGCTCGACATCATTGTGCGCCTTGGGGCCGCCATCCTGATCGGCGGAGTGATTGGTCTTGATCGCAACCTGCACCACAAACCCACCGGCGTGCGCACCTTAGGCCTGGTCGCGGTCGGCTCGGCACTTGCAGTGCTGGCTGTCGCGCATGACCGGCAAGCGGACGTGTCGCGCATCATCCAGGGTGTCATCACGGGCGTTGGTTTCATTGGCGCCGGCGTGATCCTTCACCACGCAACCAACGGAAAGGTGCATGGCCTAACGACAGCTGCGTCCATCTGGGTCACCGCCGCCTTGGGCGTGCTGTGCGGCCTGGCGGCCTGGAAGCTGTTGG
>Ga0111538_10014860_pt1 | contig 10252 bp, 10 predicted proteins | sample SoiMethybrSBSTD1_FD_79669 | JGI IMG/M metagenome (GOLD analysis project Ga0111538, IMG submission 79669) | Bulk soil microbial communities from a Populus tree surrounding site in Tennessee, USA - Soil MetaG P. TD hybrid SBSTD1 (version 2)... | ecosystem: Environmental > Terrestrial > Soil >... | reverse complement strand
GGGCGAACCGGGGTCCAGATCCCAGCAGCAGGGTCCCGAGCGACATGCGCCCTGGAGGGCGCGCGGGCATGGCCATGCCGGCAGAGTCGCCGTGATGGCACCGGGCGTCAATTCGCCAGTCCGCACGACGGGCTCGGGCGCCTTCTCACATCATGCCGGCGTGGCGGATGGTCCTGATCTGGGCGCTCAGCCTCGCCATGGCGATCGGCTGGTTCCTGCTCTGCGTGCCTTAGCCGCGCCGATGGCGGCGGCATAGGCGTCCGCCCCTGTGCCTGAGCCCACCGAGACTCCAACCCGCCTCCGGTGCCGGTCAACGGCTATAGTGCGGCCTTGCGAGGACTGCGGGACCACTGCGAGGCCGGCCATCTCGTGTGGACCGGTGTCCGAGGCTCGGCAAGCTGAAACGGTGCCTGTAGGGCACCGAGCGTGCGCTCAAAGGCACTCAGTCGGGGACGGACGTGAGCGACCTGGCCAGGGTGGCGACCACCGCCTTTATCCGCTCGGCCGGCATGGGCGAGGCCGGCGGCGCGAGCCCGGGCAGCGCCCGCGCCAGCGCCGCCAGCTGCCCGTCCACCTCGCGCGCCAAGGCTGGGTTCTTCACGAGAAGGGACGGAGCCAAGTCGCGGTGGACGGCCTGCGCGCGCCTGAGGAACGCGTAGGCGTCCTGGTACTCCACGGGTTGGGTGATCTTGCCGGCGTGGTAGGCCTCCTCGTACTCGGTGGCCACACCGAGCAGGAGATCGGCCAGCACGCGCGCCCGGAAGCTCAGGCTCGTGCGCCGCTCCTTCGGCACCACGCGCGCACTGACCTCGTCGAGAGTCACCGCCGCCTCGCGTACGACCTGGTCGTACTCCGCTGGCGTGGGCGCTCCCTTGAGTTTCGCGCTCGGCTGTCGGAGCGTGGCCCGTACCGTGTCGCCGAGATCGGCACTGACCTTCGACGCCGGCCCGATGACCTTGTTCCCGATCTCCTGGATCGGATGCGACGCGTGCAAGGAGGCGGCCCGGTCACCTCTCGCGTAGGTCTCCGCGCTCACAGCGAGATGAGCCTTGCACTTCTCGATGTTGGCGGCAAACGTGACTTGAGCGTCCCCGGTCTGTGCACGAACAAGCACCGCGGGGGGCGAGAAACTCAGCAGGGCCAGGATCGCAATGACACGTCGGTGCTGGCTCACGACGGGCCCTCCTCAACTCCATCCTCCACTGAGCACCATCGCCCGCGCAACTACAGCGGCACCCCGCGTTCCTTTGAGAACGGCAAACTCGTTGAGATCAGGCAGGGCCTGAAGGACCACTAACGATGAGCGTGTTGCCCGACCTCGACGCCTCCTACACCGACCACCGCCGCTACGGCGTGCTGGAGGCCGGCGTCAATGAGCCGACCGTCTGGATCGCGTACGACTGCCGGGCCAGCAGGGCCCGGCGAGTGAACGAGGATGACCATGCCGGCCGAAATTGGACTGGGCGGCGGGCCGTCGCCTTCACATCACGCTCGCGGGCGGCCACGTGCCAGAAAACACACGCGAGCTCAGTCTTCAGCCGCGACAGAGTCTGACCGCTTGCGCTGATTTGCGCTGAACGCACCCGTCAGGCAGGGCGATTTCAGTCCTCGAGCGCGCCGAGAGTTGCTCAGTCCCTCAAGGCTAGCAACGAAACTCGAGCGGGGACAGGCGGTTACGAGGAACTACGCAGAGACTGAGGGCCGGCTACTTCTCCGGCCCTCGTCTGTTAATCAGGAAGTCGCTGGTTCGAAGACCAGCCCGGGGAGCCAACCTTGTCAACTATTTACGCCAGGCCCTATCGTCGGTCGGCAGGCCCGTGTAGACAACGTGTAGGCACTTCTCGAGCCCTCTGCTCTCGCCGGGTCTGCTTCGCCACCAAGGGCGGCGACGAGCTCGTCCCGGATCGCCAGTGCTTCGCGAGTAGCCACCGTAGCGTCCATCAACCGCGCGGAATCCCCGTAACCCGCCCGTACCATCGGGGCCCTCAGGCCTTGCCGCGTGGGAGGATCGGCGCGGGGATCATGCGTGTTTTTGAGCATGGCCCTGACAGCGAATCAGGCGATTTTCCTGCAAGGCGGCGGACTCGTATAGACTCGTCCTTCGCCGCCTCGTCTGAGGTGGCCCTATGCTCCGAACCAGACGATCCCCAACCTGCGAGCAAGGGACCGACGGTCGAGAGGTCTCGCGGCGCGTTCGGGCACGTAGAGTCCTGCTCGCCTGTGGGTTTCTGCTGGTCTTCAGTTCGACACATGCCGCAGAAACGGGGCCCATCACCGCGTGGCTCGACGCGAAGAAGGTTCTTGTTGGCCAGCGAACGCAACTGATCGTTCGACTGGTCAACGACGCTGCCGTTCCCGTTGCGCAAGTCCAAATCGCGGTGACACCCAAATCGCTGATCAAAGATGCTGCTTCGATCACTGCCTTCACGGTCCCAGCGAAAGCTGTCATTCAGCGTGAGTTTGAGATTCAGCCAGAGCAGATCGGTGTATTCAACGTCGGAGCCGTTGTGACGATTGCAGGCCACCCATTGCCGAGGATTGATGCTGGCGCGCTGGAGGTCACTGAAGCACCTAACCGCTTCGCGCCGTATCGAGATGTGGTTCCCGTTGTCGCTGCCTTTGTGGCGCTCATAGGCAGCCTCGTCGCCCTCATTTTCACCGTCCGGAACCAGAAGCAGATTCTTCACGAGACGCGGCGGCAGAAGGCCGCGGAAACGGTGTCGCAGATTGTTCTCCAGGTGGCGCGCGACTACTACGGGGCGATAGGTGGCGCAGTCAGTGGGCTTGCAAGCGCCACGCGTCGTCTTCAAGCGGAAGTCACAGCCGAGGAACGCGAGCACCTGCTTGTCCGCTCCTTCTTCTTCTTCGGAACGGTGGTGCACAAGGACAATGAGTTCAGCTTTGGCCAAGGCCTGCTGTTCCTTCCGGACCTCTGGGCCGAGGCAGACATGCGGCGCATGATCGACGAAGTTCTCGAGCTCGTGCCGCTGACCCAGGCCCAGGAAGCTGTGGTCCACAAATGCTTTTCTGACATGGCGGTGCTTCAGCGGGGGGAAAACTCCTCCGCGGTCACTCTCAAGGCGCGAAATCTCTATGAACTCGAAAAACTGCTTCTGGATCGGTTCGCAAATCTCCGCGAGGACCACCGGCGTGTCCTAGAAGTCTTCAATGAAGTGAAGGGTCGGTTCGCAACTCCCGAAGCCGCGACCCTGGTCCAGGACATCGAGCGCGCGATGCGTGGTCTGATGGAGTACGAGTTCACGATCATGTTCGCCGATTTTTATCGGGGCAGACAACCGAAGGGCACCTGGCGATCTCGGTTCCGAATATGGCAAGAGACTCGTCGCAACGCCCGGGCTGCCCCCTACGGCGATCGACCGAAGACACTTCTGGCCTTCGACGAAATTGTCCGGGCGCCGAGTTGGCAGGAGGTCAGTGGAATACTGGAGCAGATCGAGGTACGCCGAGCGGAAAAAGAAGCGAGAGCCCGAGCAGGCTAGGCGAGGTCAGCGTCGAGTTGGCTCCATTCTGGTTCCGAGGCACCCGAATTGATCACGAGCTACCGGCATGCGCTCGTCGGGGGAAGACGTCGGCCCCCTCTGCCGCGCGGTGATCACTTGAATCGGCGTCGCGCTCCCCGATCATGCATGGCCCACCGTGCGCAGAGAGACTCCATAAATAGCCGCGGTGAGGGTATCGAGGTCAACCGGTTTGACCAGGTGCACGTCGAAGCCCGCCCCTCGTGAGAGCTGCTGATCCTCCAGTTGCCCGTAGCCGGAGATAGCGACCAGGATCATCCGGCGTCCCGTTTCGGCGGCGCGCAACCGACGCGCCAGCTCCCAGCCGTCGAGGCCCGGCAGGCCGATGTCGATGACGGCGACATCGGGCTGGAGGCGGAAGGCCTCGGCGAGGCCCGTGATGCCGTCCTCTGCCTCGTGCACCTCGTGGCCGTCCAGCTCGAGCCTGAGGCGAAGCATCCGCCGTACATCGGCGCTGTCCTCGACAAGCAGAACGCGGCGGGCGCCTCCGGCGGCCGTTCGTATCGGCACTGTGGCGACTGTCTCCGCGGGGACGGCGAGGCGCGGCAGCCGCACCGTGAAAGCACTGCCTCGACCCGGGCCTTCGCTGCACGCGCCGACAGATCCGCCGTGCATCTCCACCAGCCGCTTCACCAGCGTCAGTCCGATTCCCAAACCTCCTTTGGCCCGATCCCGCGTTAGCTCCCCCTGGACGAACAGATCGAAGATCCGAGGCAGGAGTGCTGGACTGATGCCGATTCCGGTGTCGGCGACTCGGATGACTGCATCGTCACCCTCGCACAGGACGGCCACCATGACGCTGCCGCCGGCCGGCGTGTACTTCACTGCGTTGGTGATCAGGTTGTCGATGACCTGGGCCATCCGGATCTCGTCTGCCTTCACCCCCACGGGCTCGGTCTCGAGCCGGACCTTATGCTGCGTGAACATTCCGGTCGACTCAAGCACGGCCCAGCTCCGGCGAGCGAGCTCACTCAGATCGACTACTTTGGGCGACAGGACGATCTTGCCCGTCATCACCCGGCCGACATCGAGGAGGTCATCCATGAGCTCGCGCAGGTGCGCGACCTGTCGCGTGATGACCTCGCGGGAGTGCATCGAACGTTCGTCCCCCCCGCCGAGCCGATTCAAGACCGCAATAGCAGAACCGATGGCCGCCAGCGGGTTCCGCAACTCATGACCCAGCATTGCCAGAAACTCATCCTTCGTTCGGCTACTTGCCTCCGCCTCCTGGCGCGCCGTCCGTTCCTGCTGAAAGCGCTGGGCATTTCGGATCCCAATGGCAGCATGGTTGGCCAGGGCCTGGAAGAGAGCCAGCTCGGTCTCCACAAAGGTTCGCGTCGTCGTGTCGTTCAGCGCGAGCGTTCCGATGACGGAGTCGTCGACGATGAGCGGCGCGGCGATGACGAGCTGATGACCGAGTCTCTCGTGTTGATCCCTGACTTGGGAAGGCAGATCGATGCGCGGATCCGAAAGAACCGAGTTAGTCATAACCAGACTGCGCTGCGTCACGGCTTGCCCCACGACGCCGGACCCCGCCGGCATCCGATGACCTGGGGTCACAAGGGGATTCTCGCCAGCGATCGCGACGGCCACCATCGCGCCGTCGGGCTCGAGAAGGCGGACGACGGCGCTACTCGGATCGAAGAACCGCTTGACGGCATCGGCTACGCGCTGCGCAGCCGCCGTAGGACTCGCGGTGTGCGTCAGTGCTCGGGACAGGCGCCGTAGCTCGTCAGCTTCCCGGCCGTGGCGCTCGGCTTCAGTTCGGGCGATCTGTTCCCGCTTCCGCTCGTGTTCCAGCTCGCGCAGAGTCTGTCCGAGCCGCGGTGCGGCGTAGGAGACGAAGACCGCCAATCCCGCGAACAGGATCAGGCCGAGGACATCTGCGATGTCGGTCTCATGGCGTGGCGAACGGATCAACACATATGCGTGCAGAACGATGCTGACGACCGTTGCAAGCAGGGCCGGGAGCCGCCCGCAATACCAGGCCACGGCAAGGACGGCAGCCAGAAGAGGCGCGCTCGGCAAACGGTCCACGAACACGCCGGCCGCCTCGAGCATCAGCATCGCAGTGACCGGGACGATCACCGCCAGCGCATAGGACCACGGTGGCTGCCGGAGAGCGTCACGCGTCAACCGCGAGGTCATATTGCTGCCTATACCTCCCTCACATCTACACCGTAGGGGGTGTTCCGCGGAAGAACGAAATTCGACCCCGGCAACGACTGGCGGCTCGTCCCCGGCGGTGTTTGATGCGGCGGCAGTACGAGACTGTTCCGGTCCGCCGAATGTGTCGGGTAGCAAAATCAGCCCGGCGTTTGCGCCGCGCGGCGGCAATTGAGACGCAGCGCGCTTGCCCCAAGGTTTCGGGACTCGCTGAGCACGGCGACCAGTAGGCGCAACTCGGACTCACGAGGCGGAAGTTGGAGGAAGCGGAGGGCGGCGCGGAAGGTGGAGCGGCGAGCGTGAGAGCAGGATGTGGGCGTTCATCGCCTGCGCCGCGCCCGTCGGATCGAAGTACCCGCGAGCCATTGACAAGCAACTAACCTGCATGAGAGTTTTTGGGCGTCATCGCGGCGAACCGCCCTTTGGGGCACTGTGGCGGCCAACGCGCGTAGGTCCCTCTAGTCCGTCCCTGCCCAGCCGAGCGCGTAACACTGTAGGAAAGTCCGGGAAGTGTCGGCGACGTGCGTGCCATTTGGCACCGCCTTCACAGCATTCATGTCCGACCGTCTCGAAGGAGATTGACCATGAAGACGCGAGCCGGGTTCTTGGGACTGTTACTGCTTTTGGGTGTGGTCACCTTCGGTGTGGGCAGCGCGGCGGCTCAAGCGAAAAAGAAGTTCGTCTCGAAGTCAGGGACCTCCAAATACACACAGACTCACATCATCGACGTGGGCGATGTGCCGAATCATCAGCTGCGACTCTTTGAGCTCCACACCGTTTACACAGGTGACGCGCCGGACTTTGACGGTATCAAAGTCAAAGAACGCTTCGCCCGCGCGGTATCAGACTACATCGACGGCAGCGGCACGGCGACGGGATACGCGGTCAACATGCTCGAGAATGGTGACAAGGTCTTTGAGCGCTTAGCGATCCAGGCACAGACGGCCGTCGCCGCAGACGGCTCCAGGAAGCTGGGTTATCGGTCTGTGATGACGCTGAGCGGGGGAACGGGGCGCTTCACGGGAATTCGAGGGACACTTCTCGGCGGCGGCGGGAGCGATCTCAAGACCGGTGTCAGTGACGCATGGACTGAGGGTGAGTATTGGTTCGAGAAGTAGAGGCTTGCGGCCGACTTCCAGCGGCGTTTACGTGGCGGCGGTGGTGATGGCTCGGTGACCATGCAGAAAGACGGAGGGCCGGCTGGCTGCCGGCCCTCGTCTGTTTCACGCGAAGGAGATTCCTAAACCCAGCCGAGCTCCTTCATGGCCAATCCGGCGTGCCAGATTTTCGTCATGTGCCGGATCCTCTCGCCGTCGAAGTCCATCACATACACATAGTCGGTCTTCACCCTCTTGCCCGTTGGTGGGCACGGCCCACCCTGGCCGGTATGAGTGCCGGAGAAGACGCCGTAGGCACAGACACTCGTCCGCTCATCGTCGGTTCCAAAAGACTTCAGCTCATAGCGCCCGTCGGGGATGAACGTCAGCAAGCCCTTCATCCAGTCCGTGTACTGCTGTAGGGTCTTTACGTCCGCCAGCGGCTCGGCTTGCGCGGAAAAGGTCGCGTCCGGCTTGCAGTACGCCTTGCACCCGTCCCACCCTTTTCCCGTCTCGCAGGCTTCGAAGAACTTCCTGGCGATTCCTGTGATCGGCGTCATGGGTCTCTCCTTTCGAGAATCGGCAGCGCGTTCAAGGCCCGTCGCGTTCCCGTAACGTCACCGCGGCTACCGTCGTCACACTGATGTGGAGCGGTCATCCTCCCCGTGAGTACCTTCGATGGATTGAGCCCGCCACCCAACAGAGTTTATGCTGATGGAACCAATGCCGTTGATCAACGTGACCTTCGCGCACGGCCAGACCCTGGAAGAGGCCCGCCGCCGCCTCGAAAAGGCGGTCCATGAAGTCTCCAGCCAGTTCGGAGGGGTCCGCCGGGTCGAGTGGGCCGCCGACCGTAACCGGGTGAAGCTGGAGGGCGCCGGGGTAAGAGTCGAGATGTGGGTCGATGCCCAAAACGTCCATGCGACCGGCGATATCCCGATTCTGGGCCAGCTGCTCGGCGGTCCCCTGGCCTCGGGACTGAAACAGATCGTCCAACAAGCCTTCCAGAAGAAGCTGCAGTAGGGCGACCTCGGGACCGCAACTGTCCCCACCGGCTGTTCCGAACGGTGGCGGGTCCGATTTTCAGTCCTCGAGTGCGCCGAGAGTCCTGCTCAGTCCCTGAAGCGAGCAATGAGAAATCGAGCCCGCGACGTGCAGGTACCCGCCAGGGCCTCCGCGCTCTGGACGACGGTTTCCTGTCCTGCTCACCGCGCCGCACCCAGGTACATCGACATGAAGTGCTCGCGCTCCGATTCCAAAGTCCTTCGCCTGTCACGTTCGAGGGTTGTCTTCACACCGTGTCCCGGACCATTCAGGCACGCCTCGTAGTACCGCCGGAGCCCTTCGGCGCCACCTGCGACAAGCGCGTTCTCCGCGCCCTCCTTCAGCTTCCAGCCCGGGATCAAATCCTTCCCGCCTTCGTATACATCGAGAACGACCGCCAGCATCGCTATCCCTCTGTCCACGCCCACTCTCCTAGTCTCCGCTCACAGGCCCGGCACCTCTGCGGTCAGTTGTCCCTCGGTTCCGCTCGACCCGCCACGCTCCGTTGGTGGCGAACCGCCTTGGCCTGACCCTCAACCGTGACGAGGAACGCCGGATGATTGTCCCGCTTGAGTCCCACCTCGATGAGGGCCCGGAGGACGATCTGGAGGCTGACCGGGAGCTTGAGCGAAGTCGTCGCCTTTCCCGCCAACACTCGCGCCCGGTCCAGGACGTCCTGCGTGAGAATCAGGAGGACCTTCGTCTTATTCGTGGGCATCATTACCCACTGCGGACCCAGCTCCTGACCCGGACACGCGATCTGCGTGAGCCATATAACATATATATCTTATATAACAAATCAAGCAGGAACGCCACCGGGACCCTGGGGCCCACTGCGCGGGTCTTGAGCGGGCCGCTCGGGCGCTAACGCCGGGCAACGCAACTTCGTCAGGGAACTGTAACCCGAGGAGCCGAGTGCGAGTGTCAGCGAGCCAAAGGGGCGTCGCTCACAGAGTTCGATATGAGTCTACGAAGGGGAGCCAACTCCTTCAAACCGAACGACCCCGCTCGCGTACGCTACCGTATCCTCCCGGACTGTGCATGATGTGAAGCGCTCGCGAGGATTGTTGCCGCCGGGCACTCCAAGACGATCTCGGGGAGAGTGGCGCCAAGATGGCTGAGCATCCGCAGACACCCGCCGAGAAGACACCGGCGACGGGCGTGCAACCCGAACGCCGGGAAGACACGCGCATCTCGTTTCGCGAACAGATACCGCAGCCCTCGCTCCGGTACCGATCTGCCATCGGGAAGTGGCTCTCGGGCGGCGAGTCCGAGGACGACCACGACCCAGGTGCGGTCGCGACGCATCCCTGGTGGAAGGTCATCTGGCTGACGGGCGTGGACTACTTTTCGACCCTCGGCTATCAGCCGGGCATCGCGCTGCTCGCGGCGGGCGCGGTGGCGCCAATCGCCACGGTGATTCTTGTCCTCGTCACATTGTTCGGCGCCCTGCCGGTCTACGCGCAGGTGGCCAGGCGCAGCTACGCCGGGCAGGGCTCCATCGCCATGCTCGAGAATCTGCTCAGCGGCTGGAAGGGCAAGGTGCTCGTCCTGACACTGCTCGGTTTTGCGGCCACCGACTTCGTGATCACGATGACGCTGTCGGCCGCCGACGCTGCCAAGCACGCCATCGAGAATCCGTTCCTTCATCCCATCCTGGGCGAGCACCAGATTCTCGTCACGATCGCGATCCTCACCGTGCTCGCGGCGGTCTTCTTGAAGGGATTCAACGAGGCAATCGGGCTGGCCGCCGTCGCCGCCGTGCCCTACCTCGCGCTCAACCTCGTCGTGCTCGGACGTGGCGTCCTCGAGGTGGTCGCGAACCCGGCCCTGCTGGCCGGCTGGCGCTCAGCGCTCGCCGCGCAGGGCAACTTCCCGCTGCTGATGGCGGGCGCTTTGCTGATGTTCCCCAAGCTCGCCCTGGGGTTGAGCGGCTTCGAGACGGGGGTTTCCGTCATGCCGCTGATCGACGGGGGAGAGGCTGATCGGGGGTACAGCCCGCGGGCGGGCGGTGCGCCGATGGGGCGCGTGGCCAACACCAGAAAGCTCCTGTTCACCGCCGCCGCCATCATGAGCGGCATGCTGATTCTCTCGAGCATCGTCACCACGCTGCTCATCGATCGCGCGGATTATGCGGAGGGTGGCAAGGCAAGCGGGCGCGCCATCGCGTTTCTGGCCCACCGCTATCTCGGCGCCGGGTTTGGCACGGTGTACGACGTCTCGACGATCCTCATCCTCGGCCTCGCCGGGGCCTCGGCGATGGCCGGCCTGCTCCACCTGATCCCCCGCTACCTGCCGCGCTTCGGGATGGCCCCACGGTGGGCCGCGCTCTCCCGGCCGCTCGTGCTGGTGCTCTTTGCCATCGACGTCATCATCACGCTGATCTTCCGTGCCGACGTGGAGGCG
>Ga0111538_10014859_pt1 | contig 10253 bp, 12 predicted proteins | sample SoiMethybrSBSTD1_FD_79669 | JGI IMG/M metagenome (GOLD analysis project Ga0111538, IMG submission 79669) | Bulk soil microbial communities from a Populus tree surrounding site in Tennessee, USA - Soil MetaG P. TD hybrid SBSTD1 (version 2)... | ecosystem: Environmental > Terrestrial > Soil >... | reverse complement strand
TGAGCCGCTCGTTAGGCGCGGCCTTCGCACGTCCATCGCCGCCGAGAAGGGGCTGACGCTGGTTGGCGAGGCCCGGAACGGCCCTGAGGCTGTCGAGCTCATTCGCGCGGAACGGCCCGACCTGGTGTTCCTCGACGTGCAGATGCCGGAGCTCGACGGGTTCCGCGTGCTCGAGGCGCTCGAGGGAGAGTCCATGCCCGCCGTCGTGTTCGTGACCGCCTACGACGAGTACGCGATTCGCGCGTTCGACGTCCACGCCGTGGACTACCTGCTGAAGCCGTTCGATGAGGACCGCTTCCGCCTCGCGCTCGGGCGCGTGCGGTCACGGCTTGGCGAGCGGCGAAGCGACTCGCTCGATCAGCGGCTCGAGTCCGTGCTGTCCGAGCTCCGCGCGCGCGAGCAGTACGCCGATCGTCTGCTCGTGAAGAGCGACGGGCGTGTCACGGTGCTGCAGGTGGAGGACGTGGACTGGATCGAGGCGGCGGACAACTACGCGCGCGTCCACACGGCGACCGGGCGCTATCTCGTGCGTGAGCCCATCAAGACGCTCGAGCGGAAGCTCAACCCGCGGAACTTCGCGCGCGTCCATCGGTCGGCGATCGTGAACCTCGCTCGTGTCCGCGAGCTGCAGCCCATGTTCGGCGGGGAGTACGTGATCATCCTGTCCACTGGCACGAAGCTCACGTTGAGCCGCGGCTACCGCGACGCGTTCCGCGATCGACTCGGCAGCGAGTTGTAGCGAGCGGGACACGAACGCGCTCACCGCGTCCAGATCACGATGGTGCAGCCGGGCTTCAGCCCCGGTGCCGCCGTCGCGGAGAATTCCGCCGGTGTCGTCGCGGCGCCTGCGTAGACCTCGAGCGCCTCGATGTCCTGCGGCGGGATGTGATCGAGTCGCAGGTCGCGCTGGATCGGCTCGGAACGCCGTCCACGGAGCGGCGCACCGATCTGGTCGGGCGTGAGCATCGCGCCGTCGAGGTAGATCGTGGCGCCGCTATGGCACTCCGCGACCCGCCCACCGCGCTCCCTCATCATGTCGCTGATCTGGTGCGGCGCCCGTCGCTCGATCTCGTCGCGCGTGATGAACGAGGAGCGTGATGCGCCGCTCGTCCGCATGCGCTCCGCAAACCCGGCCATCTTGCCGCGATACCGCTCCTCACGCGTCCTGACCAATACCTCCGCCAATCGCACCGGCAGCACGTCCATCTCGATCGACATGGTGATCGTGTCGCCCGCCGCGACGTCAAGCGCCACGGACCGCGGGCCGAATCCGAGCCGCGTCGCGCGCACGAGATAGTGGCCCGCGTCGATCGTCAGGCGAAACGCGCCGCTGGAGTCGGTGCGCGCGATACGATCGGTGCCTAACAAGCGCATCTCGACGTTCGGGATGGGCAGGCCGGTCGTCGGTTCGACGACGGTACCGTCCACGCGGGCTCGTCCCTGCGCACCCGCAGGCGGGGGCGAGACGGTTGCCAGCCACAGTGCGACCGACGCGAGCGTGATGCGACGAATCGAAGCCAACGCCATCGGATCTCCGTGTCGATGCCGAGCGACGCGCGCGGCGGCCGCGGCGACGTGCGGAATCGGTGCGAGTTCGATCAAGACCGCGAGCCTGGCTCTCCGAATGAACCACCGTGCTCGGCACCACACAAACGTGCAAAGCGTGCTACACCGGTACAAGACGCCCTCTCGTACCCGCGCACATCCTTCCGCCATACGTGACCCGGTTCGCCAATCCTCACCCATGAGGCCCGCTCGGCGAGCAATCGCCGCAGTGGCCGACGAGATCATGACCTATCGCCGAGATCCGTCCGATATTGGAGTGATCGTTCGCCATGCCAACGAGCGACACGCCGACACGACCATGCGGCACCCCAGCGGTGACGCCACCCTGGCTGGTGTGCAGACCCGTGCGCACACCACGCTTCCCACCATGTCCCGCGACGGCATCCCCTTTGGGGCGCCACAGCCTCGGACCCGCGTCGTCGGCCCGTCGCCCGACAGCGCGACCGAGACGCCACACGCGTCCGCGGGTCACCCCGATGTCATCCTCGTGAAGTCAGGCTTCAGGCAGGTCGCGACGCGTGTGCGGGAGATCCTGTATGTGGAAGCCGCACGCAACTACGTGCGGATTCACATGGAGTCCGGAACGGTTTTCAAGAGCCGCGTCACGATCGATCGGCTCGCGGTGCACCTGGGCCACGAGCGGTTCCTGCGCATCCACCGGGGGTGTATCGTCAACGTCGACCGCGTTCGTGCTGTCACCCCGCTCCTCGGCGGTCGGCTATTGCTGGCGTTGTCGGACGGCTCCCGGGTGATGGTGGCGCGCGACCGTCGCCGCTTCGTTCTGGCCGAGATCGGCGCGGGCACCACCCCTCGCGGCTGACGCCCCGGACCGCACGGACATCCGGAGTGAGCCGTTAGGCGCGCTCCGGAGTCCGCTTCGCGCCCATTTGTGACGAGCCGTATCCGTTGATCGCGGTTCGGTACCACTATTTCGCTGCTCGTCACAGTTGGATTGGCTCGATCCCCCCCACCGGGTTTCTTGGGCACCGGAGGGGCCGGCGACACGAGCGACGGGAGCGTATGCTGATACGTGAGGCGACACCGGACGAGCCACTCCGGCACCGAACCGCGGACGTCACGCGCGGGCGCATGCGTCTGGTCGAGCACAGCTGGCCCGAGAACGTGTCCACGGCCGCCGAGCACCGGCATACCGCGCACATCTGTTTTCTGGCGCATGGGGCGCTCGAGGAGCGTCGCAGCGGGTCGAGCGTCTGGCGCGTCGCGCCTAACGTCCGCGTGTCCCCCGCCGGGGACGCCCACGGGTGCTGCTACGGCAACGTTGGCGGCCGCTGTCTCGTCATCGAGCCGCTGGCGGGCCTCGGCGGCGACGAGGACGTCGTGCCGGCACCCCTCGAGCCAACCATCGTGCAGGATCAGCGCATGGTCGAGCTGGCCGCGCGCGCGTACCTGGAGATGCGCGGCGACTCCCCGCACTCCGTGTCCGGGCTCGTCATCGAGAGCATCGCGCTCGAAGTGCTGGCGCAGAGCGCGCGCTGGGAGCGGCGTCGCGCCGATCGGCGGCCGCCGCTCTGGCTCGGTCGCCTCCAGGAGTTTCTGGCGAGTGATCTCGCCCTCGTCCCCGACCTGTCGACGCTGGCGGGCCTGGCTGGCGTCCACCGTGTGCACGTCGCCCGCGCGTTCCGCGACCACCTCGGCTGCACGGTCGGGGACTTCGTACGGCGTCTCCGGGTCCGTCGCGCCTGCGAGCTGCTCACCGCCACGACGATCCCGCTGTCCGACGTGGCCATGCGCGCAGGCTTCTTCGACCAGAGCCACATGACGCGCGTCGTGAAGCGCTTCCTGGGCGTCACGCCCGCCGCGCTCCGGCGAGACGACGTCAGGCAGCGCGCCGGCTGAGCGAGGGCCCGGCCGGCGCGCGTTTACCCGCCATTGTCATTGCGAGCGGAGACGAAGTCACGCCGGCCCGGTGTCAGCTACGACTGTCCATCCGACGACCCCGGCGCCGGCTCCAATCGTCGCGTAACACCGAACCGACGTGGCTCCGGCTCCGGGTCGAGCCGGTGCAGCCGGCGCCAGTAGGCGCGGAGGACAAGACTCGCCATGTCATCTCCGTGTGCGAAGCCGCGCTCCGTGAACCACCGCGTGAGCGGAGCCTCGTCGCGCCACAACCCAAGCACGTTTCGAATCGCGAGCCCCAGTCCCCACTGCTCGCGATCCAGCCCGCCTTCGTCGAGAGCGCGCAGGTACTGCTTGGTTGCGGTGGGAATCACGGTGTCGAGCGTATCCAGCGCGTCGGCGAACGTTGCCGGCCAGCTCTGACCTGTCATCTCGTGGCTTCCAGCGGCTTCGCGTCGAGGGAGCCGCTGGGGAAGATCCCGGGCATCACGAGCTGGCTCTGAAGCGCGATCGCCTCGTCGCGCGCACGGAGCGCCCGTTCCAGTACACGCCGCTCCAGCGGGTGCATCGAGGTGACGATCAGCCGGGATCTGATCGCCGCGAGCTCGGATTCCCGGTCGACTTTGGCAATCGTGTCGACCAATTCGAAGTACAGCGCCGCGTCCATGTCGGTCGCTTCCAAAGACAGGTGGGGAGAGGGACCACCGCGTCGAAACGCGTTGTCTGCCCTAGCAATCAGCGCGCCTAAGTCGTTCAGGTGCTTCGTTTAATGACCGGTTAGGCGTCCAAGCGCCGTTGAAATCGAACACAGGCCCGATTTGCCCGAAATTCGTCTAACCGACGTTTAACGCGACAAGCGTTGGCGGCTGTGCAACAATTGCGACGCCTCTGCACCACAGTTGTTACGCAACCGCGTCAGTCAACGTCACAACCGCTTTGGTTTGAGTCGCAACAACCCGACCCGGGTCCGTCGCGGCGCTTGGCGCCGGCATTCGGCCTTCATCCTGGCGCGAGGCGCGGGGACTCGGCTTCGTCGGCTGACGCGCGCTTCACGCCCGGAGCCAGCGGGCACCGGGGCCCATGTGCGCGGATGGTGGTGGTGCCCCGCTGTCTCCGGGCTACGCGCGTACGCCTCCTCCGCCGAGCCCCCACGCCCCACGGCATCGCACGCTGACGGCAAGCAGCTCGTCACCACGCACGCATCGGGACTCGGCCTCGCGCGCCGCTCCGCGGCGCGCCCAGCTCGCAGCCTGTGCGCGCCAAGGAGGCGAGCGCGCGTGGACCCTTGCTGCGAGCTGCTGACGGTCTGCCGGAGACGCGGGGCGGCCGGACGGTCAGCACCGGCGTGGCGGGAGGAGGGGTGTCGGGACGCAGGCGGCGTGAGCGCGTAGCCCCGAGACAGCGGGGCACCGCCACCATCCCCGCACGGGCCCCAGTGCCCGCTGGCTCGAGGCGTGTAGCGCGGAAGCCGCCGAAGTCCCGACGCCCCGACGACCAGACTCGAACACTCGACGGCACGTGCATGAGCCACACGAACCACGAAGCACGCGAAACGAAAGCAGCACGAACCGGCACGGCCGTGGGTCCGAACGGGCCACCGGTCGTGATCATCGGACACGGGAGTTCGGCATCCGCCTCGCGCTTGGCGAGACACCCCGCGGTCTCGGCTGGTGGGTCGTTAGGCGCGGCATGATGCGCGTGGCCATCAGCGCGGCCGCCGGCGTCGTCGCGGCGGTGCTGGCGGTGCGGGCCGTCGTGCCACTGTTGTACCAGGTGAGTCCGTACGATCCCACCATCTTCTCCGCGGTCGTGCTGTTCCTGCTCGGCGTAGGGGCGGCGGCGTGCTACACGCCGGCGCGCCGGGCGAGCCGTGCGGATCCACTCCACGCGCTGAGGGCCGAGTAGCGCATCGACGGTCGCGCTACTCGTTTGGCCTCCTTAGCTCCTCCGACCGACGCCGCCGCGACTGGCGAACCATGTCGTAGAGCCCTTGCCCGAGCACTATCATGACCAGCACGACAACCCCGCCGCCGACGGTCCACTTGTAGAACGCCACGATGTCACTGGCGAGTCCGGTGAGATCCAAGAGCAAGCGAGGGGTCTGTGGGGTGGAGGTGTGGCGGCAGGGTACGCGCCGCGAACCAAACGGCCAGGGCGATTCCCGGTGGGCGGCGCCCCCCCAGTGGGACGACCGCAGCCGCGGACGATGGTTCGGGCGCGTCGCACCGTGTGACTGCCACGGTGCTTGGTACGCCCCACGATATGTGCAGACCGCGTGCCCGTACAGTCGAGACCGTTACAGTACAGACCGCGCGGTCCTGGGATCGATATCGAGCAGGAACGGGCGTATGCCACGGGGCCGACACCAGCAGCCGCAGTTGACGGCAGCCCTGAACCGTGACACGATGGGCGGACGGCAGCTCCTTTCTCGCGGGACCCAGTCTGGAACGCTCGTATTCGGTGCCGGTCAACCTCCCGCAGCCCGGACCTGTCTGCATCGTCGTGACGGCGGCAACGCTCGACGTGCCACTCGCCACCGCGACGCGGCGCGTGGACGCGGTGATCACGACACCGCCGATGGCAGGCCCGCAGCAGGTCCGCGCCGACGTCGCCTTTTCGACGCCGTAGCGTAGCGTCGATAGCACGTCATTCCGAGCACCACGCCCATCGTCCCGCGTTTGGCGCGGACTGAAGCGCAAGCACTATGAGCCGATTGAACGTTGGGTTGATCGGGCTTGGTCGCCTGGGTCGCGTCTACGCACGTGACCTCGCGGGACGGATTCCCGAAACGCGTCTGGTCGCGGTCGCTGATCCGGCGGGCACCGTTGCCAAGGATGTCGCCGCGGAGCTCGACGTGCCTCGCGCCTACTCGGACGCGATGGCACTGCTCGACGATTCCAACGTCGACGCGATCGTCATCGTGACGCCGACGCACGTCCATCGCGAGCACGTGATCGCAGCCGCCGAGCGCAGGAAGCCGGTGTTCTGCGAGAAGCCGCCGGCACTCGCGCTCGACGAAGTGGCGGCGATGAAGACCGCGATCGATCGGTCCGGGGTGTTCTTTCAGATGGGGTTCATGCGTCGGTTCGATCCCGGCTACGCGGCCGCGAAGAAGCAGATCGACGCCGGACGCATCGGAACGCCACTCGTGTTCAAGGCGACATCACGCGATCCATTTCGCCCGAGCCTGGAGTACGCGAACCCGGCGAGCAGCGGCGGCATGCTGATCGACATGGGTATTCACGACTTCGATCTCGCTCGGTGGTTCATGGGTGAGGTGCGGACGGTATCGGCGATCGGCGCGACGATCGCGTATCCCGAGCTGGCGACCGTTGGCGATATCGACAACGCGATCGTCAGCCTGACGTTCGCGAGCGGCACGCTTGGCGCGGTTGACCTGACGCGCAGCGGCATCTACGGCTACGACATCTCCACCGAGATCCTCGGCCTCGCCGGCACGATCCGGATTGGGTATCTCCGCGAGACACCGATCGTGATCATGACGAAGGAGCACGGCGTCTCGCACGACACGGTTCCGTATTTCATGGAGCGCTTTCGCGACGCGTACACGAACCAGCTGCAGGACTTCGCGCAGAACGTGCAGCTGGACAGGCAGCCGCCGATCACGATCGACGACGGCATGGAGGCGCTGCGGGTCGGCGTCGCGGCGACGCGTGCGCGCGAGACAGGGATGACCGTCACGGTCGCGGACGTCACTTAGCACGCCCGGAGACGCAATCCACTCGGGTCGACGTGGTACCCCCAATTACCTGCTACGTAATCGCGTTTTCACGCTGGCCGCCCACGTTGCGAAACGAACCCGTGACCTGAGAGGCTCGCATGACCTTCGCACTTTCCAACGGCCTTCGCCGCACGCTGACCATCGACGCCGTCGTGAGCGCCGCGTCTGCAATGCTCCTCCTGTTTGCGGGTGACAAGCTCGCGCACTGGCTCGCCGTTCCGGAAGCGCTGCTGCGGTATGCCGGCATCCTGCTCGTACCTTTCGCGATCTACGTCGGGACCCTGGCGCGACGCGAGACGGTGACGCGTTCCGGCGTCGGTGCCGTCATCGGGATGAACATTGCGTGGGTAGTCGCGAGCGTGTGGTTGGTCATGGCGAGCGACGTTCGGCCGAGCCCGGCGGGTTACGCATTCATCGTCAGTCAGGCGATGGCGGTCGCGCTGCTCGCAGAATTGCAGTACATGGGACTCCGGCGGGCTGCGCCACGGAGCGCTGCGGCCTGACTGCCCTGGTTTGCGAGGAACGGCCCACGCCGCTGGGTGACGCTTCTGACAGGAGGAGAGATATGCGACTTCCCCGAATCCCGCTGGGTCCCTCTCGTGACGGCCCCCGGAGGGATCGACCGTCGGCGTCGATCCTCGAGCACGTGCTGCCGCCTGATCCAGAGCCCCCGAGCCGCCCGACCGTGCCGCCGCCGACGTGCGGTACGCTGCCCCCGAAGTTGCCGTCGCTGCTCCACTGGTTAGGCAGCTCTCGCCGTTAGCGTCGGGTCATTCCAAGCGGAGCCGCGAATCGGGCGGGTTCGTACGATGCACCGTGCAGTGATTTCACCGTCGAGGAATCAAGAGGGTCAGAGCCCTTGATCCCAAGGGCTCTGACCCTCTTGCTCCTGACCCTCTTGATCCCGTCGCGACCGACGTGAGCAGGACGAAGATCCCGATCCGAGCGTCGTTGCGACTGCCTCCAACCCCGATAGCCCATAGAGTGACATCCGTTGACCTCGCCTTGAACGGTTGTGATCGCCAAGTTTGTCAGTCACGACGGGTCGCCAGCGAAACGTTGGCGTGGCTCGATCCTAGCGCGTGCTATGCGGCCAAGCCGATCACTTCATACCACGCGCTTGCCGGACGTACGGCGGCGCGTGTGGCACCCGAGCATCCTCTTGCTGTGGAGGTCGTATGTTCGCTCGACGTCTCGCGCTCGCTGGCCTGATCCCGATCCTCGCAAGCTGCGCCTCCGACTCCATGGTCGGACCGAGCGCTCCGCGCGCCGAACCGAGCACGATCGTGTTCGGCTCGCCGGACGTCGCGAACACGTACAGCAACGTCGCCGCCGTGATCGCCCGTGCACCAAACGGGAGGTTTTCCCCATTCTGCACGGGCACGCTCATCGCGCCGACGGTCGTCCTCACCGCGGCTCACTGCTCGGGCTACTTCGAAACGGTGCTCGCACCAGAGGGCTGGACCCTGTACGTGAGCTTTCGCAACCTGATCGCCTACGGCTCAAGCGCAGACGCGGCGACCATCGCGTCCTTGATACCGGTCACGGACGTGAATACGAATCCGGACTACAGTCAGAGGCAGAGTGACGTCGGAGATCTGGGGCTGCTGACCCTCGCGACGGCGCCGGCCGGCGTGACGCCAGCGACGTTGCCGACACTCGGCCTCCTCGATGAACTCGCGGTCCAGAACGGACTCAAAGGCGCAACGTTCACGGTCGCAGGCTACGGCGTGCAGGACCGCGTCGTCGGGGGCGGTCCACCAGTCTTCACGGACGCAAACCCCTTGTTCCGAGGATACGCCGTCGAGAGCTTCATGTCGCTGAACAAGGGCTACCTGCGGCTATCGCAGAACCCGTCGACCGGCGACGCGGGAGCCTGCTACGGGGACTCCGGCGGCCCGAACTTCCTCTCGCTGAACGGCCAGCTGGTGCTGGTTGCGGTCACCATCACGGGCGACATACCCTGTCGGGCGACGAACGTCGTGTACCGTCTGGACACACCGTCGGCTCGAGCCTTCCTGAGCGCCTACGTGCCGTAAGGCTAGGGCTCGCGCGCGAGCGCGGGGAAGCCGTTCCGGGAGAACGCGGCGCGCACCGACGGTGGTGCGCGCCGCTCGAGCGTGCACCGCCCCCACGCGTTAGGCGGTGACGGCCTCACGGACACGGAAGCAGATCGGGCGTCCTGCCTCGGGCCAGCTCGAACGTGCCGAGCGTCTGGTCGATGTCGGTCAGCAGCACGGTGAGCGTCATGGCGTCGCCGCGAACGCGACCCGCGTAGTGTGCGGGATGTCGGTCGGGAACGTCGCCGGGCCGTGGAGCGGCGCCTCCCCGGCGAATGTGTTCGCCGGTCGCTTCGAATCGCCCATCGTCAGCGATGTTGGCGGGCAGGTTCATCGTTCCAGACCCGCAGTTGTAGCTGAGGGTTGCCGTGTTGGTCCTGACCACGATCAGGATTCCCGATCCGCCCCAGGTTCCGTCGAACCGCTGACCGACTACAACGACGCAGTAGGCCGCGGTGAGCGGAAGCAACGACAGCGAGGCAAGGAGAGGGCGTAGAGCACGGAAGCGCATGCGAGGCCTCCACGGGACCTTCAACTAACATAGCCTGAGCCCCCGCCGACGAGGAACGCGGCGGCCTTCCGCGTCCCCACGTCTGACGCCTGGCATCACGGGCAGATGGGACGCGCGTCGATGACGTAGGCACCGACGGGGAGGCCGGAGGCGTTCCCCCAGTTGGAGCGAAACATGATCCGGTTGCCGCGGTCGGAGTCTGACACTGGCTCTCGGAATCGCAGTGGCCAGTCGGTCATCGGTCAAAAAGTCGCCAGTCGCAGTCCCGAGGGGGGCAGTCCCGAGTCTCCGGTACTGAGCACCCAGTACCGAGTACCGGGAACTGCCTCCTCGTCACTCAGACGGGTGACTCTCGACTGATGACTGACTGCCCACTATCGGCGCCGCAGGGTGGGGAATCGTTAGGTGCCGGCATTGGGACATGCGTCCATTGGCCGTCGCCGCTCCTCGATGATCGTCTCGCGAAGGTTCGCCGCCCTCCCGACCCGGATGGGCAGGCGCTGGATGGCGATCAATG
>Ga0111538_10014858_pt1 | contig 10253 bp, 10 predicted proteins | sample SoiMethybrSBSTD1_FD_79669 | JGI IMG/M metagenome (GOLD analysis project Ga0111538, IMG submission 79669) | Bulk soil microbial communities from a Populus tree surrounding site in Tennessee, USA - Soil MetaG P. TD hybrid SBSTD1 (version 2)... | ecosystem: Environmental > Terrestrial > Soil >... | reverse complement strand
GGAAACAAAAAATGGATTATCTGCATTACAATCCCTGCCGGAAGGGATTGGTGAAATGCCCGGAGGATTGGCGATTTTCATCTGCACGATATTGGTTGACCGGGGAGGCAGGTGATGTACAGGTATCGGATATTGGGTGGGACTGAACCGTTTAATGGTATTTCCAGGAAATCGAGACAGGTAAAAATCAAGGGTGTGCGAGATACGTTGTTTTGGAAAAATAACTGTCGTATAGGAAAAAACATCGCGCCTGCAGATGAGAGTGCGGAGCGCGGGTGAGGAGGGAGACCTTGCGGTCGGGCTTTTCGGCGGGGTCGCAGACCCACGCCGAGCTAGAGAAATATAGTACGCTGTTTATGGTGAGACTCTTTATCAACGATTTGCGGGTGCTAATGAAAGCGGGTTACAAATTGCCCGATGGGATCACAGAAGACGATGTGAAATATATCGAAGATCACTTCTTGAATCATAACAAGGATAAGTGAAGATGAAACGATTTGGTCCAACCATTTCTGCCACTTTAGCAGTTGTAATACTGATTGCCGCCGTACTGTCCTGTAATGTTGATCAAACGGAAGAGCAAATCAATCTGTTATCCCAATATTACACAATTGAACCAGCTTCTCTGCTGGACTCGCTCAAACGTGGAGAGGCGGCATTTACTCCTGTCAATCAGAAACCTGAATTCGTTCCTTTCGATCAATCGGTAACCGTGAACTGGCATCAGGCAGATTATTTTTATATCGCGAAGGCTGTGTATGAAGGTGTTTTAGGGAAAACCCTGCAAGGCTGGCAACTCAGCGGTATGGATTTCGATTTAGCCTGTTCCCAGATTCAAAATGGATTTCAGAATGGACGGCTCCGGTTCTTTAGCGTGATAAAGGATGGTGATCAAGAAGCACGCCTGACCCGCTTTATCGATATTGACCCAAGCGATAATTTTGTTCATGTGTCGGAAACGAAATATTCCCCTAAATTGATAGATTTGAAAAGCATTGATATGACACAGCTCAAAATTTCCGCAGATCAAGCCCTGCAAATTGCTGAAAGTAACGGTGGAGAAGAAAAGCGTGCCTCACTAAATAATGCATGTAGCATATCTTTGGCGCTTAACCTGGACCGGAGAGACAGATGGTATTGGGATGTATTTTACACTCGAAGCGATGACCGTACTTCCTTCTTCGATATTCAGATTGATCCATATACGGGAGAAATTCGTTCTCCATAACGAGACTGATAATACTATGTTTTGTTCAGCACCTTAACATCATCCAATAATCCTAATCCTTCTCGCAATGCCCGCACGATCTCGGTTTGTGTGGGATTGAGCGAATCAGAAATTCTCCTTCATCGTTTCTTTTCTGATGTAGCAAAGTAATGACACATGCTTGCCAGGCAGAATATAGGAAGTCAGTTTTGCAATATGCGATACCCTTCATTGACGATCTAGCGGAGCGCGGGAGAGGTTTGGTTCTTCGCGTTACCCAGCCTTTTTGTAATTGATGATAACAGTGGAATTCGCCTTATGATAAAAAAAACCGCCCTGTAATCCAGGGCGGGTCGAGGTCCAGTCTAGCCAGCAAACATTGCTGGAGGCCGTGAGATGATCTTCGGCTTTCTTAACCGCGATCGAATGGGAGCCAGCTTGCCAACATCAATAAAAACAGCATCACTCTTGGGTGCTTTTTCAAGCATATAGTTTGTATAACCGGGGTCCTGTCGATCTAGCAGGATCACTTCAGCACCTTTTGGAATATCTTCACCAAAATCCGGATGTGTTATTAGATAACGTGTAAATTCGGTAAACAGTTCATTAAACTTTGCACGGTAAAATTCGCTCATTTTTTCAACTCCTTTAGAAAACGATCCCGGTACCGAGACCAATTCTCTAAGATATCTTTTTGACCGATGGTAAGCACCTCTTCGATGGAATAGCCTTCAAACCAATCCTTGGATTGACTTCCATCGGGGTGAAGAATATCACGATGAGCTTTTCCGTGGACAGTATCGTAGCGTACTACCGGATGCCACTCATCTTTCACAAGGGTCTCCATCTGAACGCGGAACTCAACGATTTTCTTTCCTTCGGACACATGAGAATGTCTATAACGACATACCCGAGTGTCAGGATCAAGGTATATGAGAAATTCGCGTTCCGCCATGGCAAGAATTATACATCACCAGCCAATTGAACAAACAAATATTGACTGAGCTCATTTTCTTTGACACAGAGGTGGAATTGGCCTTATATTAACCACTTCATCTCGCCGGATACAATCATTCTTGAGCAAAGTAACTTATGCGGCAATCTCTCAAACCATCGATGATTGACTTTACGATCAAAACGCGTCATGAGCTGCGACTATTAAAGCCGCCGGGCCAACCTTGTTTTCCAAACGTATAATAGGGCTTATGTCCCGCAACACGCTGTTTGTCGTCTCATTTCTCCTGCTGCTCCTAATTGCTGTTCTGGCCCCTGTCGTGGCTTCAGGCTATTCTGAATTGAACAAGGCTGGCATGGCCGGGACACCGCTGGATGCCGCTGATCATTACCGGGCCGCCGCGCAGCGACTTCCCTGGCATGTCGACCTGTATGAGCTGGCGGGGCATGCCTATTACCAGGCAAAGGATTACTCCCGGGCAGAGTCCCTCTATCGAAAAGCCTTCGAGCGCCATGCTCTGTCCCCGGATGGCTGGGTGGCCTGGGGCGATGTGCTCTATTTAAATAATGATGTAGAACAGGCAACCCGGATCTGGGAACAAGGGTTGGGCCAAAAGCAATTCTCTGAGAATCTGTATTCCCGCCTCTCACAGGTCTATAAGCAAAGCGGAGAGTATTCGAAAGCTGCACAGGTGCTGCAGAAATATGTAGCCGTGCATCCGGAGGACGCCGCGGCACATTACCGCCTGGGTCTGCTGTTGACCCTCACGGACCAGAACACTGCCCTCTCGGAACTGGTCACCGCTTCGCAGCTGGACCCGCAGTTTGATCCCGCCATGGAAGTGCTCCGCTCGGCCTTGAACCAGGCCTCCCTGCGCGAGTCAGCCGCCGACCGTTTTGTGCTGATCGGGCGCGGGCTGGCTCTGGTCCAGGAGTGGGAGCTGGCGCAGTACGCCTTCAACGCAGCTGTCGAAGCGGATGAGAAAAATGCCGAGGCCTGGGCCTGGCTGGGCGAGGCCAGTCATCAAACAGGCTCGGATGGAGGCACTGCACTGGACCGGGCGCTGGCTCTGGATGCGAATTCGCCGATCGTGCGCGGCCTGCGCGGGCTGTCCTTCGAGCGCGCCGGGAATTTCCGCAGCGCCCTGACCGAGTTCCAGGCCGCCGCGCAGCTCGATGATCAGAACCCGGCCTGGCAGGTATCCATTGGAGAAGCTTATTCGAAGCTGGGGGATCTGATCCGCGCCCTGGAAGCGTACCAGGCGGCCGTGAAACTGGCTCCCCGGGATACAGGGTACCTGCGTCTGCTGGCGCTGTTTTGTGCGCAGAATAATGTAAATATCAATAGTGTCGGCATTCCGGCTGCCCAAAAAGCAGTCGCCCTCGAAAAGGACAGCGTCGATTCGCTGGACCTGCTGGGCTGGTTGTTAATGCTCGATAAGCGCTATGAATATTCGCAGCAAATTTTCGACCAGGCCCTGGCCCTGGATCCGAAAAACGCCGTCGTCCATTTACACCTGGGAATGCTCTATTTACAAATGGACGACCGCACCCAGGCACAGGAACATTTTGTCACCGCCCGCGACCTGGGAAATGCGGAGGCTGAGTCTATTTTGAACCAATATTTTCCGTAGCTGTCCTGCTCCAGGTACTACACGCTTCGTCTGCGCTCTGCTCCGCTCAGCGCGAGATATATCTGATAAAATCCCTCTATGAAACCAACACACCTTCTTCCTGTTCTCCTGTTTCTGTTGCTCCTCTCCGCATGTGCTCCGTCTGCAACGCCCGTCGTGCCGGTGGCCAGCCCGGGCGCAGTCCTCTACCAGGAGGAGTTCGAAGATAATACCTCCGGCTGGGACCGCGTCTCCAATGAAAACGGGATCATGGATTACGACGGCGGCGGCTACCGGATGCTAATCCAGAAGCCCGACATCAGCATGTGGTCCACGCCGGAAAAGAATTTAGGTGATGTGCGCAGCGAAGTGGATGTCTCCCGCCTGAGCGGCCCCGAGGAAAACCGGGCCGGTTTGATCTGCCGTTACCAGGATGGCAACTATTACTTCTTCCTGATCAGCAATGATGGATATTATGGCGTGGGGAAATTCACAGGTGGCCAGGCGATCCTGCTGGGACAGACAGAAATGCAGCCTACGGACTTGATCCAGAAGGATGCGGTCAACCATTTGCGCGCCGACTGTGTTGGCAATACCCTGACCTTTTTCATCAACAACAACCAGGTCCTCCAGGTCCAGGACGGCGACTTTGCCAGTGGCGATGTGGGCCTGCTGGCAGGCGCCTTCTCCCAGCCCGGCGTGGATATGTTATTCGATCATTTTACGGTGACGCAACCGTAATTACATCGTTGGTTGAGTAGCCCCGCATGATCCTGCCGGGGCGTATCGAAACCAACAGTTATTATAGAAACATAAAATTAGAATCGAACTGGCGGTTTCGATACGGACTCTGCCCTACTCAACCACCATGTTGCTTATGAAAATCTATCTCGATACCATCGGCTGCCGCCTCAACCAGTCAGAAATTGAATCCATGGCCATGCAATTCCGCGCGGCGGGGCATGAGATCGTCGCCTCTCCCAGCCAGGCGGAGTTGGCCGTGGTCAATACCTGCGCGGTCACCAACGATGCCGCGGCCGATTCGCGCCGCCGCATCCGCAGCATTGCCCGCGCCGGTGTCGGGCAGATCATCCCCACAGGCTGCTGGGCCACCCTCCAGCCCAAGGAAGCGGCAGCGCTCCCCAACGTGCTCAAGGTTGTGCCCAATCCTCAAAAGGATCACCTGGCCGCAGAAGCCTTCCCCCTAACCCCCTCTTCCGCTAACCATTCTCCTTTATCCCCTGCCTTTGACCTTGAGCCTCTCTCCCGCCAGCCTCTACCGGGCTTGCACCACCGCACACGTGCCTTCATCAAGGTCCAGGATGGCTGTGACAACCGCTGTACCTTCTGCATCACCACCGTTGCCCGCGGGGAAGGACGCAGCCGCCCGGCGGCGGATGTTCTGCTCGATATCCAATCCGCGCTGAACGGCGGGACCAGGGAGATCGTGCTGACCGGTGTCCACCTCGGTTCCTGGGGCCAGGACTTTGGACAGCACCTCAAGGATCTGATCCAGCTCATCCTGCGGGAGACGGATATGCCGCGGCTGCGGCTCTCCTCGCTGGAACCCTGGGACCTGGATGCAGACTTCTTCTGTCTCTGGGAGGACCGCCGCCTCATGCCGCACCTGCACCTGCCTTTGCAAAGCGGGTGCGAGTCCACGCTGAAGCGGATGGCGCGCAAGACCACACCCGAGTCCTTTCGCGAGCTGGTGGCCGCCGCCCGCCGGGTCCTGCCTGAGGTCGCCGTCACGACCGATATCATCTCCGGCTTTCCGGGTGAAACGGAGGCTGAATTTGCGGAGTCAGTGGCATTCGTCCGCGCAATGGAATTTGCAGGTGGGCACGTCTTCACCTACTCGCAGCGCCCGGGCACCGGGGCGGCCAGGATGAAGGGCCAGGTCCGGCCTGAGGTCCGCAAGGAACGCAATCACATCCTTCGTGCGGCCTTGGATGACGCTGAAAAATCCTACCGTAAAAAGTTTATCGGGCGGAAGATGTCCGTGCTGTGGGAGTCCATCTCTGAGCTCGATGAGTGGGGCTGGCAAATGGAGGGCCTGACCGGGAATTACCTGCGTGTGAAGGCAGCTGCCTCTTCTCCGCGCTGGAATGAGATCGACACTGTGACGATTCACGAGCTCCAGGCAGATGGATTGAGAGGCGTAATTCTCAACCAGGGATGAGTGTCACTGTATCCATTCGGAGCGGGGTTGTACAATAAAAATCATCTTCATGAAGGAGTTGAACATGAGTGCTCAGATCATCGACGGAAAACTGATCGCACAACAGGTGCGTGAGGAAGTTGCAGTCAAAGCGGGGGAGCGCACGGCGGCTGGCAAACAGAAGCCGACACTGGCAACCGTCCTGGTGGGCGACCGCCCGGACTCGGCTGCCTATGTGGCCTCCAAGCAGAAGGCATGTGCAGAGCTGGGAATGGGCTCCATCAGTCACAACCTGCCTGCGGATATCTCGCAGCAGGAGCTTGAGAAAGTCATCAAGTCTCTGAATGACGATCAGGCGGTGAATGGCATTCTCGTCCAGCTGCCCCTGCCTTCGCACCTGGACGAGGAACGTGTTCTGCAGCTGATCAGCATCGAGAAAGATGTGGATGGTTTCTCACCGATCAACATCGGCCGCCTGGCCCAGAAGGGACGTGAGCCGCTCTTTGTGCCGTGTACGCCCTATGGCTGCATCTACCTGCTTGAAAAAGCGGGAGTGATGATCGAAGGCGCCAACGCCGTTGTGCTGGGACGCTCCAACATTGTGGGGATGCCGGCCGCTCTGCTGCTGATAGGTAAAAATGCGACTGTCACCGTCTGTCACTCACGCACGAAGGATCTGCCCTCGGTCGTTCGCCAGGCCGATATCCTGATCGCCGCCATCGGCAGGACGGAGATGGTGCGCGGCGACTGGATCAAGGCCGGTGCGGCGGTCATCGACGTGGGCATCAACTCTATCCCGGATGCCACCAAGAAGAGCGGACACCGCCTGGTCGGTGACGTCTGTTTCGCAGAGGCCAGGGAAGTGGCAGGCTTCATTACACCGGTTCCCGGCGGCGTGGGCCCGATGACGATTGCCATGCTGATGAAGAACACACTGCGCGCAGCAGAGATCCAGGATCCGTAGAGGCTGTCGACGGGAGAGAAATACTTGAATACTTCAGTCCCGTCGCATGGCGGGACTGTCCCTTTCGGGATGAATTCGTAGATTGTTTTTTGTGAGGAGAGATGAAGAAGTTTTGGAAGTGGGTGGGTATCGTCCTGGGCGTGCTGGCAGGATTGTTCATCATTTCGTTGGTTGTAGTCCATTTCAAGACACAGGTGCGCCTTACGCGCGTCTATGATCTACCGGAGGAGACGGTCACCATCCCTTCGGAACCTGCCTCCCTCGAATATGGAAGGCATATTTTCCGGTTCCGCGGCTGTGAGGCCTGTCACAGCAGCGGCGAATACCTGGATGTATCCGGGCCGGGCATTGCCCTCGCGGCCCATTTGAGAGGTCTCTCACAGGATACCCCGCACATGGAGGGGCACGTCTACCTCGATGACCCTGCCATTGGAAGGGTCATCGCCTCGAATTTGACACCAGGCAAAGCCGGCGTAGGAGGCAGTTACACAGACCAGGATTGGGTCCACGCCATCCGCCATGGGGTACGACCGGATGGAACGCCTCTGCTGTTCATGCCTTCCACCGAGTTCTATTTTTTAAGCGATAGGGACCTGGGAGCCGTGATTGCCTACATCAAGAGCGCGCCTCCGGTCGATCACGAGCAGCCGCGCAGCAGCCTCTCACCGACTGGCCGGCTCATCATGACAGTTCTCCCGACCTTTACCTTCATCCCCGCCGAATTGATCCCACATGATGGCCCAAGACCCGATTCACCCGAACCGGGCATCACCCCGGCGTATGGAGAATATCTGACCCAGTCATGCAAAGTCTGTCATGGGCAGACGATGTCGGGCGGCCCCATCCCGGGCTTTCCCTCCAGCTGGCCGCCCGCATTGAACCTGACATTTGGAGAGGGGTCCTCCCTGCCTTCATGGACCGAGGAAAACTTTATCAATGCGATCCGTACCGGTGTCACACCCGATGGAAGGAAATTGCGTGCCCAATATATGCCCTGGAGATCCTACAAATTTATGGATGACGAGGAACTAAAGGCCGCCTGGGCCTACCTGCAGTCACTGCCCGAAAAGGCGTATGGAAATCGCTGATGGAACACGCTAATTGCACAGAAATTGCAAATGAGCTTCTGGAAAGGCTTATTTTGATATACTTAACCCATGCAGCCGGATAAGATCGGGCGATACAAGATCAAGGAGGAGCTGGGCTACGGAGAGATGGGGACTGTCTACCGGGCTTACGATGCCAGCTTTAACCGTGAGGTGGCGATCAAGATCCTGCCGATTGAGCTGATGCGCAACCTCAAAACGCTGGCCCGCTTCCGCCGTGAGCTGAAGATGATCGCCCTGCTCGAGCACCCGGCCATTGTGCCCGTCTATGATGTGGGGGAGGAGAATGGGCAGCCCTACTACGTGATGCGCTATATGTCCGGCGGGTCGCTGCGGCGCTGGATCAAGGGCGGAAAACTGACGCTGCAGGAAACGGCGGATATTGTCGAAAGGATCTCCCTGGGCCTGGAATACGCCCACCGCAAGGGGATCGTCCACCGCGACCTGACGCCTGATAACATCCTCTTTGACAACCATAACAACCCCTATATCACCGATTTCAGCCTGGCGAAATTGATCGCCGATACGTTCCGCACCAACAGCGGGAACGGCCTGATCGGCACGCCGGAATACATCAGCCCTGAACAGGCGCAGAGCCTGCCCGTGGACCATCGCACCGATATTTATGGCCTGGGCGTGATCACCTACGAGATGTTGACAGGTGAGAAGCCCTACAACGCCAGCGATTCGTTCGGCGTCCTGGTCAAGCATGTGTCCGAACCGGTTCCCGAGATCCTGCAGGTCAACCCCGAGCTGCCCCCGGAGGTGGATGGGATCATCAAAAAGTCGATGGCCAAGAACCGCAACGACCGCTACGAGAGTGCAGTCGATATGGCGCGTGCGCTGATCAAGGCCGCCTATGGCGAAGAGCACACTTTGCCCGCCGCCACAACGCTGATGAAAATGCAGAGTCCCTCCCGATCCAGGCGGCGCTGGGGTCTCGCAGCCCTTGGCGTGGTCGTACTGACTGCCCTGGCGGGTACTTTTGCCTTTCGCAATCAGCTGCCCTTCCTGGCAGTCGCAATAACGACTCCTACTGCAGTGGAAGTGTCACCAACCGCTCTGCCCACGCTTACATTGGTTCCCACTGTACGGCCTACATCCACAGTCACAGCCACTCTGGTCCAGGACCTGCCCACGCCCGTCCTGCCTCTTGGGAATACAAACAAGATCGCGCTTGTCTCCGGCAACGACCTGTACCTGATGAATCCTGATGGAAGCGAATTGACGCTGGTGAGAACGGAAAACTCCCCCAAATCGAACCTGCACTGGATCGCCGGCGGCCGTTTGATCTACATGTCCCGCAACTGTGCCTTTATGTTGGATGCCCAGACCAACCGGGTCCAGCAGCTTACCTGCTTTACCCCCAGTGAATCCCTGGAGGGCTTTCGTGTATCACCCGATGGAAAATATGTCGCCATCAGTGTCCAGCGTACGCTGAATATTCTTCCATTCGACACGGCTGTGTTGAAGGATGTAAATACACGATTTAATTTGATCACGCTCAAGCAGAATTGTTTCTATAATCAATACCCGTTCCGGGACGTGCGCTGGTCAAAGGACAATACCCAGCTGGCCGCCCAGGTGATCGATACCCAGCTTGTGAACTCCGACCAGGTCTTTCTGGTCAAGGTGGACATTCCGACTTGTGCCACCACCGGCCTGGTGCGGATGGACCGGATTCCCGGATCGCATATTGAATATGATGGCGAGAGCACCAGGAGGATTGCCAGCTATGACTGGGATGGGGATCACAGGTTCCTGCTGAACGATTCGATCCGCAACGAAGGGTTTGGCAACCTGTATCTTTACGACAGCAATACCAAGGAAGCCACCAGACTGGACCCCATTGATGGGGAATGCTGCTACCGGGACGCCCGCTGGAGCCCGGATGGCAAATATATCTTTTTTGCCTATCAGGAATCGGGGGATACAGGCATCGAGCTCTACTACATGCCGATGGATGGCTCTGAGGATGGCCAGACGCTATCTGCCATCGAGCTTCCCGCCGGGTTCTTTTCCACGCCGCGTGAAAAGCCGCAGCCTGCCTTGCAGCCTGCACAATAGCGACTTGAGCTTATTATCTTTGATGTCCCGCCTCCAAATGGCGGGATTTTCTATTAAAAACCTTGACATAGTGCTGACTTATGACTATTATCAAGTTAATAATAGAATCAAATACGCTTTACTGAAAGGAGGGCCGGTGATCGACTCCTCTGTTCTCACAAAAAAGTTCCAAAAGGAGATG
>Ga0111538_10014857_pt1 | contig 10253 bp, 7 predicted proteins | sample SoiMethybrSBSTD1_FD_79669 | JGI IMG/M metagenome (GOLD analysis project Ga0111538, IMG submission 79669) | Bulk soil microbial communities from a Populus tree surrounding site in Tennessee, USA - Soil MetaG P. TD hybrid SBSTD1 (version 2)... | ecosystem: Environmental > Terrestrial > Soil > Tree... | reverse complement strand
CCAACGCCAACGCCGATACCGACACCAACCCCCGCGGCGCCGTCGTTATCATCTCTGGCACTTAATCCGTCAAGCGTTATCGGAGGCCGCGCCACAGTGGGAACGGCCATACTGAGCGGCGCGGCCCCGGCCGAAGGCGCTCTTGTCACGCTTGGCAGCGGCAATGGCGCGATTGCCGTTGTCCCGCCGAGTGTGACCGTTAAGGCCGGCGCAACCAGCGCTAGCTTTACCGTCACTACCAATCAAGTGACGGCAACGACAACGGTGACGATTTCCGGGATCTGCGGCGGAGTGACAAAGTCGGCGCTGCTCACGGTCAATGCCGCCGACACCGTCACAATTCAGCGCGCGGAGTATCAACGGTCGAGGGGTCTGTTGCGCATTAATGCCAACGGCACAGAGCCAACCGCAACGTTGCGTGTCTATGTCACGGCAACCGGCGCTTTCATCGGTACGTTGACAAATAACGGCGGTAGTAACTTCAGCGGAACGTTGTCATGGCCAACAAACCCGAGGGACATCACCGTGCGCAGCAGTTTTGGCGGATCGGCCTCGAAGGCGGTTACGCTCAAATAGAGTCTGCGTATGCCGGGGTTTCGAGATAATCGGCATGGTAGAGAGAGAGAGAGAGAGAGAGAGACATAGGTGTGTCGGTAATCTGCCGCCTCTCTTTCACTTGTGCCGGCTAAACGAACTGCCGGCGGTGGCATCCAGAATCAACTCAGCACTCAGCACAATCTTCGCAACCGCTAAGGTGAATTTCCAGCCTTTCTCTGGGAGTCTGTCGGAGAAAGGTGTGTCTCTGAGAACCACAGAGACTGGTTTCTCCAAAAGACTCCTCTAGAGACATTATTCTTCGCAAGGTTGATTCATCCTGAATCACCCAGTCCCGAGAGTGATTCACGCTGAAACATACTGGTGATCTGGTTCATTGAATCTGTCGTGCGGTCAATGGGGGTCAGGTTACCGCTCAAGCCTTATCTGCGCCTTAATTAGCAGCCGAAAGCTGAACTCTAAAATCAAAACTGATCCACGGCGGTCCAGCGGCGTCGACTAGCCTGTGGGCACAATGTTTGCTCAGACACCATCGCACCAGGAAATCAAAGAGAGGCATCAGCGGAATACCAATGCTTTTGGTTTCCTGGAGGCAATCGATGAAGCCTTAACGATGAAGACAGATGAATGATTTACGATGAAGAATACGATGAAAGAACCTGGCTAGTATCACTCTTCACTGCTCATCATCTTCATTGCGGGCATTTCGGGCAATCGCCCGTAAATAACGAGACCAAAATATGCAGTCCTTGAAGGTAACAGAATCACCTTACCGAACGACGGATCTCACGCTCGCCAGCTTCTTGCGATGCCGCGGTTTCGAGATCGCGGCTTTAACTCGGGAGGGCGGAAAAACAAATTTTGTCTTTGAGGATTCTACGCAGCTCCGCAGCGCGGTGCTGGAATACGCCAACAACGGCAGTGTCGCGGTGCGCACTTTTTGCGGCACGATGAGAGATCTAAAGGCCATTACCAGATAAGGCATGAACGGAGGCGAAGATGGGCCTACACACTATCCGATGTTTCGACGCTGAAGGGTCTGAGACAAACCGAGGGTCTGTTATGAAAGTGGCGCGCGGTCTCGTTCGCTGCGCGTGCGTTTGTTTTCTCATGTTCGGTGTGGTCGCGGTGCCGGCCCAAGAGCCCGCAAAGCCCGCGTCGGAAAGTGCGCCTGCGAAAACGGCGGCTCAGGCGCCCGCTGGGCAGAAGGTCGTTGAGCAGGGAATCTCGATCGAGTTCACCGTCGACCCCGAGAAAGAAAAGTTGCCGAAACCCATCGCCGGGGAAGATTCGGTAGTCAAATTCAAAGTTACCGATACCACCACCGGCACGCCAGTCAAGGGTCTGAACCTTTCGGTCTGGATGAGCCTGCGCCCTGGGGACAAAGCGCTCGATATGAAGCAATGCCGGGAAAAGATTCAATCGTTTTTAGGTGGCACGTTGCGCGAGCGTCCGGACATCGACCTGAATTCTTACTACGTGCTGGCGCTTAACGAGAGTCCGGACATCTCGGTCATCGATCCGTTGCTTGGTTTTGGCGGTAGCAAACTGCTGACCCTGGTGTTGCTGAAGAGCCCGGGCGAAGACTGGGTGCTGACTCGTGACGGAGAAAGACTCTTCGTGACCTTGCCCCTCGTCAATCAAGTGGCGGTAATCGATACGCGGACCTGGAAGGTGAAGGGCTACATCGAAGCGGGGCCCAAGCCAACGCGGATCACCTTGCAGCCCGACCAAAACTACTTATGGGTTGCCAACGACGGCATCCAGAGAGACAGCGGCGGTGTGACGGTGATCGATGCCGTAACCCTGAAGGTCGCGGCGCAGATTCCGACTGGAGCAGGTCATCACGAGGCAGTTGTCAGCAGTGACAACCGTTTCGCGTTCGTTTCGAATCAGGAGAGCAGCACGCTCTCAATCATCGACGTGCGCAAGCTCGTGAAAATCAGCGATGTCAGAGTCGGCCCAAATCCTGTTTCACTGACGCGCTCTGAATTGAGCAAGGCGATCTATGTAGCCAGCGGGACCGAAGGGACCATCACGGTGATTGACGAGCAAAGCCAACGGGTCACCACGCGGATGAAAGCGAAACCTGGCCTGCGCTCGATCCGCTTTGCGCCGGGCGGGCGGTATGGCTTCGCGCTCAACACCAAAGAGAGCACAGTGAACATTTTCGACGCGGCATCGAATCGCATCCTCCATGAAGTAAAAGCGGGGAAGTCCCCCGATCAAATCATCTTTAGCGACACATTTGCTTTCGTCAGATCGCTGGGCACGGAAAGTGTGGTCATGCTCCGCCTGGCGACGCTCGGGACAGACGTCGAGGTTACCGAATTTCCCGGCGGCCAGATGGCCCCGGAAAAAGCGTCGGCGCCAGTGCGGGCTGATTCAATCGTACTGGCCCCTGAAGGGAACGCCGTTATTGTGGCAAATCCGGCGGACAAGATCCTCTATTACTACACCGAGGGCATGGCGGCGCCGATGGGTAACTTTCAGAATTATCGCCGCGAGCCCCGCGCCGTATTGGTCGTCGATCGCAGTCTGCGCGAAATCAAACCCGGCCTTTACTCGACGACGATCAGGTTCCCAGCTGGCGGGAAATACGACGTAGCTTTTTTGACCGACTCTCCGCGTGTCGCGCATTGCTTTGAGGCGGCGGCCGAACCGAACCCCTTACTGAAAGCCGAGCAACAAGTAGCCCTGCGCATCGAACACCAAATCAAGGAAAGAAAGTTGCCAGTCGGCCAGGATTTTCCGCTGCGATTCAAGCTCATCGATACGGCAACCAACAAGGCCCGGGGCGATCTCAAGGATGTAAAGGTGCTCACGCTATTGGCTCCCGGTACCTGGCAACGACGTGACCTCGCGAAATCGCTCGGAGACGGCATCTATGAAATCGATCTCAACGTGCCGCAACCTGGTGTGTACATGGTATTCGTTGAATCTGCGAGGATGAGAGTGCAGTTCAGGGATATGCCTTACCTGATGTTGCAAGCAACCGAGGAGAAGCCTGCGCCCGTCTCCGGCGAAACGAACACCGCGCGCAAGCCTTAGCGGTTAAAGGTGCAGAGAAATCTTCTCAACGAAAACAACATTTGGAGAGCGTGATGAAAAGACTATCTGATCCGGTGAGCGAATTGAGATGTGGCACAGGCATCTGGCGCGTGAGTCACATGCGGTACGCTCCCCCCTCAGTATGCAAGGCATTCGGGCTGGCCATGATGCTCGTTATCGGGATCAGCGCCCAGTCGACGCCGACTGTCAACGGGCAGAGTCCTCAACCCAGGCAGGTCTCGTCAAAAACAGCGAAGTCTTACGTGTGCCCCATGCATACCGAAGTGAAGTCAGCCAAACGGGGCAAATGCCCCAAGTGCGGAATGGATCTGCGGCTCGCGCCTGATCCGAGTTCGTCCGCGAGTGCTGATTCCAACCCGACGGTAAAGAACGACGGCGCCGTCAGCGTAGCGATGACAGATCAGACAGCGTCTTCGGCTATCTCCGGCTCAACCAGAAAGATGGCCATCCCCGACGTCGAGGTGTTGGACCAGCATGGCAATCAGCTTCATTTCTACAGCGATCTAATCAAGGGAAAGACGGTAGCGATCAACTTCATCTTCACTAATTGCACCACCATCTGCCCACCCCTCGCGGCAACGTTTGCCCGGGTGCAAAAGCAAATGGGAGACAAGGTGGGCCGGGACGTTCACTTCATTTCAATCAGCGTGGATCCGCTGACGGACACGCCTGAGCGGTTGAAAGCCTGGGGCGGCAAGTTCAAAGCCGGAGCCGGATGGACATTTGTTACCGGCGACAAGCAGGAGATCGACAAGCTACTCAACGCGCTGGGAGCATCGGTGGCGCGGAGAGAGGAGCACTCGCCCTCGGTAATCGTGGGCAACGATCTCAAAGGCCTATGGACGCGCACTTATGGCCTGGCCCCGCCAACCCGGATAGTGGGGTTGATCATGAATGTGATGGAAGGAAAAAGAGACGAGTCACTCATAAAGGAGATAGGCAAACCATGAAAGCAAAAACCCTCAGTGCCATCATTTTACTTTTCGGCATCATCTCGCTTTCAGCCGCGTCGATCGGGGCGCAGGAGCATGCGCGGGTCTATAACCATGCGACGCTAACGTCTACGTCAATGCCGGAGCACGCGCAGCAGCAACCATTAGTGGCGCCCCACAATCCGTCACCAGCGGAGAAATATTTCTCAGATGTAGAACTGATTAATCAGGACGGTCAGAAAATGCGCTTTTACACCGATGTGATCAAAGACAGAGTGGTGATCATCAACACGTTCTTCACCACCTGCACCAGCGTCTGTCCGCCCTTGAATCGGAATCTCGAGCGAATCCAGGCAGCGCTTGGCGATCGTTTAGGGAAGGATGCTTTCATCGTTTCGATTAGCGTCGATCCTGAAACCGACACGCCGCCGCGGCTCAAGGAATATAGCCAGAGATTTCATGCACGTCCGGGTTGGGTCTTTCTCACTGGTAAGAAGGAGAACGTCAATTGGGCGCTCTACAAGTTGGGCCAGTATGTCGAGGCGAAAGGCGACCATACAACCATCGTCATTATCGGTAATGAACCGAAGGGGCTCTGGAAAAAGGCCATCGGCCTGGCAAAACCCGATGAACTCATGAAGATTGTTGACGATGTGATCAATAACCGATAGGGCACGCAGGCCTCCGGCGTGCTTGATTGCGATGGCCCAGAACGAGCACGTCAGAGGTGTGCGTACCGGACACGATGGAGGGAATGATGACTCAACATCGCCAACTGATCCTCGCCCTGCTATGCGTGATTGCCGCGCTCCTGATCTTAAGCGAGCGTTCGGCGGTGTCCTCGCTGGCCGAATCCGGCTCGTTCCCGATTTCATTCCAAAGCCCAGCCAAATCGGGGCTGCCTGGTTTGTCGGCAGACGAAAAGCTCGGCAAGGCGTTCTACCTCAGGGGTGAAAGCGCATCCGGTCGAGAGATCACCGCCATGGTGGGCGAGATCGATGTGCCCGCATCTACAGTCACGTGCGCCGGTTGCCATGGAGCCAGGGGTTTGGGGAGGACCGAAGGCGGCGTGACCGCCGGAAACCTTACCTGGTCGTACTTAACCAAGCCTTATGGCCACGTTGACGAAGGTGGGCGAAAGCACTCGGCCTTTTCCGAAGCCTCACTTATCCGCACCATGACCGCCGGCTTGGATCCTGCCGGGAATAAATTGGCGGTGGCGATGCCAACTTATCGTTTGCCGCAACAGGACATGGCGAATTTGATCGCCTATCTGAAACGGATCGAGGTGGATTCTGATCCGGGGGTGACCGAAAAGAGCATCGTGCTCGGAACACTTTTGCCGGAGAAGGGCGCGCTTACGGGTCTGGCAAAATCGATGGAAGACGTCTTGCAGGCTTACTTTGCCGAGGTCAATAACCGCGGCGGTATCTATAATCGCAAAATCGAATTACGCGTCATGTATGGTGGCGCAACCTCGACTCTTGCGAATATGAAACATCTGATCGACGACGAGCAGGTGTTTGCGATCGTGAGTGGCTTGATCGCCGGGGCTGATGAGAGCGTGGCGGTGCTGAGCCAGGAGCGTGAGGTGCCGTTCATCGGTCCTACCACTCTGCTACCGCAAAGAGGCCTGCCTCTTAACCGCTACGTTTTTTATTTGTTGCCCGGCCTCAAAGAACAAGCGCGGACCCTGGTCAAATTTGCGGCGAAGAAAACAGATCCAAAAAAATCGCGAGTGGCTGTGATTTCTCCGGATGCCGATTTCAGCAGGCAGATCGCCGCCAGCATTGAAGATCAGGGAAAGAAAGTTGGCTGGCCGTCGGTTGCGGGGATTTATTACCCGCGTGAAAGATTCAATGCGACGCAGTATGTGACCGAATTGAAACAGCAAGGCATCGACACAGTTTTCCTGCTTGGCTCCGGTGCAGACGCAGGCGCTCTGTTCAAAAATGCCGATGCCGCCGGTTGGACGCCGACGGTTTATCTTTTAGGCGCTCTGGCTGGGAAGGACATTACCGAGATAATTCCGGTGAAAATGAAAGACCGGATCTACCTGGCCTTTCCCACCATTCCGGCGGATGTTTCGGCAACGGGCGCCGCCGAATACAGCGAGTTGCTTGAGAAAAACAAACTTGTGTCGGGGCACGCTGCGGCCCAGGCCTCTGCAATTGCGGCGGCAAAGATACTGGTTCATGGATTAGAACTCGCGGGGAAGGACCTGAGCCGTGAACAGTTGATTACTACGCTCGAGGGTCTTTACGAATTCGACACTGGCTTGATGCCCCGGATTACCTTCGGACCGAACCGGCGCGTCGGTGTGTTGGGCGCCTATATCGTAACAATCGACCCGGAAAAGAAATTATTCCCCGCGAGTGCGGAATGGATCGCGGCTGATTAGACTGACTGTCCGACCAATCCTCAGTCACAATCACACTTCCCTGGTGCTTTAGGAGTTGAGGTGTACGCAGGCCAACGATTACGGTGTTTTGCGCCAACGCGAGTTGCGAGAGCGATACTCGCAGCGACGCTCAACAGGCGTGCGTACCTCAACGCAGATCTCATTCGCAATGTCGGCATTCTTCTCACCTGCTTTTGCCTGACGAGCCTTGCGGTCATCCAGGCACAACAGACGGTGACTTCGGCAACGCTGAGCGGGCGAGTTGAAGACGCCAACGGCGCCATCGTGGGCGGTGCCACGCTTTCGACTACTAACCTCGAGACGAATCAGGAGCAGTCCACCACTTCGGACGCGGAGGGTCGTTTCAGGTTCGCCTGCTTGTGTGTCGGCCGTTACCGGCTTTCAATTGCTGCAAAGGGATTCGCCGCGACTACGAAAGACCTGACGATGACGATAGGGCAAGCGTTGGACCTGGCGGTGAGACTTGAAATCGCCGGTGCGTCCGAGCAGGTAACGATAAAGGACGACGTGCCCGTGATTGAAACGGTGCGTACTCAGGTGGCGGAAACCATCCAGCCGGCAGACATCGCCAACCTACCGCTCAACGGCCGCAACTACCTCGATCTGGCCCTGTTGGTTCCGGGTGTGGCGCCAACCAATACTGGCAGCAATCAGCGCTTTGCGGAAACGTCCGCGGTGCCCGGCCAGGGGTTGTCCGTCGCGGGCCAGCGCAACCTTTACAACAGCTTCATCGTCGATGGGTTGTCTGCTAATGACGACGCGGCCGATCTGACCGGCACTTATTTCAGCCAGGAAGTCGTCCGAGAGTTTCAGGTCGTCACTTCCGGAGGCATTGCCGAGTTCGGGCGCGCCTTAAGCGGTGTTATTAACATCGTGACGCAGTCCGGGACCAACGACTGGCGCGGCGGAGTGTATGGATTCTTTCGCAACCAGCGCGTCGATGCGCGCAATCCGCTCGCGCCGCAAAAGGACTTGCTCACGCAGGGACAATATGGCGGGACTGTCGACGGTCCAATCCGGCGCAACCGGACCTTTCTCTTTACGAACTTTGAGCAGACGCGGAGAAACTACTCGGCGGTGATTACTATCGCACCTTCCGCCGTAATGACGATCAATAATCGGCTCAACGCTCTCAGTTATCGTGGCCCCCGGATCGAAACAGGTCTAGTCCCGGCCAACTTTGACACGACCAACGTTTTCACGCGCGTCGATCACAAACTCAACGACCCCAACCAACTGTCGGCTCGCTACAGCCTTTACAACATAACGGCCGTCAATTCGCGCACGGTCGGCGGCCTCAATGCGGTAAGCCGAGGCTCAGGCCTGGACGACCGCGACCAGACAATCGCCGCCAGCAACATCACGATCATCGGCAGACGAACCCTCAACGAGGCCAGATTTCAATTCACCCACAGCCGCCTCGACGCCCCCGTCAACGACTCAACTGGTCCGGCCGTGGGGATCTCCGGAGTCGCGAACTTCGGCGTTGCCACGTCTTCGCCGTTGGGGCGCAAGATCGACCTCTTCGAAATGGTTGATAATGTCTCAACTCAGCGCGGGGCACATGCGCTCAAAGGCGGCATTGATTTTCTGTACAACCGCCTGAACATTTTGTTCCCCGGAGCAATTCAAGGCGTCTATGCTTTCAGTTCGCTCAGCAACTTTATGAGCGGCAACTACACCAGCTTCCAACAAGCGTTCGGCGTGCCGAGCCAGTTTCAGTCGAACCCCAACATTGGTGTGTTCGTTCAGGACGAGTGGCGGGCCCGGCCGGATTTCACGGTCAATGCGGGCCTGCGCTATGACGCACAGTTTCTGCCGGAGCCGATTTCTACGGACACGAACAATTTCGCGCCGCGTGTCGGCATCGCTTATGCGCCGGGAGATCATAAGACGGTGATCCGTGCCGGCTTCGGCATCTACTTCGATCGCCTTCCATTGCGAGCAACGTCGAATGCCTTGCAGCGCGACGGGTCGAAGTACCTTGTGGTGCAACTCTCACCGACGCAGACCGGGGCGCCCATTTTCCCCAACGTTCTATCAGCGCCGCCCACAACGCTGCCAACACGACCCAACATCACGCGCATCGACCCCAACATTGAAAGTAGTTACAGCGAGCAAGCGAATGTTCAGGTCGAGCGTGAGCTTCCCGGCAGCGCGTCGATCTCAGTCGGCTACCTGCACTTGCACGCGCTTCATATCATCCTTTCCCGGAATCTCAACGTGCCGACCGTACCGGCGTCCGCAGGTATTGCCAACCTGGGCCGTCCCGATCCGAATTGGGGCAACATCTCGCGTTACGAAAGTTCGGGAGATTCTTATTACCAGGGACTGGTCATCTCGTTTAATAAGCGAGCCGCGCGGTGGGCAAGCCTTCGGGTCTCTTACACGCTCTCAAAATCAAAGGACGATAGCGGCAACTTCTTTTTCAGTACACCGCAAGACAATTTCAACGTGCGGGACGATCTGGGGTTGTCGGACAACGATCAGCGCCAACGCCTGGTCGTCAGTGGTGCCTTCGAAGCTCCGCAAACCGGAAGCGACAATCAGCTTCGCCGATGGCTGCGCGGTTTTCAGTTGAGCTACATCTTCACTTACGCGTCGCGGCTGCCCTTCAACATTGTCCTGGGCAGCGATCGCAACTTTGATACGAACAATAACGATCGGCCCCTCGGCGTTCCGCGCAATGCCGGCCGCGGCTTCGACTTCGCTTCATTAGACTTGCGTCTAGCCCGGCGCTTTCACTTGACCGAGCGCGTCGGTTTGGAAGTCCTGGCGGAGGGCTTCAATCTGCTCAACCGCTCCAACCTTGGCATTCCCAATAATACTTTCGGATCGGGTACGACACCGCTGCCAACGTTTGGACAAGCGACCAGCGCATTCGATCCCAGACAGTTTCAGTTTGGATTGCGGCTGACCTTCTGACGAGGAGTTGTGATTCAAACAATTCCGGCGGTGGGAAATGGCTGTGAAGAGTCCACTTGATTCATTGGTTTCTTGCTTAGGATAAAGCACTGACAATTCAAGGTGAGCAGCGAGGATCTGATTTTCATGCTGCTGATGATACCGGCAGTTCTCCTTTTTTTTGAACTTCACGCATGAGCATCTGATTTCTCGGACATCCTCCGGGCAGGACGGCAAGAACTTACAACTCCGGCTACCCCTTGGGCGCTCATGAAGACCAGGCAAATGCCTGTCACAACTAAGGCACAACGGAGTGCTGAAAGTGGAGAGAGTGGAAACAGTGTAAAAGCGGAATGTGCGAAGTTCTT
>Ga0111538_10014856_pt1 | contig 10254 bp, 10 predicted proteins | sample SoiMethybrSBSTD1_FD_79669 | JGI IMG/M metagenome (GOLD analysis project Ga0111538, IMG submission 79669) | Bulk soil microbial communities from a Populus tree surrounding site in Tennessee, USA - Soil MetaG P. TD hybrid SBSTD1 (version 2)... | ecosystem: Environmental > Terrestrial > Soil >... | reverse complement strand
CAGGACGCCGAGGTGCTGCCCGAGGCGGATCGGCTCGAGGGTTTCCCTCATCCCCGCGAGACGTCCGTGCTGCTCGGGCACGAAGCGGCCGACCGGGAGCTGGCGCAGACCTTCGCCAGCGGGCGCATGCACCATGCCTGGCTGATCGCGGGACGGGAGGGCATCGGCAAGGCGACGCTGGCCTACCGGCTGGCCCGGCACGTGCTGGCTCGGCCCGAGGCGCGCGATCCAGAGGGACTGAGCCTTGAGATCGGGGAGAAGACGGCGGCGGCGCGGCAGGTGCGCGCGCTGTCGCATCCGGGGCTCCTGGTGCTGCGCCGGCCCTACGACGTGCGTGCCAAGCGCTTTGCCGCGAGCATCCTGATCGACGAAGTGCGGCGGTTGCGGTCGTTCCTGGGACTGACCGGGGGCGAGGGCGCCTGGCGCGTGGTGGTCGTCGACAGCGCCGATGAGCTCAACCTCAACGCCGCCAATGCGCTGCTCAAATCGCTGGAGGAGCCGCCGCGCCGCGCGCTGTTCCTGCTGATCTCCTCGGAGCCGAGCAAACTGCTGCCGACCATCCGCTCGCGCTGCCGCAGGCTCGACCTGGAACCGCTGGCGGGCGAGCATCTGCGCGCCGCCGCCGAGGCGGCGCTGGCCGCCGCCGGCATGGAGCCGCCGGAGGCGTCGCAATGGCCGCTGCTCGAGCACCTTGCCGAGGGCAGCGTGCGGCGTGCCTTGCAGCTCGCCGGCAGTGGCGGTCTCGAGCTCTACGGCCGCATCGAGGCGATCTTCACAGGCCTTCCCAACGTCGATTGGCCGGCCGCACATGCGCTCTCCGACCAGCTCGGCACGACCGCGCAGGAGCAGCGCTTCGAGGCCTTCTACAGCCTGTTCCTCGACCTGCTGGCCCGGCTGGTGCGGGCCCGCGCCGCGGGTGGGAGCGGCGCTCCGGAGCTCGCCTTGGCCCAACGGCTGATCCCCGAGGCGCGCCTGCCACAATGGGCCGAGCTCTGGCAGACGGCGCTGCGCGAGCGGGACGAGGCGGTGCTGCTCAACCTCGACCGCAAGGCGCTGATCCTCGGCACGTTGGCGCGGCTCGAGGCCCTGGCCCGACCCTGACTGCGCGTTTCGTGTCGGCTTGTTAGGCAGGGGCTCGGTGCTCTAAAATGGCGGCCCTGAGGGAGGCAGACATGCAGGGCGTGCGACGTTTCCTGGCGGGTATCCGCCGCATCCTCATCGTGCTGGCGGTGATCCTGGCCCTGCCGGCCTTCTACGCCTTCTTTACGTGGCTGTTCCTGGGGCAGATGCCGCCGACCAAGGTCTACGTGTTTCTGGCGGCGGGCCTTGGCGCCTACGTGTTCGCCTCCTCGATCGGCTGGATCATCGTCGGCTTCAAGGGCGGGGACGGGGCGAATTGAAGTGGCGTTCGCCGCCGTTTCGTGATAGCTGAGCCGCGCGTCACACAACCGATGCCGAGACGATGAGCCTCGAAGCCGCCAATTTCCGGTCTTTTGTCCGCGGAGCCGCGATGCGGCCCGGCGCCCGAATGTGCTGACCCTTGGCGTCCCCAGGGGACGCGGCCACACCTCGCCTTTCCCGGATCAGCTGCAGAACGGAGCCTCGCGACCATGAGCGGGCAACAGAAATTCTATATCACCACGCCGATCTTCTACCCCAACGGTGCCCCCCACATCGGCCACGCCTACACGGCGCTGGCAACCGACGTGATCGCCCGCTTCGAGCGGCTCGACGGCAAGGACGTGTTCTTCCTCACCGGCACCGACGAGCACGGCCTCAAGATGCAGCAGACGGCGGCGGCCGAAGGGCTCACGCCCCAGGCGCTGGCCGACCGCAACTCGCAGGTGTTCCGCGACATGATGGTGGCCCTCGACATCTCGCAGGACGACTTCATCCGCACCACCGAGCCGCGCCACTACCGCTCCTCCGAGGAGATCTGGCGCCGCATGGAGAAGGCCGGCGACATCTATCTCGGCAAGTATGCCGGCTGGTATTCCGTGCGCCAGGAGGCCTACTTCGACGAGAAGGAGACGACGCTGGGGCCCGATGGCGTGCGGCGCGAGCCACTCGGCTCGCCGGTCGAATGGACGGAGGAGGAGACCTACTTCTTCCGCCTCTCGGCCTTCCAGGAACGGCTGCTCGCTCACTACGACGCGCACCCGGATTTCATCCTGCCGCCGGAGCGGAGGAACGAGGTGGTAAGCTTCGTCAAGGGCGGCCTCGACGACCTGTCGGTCTCGCGCACGAGCGTGGAGTGGGGCATCAAGGTGCCGGGCAAGGACGGTGATCCCGCGCGTAATGCGCCTGCGCACGTCATGTACGTGTGGGTCGACGCGCTCACCAACTACATCACGGCGGCGGGCTTCCCCGACGAGACGGCGCCGCGCTGGCACTATTGGCCGGCGGACGTGCACATCATCGGCAAGGACATCGTGCGGTTCCACGCGGTCTACTGGCCGGCTTTCCTGATGTCGGCGGGCATCGAGCCGCCCAAACGCGTGTTCGCGCACGGCTTCCTCTACAACCGCGGTGAGAAGATGTCGAAGTCGGTCGGCAACGTCGTCGATCCCTTCGATCTGGTGAAGGGCTACGGCGTCGACCAGGTGCGCTACTTCTTCCTGCGTGAGGCGGCGTTCGGCCAGGACGGCACCTACAGCCACGAGGCGATCGTCAACCGCATCAACGCGGACCTCGCCAACGACCTCGGCAACCTGGCGCAGCGCTCGCTGTCGATGATCCACAAGAGCTGCGAGGGCAAGCTGCCGGAGCCGGGCGTCTTGACGGAAGCGGACAAGACCATCCTGGCCGCTGCCGACGCGCTCTATGCCAAGGCGCGCGAGGCGATGGACCGGCAGGGCATCAAGCACTATCTCGACGCGGTGTGGGCCGTGGTGGGGGATGCCAACCGCTACTTCGCGGGCGAGGAGCCGTGGGCCAAGCGCAAGACCGATCCGGCGCGGATGGGCACCATCCTCTACGTGACGGCGGAGGCGGTGCGGCAGGTGGCGATCCTGGCAGCACCGGTGGTGCCGGCAGCGGCGGGCAAGCTGCTCGATGCCTTGGGGCAGGAGGCGACCGCGCGCTCCTTCCGCGCCTTGGGCGAGCCCGGGCGCCTGCGGCCGGGCACGCCGATCCCAGCGCCGACGGGCGTGTTCCCGCGCTACGTCGAGCCGGGTTCCGAGCCGGAGCCGGAGGCGAAACAGAAGAAGTCGAAAAAGGCTTCAGAGTGACGGAGCAATGGGGTCAGACCCTAGGAACGCGAGCGATCCTCGTGTACCGAAGCAGAGTAAGGGTCTGACCCCGTCGCACCTCATGCTCGTCGATCATCACTGCCACCTCGATGTGCCGGAGTTTGCCGCTGACCTCGATGGCGTGGTCGGGAGGGCGAAGGCGGCGGGCGTGGGCGCCATCGTGTCGATCTCGATGCTCATGCGGCGACTCGGCGACACGCTGAGGATTGCGGAGGCCTATCGCAACGTCTTCTGCTCGGTTGGCACGCATCCGCACTACGCCCATACCGAGCTCGACATGGCCGTCGAGGAGATGGTGCGGCTGTCGGCGCATCCCAAGATCGTGGCGATCGGCGAGGCAGGCCTCGACTATTTCTACGACAATAGCCCGCGCGAAGCGCAGATGCAGGGCTTTCGCAACCACATCGCCGCCGCGCAGGAGACTGGGCTGCCGCTCGTCATCCATGCCCGCGATGCCGACGAGGATATCGCCGCGACGCTGGAGGACGCGATGGCGAGGCGGGGGTTCTCGGCCGTGCTGCATTGCTTCACCGGCGGGCCAGAGCTGGCGCGGCGGGCGCTCGACATCGGGCTCTACATCTCCTTCTCGGGGATCCTGACCTTCAAGAAGTCTGACGCGCTGCGGGCGATCGCGGCCGATGTGCCGCTCGAGCGGCTGCTGGTGGAGACCGACGCGCCCTATCTGGCGCCCGGCAAGTATCGCGGGCGACGCAACGAGCCGGCCTATGTGGTCGAGACGGCAAAGGAGCTCGCCAAGGTGAAGGGCATTGCAGCCGCCGAGCTCGCCAGGGCCACCACCGACAACTTCTTCCGGCTCTATGCCAAGACGCCGCGGACGGCGCTCGCGGCATGAGCGTGCGGTTCACCATTCTGGGCTGCGGCTCCTCCGGCGGCGTGCCGCGCATCGGCAACATCTGGGGCAGCTGCGATCCGGCCAACCCCAAGAACCGGCGGCGGCGCTGCGCGCTGCTCGTCGAGCGCTTCGGCAAGGGTGGCACCACGATCGTGCTGGTCGATACCCCGCCCGACATCCGCGAGCAGCTGCTCGGCGTGCGGGTCGTCACGCTCGACGGCGTGCTGTTCACGCACGATCACGCCGACCACACGCACGGCATCGACGATTTGCGCGGCGTGTTCTTCAATGCGCGGCGGCGCATCAGTATCCACGCCGACGCACGCACACGCGCAACCCTGATGCAGCGCTTCGACTATTGCTTCGTGCAGCCGCCAGGCTCCGCCTATCCGGCGATCCTCAATGCTCACGACATCCGCCCGCCCGAGCCCGTGCGCATCGCCGGGGCGGGGGGAGCGATCGAGGCGCTGCCGATCCTGCAAGAGCATGGCGACATGCCCTCGCTCGGCTTCCGCTTCGGCAACATCGCCTACTCTCCGGACGTGAGCGGCATACCGGACGCCTCGCTGCCGCTGCTGCGGGGGCTCGACCTGTGGATCGTCGACGCCCTGCGGCCGCAACCGCACCCGAGCCACTTCAGCCTGAAGCAGGCGCTGGCATGGATCGAGCGGCTGGCGCCCAAGCGCGCCATCCTCACACACATGACCTTCGATCTCGACTACGCGGCCCTGCGCCGCGAACTGCCGCCCAACGTCGAGCCGGCGTATGACGGCCTCACCGTCGAGGTGGATTGAGGCGGAACGCCTCCCTCTCCCCGTCTTCACGGGGAGAGGGGACGCGTGGCACGCGCTTTGCTGTCTTGCCTCCGGTCACCAGTGGAAACCAAGGGGCGGACACCGCGCATGCGTGCCAAATCGAGACAGCTCGCCGTCAACCTCGCCCTGCTGGCGGGCTCGGTCGTCGCCTGCCTGCTGTTCCTCGAGCTGGTGGTGTTCGGGCTGGTGCTCAAGCCTGACGATGTGTTGCGCAACGTGTCGAGCAACGGCGTGGTGCGCTATCAGCCCGGTACGCAGGCCGTGTTCCGCCATCCCGACGGCACGCAAACCCGCGTCAGCATCAACCGGCAGGGTTGGAACTCGACCAAGCCCGCCTACAGCGAGAGCAAGACGCCGGGCGTGCTGCGCATTGCCGTGGTGGGCGATTCCTATGTGCACGGCAGCTTCGTCGATGTGGGCCAAGGCTTTCCCGAGGTGATCGAGCGCCAGCTCAACGCGGCGGGCGTGGCCGCCGAGGTGCTGCGCTTCGGCATGGACGGGGCGCCGCTCAGCCAATACCTGCACATGCTGCGCCGCGAGGTTGGCGCCTTCAAGCCGGACCTGGTGGTGGTGCAGCTGATCCACAACGACTTCGACGAGAGCTACCGCTTCCTCAAGACGCGCTACGCCTCGGCCTTCCTCAAGATCGGCGTCGACGAGGAGGGGGCCCCCAAGGAGATCGCCCCCGCCGATTTCGCGGCCGGCCGCGCCGACACGCTGCGCGAGCTCAATACCTTCCGCTACCTCTACTACAAGACCGGCGCCTACCTCAGGCTCAAGAGCCTGGTGAGCCGCCTGTGGTGGGGAGGCGACGAGGATTTCGCGGCGGAGCTCGTGTCATCCGGCGTCGATATCCGCAAGATCGCCGACCACGCCAAGAACCGCTTCTTTGCCCGCTACGTGCTCTCCGAGATGAAGGCGCTGAGCCGCCAGGACGGCTTCAAGCTGGCGTTCGCCATGGACGGCGTGCGCGAGGCTGTCTACGCGGGCAAGCCGGCAGACAGCTACGAGGTGCACAAGCTCAACCGCATCGCCTACGACCTGACGAGCGAGCTCGGCCTGCCATTCCTCGACCTGCAGGACACCTTCCAGGACCACTATGCGCGGGAGGGCCGGCGCTTCGAGTTTGCCTTCGACTGGCACTGGAACGTGCTCGGCAACCGGTTGGCCGGCGAGGCGGTCGCCCGCTTCCTGCTCGCCGATCCACGCCTGCTGGCGCAGCGTCCCGCCGAGAGCAGTGCCGCGGCGCCCGCGGCGCCGAAGGGTTGAGCGCACCGGCCGCGAGCGCTCTTTACCGAAGATTAAGGGGCGGGGGCCACCATTGGCCGCATGCTCCTGGATTTCCTCATTGGCTTGGCGGCGCGCGACACGCTGCTGGGGCGCTTGCTGCGCTGGATCGACCGGTCCCGGCTGATCATGGTCGAGCAGGACGTCCGCGACGAAGGGGCCGCCGCACGGGCCCCGGACTCCGCCGCTTCGTAGGTCAGGCCGGGGTCGGCCGCAGCCGCCACAGCCAGCCGATCAGCCGGCCGTCGATGACGAGGAGCGCCGAGGCGATGATGAGCGCGCCTGCGATTTGGTTGGGCACCAGCCGCTCGCCGAGCACCAGCGCGCCGAGGCCGGTGGCCGTGACGGGGATCAGCAGCGTCACCAGCATCACGTTGGTGGGGCCCGCCGAGGCGTTGAGGCGGAAGAAGAGAATGTACCCCAGCGCCGTCGAGAAGGCGGCAAGCCCGAGCACGGCCGCCATCGCCGTCGGACCGGGCATCGGCAACTCCCAGAAGCGATCGACGACAGCCGACAGCGGCAGCAGCATGAGGGTCGAGCAGACAAGTTGCGCCTCGGCCGAGACCAACGGCGGCAGCTCCTTGAGGCGGCGCATCCAGAGCGTGGCCAAGCCGTAGGAGGCCGCCGCGCCGAGCACGCACAGCATGCCGATGGTGGTGCTCGCGTCGGCGCTCGCCACATCGAGGCCCATCAGCACGCCGACGCCGGCGATGCCGATGAGGACGCCGCAGACCTTGGCGGAGCTCAACGGCTCGCCGGCAAAGAGGCGCGCAACGATCAGCGTGAACAGCGGCGTCGTGGCGTTCAGCACGCCCGCAAGCGCGCTGGCGATGCGGGTTTGGCCGTAGAAGATGAGGCTGAAGGGAAGGACGTTGTTGAAGACCGCCAGCACGGCATAGGCGCGCCAGGTCGTAAGGCGCGAGGGCCACGCCAGGCCGAGGATGCGCACGACCGGCGCCAGCATGAGCGCGGCCAGCGCCACGCGCGCCAGCACCAGGGTGAGCGGCGGCAGGTCCTGCAGGGCGACGGCGACGAAGAAGAACGTCGCGCCCCACAGCACGGAGAGAACGACGAGCAAAAGCCAATCGGTGGTGCGCATGGCCGAGAGCCTCGCGAGCGACGGAGCGCTCAATAGGCGCTGGCCGGCGCACGCGTCGACCCGATTCCGGTGCGCTACGAGGACTGGAGATGTCGGGACGCGTGGAGACGAGCCGCGCGTGTCTCAATACCTGTTGGCGATGTTGAGCGCTTCGATCTCGTAGAGCTCGAGCGCCATCTTCTGGGCGAGCATGACGTCGCCCGCCACCAGATTGCCTTGCGGGAAGAAGCACCAGCCGCACACGCGCCGGCCGTTCTTGTCGAGTTGCTCGATGTTCATCTGTCGGCCGTTGCGGATGCGATAGCGCTTGCCGGTGCTGCCGCCGACCACGTCGAAGAATCCATAGCGATCGAACTGCTGGCGCTGCGGAGGGGCGAGGTTCTGCTTGAGGAGCTGGATGCCGCGCTCCTGCGCCTTCCTGCTGCCGCCCTCGGTGGAGGAGCGCAGGAAAAACACCGAGCTTGCCAGCTGATCGCGCTGCTGCGTCCACCATTGCCACAGCCTGCGCCCGGCATCGGACCGCCGCCGCTCGGGCTCGCCGCCGACGGCATTCGGGTGCTCGCGCTGGCGCCAGATCAGGTCGTTGTCGAGCGCGTCGGCTTGCCGGCGCAACCTCTCCAGAAGGTTGGCCACGCCATCGCGGGACCTGAGCATCTCCAGCTCGTCGCGTCGCCGCCGCTGGCGGATGAGCTCGGCGGCATGCTCATGGCGCATCTGCGCGTAGATCGGATGGCCTTCGCGCAGCAGGGCGCCGCGTAGGCCGGCGAGGTCCCAGGTGCCGTGCCGCTCGCAGAAGGCATAGCAGTCGGAGGGGCTGAGCGGCGACCAGGTGCGGTAGCCGTTGGAAAAATGCACGCCGATGCGTGGCTCGAGACGCCCGTGCGCCCGTTCGATGATGATGTCGATGAGCGTCGGTGCGTCTCGCCCATACTCGCTGAGGGCCCTCCGGAACAGGGCCCTCAGAATCTGGCCGACACGGTCCATCAACCGCCCTGCAGCTGCGGGATGAACAGGGTCTGCTCGACCTGCGGATCGAACTTGCGGAGCAGCTTGCCCGGGTTGCCGTCCCGGCCGAGAGCGACGGCGCGGAAGCCCTTGCCGGTTAGCTCGCGGAACCGCTCCTCGGCGCGCGTGACAGCTTTGGAGTCGGCTTGGTCGAACTCGTGCCGGGTGTCGCCAGTGCGATCCATAACGATTTGGACTGCCATGTTTTTACGCTCCTTACTTACTCACCAGGGCGCAAGATTACTACAGCCAACTCGAACCGCCAACGGCTGGAATTCTGCTCAAGATGATGCCAAGCACGCGGCTTGGCGGGTGCGGCTACAGGGTCGGCACCCGGTCGAACCAGGGTTGTGCGGCCTCCAGCTGGGCGGCAAGCCGCAACAGGGTCGCCTCCTCGCCGTAGCGGCCGGCAAAGTGCACCCCGACCGGCAGGCCATCGGCCGTCCAGTGGAGCGGCACGCTCATGGCCGGCGTGCCCGTCGCATTGTGCAGGGGCGTGATCGAGAGATAATCGGTGACGCGGGTGGTGAAGGTCTCGACGTCGCCGTTCATGTCGAAATGGCCGAGCTTGGGGGGCGGCGCCGGCACGGTCGTGGACAGGATGACATCGAAGCTGCCGAGGAACCGGGCGAGCTTGCGGCCCATGGCGTGCACGGCGGCAATGGCCTCGACGTAGGCGACGCCGCTGACCTTGAGACCGCGATTGTAGACGGCCCAGGTGGCGACCTCGACGTCTTTCGCATTGGGCTCGCGGCCGAGCACCTTCCAGCGCGCGCCCAGCGCCCGGGCCGTGTTGGCGGCGGCGATGGCGGCGTTCATCGGCCGCAGGGCGGAGAGGTCGAGGCCCGGGTCGGCCTCCTCGACGATGTGGCCGAGGCCCTGGCACAGCTTGGCCGCGCCTTCCAGCGCTTTCAGGCACTCCGGATGCAGGCTCCCGCCGCGATGATCGCCGCGCATCAGGGCAATCTTGAGCCGTGCCGGCGGGCGGCCGATCGCCTCGACGAAAGGGCGCTCCGGCGTCGGCGCGGCGTAGGGGTCGCCGGGTTCGAGCCCCGCGGTCACGTCGAGCATGAGGGCCGAGTCGCGCACGCTGCGGCTCACAACATGGCCGGCCGAGAGGCCGCCCCAGCCCTCGCCCGCGTCCGGGGCCATGGAGATGCGGCCGCGTGTGGGCTTGAGCCCGAACAGGCCGCACTGGGCCGCGGGGATGCGGATCGAGCCGCCGCCGTCGGTGGCATGCGCCATCGGTAGGATGCCGGCAATGACGGCCGCCGCGGCGCCGCCGGACGACCCGCCGGCGGAATGGGCGAGGTTCCAGGGGTTGCGGCAGGAGCCGTAGAGGCGCGGCTCGGTGTTGGGGCTCAGGCCGAACTCGGGGCTCGAGCTGCGGCCCATGAAGACGAGGCCGGCAGCCTTGCAGCGGCGCACGTAGGCGCTGTCGTGATCGGCGACGAAACCGGCAAACAGGCTGCTGCCGAAGGTGGCGGGCTCGCCGGTCTCGTAGAAGCCGAGGTCCTTGATGAGGAAAGGCACGCCTTTCAGCGGACCGTCGCCGGGGCCGGCGGCTGCGGCGCCGCGGGCCTGCTCGTACTGCTTGTGTACGATGGCGTTGATGGCGGGGTTTATCTGTTCCGCGCGGGCGATGGCGGTCTCCAGCACCTCCTTGGCGCCGACCTCGCCCTTGGCGATCAGGCGGCCGAGCGCGGTGGCATCGTGCCGGCGGTATTCGTCGAAGCGCATGGGCGTCCCCTCCTTGGGTGGCGAGGAGAGTGCGACGGCAGGTCGAGCGTTGGCAAGCGCCGTAGGGCGAATTAGGCGTCAGCCGCAATCCGCCGATTGGCCGGGCTATCGGCTGCGATTGACGTAGGCGTTGATGGCGGCGATGGTCGACTCGCGGATGTTGCCGTCGACGCGGCCGGCGTAGAAGCCGGCATCGCGCAGCTT
>Ga0111538_10014854_pt1 | contig 10254 bp, 6 predicted proteins | sample SoiMethybrSBSTD1_FD_79669 | JGI IMG/M metagenome (GOLD analysis project Ga0111538, IMG submission 79669) | Bulk soil microbial communities from a Populus tree surrounding site in Tennessee, USA - Soil MetaG P. TD hybrid SBSTD1 (version 2)... | ecosystem: Environmental > Terrestrial > Soil > Tree... | reverse complement strand
CTGTCCCAGCCGAGAAATGCCGAACATTCCTTTACGATTTCATCCTTCCATTTTATAACCTGGTGAATATCAAAATAGATCAGTCCTGTTCGTCTCACGAAAAAATCGTGAGCATTACAAATCATTTCATGTCGAACGCAATACATGAGCTGTGCTTTCAACAAGGTCAGATGAGGTTGCGATTTGTCAAGTGTTCCCGCGATCTTAATAATCTCATCAGATTGCATTCCAAAATTTTCAACGAGGTACCTAGCCGCATCCGGCATCTCCAGCGAGTGCAAATTCCTTGATACATTTTCGATAAATTTCTTTACCTCTTTGACATTTGCAAACCCACCTCCTGCAAGTTTGATTTGATCAGTGCGGCAGGGTGAGAATCTGCGATCGTCAAAATGTTTTTTTATGACCAAATTGACAACCCGTTCTGCCATTTTGCGATAGCCCGTGAGCTTACCGCCCGCGATAGAGATAAGTCCCGATGGTGATTCGAATATTTCATCCTTACGGGATAGCTCGGATGCGGACTTTCCCTCTTCATGTATGAGAGGACGAAGCCCAGCCCAGCTTGATTCAATATCGTCTAATGAAAGTTTGACCGAAGGAAACGTCGCATTGACCGCGGCAATAAGGTACTGCGCATCGTCGCGTGTCGTAAATACATGATCCTTATCACCATTATAGGTTGTATCGGTGGTGCCAACGTAGGTTACACGTCCGCGAGGAATAGCGAAAATCATGCGACCGTCATCAACATCAAAGTAGATTGCTTGCCGAACAGGAAATCTTGAATGCGCAACAACGATATGAACACCCTTTGTCAGGTGCAGTCGTTTCCCTGATTTTGATCTATTGATTTCCCTTAATTCGTCAACCCATGGGCCAGCTGCGCTCACAACTGCTTTAGAACGAACCACAAACTCGTTGCCGGTGATTATGTCGCTAACCTTGATACCTGCTACCTGATCTTCCTTATAAACAAACTCAGATACCTTGGCATAACTTAAAACATCTGCTCCATGGGCTACCGCAACTTTGACGATCTCAATGGTCAATCTGGCATCGTCCGTCCGGTACTCGGCATAAATTGCCCCTCCTTTTACATCATCTTTCCTTAACAGCGGCTCACATTTTAATGTCTGTTGTTTAGTAAGCATCCGGCGCTGATCTTCTGGTTTGACGCCGGCAAGCCAATCATAAATCTTCAGGCCGATCGAAGTAAGCCAGTATCCCAGTCCTTTTTTTTCTGACAATGGCAAAAGCATCTTCTCCGGTACGACAAGATGTCGCGCAAGACGGTGAACGACTGCTCGTTCACTTCCTACTTCTTTCACAAGACCAAATTCGAGTTGCTTTAAATACCGTAGACCACCGTGAATTAGTTTCGTAGACCGGCTGCTCGTACCAAACGCAAAATCATTTTTTTCAATCAATGCTGTCTTTAATCCCCTTGATGCGGCATCGAGGGCAATACCTGCACCTGTTATCCCCCCTCCAATAATAACAAGGTCGTACGGCTGGCTGGCCAGAGTTGAAACAATTTCTTTCCGGTTTAAAAAAGAGAAGTCAGCCACTTAAATGTTAATTAATAGTCAAAAATATTCAATCCTGAGTTACAGCCACCCAATTCAACGGTACCACTATGCTCTGAACAAATTAGTCACTTGCCCATCCTTTTGTTCGCTCCACAGCCTTCAACCATTTTTTATATAAGCCACTCCTGGTCGCCTCTTCCATATGTGGCATAAACCTCTTCTGTATCTTACGGTTGCGAATAATATCATCTTTCTTCCATATTCCGATCTGTATACCTGCAAGGTAAGCGGCACCCATTGCCGTGGATTCGATAACTTCAGGTCTTTCCACTTCGCTGTTAAGAATATCTGCCTGGAACTGCATCAACACGTTATTTGCACACGCTCCACCATCCACTTTGAGACTTGCAAGCCTGATACCTGAATCTTCTTGCATTGCATTAAGAATATCTTTGGTCTGATATGCTAAAGATTCGAGGGTTGCCTTGATAATTTGGTCTTTTCCGGTATCACGCGTCAATCCAAAAATTGCTCCCCTGGCATACATATCCCAATATGGCGCACCCAGTCCTGCAAAAGCCGGTACCACATAAACTTCATTGGAACCTAAAGCCTTCATAGCGAAGTACTCTGAATCTTTTGATTGATCAATCATATGAAGGCTATCACGAAGCCACTGAACAGCTGCACCTGCGATAAAGACACTTCCTTCCAATGCATATTCAACCTTTCCGTTCAATCCCCATGCAATAGTCGTTATCAATCCATTTTTTGAAAGCTGGATCTTAGAACCAAGATTCATCAGCATAAAACAACCGGTGCCATATGTGTTCTTTGCTGTCCCTGGTTCAAAGCATGCTTGTCCAAACAATGCGGCCTGCTGATCACCTGCAACACCCGCAATAGGAATATCGGTACCGTTGAGATTCCAATGTCCAAAAAGGTGTGATGATGGCTTGACTTCAGGCAAGAGCTTTTCAGGGATTTGCAGCGCTTCCAAAAGTTTCTTATCCCAGGTTAGCTCACGTATATTATAGACCATTGTGCGAGACGCATTGGAATAGTCTGTTGCGTGTACTTTTCCTTTCGTGAGATTCCAGATCAGCCAACTATCAACTGTACCGAATGCGAGTTCACCGGCTGTGGCTTTTTCTCTGGCACCCGTAACCTTGTCCAATATCCATTTGATCTTCGTGCCTGAGAAGTATGAATCGATAACCAGGCCTGTGCTCTCGCGCACGTGATTCTCAAAACCCTTTGATTTGAGTTCTTCACATATAGGGGCTGTGCGCCGGTCCTGCCAAACAATTGCGTTGTGAATTGCTTTCCCTGTTTTCTTGTCCCAAATTATTGTTGTCTCACGTTGATTGGTAATGCCAATGGCCGAAATAGACGAAGCACTAACATTATTATCCTGGATCACTTTATGGAGAACGCTTAGCTGGGTGGTTAGAATTTCATCAGGGTCGTGCTCGACCCAACCAGGTTGAGGAAAGATTTGACGGAATTCTTGTTGAGCTACACCCGTTATCTCGCCCCGTTCATTAAAGAGAACGGCGCGGGAGCTCGTTGTTCCCTGATCAAGTGCTATAATATATTTCATGAACAAAAATTTTAAGCCAAACCTATCTGAAATGAGTCTCAAGTTTCAGGTTTCAAGTTTCAAGATTATTGAACTCTTTCAGACCTGAAACCTGAAATCTTGAAACCTGAAACCCAATTACTCAGGCCGAGAGCAGGTTGTGAAGCCAGGCCCCGAGGACGGCACCTAGTAACGGTCCAACTACAGGAACCCAACTATAGGACCAATCAGATGATCCCTTACCAGGAATTGGCAAGAGGAAATGCGCGATCCGCGGTGCAAGGTCCCTCGCGGGATTGATTGCGAAACCTGTAGTTCCGCCAAGGCTCAAACCAATGGCTATGATCAAAACGCCGACCACCATCGGGTTCAGTCCGTCACTAAATTTGTTTGCTCCGATAAAAAGCAGACCCATTATCAAAACCATAGTGGCAATAATTTCACTTAACAAGTTCGACGGCAAGGATCTCACTGCTGGTGCACAACAAAATACGCTTAGTTTCTTAGCCTGGCTATCGGTAAGGTTCCAATGCGGCAGGTAATTCAGCCAGACGATGATCGCCCCGGTAAATGCTCCCGCAAACTGTGCAAGTATGTAACCAACAATCTGGGTGGATGGGAAACTACCCGTTAAATAAAGGGCTATCGTAACTGCCGGATTCAAGTGAGCGCCGCTAATTTGACCCACAGCGTAAATCGCCATAGTAACCGCCAGGCCCCACGCAATTACAATAGTAAGCCACCCGGCATTCTCTGATTTGGTGTCCTTCAGTAATACGCCGGCGACTACTCCATCGCCGAGTAGTATCATCAACATTGTACCAAAGAATTCAGCCATATATGACGACATAGTAATAGGGTTTGGTGCGCAACAATATAAGAAACCGAAATCGATTGTTTCACCCCCAGAATTCAAATATTTGCCTTTCTGCTTTTACGAACGGAAAAGCTTTTCTTTATTTCAGGCGGCGTTTTCCAGGATGGATTCCGCCTATAAAGTAATGGTTTGAGGCATTACAACTTAAGGGTATTTTGCGGTGTCCGAGGCTAAAGAACAGGAATATTAAGCATGAGTGTCTCTACTGTAAGGGTTTTAGCGGTCATTATTTTCACTTTCTTATTTTCTGAGATCTCTGCTCAGCAGGAATGGGACGTTCCCTGGACCGTAATTGGCGATTCAGCCGACCTTGTACCTCAAACACGGGTAACTGTAACCGGAAGAATACGCTTAAAGGACTCGAAAGCGACTATCTCAGGGGCATCCGTTTCAGCCGAAACTTTTAAGTATTTCGATTATTCTGACCAGGCTGGCCGTTACGTTCTAGATATGCCTCCGGGGAGGTACCGGTTTGTTGTGAGGCACATAGGCATGAAGAGCGTTTATCTAAAGCTCATCGTCCTTTCTCCAAGTGTGCTTGATATCGAAATGGAAGAAGGGATAACCGGCCTTGATGAAGTTGTGATTTCCTCGCGTCCAATTGATAGTAACGTCCGTCAATCACTGCCTGGACTTACTACCCTTAATGTTCAGGAAATAAAAACACTACCCACGTTGATGGGTGAAGTGGACATCTTAAAGAGCCTTCAGCTGATGCCTGGTGTCAGTAGTGTTGGCGAAGGATCTTCGGGATACAACGTCCGCGGCGGACGCATGGACCAGAACCTAGTGCTTCTCAATGACGCCCCATTGTTCAGCGTGACGCATGCGCTGGGATTTGTGTCCGCTTTTAATCAAGACATCTTAAACGACTTCACATTATATAAAGGGAACGTTCCGGCTAACATGGGGGGCAGAGCTTCTTCTGTTTTGAAGATCAGTACGCGACGCGGTGGGTTCGATAAATGGAAATATCAGGGCGGCATTGGACCGATCTCAAGCCGTTTTACCGGTGAAGGTCCTATCAAAAAAGATAAAACATCATTGCTTCTCGCCGGCAGGATTTCACACGCCGATTGGGTGCTGAACATGGTCAATGATCCGGACGTTAAAAAAAGTAACCTGTTCTTCTATGATGGATTTGCTGGCTTAAGTCACCGTTTTTCACAAAACAGCATTGCTGATGTTTCGTTTTATTCCAGCCAGGATAATTTTCAATATTCAGATCAGTTTGGTTACTCGTGGAACAACTATTTGGTGAGTGGACGTTGGCAAGCATTTGCCGATCGAAAGGCATCCCCCACGTTATCGATTTCATACGGTAAGTTCAAGAGCACACTCATCGATCCGAATGGAGTTGATGCATCAGAGTTAAGTAACGTATTGAATTATTTTCAAATTGGCGAATCAGTGAACTTTAACCCTTCGGAGAAGCATTCTATCGTGGCAGGGATATCCGGCGTGGGATACTTTCCGGAGATGGAAAAAATTAGAGGATACAAGGGAAACGCTGCCGTCTCGAGCCAAGCCGTAGCAAAGAACAGGGGAATCGAGCTGGCTTTGTTTGCTAATGATGAATTCGAAATAAATGAAAGCCTTTCACTATCTGTCGGATTGAGATATTCACATTACATGCATATCGGAGCAGATACTGTTTTCACGTATAACACGGATGTACCAAGAACTGTAGATAGTATAGAGGATACGTTATACTATTCAGACTTTCAAAATATAAAATCTTTCGGCGGTCTTGAACCGAGGATCTCCGCCCGAATAAGCCTCTCTTCAAATCAGTCTATCAAAATAAGCTATAACCGGATGCGACAATACATCCATCTTATTTCGAATACCACCGCACCGACACCGATCGACCTTTGGCAGGTTAGCAATGAATATTTGCCGCCTCAGATCGCAGACAATTATTCAGCAGGATATTTTCTGAACCTTAAAAACAATCGTTGGGAAACCTCAGCGGAAGTGTTCTACAAGAAGATGGACAACCTGGTTGAGTATAAAGATTTCCCTACACTCTTTTTGAATCGCCACCTGGAGACAGAACTTCTCACGGGTGAAGGCAGAGCGTACGGAGGAGAGCTCTACATACGGAAGCTTAAAGGACGATGGACAGGTTGGATTTCATACACTTATTCTCAATCACAGGTCAGAGTTGAATCGCATAATGGTTCGGAATCGATTAACGGCGGAAAATGGTATGAGTCAAGCTACAATAAACCGCACACGTTCAACCTGGTCATTGACAGAAAAGTTATGAATAAGGGTGCCTTCTCACTCATCTTCAGTTATAATACAGGAAGACCATTGACGGCCATCGAATCCAGCTATATTGTTGGCGGAACGGTGGTACCTGTGTATTCCGAAAGGAATAAGTACCGGATACCCAATTACTTCAGGGTTGATTTGTCGTTTACTATCGGAAACGTTGTGAAAAAAATTGACGATTCGTTGGTATTCTCTGTATACAATCTCTTTGGTCGAGACAACGCCTACTCAGTATTCTATCAACGACCCGCCAGTAATTTCTTAATACCGAAGCCCTATAAACTTTCGGTGTTAGGTTCCCCGCTCCCATCGTTAACCTATAACTTTAAATTCTGATGAGCGTTGTGCTGAAGATACAGGAGTTGATTCACAAGTCATGCGCGTACGTCGTGTGCGGGAGTTTGAGTATTGGCTGTGTTTCCCCGATCAACATAGACAGCGACAACATTGGGGGAAATCTGGTTGTATCCGGGCAAGTAAGTACCCTGGCAGAACAAAATATCGTACAACTTGGCCGAACAGCCGCAACCGATCGTCTGCCTTTTCCACTATCCGGTGCAACGGTAACCTTATGGGATGATACCGGCAATTCGCAATCATATGTAGAGGACGAGTTTCAACCTGGTATATATTTTTTGGAAAATGTCACTGCGGTTACCGGCAGAACTTACCATGTTCAAATCGCTACCCCTGAAGGCAAAATATATGAATCCATCCCGGAAATCATGCCCGAAGCAGCGGGCACCATTAGCACGACCTATGAAATTGTCAATGAGGATTATACCGACGGCGAAGGTACTGTCACAAATAATCCATTTGTCAAAATTTATGCAGATGTTACTTTACCTGAGTCATTATCGTCATCGTATATAAAATGGAATGTCGACGAAGTGTTCCTTCTGACACCGACTGACTTTCCGGATCCTTTCGCCCAGGTCCCTCCATCCTGTTTTATTGCGCAAAACGCCGACCCTCAACGCATCAGTTTATTTAACGGTGAATTGATAACGGAGAATTCTTTCGACCGAATGCTTGTTGCTTCCAGATTGGTTGACTGGACATTTCTTGAAAGACATTACTTTACTACGTATCAATCGAGCATAACCAAGGCAGCGTTTGACTATTGGACAAAGGTCAATATTCTCGCGAATAGCAGCGGCTCCATCTTCGATACCCCGCCAGCGGAAATACATGGCAATATTTTCAGCGTCAATGAGCCGGATGAGAAGGTCCATGGCTACTTCCAAGCCGCAAACCAAACATATGATCGATTTTTTTTGCTTCCTGCTTCGTTTCCTTTTCGACTTCTCTTTGATGGTTGTGTATTCGAATCGTTTAGTACTGTTTACCCTAACCGTTGCCTGGAATGTCTTTCCGTGAGAAATAGTAGCTACAGACGCCCAAGCTGGTTTTAAATGGAAGGCTTTATCCGCACACCTCTGGCTACTACAATACGAAATACAATTCGGATCGTCTTTGCCGTGCTATTGGGTGGGTGCTTATCGCCTATTGAGTTAGAGACTCTCAACCTACCGGGAGTTCTTACCGTCGATGGACAAGTGAGCAACATAGCTGATCAAAATCGAATCAATCTCGGCCGCACGGCGGAAACAGACCGCTTACCAATTCCATTATCCGGCGCCTCCATTACACTGTTTGATGATTTAGGTAACGCATATTCGTACTATGAAGACGCCATGATTACAGGTTCATACTTGCTCAATGGCTTCGAAGGTCTTCCCGGGAGGACTTACCATCTTCAGATCGTAACTCCTTCGGGTGAAACTTATGAATCTGTTCCGGAAATGATACCAGATGTTACCGCACAGTTCGTTACCTCTTATGATATCGTTCATGAAGAGTTTACTGATAGGGAAGGAACGATATTAACACAACCATTTGTAAAGATCCGATGCAACGTTACGATGCCATCATCGGAAAAATCTCCTTATCTCAGATGGTTTATTCAGGAAGACTTCCTACTCTCGCCAACTGATTTTCCTGATCCATTTAACGCAATTCCGCCGCCGTGTTTCGTTTCTCAAAATGCAGATCCACAAACTCTTGTTCTGATCGATGCCGGAAGCATTAATACCTCTACAATAGATAATTTACTTATAGGATCGAGGATTGTGGACTGGTCATTCCTCGAAAGGCATTATTTCACTACTTATCAATCCTCGCTGACAAAGGAGGCTTATGAGTACTGGCAAAAGGTCGACATCCTCGCCAATCAGGTTGGATCCATCTTCGATACACCTCCTGCCGAGATCAAAGGAAATATTTTTAGAGTTGATAATACAGACGAAAAAGTGTTGGGTTATTTTCAGGCAGTCAATCAATCTCTGGATAGATTCTTTTTGCTTCCCGATAATTTTTCCTTTCGGTTGTTGATGGAACCTTGCACGTATTACAACTACAAATTCACGTACCCCAGCCGTTGCCTCGATTGTCTTTCGGCGCGCAACAGCAGCTATCGGCGACCCGACTGGTTTTAATGGCTTGCTGCAATCTCCGTTTTCCGGGTCTTCACTTTTTCGACAATGTAACTTCCAAGGGCCTTTCCCTGTATCATTCCATTGTTGCACGCAGGCTTGTAGTGAATACCTCCGTACATGCGGCTAACTGCAGCCTCCTGACTGGCTTCCTCAAAAGACTTGAAGCTGCGTACAGCCAGTCCAAACTCAACCTCCGTTGAATCGGTGAACGCTACATTGTCGCCAAACAAATTGGTTAGCGCTATAGCTGCCGAACTGCTGATTACGCTATGGCCGCTGGTATATTCGGGAAATGGAGGAGTTTGCAACAACGGAACCCAGTTCTCATCGATGTACTGGTTGATATAGGTCTCGGGCCGCACTAACCTGCTTCTGTACTTTTCATCCCAGCACGAAATAAATCCATCCACCAACGAAATAGCTACGCGCGCGTATGCCTCAGCTGACTGAACAACATCGGCATTTTTCATGACGCAAACTACGTGCGTTATGTTCATCCAATGTCCCCCGGGAGATATCTTCTTTGTCGCAAACATTACGTGACCCTTAACATTCATCACAAATGGATTGCAGTCCCAGAATGAAGCAATCTCACGTTGTTCCGCGGTGAGGTTTACCCCCGTGTCATGAACCTCTAAGGCCTCCTTATAGAATTGGCTAGTCTTGTCCGTTGAAAAATCAGTGGGTTTTACGGGTTTGAATTGTCCTGCTGAATCAATTGCAAAAGGACGGATCTTATTCCAGTGCGGTTCAACGGCATCCATATAGGCCGGCGGAGTAGGCTTCCACGTTGCCGGATCATCCAGGATGGAATATTTTGGAAAGGATCGGCTCTGTTTGTAGTTATCTTTTGTAGACCATGCCATAACGTGGTCTGCGACTTTTGTACCGAACGCAACCGACCGATCAAAGACATCATCAGGCATGCCAGTGTCTTTAAACTCCTGCATGATGGTATTATAGAAATTGTCCAGCTTATCTTCAGAAAAAACAAGCGATCTTCCAACTTTTAACATTGCCTGAACGGAAGCAAGCGGATAACAATACTCCTGACCCGCCTCGGGCTGAGGAAACGCTTCGAGGCCGTTAAGTTGTCCAGCGAAAGAGACATATTTTGCATCCTGATGAAGTGCTGCTTCATAGGCGGCGACGCTCATATATGTATAGATCCTCGAGGCGACCGGGGGAGAGAAAATATCATGGACTATGATATCCGTGATTTGTTTGACAGACCGGTGAAGGAATTCAGGCTCCTGGGCTTTGGCTTTCCATTCCCCACCGCCTCCGTTTGAACAGGCCACTAGCACAAGACTTAGAAAAACAGCATTTACGAAAAACTTCATCATTCACACTTTTATATTACACGCCAAAATTATCGGTTCCAATTTCAACAAAAAATGAATTGAAATAACTGATTTATCTCACCTCATAGCTTTTTTTTGTGACTCCAACTCCTTTTAATTCAAGCCGTTTCCATTTTGAAGG
>Ga0111538_10014853_pt1 | contig 10254 bp, 7 predicted proteins | sample SoiMethybrSBSTD1_FD_79669 | JGI IMG/M metagenome (GOLD analysis project Ga0111538, IMG submission 79669) | Bulk soil microbial communities from a Populus tree surrounding site in Tennessee, USA - Soil MetaG P. TD hybrid SBSTD1 (version 2)... | ecosystem: Environmental > Terrestrial > Soil > Tree... | reverse complement strand
GCTCGACGACATGGTGCGCCGCATCCTCACGGCCATGTTCAGCGTGGGCATCTTCGACCACCCGAACACGGGCGATCCAGACGCGATCGTCACGAGCCCTGCGCACCTCGCCCTGGCGACCCAGATCGCGGCGGCAGGCACCGTGCTCCTGAAGAACGACGGTGGCGCGCTCCCCCTCGGCACCGACGTGGGTTCGATCGCCGTCATCGGATACGATGCGGGTCCCGCGACGCAGATGATGGAAGGGGGTTCCCCGGCCGTCATCGGCGGCCCGGTCGTCACGCCGCTCGCCGGCATCACCGCCCGGGCCGGGGCCGCCACGGTGACTCACGTCGACGGGACACTCGGCGTGACCTCGCTGCCCGTGCTGCCTTCCGCGGTGCTCACGCCCTCGTCGGGATCCGGTCCGGGGCTGTTCGGGACCTACTACCCGACCATGGACTTCACTGGTTCGCCGGTGAACAGCTTCGTGAGCCCCAACATCGACTCGAACTCGGTGCTGGTTTCGGGATCATACTCCGCGCGCTGGACCGGCACGCTGACGCCGACGTCCACCGGCCTGCACCGGTTCTCGATGCGCCACACCGGGAACGCGCGCCTCTACATCGACGGGCAGCTCGTCGCGAGCGGCGCGACGGAGGCACTGGACGGCCTCATCCCGGGATCACAGCGGACGACCGCACAGGGGATTGCGACCCTCACCGCGGGAGTTCCCGTGCCGATCGTAGTCGAGTACGCGCGCGGGTCGTCCATCACGTCCACCGGCCTGCACCTCGGATGGCAGACGCCGGACACCCTCCTCATTGGTGACGCCGTCGCCGCCGCGAGCGCCGCCGACGTCGCGGTGGTCTTCGTCAACGACACCACCTCGGAGGGCATGGATCGCACCACGCTGGCGCTCCCCGGCGATCAGAACGCGCTCATCGAGGCCGTGGCCGCGGCGAACCCGCGGACGATCGTCGTCCTCCACACGTCCGGCCCGGTACTGATGCCGTGGCTCGCCCAGGTCGAGGGCGTCCTCCAGGCCTGGTACCCCGGCGAGGTGAGCGGCGACGCGATCGCCGCCGTGCTCTTCGGCGACATCGAGCCCAGCGGCCGCCTCCCGATGACGTTCCCGGCCGACGCGACGCAGGGCCCGGCCACTCAGATTGCGCAATATCCTGGCGTGAACGGCGAGGTGCACTACGACGAGGAGATCGACGTCGGCTATCGCTACTACGATCGATTCGCGCAGCAGCCGCTCTTCCCGTTCGGCTACGGCCTGTCCTACACCTCGTTCAGCGTCGATCGTCTGCGGGTGAAGCGGCGACGAGACCGATTCTTCGTGTCGGCCAGGGTGAGGAACATCGGCGACCGTGCCGGCGCGGCGGTCCTGCAACTCTACGTAGGGTTCCCCCCCTCGACGGGCGAGCCGCCAAATCAGCTCAAGGGGTTCGGGAAGGTCACGCTCAATCCCGGCCGGCGGAAGCGCGTGAAGATGCTCGTCGACTCGTCGAGCCTCGCCACGTGGAACGCCATCGACGGCTGGGTCGTGAATCCCGGCGACTACGCGTTCCGCGTGGGCACGTCGTCACGAGATCTGCCGCTGGAGGCCGTCGTAACGGTGCAATGACCTGACTGGGGTCGGCCAGGCGGGCGCGGAAGTCGCCGCCACCGCGTCATTCGAGTGAGCCGTGCTGGGATCGAACCGGCGACCCGTCTACGGGCAGGCTCCGTCGATCGGCGGGGCGTTGCGGGCGCGGAAGCGACCCGTCTGGTCCGGACCGACGTCACCGCCGAAGACCGCGCACTGGGGCTGCGCGCTTCCAAGCTGTAGAGTGACCGCGAGGCTCCCCTGGCTGGGCTCGTTCAGCGTGAACGCGATCGGATCGAGGTTGCCCGCACAGACCGCCTTCATCGTCTTTCCGCGCTTCACCGAAACGCGGCTACACGCGCCGTTCGCGCCCAAGCCATCGCGGTACACGTACGCCTTCGGCGCCGACTCCAGTCCGACGAGGCTCCACGACGTCCCACCGGGCAGTGCGAGCGTCGCCGTCTCGAGCGTCGTCGGGTTCACCAAGCGGAGCGTGGCGCCGGCCACGCGCGGATCGCCGACGCTTCCCGGCGGCGGCATGGCAATGCCGGAGTCCTTGGCGAGGAACCGGATGCGCGGATCGCGCGGGCTGCCTGCGTCGATCACGGAGAGCGAGCGGCCGGCGACCGAGCCGAGGCTGCCGTCGAGATTGGCGAAGCGGAACGCGAACAGGAACTCGTTGCCGCCGGGATAGATCCCGGTGTTCACGATGTCGCCGTTCGGCGCGGCGGCGAACCCGTAATGACTCCCGTCCACCCGCTGCCGCCACAGCTCCGAGCCGTCCGCACCGTTCAGCTTCAGCGCCACCTGGCTCGGCGAGGAGCCCAGTTGCCCGCCCGCGAGGACGTTTCCGGCGGCCTCGAGCGCGACACCGTGAATCTGGGAATTCAGATTTCCGCCGGGCATGGTGTGCCGCCAGAGCTCGTTCCCGGTGCCGGCCGCCAGCTTGACGACCAGGGAGTCGTTCGGAATGGAGCCGAACCAGCCGCCGGCAATCACGTCGTTCATGGGGTCGACGGCGACGGACAGCGCGAGGCCCGGATTCTCCACCGTTTTCGTCCACAGCGGCGCGCCGCTGCCGCCTGCGAGCTTCGTCACGTTGAAGCCGCTGTCGACGTGGCCGGCCGCGAGCACGTCTCCGGCGCCGTCGACGGCGACGCCCAGCGCACTGCTCGACGTCGATCCGGGAATCGGAGCGCTCCAGATCTGCGTGCCGGTAGCTGCATTGAGCTTTGCCACGGTGGAGACACCCGAGGTGGAGCCAGCCACGATGACGTTGCCCGCAGCGTCGACCACGACGGCGTTCGCGGCCATGCCAGTGGGATCGTAAGTCCAGACCTGTGCGCCCGTCGCACCGTTGAACTTGATAACCGTCGGATCGCCGGCCGCATACACGTCGCCCGCAGCGTCGGCGGCGACGGCGGACGCGGCGTCGAAGGCGGTGCCGGTGTTCAGCGACTGGCGCCAGACCTCCATGCCGTTCGTGACATCCAGCCGCATGACCGTGAAGTCGTCGTCCGTCACGGCGTCGTCGATGAGGCCGGCGGCCACCACGTCGCCGCCCGGGAGCATCGTGACCGCCATGGCGACGTCGTCGGTTGCGTCGGTGCAGCAATCGGGCGTGTCGGTGCCGTCCACGACGTGGCGCCACATCTCCGCACCGGACGTGGCGTCGAGCCGAAGGACGATCAGGCCGTGCTCGAATTGACCGAGCTGCAGCCGTCCGCCGACGAACACGTCGCCGCTGCCTGCGACCACGGCGGCGCGGCCCCAGCCGGTCTCGAGGACCTGCCGCCAGCCAGTGGCGGCGACGTCGTCAGGCAACCCCGCCTCGATCGACGCGCCGGCAACCACGGCCGCGAGCCATGCGCGAGTCCACATGGCTGGGATATGCGCTCCGGTAATCCGGGCCGTCAAGCCTGAAGGTACTGCGTCAATCCCGCGACGCGACGCTCCGCGCAAACGCCCGCCGGAGCTCTTCGCCGGCGAGCGATTCGCGGCACCCGCGAGGACGGACCGGCGCGCCGGTGGAGAACGAGCAGCTCCTCGGCCTCGGGCCGAACGCGCTCCGCCACCGCATGAGGCGCCACGGCATCGAGCGGCCGATGCTTGCCGAGCTGGCGCGCGCGACTGCCGGTACTCTAGTGCCAAGCGATGCGGCGCCGGCCGTTGCCAAGCCGTTACCAGGCAGCCGTGGTAGCGAGCGGTCGTCAACGGCCGGAAGCGGTCACGAACGAGGGTTCGAACGGCGCGGAGATCAGCGTCGGGGCTGAGCATCCCGCGCCGATCTTGAGTGAGCCGTGCGTGGATCGAAGACGCGACCCTCTGCTTGAAAGACCGGCCAGGGGCGAGGACGAACGCGAGACGTAACGCGGGCTTCGCGCGATCCGCACGACAGGACGCGACTTTCAGGCTGACGGCTTCAGGTGGTTTTCAGCCAGTTTCATTACTCAACTGACACTGCTCCTGACACCGCCCTCCGCGACGCCTGCGCGGACTGCTGAGGGATTTTAGTAGACCTCCGCCCGGAATCACGTTGTCGGCCGTGCTCGCCTCAGCCCGGCTATCGCCGACGCTGTGACAACCGCCTAGCCACCGCGCTGCTCGAAATGCCGCGCGGGTTTTGGCATGTAGATTATATGCGGTACGAACACCTACGATCGTTGCGCTCGACGTTCCATCGCGTCGGCGCCTCGCGGATCATGTTTCTCGCTGCTCTGGCGGCGCTCCCGATGGCCGGCGCCGGCTGTGGCCCGAGCGCCAGACCACGGCCCGCCGCCGTGGCCGAGGCGCCTCCGCCCAAACCCGAGCCGTACCTCGTACTCGATCTCAGCGACCGCCGTGTCTACTACGTCAATGAGTCAGGCAGCCGTGTGAAGGGGTATCCGGTCGCCATAGGGCGGCCGAAGTGGCCCACCCCGACGGGTCGCTTCCGGATCAACGAGATGGTGAGGAATCCCGACTTCGTGGCGTTCGATTTCAACGACACCAAGTCGAAGGACAAGGGACGCATTCCGCCCGGGCCCAATAATCCGCTCGGTCTGCGCTGGATCGGCTTCGCCCATGAGTACGGATGGGCCATCGGTTTCCACGGGACCCAGAAGACGAGCGTCCTGGGGCAGGCGGTCAGCCATGGATGCGTCCGCATGAGCAACAACGACGTCGTCGAGCTCTTCGACCGCGTGAAGCTCGGGACGACGGTAGTCGTCGAGCCCTAGTCAGAACTGGCGGACGGCTGCGCGTTCCCCCGCTCCGCCACTCTGAGCAATCGCTGCAAACCGCCGCATCGGCGCCCGATTCAGCAGTTTCTCCTGAGAAGGTCGCGGCCGAGGCCGCCGCGGAAGTCACCGACTGCTGCGCGATTCGAGTGAGCCGTCCCGGGATCGAACCGGGGACCCTCTGCTTAAAAGGCAGATGCTCTACCTACTGAGCTAACGGCTCATAGCGTGGAACGACGCGGGTTTACATGCGTCAGAGGGGGGCAAGCAAGCGCCTGCTGTGCAAGGACCGTGTAGGAGTTCAGGCCTGTGTTGAAAGCTCGGATGACGACTTCGAGCCCAGGACGGAACTCAATCAGCCGGCCGGTGGCTTGCCGGTGTTCACCGCCAGTTGAGCGGCGAAAGCTCGCTTGTAGGCGGGCCGTGCTTCGCCGCGGGCGACGTAGGCGGCCAGGTTCGGATACTCGTCGAGAATGCCCGATGATTTCAGCCTGAGCAGCACAGACACCATCATCAGGTCGCCCGCGCTGAACGCACCATCGAGCCAGTCGGCACTGCCAAGGCGAACGGAAAGTTGCTTCAACCGGTCGCGGACGCGATCCTCGACCAGAGGCAGGCGCTCCTTACTCCAGGGCTTGTCGCCCTCCAGAAGCCTGGCGGTTGCGAGTTCAAGGACCGCCGGCTCCACCGTGTTGAGCGCGGCAAACATCCATTTGATCGCGTGCGCCCGCGCATTGGCATCGTCCGGCAGCAGCCCGGCATGGCGCTCGGCGATATGGAACACGATCGCCCCTGTCTCGAACAAAGCGAGCTCTCCTTCCTCATAAGTCGGGATCTGGCCGAAAGGATGAAGCGCGAGGTGCGCGGGTTCCTTCATCGCCTTGAACGAAAGAAGACGAACGTCGTAAGGCTGGCCCACTTCTTCAAGCGCCCAGCGGACGCGCGTGTCACGCGCCAGTCCTTTGCCGCCATCGGGTGACCGTTCAAAGGCGGTAATGGTGATGGTCATCATGAGGCTCCCTCTGCGGCGCAAATCAACGGGCTGCTAGCCGTCGCCAGCCGGCCCGAACCAATCGTCAGTTCGGGCTTTCGCCTGTTCACGATGCTCCGGCTTGATGTGGACCAATACCATTCCGAGAGCCGCGGCTATTGCCCCGGCATCGTCGGCGAGTCCGACACCGGGTACGAAATCTGCGATCGCATCCAACGGCAAGATGAAGTACGCGAGCGCGCCGGCGATGACGCCACGCGCCCAGCGAGGCGTATCGGGGTCCTGGGAGCAGAAGTACATCGCGAGAATCTGCTCGACCAAGGGGCGACCGATTGTGGCGGCATACTCAGCGAGCTTCCTCCACAGCGATTGTCCGCTGTCGCCCCCGCCCTTGCTCATTGTGGCCCCATAGCATCACCCACCCCTATTGGAGCAGTCACCCATAGTGCAGATCGTCGAAGATGGAGCCCTCGAGGCGAGGCGCGACCATCAAGCTGTGCCCGCGTGCAGCCACTACAAGGGCCGCGGCGAGCAGATGCGCTTGCGTGTCGCCAAGCCCTCGCACGCGATGACCATGCCGCCGCGCCTCTCCTGCGCTGCGGGCCGTGCAGCCGGTCAGTGACCCCCGCAGTGCTCGTTCACTGCTCCGCGTAGCATCGCCAGCGCGACGGGCTTGCTCAACGCGGCGTGTGCCGACATGCCTCGGATGGCCACGGCGAGTTCCGGATGGCCCGACATCACGACGACCGGAATGCCGGCCATCGACGAGAGGAGGTGGCGACGGCGGAACTCCGAGCCGTCCATCACGGGCATGTCGAGGTCGAGGAGAATGAGACAGCGGAGCGGGTCGGCCCGCAGCACGTTCAACGCCTCCTCCCCATCGCCCGCGACTACCACGTCCGCACCTTCCAGCTCCAAGAACGACGCGATGGCGTCCCGCTCGTCCGCGTCGTCATCGACGACCAGGATGCGGTGAGGGTTGGGGGACATGCGGCGTTCCTCCTATTCGCTCGAAGGAGGGCACCGTGGGTGGACGCCGGAGCCCACCTTATTCGTCGCGCATGTCGGCCCGCGAGGCAGCTCCAATGCTGACCGCCCCGCCCCTCACCGTCAATCATTACTTTTCGGGGATGATGGTGGTCAGCCCGGGCGGTTACGCACGCGGCGGAGCTTCTCGCGTAGCGCATCCGCGACGAAGCGCATCACCATCTCGTCGTGCTCTACGCACCAGACCTTCACGCGGTGGAGGAGCGACGCCGGGACGCGCGTCGCGAGCTGGACCCATACCTCCGCCTTCTTCGGCACGGAGCGATGGTAGACCAGCGCTCGGCTCCCGCAAGTGAAACGAGACAGGAAGCAGGCCGCCTTGTTGACGGGGACCGCCTATGAGCTGGAAAGGCGCCGGCCATTACCGACAGTGCACCTCTCGCGCCGCTGTGTGGTCGCTGTTACCACCTCTCGCCGCAGTCGTGCTATTTGACGCGAATGGCAGCGCTCATCAGGGTCCCCGTACGCGTTGCGTGCGCATCATGCGGGCCGCTTCTTCAGGACATCGCGGCGAGTCGAACGCTGGAGAACACGCAGCTACATGCGGTGACATGCGTGCGGCTCTCCTGTGGACATGACGTGCACCGTACCATCAAGAACATCGGCGGCATCTTCCCCGGCAGCACGCGGAACGCGACGTTCGCGCCGTGCGACTGCCCGTAGGCAGCCGTCACACCCTCTGCATCGCCGCGCGCCGCTCTCGTCGCTCTGGTCGCGGCTTCCGCTGCGCCCGTCGTCTATAGTAATCGACGTGGACTAACTCGCGTGCGACGCCCTGCCTCAGTGCTCCTAGTCGGGTGGCTCCTCATGGTGCCGCCGCCGAAGGATGGCCCCGACGGGACGAGGGTCCCCGACCTGGACAAGCCAGTCTCGCAGTGGATCCAGGGCAGGGCCTACGACTCCGCCGAAGCGTGCGAGGAGATGCGGGCGGTCGGATGGAACCTGGAGGGCGCAACGCCGGAGCGGTTGGCGTTCACACGTGGGTCGCGCTGCGTGCCGGCTGAGCACGTCTACAAGCCGAAGTAGTCGCGCACTCGGGATAAACAAGGTGGGGAGGCATGCCGCTCCGATAGCCGGTCGTCCGCAGGCGCCAGGCACTCCGCGTCGGCGACCCGTGAGCCACCAGAGCTGGTCGTTCAGCGCGGCCGACCTTCCGAGCGCCCGTAGCACGGGGACCGCCTCCGTGTCCGCGGGAGCCGCACCCACCAACCGAGGGTGGGGCCAGAGGCAGATGCCATACCGCTCGGCCATCGACTCCGGGACGCCGCGTCACCAACCCAGGACGCAAGCGACAGTACCGCATGCTGGCCCCGGCGTACCGCTGGCTCACGGACCTGCCGCGGCCAGGGCTGATCCCGGCTTCGTCGTCGGATCCATCCCTTTCGGGCCCATCGTGCTCGTCATGGGATACGAGCGCGGTGCGCGACTCCGACCGGGACGCAACGGAATTCGCTGACCCGAGTCGAAACCGGAGCGCTTCGATCCATTCGGCACGCTTGTTCCGCGTACCCGCAAGGACGGCTTCCACTTCCCTGTCGAAGTGCCCGACTTTGCGAGCGTTGGACATCGAAGCCCGATGAGGCCTCCCTGGGCAGCGGACTTGGGAGCTGCCCTAAAGGGCCGCTGAATCCGTCTAAAAGTACTTTTCTACTTGCCCTTGGTCGTACGCGCGTCGTATAGCGCACAGCGTAAATCGTTTTCGTTTGCGCTTTCGGGGGACCACTCAGACCAGGCATGACGCTCCCAACCGGGGGCGGTGAAGGGGGTGGCGATCAACCATCGCCGCGGGGTCGATCCGCGTCGAACGGTCGGCCGTCATCCGCGTGAAGGAGGCTCAGGATGACGCGCTCTCGGCTGATCGTGGCAGGCGGCGTGGTGTTGGCCGCCGCGGCCCTGGTTAGCGGCCTACCGAATCCGAATTCCGTCGTGATCCCGGAGACGGGCCAGACGCTCACCTGCAGCATCACGTCGCCCATCGACGGTGCCATGGTGCCGATGCCGCCGGGGACGGTGCAGGTGGAGGGTGGCGCGGTGGTCGGCGACGTCGCCACGCAGCAGATCAATGTCCTCTACGTCCTCGACCTCTCGGGCAGCACCGACGGCAACCACACCGTCGACGCCGACGGCAACGGCATGGTCGACGACGGCGACCACTTCGGGTCGGGCGGCGACAACTACAATTTCCTCTCCGGCGACACCGAGTCGGGGGAAATCCTCGACGGAGAGATCTCCGGCGTGCTCGCCCTGCACGCGTCGATCGGGAACCCGAGCAACGTGGCGGTGGGCGTGGTCGCCTTCGCTACGAGCGCTTCGAACGCCGATGTGGGGCCGGCCGGGGGAGAGCAGTTCTTCGTCACGCCCCCGCAGGCGGACGGTGGCGGCCTGGCCATCTCGGACATCGAAGAGGTGGTACGCAGCCTCCGCTCGGGCGACGGACCCGGCGGTGAGATCAAGGCCTTCAACTCCCCCATCGTCAACGTCGGCAACAACACGAACTTCCAGGCGGCGCTCGCGGCGGTGAACGCGACGCTCGCGAGCTTCCCCGCGGGTCAGAACATCGTCTTCTTCCTCTCCGACGGCATGTCCAACACGCCGGGGCAGTGCTTCGCCATCGATCCGATGACGGGCAATCCGTTCTGCGCGACCGAGCTCGCGGACGCGCAGGCGGCGGGCACCATCATCCACACCGTCGGCGTCGGCGCTGGGGCCGACCCGATGGACCTCCAGTACATCGCGGACCAGACCGGCGGCAGCTTCACGCTGGTGACCAACCCGAGCGACCTGGCCACGGAGCTGCCGAACATCCAGCCGGCCGGCATCGACCACATCGATGTGAACGGCATGTCGGTGCCGCTCGACCCGCTCGGCAACTTCTCGGTCGAGCAGACGTGTCCCGCGGAGGGCTTCTTCACCATTACCGCGACCTGCGTCGCCGACGACGTCGACAGCACCAGCATCTCCACCGACGTCACGGTCAGCTGCGTGCAGATCCTCTGCGGCAACGGCATGTCCGATCCGGGCGAGGAATGCGAGCCGCCGAACGGCCCGATCTGCGACGCGAACTGCCAGCGCATCCCCGTCTGCGGCGACGGCTTCATCGACGCGCCCGAGACGTGCGACGACGGCAACGTCCTCGCCGGCGACTGCTGCTCGCCGACGTGCCAGCCCGAGCCGCAGGGCAGCCCCTGCACCGACGACGGCAACCCGTGCACGGACACGGCCTGCAACAACGCCGCCATGTGCGTCGCGACGCCGAAGCCCGACGGCTACATCTGCAACGACAACGACGTCTGCACGCTGAACGACCACTGCCAGGCGGGCCAGTGCACCGGCGGCTCAGGCGCCGACCAGGACGGCGACGGCGACTGCGATCTCAAGGAGCAGCAGTGCGGGTGCAGCTTCAGCGACGCCAAGGAGGTCTGCCT
>Ga0111538_10014852_pt1 | contig 10255 bp, 8 predicted proteins | sample SoiMethybrSBSTD1_FD_79669 | JGI IMG/M metagenome (GOLD analysis project Ga0111538, IMG submission 79669) | Bulk soil microbial communities from a Populus tree surrounding site in Tennessee, USA - Soil MetaG P. TD hybrid SBSTD1 (version 2)... | ecosystem: Environmental > Terrestrial > Soil > Tree... | reverse complement strand
GAGGAACATGGGCATGGCGTTGTTCGCGTGAGATGGTTACGCGGCAGTGAAAACAGAGGGCGCAATGCCCGCGATTGCCTGAGCGAACGGCGCGCCCGGAATCAAAAAACCCCGGCCGCGAGGGCCGGGGCTTGCAGATGGAGGCGCCTAGAATAGGGCGCAAGAGGCGTCAGCCGCATTGCGCCGTGCCAACGGTTGCGGCGGCGCAATGCGCCTTCGGCTTTTGCGCCTACGGACCTCTCCCGACGAGCGGAGAGGGAGCAGGGAGCGAGATCAGCCGACCTGGGTCCAGGTGCCGTCGGGATTGCGGCAGGCCGTGCCGCGCATGGCTTGCGGGCGGCCGTCGATGTAGACCTTGTGGATGAAGTCGCGGCAGCGCGAGCTGCCGCGGTAGTAGTAGTCCTCGGCGATGACCTCGCCGTAGCGCCCGTTGTCCGGATTGCGCCAGCGGACAGGCTGGCGCGGCGGTCCGCGCTCCCAGGCGTCGAACTCGGCCTGGCGGGCGAGCTCGCGGTCGCGCTCATCGAGCGAGCGGCCGATCTCGTTGCCGACGATGCCGCCGACCACGGCGCCGGCCAGCGTTGCGGCCACCCTGCCGCCGCCCTTGCCGAACTGGTTGCCGATGATGCCGCCCGTGATGGCGCCGACGACGGTGCCCGCGTCCTGGTTATTGGAGCAGCCCGTACCGACGAGCGCCGCAACGAGCGCCGCGGTCAGCGCAATACTTCTCATGGCGATCTCCCGTATCCCCAGCGCGCCCCGACGCACGCCATGCATCCGCATCCCGTCACAGTGTCCCGAAAACGTCGCCCGATTCGGGCCGAAATGCGGCCAATTGATGGGCTCTAAACTCGTGTTGCAGGCGGGTCAAGCCGCGGCGGGCAGGGTGAGGCGCGCGGACAGGCCGCCGTGCTCGGAGCGCGCCAGCTCAAGCTTGCCGTTATAGGAGTGGGCAAGGTCGGCGACGATGGAGTGGCCGAGGCCGGAGCCGGGCTTGGTCTCGTCGAGCCGGCGGCCGCGAACGATAGGCTCGGAGAGCTGCTCCGGCGTGAGGCCGGGCCCGTCGTCGTCGATGCGGATCTGCAGCCAGGTGCCGGGGCCGGTCGCGTCCGAGGCGGGCATGGGAGAGGCGGCCAGCCACACCTGCGTGCGCGCCCACTTGGAAGCGTTGTCGAGCAGATTGCCCAGCATCTCCTCGAGATCCTGGCGCTCGCCCTGGAAACGGGTGGTGACGGGACAGTCGACGGTGAAGGAGAGATGCTTGTCGTGATAGATGCGCTCCAGCGCGCGCACGATCGACTCCCCGACCGGGCGCACCTCCGTGACGCGGCCGATCACGCCGATGCGCGCCGCCATGCGCGCGCGCTCCAGGTAGTGGTTGATCTGGTCGGCCATGATGCCCGCCTGCTCGGACACCTTCTTGGCGAGCGGGCTCGGGTCCTCGCGCGCCTCGTTGGTGACGACCGCGAGCGGCGTCTTCAAGGCGTGCGCGAGATTGCCGACATGCGTGCGCGCGCGCTCGACGATGTCCTGGTTGGACTTGAGGAGCGCGTTGAGCTCCTGCTGCAGCGGCACGACCTCGGCGGGGAGGTGGACGTCGAGGCGAGTCGCGGCGCCGGAGCGGACCGCGGCCAGGCTCTTCTCCATCTTCGCGAGCGGCAGCAGGCCGAACCGGATCTGGAAGAGGGTCACGGCGAGGAGACCGATGCCGGCCAGCGCCAGCGCCAGGCTGAGGCGGGTGCGGAAGTTGCGCAGGCTCGTCTCCACCTCTCCCAGCGTGCCGGCGACGGCAACGGAGTAGCGTTGGGCCTTCTTGCCCTCGCCGAACAGGTAGATGGTCTCGGCGACGCGCAAGCGCTGCTCGAGCGGGCCGTCGAGGTTGGCCCAGCGCACCTCGCGCTCGTTGGGCTCGATGCCGTGCTCGCTCGGCAAGGGGATGGTCAGGCCGGCGAGCGAGCGCGAGACGATCAGCTGGCCCGGCCGGTTGTCGAGCGGCTTGATCTGCCAGTACCAGCCGGAGTGCGTGACCTCGAACAGGGGCTCGCCGACATCCTTGGGGGTGCCGGGCTCGAAATCGCCGTGGTCGACGGTGTCAGACAGGACGACGGTGAGCAGCACGCCGATGCGGCGATCGAAGCTGGTCTCGACCTCCTGGCGGTAGAGCGAATAGATGATGGCGCCGGCGATCGGCAGCACCAGCAGATTCCAGACAGCCGCCGTGGCGAAGAGCCGGAATGCCAGCGAGTTAGTTGTCATCGCCCTCCCGCGAGAGCCGGTAGCCGAGACCGCGGATGGTCTTGATCATCTCCGGCGGGATTTTTTTGCGCAGCCGGCCGATGAAGACCTCGATGGTGTTGCTGTCGCGGTCGAAATCCTGCTCGTAGAGGTGCTCGACCAGCTCCGTGCGCGAGACGATCCGCTCGTTGTGATGCATGAGATAGGCGAGCAGGCGGTACTCGTGCGAGGTGAGCTTGATCGGCTGGCCGTCGAGGGTGACCCGGGCGGTCTTGGTGTCGAGGCGAAGCGGCCCGCACTCGAGGTCGCTCTTGGCGTGACCGGAGGCGCGGCGCACCTGCGCCCGGATGCGGGCCAGCAACTCCTCCATGTGAAAGGGCTTGGCAACGTAGTCGTCGGCGCCGGCATCGATGCCGGTCACCTTGTCGCTCCAGCGGTCGCGGGCGGTGAGGATGATCACGGGCATCTTGCGCTCCGCGCGGCGCCACTGCTCGAGCACGCTGATGCCGTCCATCTTCGGCAGGCCCGTGTCGAGAATGACGACATCGTAGGGCTCGGTCTCGCCGAGGAAGTAGCCTTCCTCCCCGTCGAAAGCGGAGTCGACGGCGTAGCCGGCCTCCGTCAGCGCCGCGACCAGCTGGCGATTGAGGTCGCGGTCATCCTCCACCACCAGGATGCGCACGCGTGCTTCCTTCTCCTGCCCCTCCCTCTCCCCGCCTACGGGGAGAGCGCCGAGGCGAGGGGCAGCACAGAGCACCAACGGCGCCCGCTTTCGCCCCTCACCCTGACCCTCGCCCCATGCCGGAAGGGGCATGGGAGAGGGAACTCGCTCGACTATACAGGGTCGGGCAGGATTGCGGCTAGCTCGCGGCCACCGGCGGCGGCTACATGGAGACGGTGAACTGGCGCCGAGCGATGGGAGCATTGGTGCGAATCCGGCCGTAGATGGCCATGATCGTGCCGATGAGCCCGCCGGCCGCCTGGCCGAACAGAACGATGTTGTCGCCGAGCTGGCGTATGAGCTCGGCCGTGATGTCGAGGCCGAGTACGGGGCCGAGCACCGGCAGGACGGTCGACAGGGCGGTGACGATGACCCCCCAGATGGTCATGGAATGACCCCACCACTTGCCGTCGCCGGGGACGGGAGCGGGGAACTGGGGCACGGGCGTGGGCTCGCTGGACATGGGCGGGGATCCTTTCGGTTGCTTGGCCTGGGGTGGAATGAACGGGGGCATGCCGCGGGCGATCTCCTCGGCAAGCTCGAGCGTGGCCTCCACGCGATTGAGCCAGCCGCGGCCGAAGCGCCAGAAGGTCGGCAGCGCGCGGTAGCGGCGGCGGCGCACCTCGGCGTAGGCGGGCAGGATTTCCTCGACCGGCTGACCGGCGACGGCGGCGAGCGTGAGCGGGCCGATCTCGCCATCGACCTCGGCGCCGACGGTCTGCTGCAGCATGCGCGCGGCGCCGGCGACGCCCTGGTTCACCGCGGTGTCGAAGTGGAAGAGGGCGAGCGGCGGCGGCAGCTCGGGGCAGCTCGCGGCCTGCCAGTAGTTCTGCTCGTAGAGGCGACGGACGGTGGCGGTTGGGATCTGCCTGAGCTCGGACTTGAGGGAGGCGAAGTTGGCGCTCGTGAGTTCGACACCCTTGTCGCGCGCGAACTCGGCGAGCGTGATGCCGCGGTTGGTGGGGCCGCCGGGGTCGTAGGGGTCGTCGTCGTAGCCGCCTTCCATCTCGAGCACGTGGGCAAGCGCCCGCTCGAAGATGGCGGCGACGGCCGGAGCTGGGACGCGGATCGGCGTCGGCACGCCGTCCGCGACGACAGGTGGGCCAGGCGTGCGCGGCGAGGGAACGCGCGCGTCGCCTGCCGCGGCTGCGGGCCAGCGCAGGCCGAGGAGACGGGCGCGCGGGAAGGCGGCGACCGAGACCGCATCACCTTGATTGCCGCCGAGCAGCACCACCTCATCGTCCGTGAGGCCGACGAGGAATCCGACATGGCCGAGGCTCGGATCGGCACTGCGGCTGAGCACGGCGACGGCGCCCGTGCGCGGCTCCTCCAGCGCCTCGCCCCAGGAGAGATAGGAGCGCGCCATCAAGGAGCGCGTGCCGCCGACGCCAGCGCGTTCGAGGCAGGCGCCGACGAAAGCCGCGCACCAGGCGACGTCGTCGCCGCGCACCCCGGGGTGGCCGGCATCGGCATAGTAGCGCACGACCTTGGGATTGTTGTCGGAGCCCGGGGCCTCGAGCACGCCGAGGTCGGCCCAGGCCAGCGTGAGCCAGCGAGGTTGGTTCATTTGGGGGAGTTGGGGGTGAGGTGGTGAGCGGAAGCGGGGAGAGGGTAGGACGTAGGTAAGCTGGGTCGAAGCTAAGCGCGGCGTCATGCGGGCATGACGGCGTTCGAATTCGCGGCGGTCGTGTGGGGACCATAGGGGCGCAAAAGGCGAAGCCCCATTGCGCCGAACTACGCGCCTATCGGTGCAATGCGCTTCGCTTTTGCACCCTACGTCCCTGGCGCGGGCGTCCGCGTGGGCATGACGGCGTTGAATTCGCGGTGCGATGATCGTAGGGCGCAAAAGGCGAAGCCGTTTTGCGCCGAACTACGCGCCTATTGGTGCAATGCGCTTCGCTTTTGCACCCTACGACCCTGGCCCGGGCGCCTGCGCGAGCGTAACCGCGGTCGTCAGTTGCACGTCACGCGGAGACGCGCATCACGAGCCAGTGCTGGCGCAGGTCGTCGTGCGGGCACAGGCGCGGATTGGGGCGGCCGTCGGCGAATGGGCCGGCGAGGATTTTCCACTCCGAATCCGGATCCCCGCGATTGCGCAGGGCCACCACTGTCTCGATGATGTCCGGGCTCGCGGAGCGCGGCGCGCATACCGCGCAGTACGTCGGGCCCTGGGCGAAAAGAGATATCTGCGGCGAGGTCGTCTGTTGCTTCATCGTGCGGCACCTCTGAGTGAAGGCCGACGCGAGACTTGCTGACCTGACGCGACGAACCCCCGTGTCGCGTGCAAAGCTCCGCACGTGAATCAATAGAGTCGAGTGGTGGCATCAAAAAGGCAATGCATCAGTTATCTGCCTCTAAACGCTGATTAAAATAAAATTCTCGATCCCGCGAAACACCGCGGAATAAATCCGGCGGCCGCCCGTTATCTCGCGGCCCGCCGATACCCGCACCGCGTCGGGGGCAACCTATCTTGTGTTCTGAACGGGCGCTCACATCCCAAGCCGGCGCTCGTTCCTTTTTGCGTGCGCGACATCCATGCGCCCCGGCAGACCGGACAACCGTCACAAGGTCGCCGTGCGCGGCGTGCCGCGGCCACGGACGGCGCTCAGCTGGCAGACGCGCAGGTCGATCGCGGCCTGGGGCGAACCGAAGTCGGCGGTCTGCTGGGCGGCGGTGTAGGTGACGGTGGGACTCGTCGCGGCGAGCGTGCGCCTCACCGCGACGCCGTCGAGGATGTCGACCTCGTAACGCTCGCTCTCCTCACCCAGCGGCACGTCGACCGCGTCCCAGCTGTCGCCGCCGATGCGCGTGCGGCGGACCCAGGAGATCGCGAGGTCGCCAGCCGTACGCTTGCCGCGCACATGCACGGGACTCAGGGGCTTCAGGCCCTCGCCCGTGAAGGCGTGCATCGCCTCGGCGAAGGAGGCATCGCCGATGTCGCGGTCGGACCGGCCGCAGCGCCACGTATAGGGCAGGCCGATCTCACCCGGCGCCAGATCGACCGGCGTCACGCGCGTGTCGAGGAGCACGAAGCGGGCACCGCCAGCGAGGGGAGCACGCATGGCGGCCTCGCTGCCGGACTGGCCGCGCAAGAGGGAGGACAGCCGGTAGGTCGAGGGCGCGGTCAGAACGGCGGACTGGAACTGCAGCACCTCCCATTCTCCGTCCGTGTTCTGAATGGCGGCGGTGTTGGCGCCGCCGAGAAGGGCCAGCTCGGTGACGGAGGCGAGCATGCCGTCATCGAGCCGGACGTGCACGGCGTTGGCGCGGTCGTGGCGCGAGGTCGGGCCCGCGGGCAGCGGGTCGAGCGTGACGCCGGTGACGGCCGAGGCCTGCGCGACGGCTTCCAGCGCGAAGTTGGCGGCCTCGGGGGACCTGTAGATGGCAATGGCGCCGGGCCACGGCGCCTGGGCGACGGCGATGTAGCCGGCATAGGGAGGCTCGTCGCCGCGCAGCAGCGGCAGATCAAGGAACACCACCAGCGGCCGGCCGACGATGACGGCGGTGCCGCCGCCCGCAGGCGCACGCACCACGGCGACGACGCCGGTGTAGATGTCGGGGTCGAGGCCGCGCGCCTCGATGTCGCGTCTGCCGTGCTCGCCGATCTCGGTGACGCGCAGCAGGCGCGTGCGGCCGTCGACGGTGAGGGTGAGGGCATCGCCGGGCTCGAGCGCAAGGCGGCTCGGGGGCAGGGCGAAACGCGCACGCTCGCGCGCGGCCCAGGCCTCGAACAGCCACACCTCCGCAATGCGTGTCGCCTGCTCCGGCTCGAGCACGAGCGGCAGATCGGCAACGGCGATGCGGCCGCTCTTGCCGGCGAGGCGGCGCGCTTCCTCGACGGCCGCGGGATAGCCGCCGGCAGCCGCAATGTAGGTGAGCTTGGCAGAGGCGGGCAGGTCCGTCTCCTGCGCGCGCGTCAATGTGGCGAGCGCGTCGCCAGGGCGGGCCTCGACGAGGTCGTCGGGCGTAAGCTCGACGGCGGGGAGCTGCGCGCCGCGATGCTCGAAGACGATGCGGCCGCCGCTCTCGCGCGCGTCGACGAAGAAGCCGAGCTCCAGCGGCTGCAGCGCCTCGCGCGCGGAGAGCACGCGGTCGATGACGAAGCCGGCGAGCATGCCGGTGAGGCGGCTCGCGTCGTGGGGGGCAAAACCGTAGTCGGCGAGGATGGCCGAGACCGTGGCGGCAAGCGGCGCGGCGGCATGGCGGCCGGTGATCCAGTGGCCGAGGCGCCAGTTGTCCGCATCGCCCCAGGTGCCGGCGTCGGCAGGGAAGGCGGGCCAGGGGCGCGCATCCCAGGCATAGACGTGGATATGGCCCGTATCGACCATGCGGCCGGCGTATGCGGTGGAGGTCGGATTGCTGCCGGGAATGTAGTCGGGATGGTCGGGGTCGAGGCCGGTGAGGAAGGCTTCGAGGTAGCGGCGCTGCACGAGGTCGTCGCGGACCCCGCTCGAGAAGCGGGGCAGGCGCGACTCCGAGCTCTTGGGGTCGATGAAGACGTTGGGCTCATTCGCGCCCTTGTCGACGGCGGGGCAGCCGAGCTCGGTGAACCAGATGGGCTTCGACTGCGGCACCCAGGCCGTGGGCGTGGCGGACTCGACGCCGGCGGGGCGGTCGAAATGCTGGTTCAGCCACCAGCTCCTGATGTCCTTGAAGCGGAACACCCAGGGCTTGGCGTGAGCGCCGTCGGTGATGGGCGTGCGCAGCTGCTGGGTGCGATCGGCGTCGCTCGCATAGTACCAGTCATAGCCCTCGCCGCCGGCGATGTTGGCCCGGAGATAGTCGAGATCGTAGATGGAGGGCGCACCAGCGGCGCGGTCGGCATGGACCGCACCGTCCCGCCAGTCGGCAAGCGGCCAGTAGACGTCGATGCCGACGGCGTCGATGTCGGGGCTCGCCCAGAGCGGGTCGAGATGGAAGTGGACGTCGCCGGACCCGTCCGTCGGCTGATGGCCGAAATACTCGGACCAGTCCGCGGCGTAAGCGACCTTGGCGGTCGGGCCGAGCACCGACTTCACGTCGGCGGCGAGGTCGGCGAGCGCGGCAACGAAGGGATAGGAGCTGGCGCCGTCGCGGACCTGCGTGAGCCCACGCAGCTCCGAGCCGATGAGGAAGGCGCCGACGCCGCCGGCCGCGGCGGCAAGGTAGGCATAGTGCAGGATGAAGCGGCGATAGGACCACTCGTTGGGGCCCGAATAGACGACGCTGTCGCCGTCGATGGCGAAGTCGGAGACCTGGGCAGTGCCGATGAACGGGGCGACGTCAGTTGCAGCGGCGGCAGTCTTATCGGGAGTGCCAGGCTGCTGCGGGGCGGGCGTGACGGTGATGCGGCCGCGCCAGGGATAGGGCGGCTGCGGCGCGGCACCCGTGTAGGGATCGGGCAGCGCGTTGCCGGCGGGCACGTCCATGAAGATGAAGGGCGCCAGCGTGACGGAAAGATTGCGGTCGGCGAGGTCACGGATCGCGGCGATGACGCCGGCATCGGCAGGCGTGCCGCCATAGGCGGCGCGGCCCGCGTGCTGGCTGACGATGTGAGCCGCGCCGCGGGCGATGCCGGCGACCTGCCACACCATGGGGTCGGTGACCTTGTCGGCGGAGTCGACGCCGGGGCGAACCTCGCAGTGTGCCGCGCGCAGGTCGGTACCGAACCAGCCGACGACGAGAGAAACCTTGCCGCAGTTGGGAAATGCGCCCTGCAGCTGGTCGAGGGCAACCTCCCAGTCGGTGCCGCCCTGCAGGGTGTGCACGTTCTGCGCGGCGTTCGACGCTGGGCCGGCTTTGCTGGCGACCATGTCGGGGGCGTAGACGAACTCGCCGAGGCCGGGGATGAGACAGACGGCGCGGGGCAGTGTCTCGAAGTCGTCGACCGCGCGCTCGATCTCGAAGGAGAGCTGGGGAATGCGGTTGCCGAAGTCGGCCAGGGCCAGGCGCTCGAACACGACGTAGGCGACGCCGCGGTAGGCGGGCGCATTGCCGGCGCCTTCCTTGGCCTCGACCAGGCTGTCGGGAAGCTGGTCGGCGCTGCCCTTGTAGAGTCGATGGGTGACGGTGGCGAGATCGAGCTCGCGACCGTCGGCCCACACGCGGCCGAGGCTCGTGATGGGACCTTCACTGAGGGCTACGGCGAGTTGGCGTAGTAGCGGTACTCGACGCCGGCGGAGGCACCGCCGCCGAGGCCGCCCTTGCCGGCCCCGCCGCTGCCGGATTCGACGACCTCCTCCTCGAAGTTGGTCGCCCAGATGATCTGGCCTCCAAGACGCGCGCGGCCATAGAGGCGCGGGACCGGCGCGCCTTCGGTGGAGGCCATGACGCGCAGATTGGAGAGGCGCGGGCCTTGCTGCAGGGGCTGGCCGGACGCCCCGAGCAGCGCCTGGTCGATGAACGATCCGGTAAGCGCGCCGACCTGGGAGCCGAGCTCGGCGCCGGTGAGCGTGGCGCCGAGCACGGAGAGTCCGGCCGGCAGTAGCGCGCCGCCGACCGCGGCGCCGACAACGGCGAGGGCGAGGGTGGCCATGGGGGAGCGAGTAGCCAGTGGAGAGGCAGTAGGCAGTGGGCAATCGTAGGTTGGGTCAAGCGAAGCGATGACCCAACGCAAGCCACACTTGCCGCCGTGCGCGCTCATCACCGTCATGCCGGCGGAGGCCGGCACCCAGAGCGCCAGGCCACCGGTGCGCGGTGAGGTGCATGGGTCCCGGCCTGCGCCGGGATGACGTCACAGACGGAAGCGGAAGGCGGCGGCGAGGTGGCGGCGCCACCAGGGCGAGAACGTCACCTCGCTGACGGCGGCGCCCTCGATGGCATGGATCATCGTGGTGGGCGTGGCCAGGATGGCAGCGTGCTTGGCCACCGCGCGGCCGCGGTAGCGGAAGACCAGGACATCGCCGGGAGCGGCAGCGGCAGGCGCGATCTCGGCGAGATGGCGGCGGGCGGCGGCAATCAGCGTCTCCTCGCCGGTGGCCTCGGCCCAGTCGCGCGAGTAGGCGGGGATGGCCTCGGCCTCGCCGCCGTAAAGCTCGCGGTAGATGCCGCGCACGAGGCCGATGCAGTCGGTGCCGACGCCCTTGAGGCTGGCCTGGTGATGGTAGGGCGTGCCGAGCCAGCCGCGGGCGAGGGTGATGATGTGGGACATGCGGTGAGACGGTGAGGTGGTGAGATCGTGAGAAATGCAGGTTGGATCGAGCCTCAGCAATGACCCAACGCAAGCTGAGAACCGCACGGTGTTGGGTCAGCGCTCCGCTTGACCCAACCTACGCCCTACTCACCACCTCTGAGAGCCGGAACCTGGCGCTGGTAACGACG
>Ga0111538_10014849_pt1 | contig 10256 bp, 9 predicted proteins | sample SoiMethybrSBSTD1_FD_79669 | JGI IMG/M metagenome (GOLD analysis project Ga0111538, IMG submission 79669) | Bulk soil microbial communities from a Populus tree surrounding site in Tennessee, USA - Soil MetaG P. TD hybrid SBSTD1 (version 2)... | ecosystem: Environmental > Terrestrial > Soil > Tree... | reverse complement strand
GGCGGCGGCCGGGGCCCCGGCCGCGTCGAACTCGAGGGTGAAAATGCTGCCACGCCCCGGGACGCTCTGCACCTCGATGCGTCCGCCGTGCTCCTCGACGATGGCGCGCGCCAGCGCCAGGCCGAGGCCGGTGCCGTGCTCCTTGCCATGCGTGAAGAACGGCTCGAACAGCCGCGCCCGCACCGCCTCGCTCATGCCGCAGCCGGTGTCGGCGATGCGCAGCCACGCGCGGCCGCCGGTCGTCCCGCACCCGAGGGTCAGGGTCCCGCCGTCCGGCATCGCCTCGAGGGCGTTGGCGATCAGGTTGTGCAGGACGCGGGCGATCCGCGGGGCGTCGAGCGCGGCCAGGGCGGTCCCCTCGAGGGCGGTCACGAGGGAAACGCCGGACGACTCGAGGCGCGGCCGCAGCGGCTCCAGGAGGCGCGTCAGGTAGGGGCCGAGCGCCACCGTCTCGCGCCGCAGCGCCGGCGCCCCGCCGGCGAAGCGCAGCAGGTCGGACGCCAGCTCCGCGAGCCGGTCCGCCTCGTCCATGATCGACGCGAGGTGGCGGCGCGCCATGGCGTCTCCGGCGGCGCGGCCGTGCAGCAGCTCGGCGAGGGCGCGGATCGCCGTCAGCGGGCTGCGCAGGTCGTGCACGAGGGCGCGGGCGGTGCGGCCGAGGGCGAGCGTCCGCTCGGCCCGCAGCCGGTCCTCGACGAGGCGGCTGTTCTGGATGGCGATGGCGGCGAGCCCCGCGAGCGCCTCGAGCAGGTCGAGATCGGGCGCCTCGTGCGGCATCGGCCGGCGGCTGTCGAGGTAGATGACGCCGATGACGTCCGACTGCGCCAGGAGCGGCACGCAGAGGATGGCCATGAGCCGCAGGCGCACGATGCTGTCGGTGAGGCCGGCGCCGTCCCCTCCGGCGAGGTGGTCGCGGTGCACGGGGCGGCCGCTGCGCGCCACCTCCTCGGCCACCGACAGGCTCACCTCCACCGGGGGAGCGCCGTCCGGCGGCTCCGGCCAGCGGTGCAGAGACCCTTCGGGCGACTTGAGGAACAGGAAACCGCGCTGCGCTCCCGAGAAACGCACCGCGCCGTCGATCACCCGACCGAGCACCTCGTCGAGGCGCAGCGACGAGGTGATCGAGCGGGCGATCTGCATCAGCTCGAGCAGCCTTTCGTCCCCGGTCCCGCCCTGGGGCAGGCGCGCGGCGGCGCGGCCGGACGCTTCGCTCACGGGAGGATCTCCATCGGCCGTCCGAATATGGGGCGGGCGGCGCGCCGGCGCAAAGTGCGGCGGACGGGCGTCAGACGGCTGACGCGCCGGCTCCGCGCGGGCCGGGCGGGCGGCGCCGCAACCGCGCGCGGCGGCGCCGCAGGGCGGCCCGCTCCCGGGCGCGCTCCGCGGCGTGGCGCGGCCGGAGGGGCGGGACCTGCGCCGGGCGTCCCCGGGCGTCGAGCGAAACCATGAGGACGTAGGCGCTGCAGCAATGCGCGATCCGCCCGCTGAGCGGATCCTCCGACGTCACTTCGACGCCGACCTCCAGGGAGGTCCCGAACGCCGCGTTGACGGCGGCGTGCAGCCTCAGGATATGCCCGAGCCGGACCGGGCTCCTGAACTGCAGGGAGTCGACGAGCGCGGTGACGACGTTGGCGCGGCAGTGGCGCATGGCGGCGATGGCCGCCGCCTTGTCGATGAGCGCCATGACCCGCCCGCCGTACACGTTGCCGTAGGGGTTGAGATCCTCCGGCATGACGATCTCGGTCATCTCGACGCGCGACGCGCTGACCGGCCGGGGCCGCACTGTGTCCATCGATCCTCCGCGCGGCGCCGTCCGGCGCCGGGCGGGGAGTATCGCACGGCGGTGGTCCGCGGGATGGGACGCGCGCGGGCGGCGCTTGACAGGGACGCGCGCCGGACGTTACAGTGCGTGCTCTTATTGAGACTGAGTCGCAATTGCAACAAGGGGAACCGGGAGACGCCATGACCCGTCGGATCGGAAGGGGGATCGCGGTCGGCCTCGCCGCCGCGGCGCTCGCGCTGCCGGCGCCCGGCGCGGCGACGGCCGCTCCGGCTCCGACGATCGAGCGGGCCCGCTTCCTCATGGGCACGCGGCTCCTGATCGAGGCGCGCGGCCCCGCGGCGGAGACGGCGATCGAGCGCGCCTTCGCCGAGGTGGATCGGCTCGAGCGGGTGTTGTCGAACTGGCGGGACGACAGCGAGGTCGCCCTCCTCAACCGCACCGCGGCCGATCGCCCGATGGTCTGCTCGGAGGATCTCTACGCGGCGGTCGCCGCCGCGCTCGCCTGGGCGCAGCGGACCGACGGGGCGTTCGATCCGACGGTCGAGCCGCTCGTCCGCTCCCTCGGCCTGCGCGGCGACGCCGGCCGGCTCCCCGGTGCGCCGCCCGAGGCGCCTCCGGGTCCGGGTCCCGCGCCGATCGGCTGGCGTCTGGTCGCGGCCCGCCCGGAGGACCGGAGCGTGCGGTATCTGGCGCGCGGCGTCGGGCTCGACTTCGGCGGCATCGGCAAGGGGATCGCCCTCGACGCTGCGGCCTCCGTCCTGAAGCGGGCGGGGGTGGCGGCGGCGCGGCTCGATTTCGGGGGGCAGGTGCTGGTCTTCGGACGCGGCCCGGACGACGGGGGCTGGAACCTCGGCCTGTCGGATCCCGAAGAGCGCGATGGCGCGGTCGGCGCCTTCGTCCTGCGCTCCGGATCCCTCGCCGTCTCGGGGAATTCCGAGCGCGCCGGGGGCCCCCCCCACCTGCTCGATCCGCGCACCGGCGCCCCCGCCCGGTTCGACGGCAGCGTGACGGTGGTCGCGCCGGACGCCACGTCGGCCGACGCGCTCTCGACGGCGCTGTTCGTCATGGGGCCGGTGCGCGGCCTCGAGTACGCGGCCGAGACGAACCTCGACGTCCTGTATCTCCGTCGCGCGGGCGACGGAGCACTCGTGCGCCGGGGCCGGGGGGCGTTCGCCGCCGCCGCGCCCGGCGCGTCTTCTCCAGCCACTCGCGCCCCGGGAGGCCCCGGGGCGCCGCACTCGTGAAGGGAGTCCGACGCATGGATTCGCTGTCGCGCAGGACCGCGTCCGGGATCGCACGCACGCTCCGGACGTGGATGACGATGGTCCCCCTCGCCCTGATCGCCGCCGTGGCCGTTTCGGGGCGGGCGTTCGCCGCCGCCGCGGCGGACGCCGCCGCGGGCGCGCCCGCTGCGGCAGGGGAGACCGCGAGCTCCGCCGACCTCGCACGCAAGCTCAAGGAGCTCGAGGAGCAGGTGGCGGCGCTCAAGGCGGAGGTGGCGCGCGGCCGCGCCGCCGCGGGCGCGGCCGCCCCGAGCGATCTGGAGAAACGCATCGACGCCCTGTCGAAGGAGATCGAGCGGCTGCGTCTCGGCGACGCGGCCGCCCCCCCCGCCGGCGAGACGGCGGGCGGCTTCGGTCCGGCCGCCTCGAAGGTGTACCACGCGCGCCGCGGCGTCTCCATCGGCGGCTACGGCGAGATGGTCATCACCGATCCGGACGACCATGCGGACGACGGCAGCGCCTCGGGCGAGACGGCCAGCGCCGATCTGCTCCGGGCGGTCCTCTACTTCGGATACAAGTTCAATGATCACCTGTTGTTCAACTCCGAGATCGAGGTGGAGCACGCCGTCGCGGCGGACGGGGACGCGGGCGAGGTGGCGGTCGAGTTCGCCTACGTCGATTACCGGCACAACGATGCATGGGGGGCGCGCGGCGGGCTCCTGCTCGTGCCGGTCGGGTTCATCAACGAGCTGCACGAGCCGCCGATCTTCTTCGGCTCGACGCGTCCGGAGGTGGAGCAGTTCATCATCCCGACCACGTGGCGCGAGCTCGGCGGCGGCCTGTACGGCCGCGCCGGTCCCGTGGACTGGAAGGCGTACCTCGTCACCAGCCTCGACGCCTCCGGCTTCACCGCCGCCGAGGGGATCCGCGACGGGCGGCAGGAGGGCATGGAGGCGGTGGCGGAGGACTTCGCGCTCACCGCGCGGGTCGACTGGACGGTGCGCCCGGGGCTCGTCCTCGGCGCCGGCGGGTTCTCCGGTGACACGGCGCAGGCCAACGCCGGCCTCGACGGGGCGCGCGTGGTCCAGTACGAGGGGCACGCCGAGTGGCGCTGGCGCGGCGTCCAGGTGCGGGGCCTCTACGCCCGCACCCGCCTCGATGACGCGGCTGCGGTGGGGACACTCACCGGCGAGGCCGTCGGATCGCAGATGAACGGCTACTATGGGGAGGTGGGCTGGAACCTCCTGTCGCTCCGCAAGGGCTCGAAGCAGGAGCTCTCACCGTTCTTCCGCCACGAGGCGCTCGACACGCAGGCGGAGGTGCCGGCAGGCGTCCTCGCCGACCCGGCCAACGACCGGAGGGTGCATACCGTCGGGATCCACTACCGGCCGATTCCGAACCTGGCGCTGAAGGCCGACTGGCAGGGATTCTCCAACGCCGCCGGCACCGGCGTCGATCGCATCAACCTGGCTCTCGGGTGGCTCTTCTAGCGCCGCGTTGCAGGGCGGCCGTCGCAGCGATCCTGTTTTGCGGGATCGCGGCGCCGGCCGTGGCGCGCGTTCTCGTGACGCAGGAGGAGGCCCTGCGCCGCGCCTTCCCGCCGCCGATGACCGTCGAGCGCCGGACGCTCTACCTCGACGAGGCGCAGGCGGCCCGGGCGGCGCGCGAGGCGGGGGCGCCGGTCGAGGCGCGGGTCGTGCCGTACTACGTCGGCTCGAGCGCGGGCCGTGTCGCCGGCTACGCGTACTTCGACACGCATCTGGTGCGCACCCTGCCGGAGACGATCCTCGTCCGGCTCCGGGCGGACGGGACGATCGAGGCGATCGACATCATCGCGTTCGACGAGCCGGACGAGTACCGTGCGACCCCGCGGTGGCTGCAGCAGTTCCAGGGGCAGGGGGGGCCCGATCCCGGCGCGCGGATCCGCTCCCTCTCCGGCGCGACCCTGTCGGCCCGGGCGGTCACCGAGGCGGCGAAGCGGGTGGTGGCACTGCACCGGCTGTTCGTGGCGAAGCCCCCCGGCGGTGCGGGCGGGCCGTGAGCCGCTTCGAGCGCCTGCTCCTCGACCTCTCGATCGCGCTGTCGGCGCTCACCGGGCTCGTGTACTTCGCCATGAAGGAGTGGATGACCCCACGCGATCCCTTCTCGGTCCTCGGCCACCCGTGGCAGCCGCACGTCCTGGCGCTGCATGTCCTGGCGGGGCCGGTGGTGATCTTCGCCCTCGGGCTCATCGCCAAGGACCACGTCTTCGAGCGGATCGTCTCCGGGCGACCGCAGACCGGGCGGAAGACCGGGATCGTCATCGCCGGCCTGGGCCTCCCGATGGTCGCGAGCGGCTACGCCCTGCAGATCGTCACTGCCCCGGCCGGACGGCGCGCCCTCGCCCTGCTCCACCTGGGGGCGGGGCTCCTGTTCGCGCTGCTGTTCGTCGGCCACCTGCTCGCCACCGCCGCGCGGCGGCGGTCGGCGGCCGGCCGCCGGGCGGTGGTCGCCGACCCGTTTTCCTCCTGAGCCGGCCGGATCCGCCGGAAACCGGTCTCCGGGGGCGGTCGGGGCCCGGGTTGCTCGGCCGGGGGGCGTGTTCTAGAATTCCCGCGCCCGTCCCAATCGCATGCCGCGCCCGGTGAGGGCGCGTCCGGAGGTCGAAATGACGCCTGCACGCTTCGCACGCCTTGCCGCCCCGGGACTGCTCGTCCTCGCGGGACTTCTGGCCGCCTCCCCCGCCTTCGCGGAGGGAATGACCAAGGTGCGCGGCAAGGTCACCGATCCGCAGGGGAAGCCGCTCGAGAAGGTGCCGATCTTCTTCGAGGCCACCGACATCAAGAAGGTCGTCGGCCCCGTGAAGACCAACAAGAACGGCGAGTACCTCATCGCGACGCTGGACAAGTCCGTGGCGCAGAAGTGGAAGGTGTACCCAAAGCTCGAGGGCTACAAGACGGTCATCATGAACTGGACCATCGTCGGCTCGGACGGCTCGGAGGTGGAGAAGAACGAGAAGCTCATGGACTCCAAGCAGGAGTTCCCCGACTTCCCCCTCGTCCTGGTCGGCGACGCGGGGAGAAACCAGTTCGACTTCGTGATCGCCAAGGAGGCCGATTTCATCGCCGCCAACCAGGCGATCCAGAAGAAGCGCAAGGAGGCGCAGGGCGGGGCCGCGACGACCGCCCAGGGCGGTGCGCCGGCCGCCGGGGCCCCCGCCGCCGGCGCCCCCGCCGCGGACGCCGCGCCGAAGATCAACGCCGAGGCGGCCCAGTCGCTGCAGAAGGCGAAGTCGCTCGCCGATGCCGGCAACCATCCGCAGGCGATCGAGCTGTACAAGGCCTTCCTCGCCAAGGACCCGACCGGCAATCCGGCCGTCTACTACTACCTCGGCAAGAGCCTGTTCGAGAACGGGGACGACAGCGCCGCCGCGCAGTCGTTCGCCAAGGGGCTCGAGCTGAAGCCGGACATGAAGGGGGCGCATTTCTTCCTCGGCAACTTGTCGCTGCGCCAGGAGGATCCGGCCGGGGCGGCCGTGGAGTACCAGAAGGAGCTCGCCCTCTCGCCCGAGTCGGACACGGTGCTGTACAACCTCGGCAAGGCGTATGTGGAGACGGGGAAGTACGACGAGGCGATCGCCGCCCTCGACAAGGCGGTGGCCATCAATCCACAGAAGCCGGAGCCGCTGATGCTCCTGGCGTCGGCCTACGAGAAGAAGGGGGACAAGGCCAAGGCGGACGAGAACTACCAGAAAGTCGCGGCCATCGACCCGCGCAACGCCGCCATCCTCTTCTATAACGTCGGCGTGAAGGCCTGGAACGAGAACCGCGGCAAGGACGCGACGCAGGCCTACCAGAAGGCGGTGGAGGCCGACCCGAACTACGCCCAGGCGCACCGGGAGCTGGCCCGGGCCCTCATGGCGCAGCAGGACTTCAAGGGGGCGCTGGCCCACTTCCAGGAGTACCTGAAGCTGGAGCCGAAGGCGCCCGACATGAAGGAGATCCAGGACAACATCGCCCTCCTCAAGAAGTGAGGGCGGCGAAGCCGATCATCCGTCCCTGCGCGCCGCGGCTGCGGCGGTAGGACTCCAGGAGATCGGGCTCGCAGACGGTGCACAGCCCGGCGGCGGCGATGTGGTCGTCGTGCACGCCCGCCGCCAGCGCCTGGCGGCGGTTCAGATCGATCAGATCGACGTGCGGCCGCCCGGCGCCGCGCCGCACCGACGATGAGGCCGCCGGATCCGCGCTCCGGAGCGCCTCGACCACCTCCTCGCCGACCTCGAAGCAGCAGACGCCGATCGACGGCCCGAGGCCCACGATCAGCGATGCGGGCCGGCCGCCCTGCGCGGTGAACGCGGCGATCGCGGCGCGCAGGACGCCCGCCGCCGTGCCGCGCCAGCCGGCGTGCACCGCCCCGATGGCGCCGGAGTCCAGTGAGGCGAGCAGGATCGGGACGCAGTCGGCCACGGCGATGCCGATGGCCGCGTCGCGGCGGCGGGTCAGGAGCGCGTCCCCCTGCGGGCGTTCCGTCCCCTCGCCCCAGAGCGGCTCCCCGTCCTCCACCACGCGCACGCACGCCCCGTGCACCTGCCGCAGCGTCAGGAGGGGCATCGGCCGGCCGGCCGCCGCGGCCAGGGCCTCCGAGGGGTTCGAGCCCTTCACCGTGAATCCGTGCGCCAGGCCCGGAAGGCGGTCGAAGAGCGGCAGCACGACACGCCGCGTCGCACCGCGCCCCGCGAGACGGGAACCAAGCATGTCCGGAGTGTAGCGCGGCGCGCCTTGACAAGCGGAGGGGGTTGCGGCAATCTACCGCCCCTCGCACCATGGCACGCGACCGGCGGACCGCCGCCGGTCCCTGGACGGGAGGCCTCACACGCCTCCTTTTTGTTTGGCCCGCCGCGACCGCGCGCTTCTGCGCGGACGGAGCGGCGGGCCGATCGGTGGAGTGAGACGCGTGGGTCCGTTGGGCATGATGGCCCCTCCGCAGGGGACCGGGCAGGCGAATCCATGGCTGCAGCTCGTCCCGCTCGTCTTCTTCTTCGTCGTCATCTATTTCCTCCTGATCCGTCCGGCCAAGACCCGGCAGAAGCAGACGCAGGCGATGCTCGAGGCGCTGCGGCCGGGAGACCGCGTGACCACGCAGGGCGGCCTGCTCGGGACGGTGGTGGCCGTCGATCGCGAGGTCGTCCAGCTGCGGGTCGCCGACAAGGTCAAGGTGGACGTGACGCGCAACTCGATCGTCCACCGGCAGGAAGGGGGCGCCGGCGGCCCGGCGCTGGAGGCGTGAGGAGAGCATGAACCTGTCCGACGTGCGGGTGCGTCTCGCGATCGTCCTGTCGTCCGTCGTCCTCTGCGCGGTGCTGATCCACCCGCTGGCGCAGAAGATCAACCTCGGCCTCGACCTGCGCGGCGGCATCCACATGGTGATGCGCGTCCGCACCGACGACGCCGTCAAGGCGGAGATCGACCTGGCGCGCGAGCGGATCCGCGCCGCGCTGCAGGAGAAGGGGATCACCGTCGGGTCGATCGACACCGCGGCGCTCGACAGCCTGGCCCTCACCGGGATCGATGCGGCGCGGGCCGACGAGGCGCGCACGCTCGTACGGGACCAGTTCCCGCAGTACCAGAGCGAGGGGGGCGGCGGGTCGCTGCGCCTGACCCTGCGGCCGGTCGACGAGTCCGGCATCCGCGACAGCGCCGTGCGCCAGGCGCTCGAGACCATCCGCACCCGCATCGACAAGTTCGGGGTCGCCGAGCCGCTCATCCAGCGCAAGGGAGTCGGGCCGCAGGCCGACCAGATCGTCGTGCAGCTGCCGGGCCTGGACGACCCCGAGCGGGTCAAGGACCTCATCGGCACGCCGGCGTTCCTCGAGTGGAAGATGGTGAAGGTGCCGCCCGGGGTCACCGCCGACCAGTTCCGCGCCGCCCCGAGCCCGGAGGCGCTGACGGCGCAGTTCGGCGGGACGCTGCCCCCCGACGTCGAGGCGCTGCCGCAGGAGTTCCACGACCGCGACGGCCGGGTGCAGACGGCGTACTGGCCGGTCACCCGCTCGTCGCCGCTGACCGGCGCCGACCTCAAGAACGCCCGCCGGGATCAGGACCGCTTCGGCGGCGCGGCGGTCAACTTCCTGCTCACCGCCGAGGCGGGGCAGCGCTTCCAGGAGCTGACGCGCGCCAACCAGGGGCAGCTGCTGGCGATCGTCCTCGACCGGAAGATCCTGTCGGCGCCGCGCATCAACGCCGTGATCGCCGAGCGCGGCATCATCGAGGGGGGGAACTTCACCGTCGAGAGCGCCGAGGACCTCGCCCTGAAGCTGCGGAGCGGTGCATTGCCGGCGGGGATGGACATCCTCGAGGAGCGCACGGTCGGCGCTTCGCTCGGCGCCGACTCGATCAAGCAGGGGGTGGTCGCCTCGATCATCGGCTCGATCGTCGTGGTGCTCTTCATGCTGATCTACTACCGGCTCGCCGGGGTGAACGCGGCGCTGGCGCTGGTGCTCAACATCATGATCCTGCTCGCGGCGATGGCCAGCATGCGGTCCACCCTGACCCTGCCGGGGATCGCCGGCATCGCGCTGACCATCGGGATGGCGGTCGACGCCAACGTCCTCGTCTTCGAGCGGATCCGCGAGGAGGTCCGCGCCGGGCGCCAAGTCCGGGCGGCGATCCAGGCCGGCTTCCAGAAGGCGCTCGCCACCATCATCGACAGCCACCTGACCACCCTCATCGCCGCCTTCGCGCTCCTCGGCTTCGGCACCGGGCCGGTGAAGGGCTTCGCGGTGACGCTCAGCGTCGGAATCATCGCCAACCTCTGGACCGCGCTCTTCATGTCGCGGGCGCTGTTCGACGCCCTGCTCACGCTCCGGCCGCGCACCACGCAGCTGAGCATCTGAGGTCTCCGTGCTCCAGGTCTTCCAGAACGCCGGCTTTCAGCTCATGGGGCGGACGAAGTACATCTTCATGGCCTTCTCCGCGGTGTGCATGGTCGCGGCCATCGGCATCATCGCCCTGCACGGATTCAACTACGGCATCGACTTCGCCGGCGGCACCGCGGTGCAGGTGCGCTTCGCCGAGGAGCCGCATCTCGACAAGCTGCGCGCCGCCCTCGACGCCTCCGGGCTCGGCGACGTCAGCCTGCAGCGGATCGGCGACCCGAAGGACCACGAGATCCTCATCCGCGTCGAGCGCGACGCGCGCATCGAGGGGGAGCAGGGGGGCGAGGGGGGGGCGGTCAGCCAGCGGGTGATCCGCGCCCTGCGCAACCTCGAGGGG
>Ga0111538_10014847_pt1 | contig 10257 bp, 7 predicted proteins | sample SoiMethybrSBSTD1_FD_79669 | JGI IMG/M metagenome (GOLD analysis project Ga0111538, IMG submission 79669) | Bulk soil microbial communities from a Populus tree surrounding site in Tennessee, USA - Soil MetaG P. TD hybrid SBSTD1 (version 2)... | ecosystem: Environmental > Terrestrial > Soil > Tree... | reverse complement strand
GATCGCATTCTGCAGCGCGTGCCGCCAGATCACGTTGCGGCCGGACTGGCCCTTGGCCCGCGCGGTGCGAATGTAGTCCTCGCGCATGACCTCGAGCAGCGACGACCGGGTGATGCGCATGATGAGCGCGGAGGAGCGATAGCCCACCGCCAGCGCGGGCAGCGCGAACTGGACCATGTGCAGCGGCAGGTTCTCGCTCGGGGACACGTAGGTGACGGGCGGGATCCAGCCGAACCACGCGACCAGTCCCAGGATGATGACCATCCCGAGCCAGAAGGACGGCATGCTGAGGCCGGCCAGGCTGAACACGCGCAGGGCGTAGTCCAGGGCGCCGTCCTGGCGCACGGCGCTGATCACGCCGGTGGGCACGCCGAGGACGACGGCCACGATCGTCGAGAGGATGGCCAGCTCGACGGTCACCGGGATCAGCGGCCGGATGATCTGCCAGGCCGGCAAGTCGTAGCGGTATGACTTGCCGAGGTCGCCGCGCAGGATCTGGCCCATCCAGTCCAGGTACTGCTGCCAGACCGGCTTGTCCATGCCGAGCTCCTGCAAGATGGCCTTCTTCTCGACGGGATTCACGTAGCCGGCGGCGGAGAACAGCACGTCGACGATGTCGCCGGGGGCCAGCCGGAGGAGGACGAAGATGACGATCGACATCCCGACCAGCGTGAGGACGGCGATGCCCAGCCGTTGCGCGATGTACGTCTTCACCCGATCCTCGTCAGCCCCCCTCGGTTACTTGTCGAGCCACACTTCCTGCATGCGACCGTAGTTGTAGAAGTTGTTGTGCGGGATCAGGTTCTTCACCGACGGCCAGTGGGCGAAGTTGTCCACGCGCCAGATGAGCGTGGGGCGCGAGGCCTCTTCCTCCAGCTTGCGCTCGATCTCCCACACCATGGCCAGCCGCTTCTTGGGGTCGATCTCGGCCGACTGCCGGTCGATCATGGCCCCGATCTGCTCGTTGCAGTAGAACGTGTAGTTGCGCGGCGAGCCGCACGCGAAGTTCTCGTAGAAGTTGGCGTCGGGATCGTCGATGCCGATGCCGGTGAGGTTGGCGCCGATCTGGTATTCGCCGCGCGTGGCCATCGCGTGCCACTGGGCGGTCTCGATCTGCTTGAGCGAAGCCTCGATCCCGATCTGCTTGAGGTCGTTGACGATGAACGAGGCCATGTCCACGTACACGGCGATGGCGCGGGTGACGATCTCGACCTTCACCGGCTTGTCCGGCGTGTAGCCGGCCTCGGCCATCAGCTTCTTGGCCTTGGCCTTCTCGTCGGCCAGCTTGCCGTAACCGACCAGGGCGCTCAGGTCCTTCTCGGGGACGCCCCACACGCCCCACGGCGGCGACGGCATGGAGATGCCGATGGTGGAGCCGCCCTGATGCACGGCCTGATTGAGTCCTCGGCGGTCGATGGCATGACTCACCGCGATCCGCACCTTCGGGTTGTCGAAGGGCGGCTTCTTGGTGTTCATGATCAGGTTCTCGTTCACGTTCTCGGCGGCGCGCGTGAACACCATCTGCGGGACGGCCTTCTTGAGCTGCTCGGCGGTGGTCTTGCTCGTGTCCCCCGGAAACGCGACGTCCACCTGCCCGGCCTGCAGCGCGGCCACGCGGGTGCCGCGCTCCTTGATGACGATGTACTTGATCCCGTCGAGGTACGGCCGGCCCTTGACGAAGTAGTCGGGGTTCTTCACGTACTCGATGAACTCGCCTTTGCGCCACTCCTTGACCTTGTACGGTCCCGTCCCCACGCACGCGGTGCGGTACTGCGCGGGCGGCACGTGGGCGGCGTAGATCGGCGTGTAGCCGGAGGCCATCATGAGCAGCAGCGCCGGCTGCGGGCGCTTGAGGTGGAAGATCACGGTGTACGGATCGGGGGCCTCGACGTTCTGGACGTTGACGTACCAGTCCTTGCGCGGGTTGATCCGCAGCTTGCCGGCCGCGTCGGGCGCTTCCCTCAGCATGTCGAACGTGAACTTCACGTCCTTGGACGTGAAGGGCTGGCCGTCGTGCCACTTGACGTTCTTGCGCAGGAAGAACACCAGGTTGCGGTAGTTGTCCTGCCACGACCACTTCTCGGCCAGCTCGCCGATGACGGTCTCGACGCTCTCGCGCTGCTTGAGCGGATCGAAGAGCACCAGGTTGTTGAAGCACGGCATGGCCGGCCACGTGGTCGAGACGGTGGAGCTCTCGTGGATGGCGAAGCCTTGCGGGGTGTCCTCGCGCTGCGCGACGTTGAGCACGCCCCCCGATTTGGCCGCCGGCGCAGCCGCCTTGGCCTGGCCGGAGACGGGGGCACCGTGAAGCAGAAGGGCGCCGGCCGCGCCGAGCGCGGCGAGCCCACAGACGAGCAGACGGGGACGCATCGTGACACCTCCGGCGAAAGTGCGGCGGATGCGCGAGTGTAACACGCCGAATGTGGCGCCGCGCGTCAGGGCCCGAACGCTCGGAGCATCAGATGGATCGCGTAGATGGCGCCGCCGGCGAGGCCTCCGACCACGGTGCCGTTGACCCGGATGAACTGCAAGTCATCGCCCGCGTGCTCCTCGATGAGCCGCACCGCGCCCTCCGGCCCCAGCGCCCGCACGCCGTTCTCGATGAACTCGGCGATGCGACCATGGTGGAGCTCGATCAGCTCGGTCAGACGCGTCCGGATCCAGGCGTCGATCTCGGCCCGCAGCGACCCGTCGGCCACCAGCGCGACCCGGGCCCGCTCCAGGCGATCGGCCAGCCAGGCCGCCAGCTCCGACCGCTCGCCGGCCAGGTCGGCCTGCAGCGCGCGGGTGAGCGCCACCGCCGCCTCGTCCAGCAGCCCGGCCACCGCCGGCGCCTGCAGCAGCTCGACCTTGGCCGCCTCCACCCGGGCCGCCAGGGCGGGATCGTCGACCAGTCGCCGCTCGAGATCGGCGAGCACCTCGGTGCCCTGGGCGCGCAGCGGGTGATCGCGATCCCGGGCCACCTCGCGCAGCCCGGCGTGGAGCGCGGCCACCAGACGGTCGCGGTTGAGCACCCCGAGCAGCGTGGCCAGGCCCATGAAGAGGCGGGGATAGACACCGAGACGCTCGCGGTAGCGCGCCAGCAGATCGTCGATGACCTCCCCGACCGCGTCTCGGAACTCCGGCCGCTCCATGGCCCCGGTCAGCACGGAGAAGCCGCCGTCGAGGATCCGCTGATCCCACCCCTGATGGCGAGCGACGCGCAGCGCGGTCGCGAGCAGCGGCGCCATCGGCTCCTGCACGAGCGCCCGCCGGGCGCGCGCGAGCAGCTCGGCGGTCGCGGCCGGCGTCAGCTGCTCGCCCGCCCAGCGCGCGGCGGTGCGGGTCGCCGTGTCCAGGTCGGCCCGCGAGATTCGCTCGGCCCCGCGCACGAGCAGATCGGCGAAGTCGATCCGCGCGATTTCTTCTCGCACGTAGTCCTTGGTCAACACGCGCCCGCCGACCATGACGCCGACGCGCTCGGCCATGCGCTCCCAGTTGTGCGGGATCAGCGCGGTGTGCGGGATCGGCAGCCCCAGTGGATATCGAAAGATCGCGGTCACCGCGAACCAGTCGGCCAGGCCGCCGACGATTCCGGCCTCCGCGACGGCGAGGATCCAGCCCCCCCACCACGTGGCCCGGAGAGGAAAGGCGGCGATGGCCAGCACGCCCGCGCCCAGCAACACCCCGAGCGCCAGGCGGCGCTGGCCCGGCACGGCTAGCGCGGCCCCACCAGGAAGTCGAGCATGAGATCGGTCGTCGGCGGCCCCAGTGACCAGGCGTGCGTGCCGCGCGGATCGCCGCCGCCCCAGGCATGACCAAAGCCGTGCACCAGCCAGGTCTCGAGCACCCGCTCGCCCCGCTGATCACGGTAGAGCGAGTGGATGGCGCCCTGCTCGGTCGAGGTCAGGCCCCCGCTGACGCCCAGGACACGCGCGAACATCCCCTCCAGCAGGGGCAAATTCGCCGGGTTCACGACGGTGTCGGCCGCCCCCTGCCAGAGCGAGACGCGCGGGTGCGGCGCCTGGCTGGCCGCCGCCAGGCACGCCGCCGCCGCAGCCGCCCGGTCACGCACCGTGCCCCGCATGCACTGGATCGCGGCTTCCGGGGTCCTGGCGCATCGATAGGGCCCACCGGCCACCGCGCCGACCCCACCCACCAGCTCGGGTGCGGCGCAGGCGAGGTTCACGGCCATCCAGCCGCCGGCCGAGAAGCCGATGACGACGACGCGCGGCTCCCGCAGCGCGCGCTCGGCCTGCACGCGGCGCGCGATGGCGAGAATCTGCGCCACCTCGTAACCGGAGGCGGTCTGCTCGGTCGGGTCGAACCAGTTCCAGCAGCGATACGGGTTCGCCGAGCGCGTCTGGGCGGGATACACGACGACGAGACCCCGCGCCTCGGCCGCTTCGTTGAGACGCGCACCGAGCGCGAAGTCCTCCGGCGTCTGCCAGCAGCCGTGCAACGCCACGATCAGCGGGCGCTCGGGCGCCGGCCGGCTCGGCAGCCACACGCGGTACGCCCGGCCCTCGAGCGTCCCCCGGCCGAACGTCCCCCCGAGGGTGGCATGCTTCTGGGCGCCCGCGGTGCCGCCGACGGCGATCGTCAGCAGCAGGACAACGAGCGCGGCCCGGGCGGCGCGAACCCGCAGCATCGAGGGGATCAGGGGCGGCGCACGCGTCGCGGGAGCAGCACACGACCCTGCTTCACGTCCCAGACACCGCGCGGGGAGAGCCGCACGAACGGCAAGAAGTCGGCGGCCAGAAAGAACAGCGTGAACAGCGGCTCGTGGTGGGGATAACCCCGCGCGACCAGGGCCGCGCGCAGCCGGTCCTCCTGGGTCGCCGCATCATGCAAGCTCAGACGCGTCATCACGCCGCCGAGCGGCATCGGCAGCTCGAAGCTCACGCGGTCCTCGTCCACGAGCACGACACCGCCACGAACCTCGAGCAGGCGATTCACGGCCCGCGCCATCGACCCGGGGCGCCGGCCCAGCACGAGGATGTTGAAGTCGGTGGTGATCGTGGAGGCCAGACCGTCGACGCGATCCCCGAAACCGGTCACCACGGCCGGCGCCACCCAGCGCCCGGCGCGATCCACCAGCGCGGCGTGAAGATCGCCCTCGGCCAGCGGCCGCTCTTCCAGTCGCGTGATCACGGCGCTCACGAGCCGGATGATCGGGTAGCGATCGCGCGCCGGCAGCCGGAAGTCCTCCGCCCGCGCACGCCAGCGCACCGTCAGGCGAGCCTCGGGGGTCGCGAGCGCGCGCGACCAGTCCGGCTCCGGCACGGGCACCAGCACCCGTCCATCCCGCGCGGCGATCCGCCCGCGCGCGACCACGACCTCCGGCCGGGGTTCGCCGAGATCGCGGAGCAGGCAGAGATCGGCGTAGCGACCGGGCGCCACGCCGCCCAGATCCGCCTCGCGCCCGATGTAGGTCGCCGGGTTCAGCGTGGCCATCCGGTAGGCATCGACCGGCGCAACGCCGCGCTTCATGGCCACGCGGATCAGATGATCCACGAAGCCGTGGTCGCGGATGAACGCGGGCATCGAGCCGTCCGCGGTGAGCATCAGTCGCGAGGCGAGCGCCGGCGCGGTCTTGAGCGCGTCGAGCAAGCCGGCCAGGTCGGGACGGAGCGACGATTCGCGGAGCATCACCGCGATGCCCTGACGCGCGCGGTCCAGGACCTCGCCGGCGGTGATGGGCTCGTGGTCGGAGCTGAGGCCGCCCGCCGCGAGGGCGGCGATCTTGTCCGCGGCGGCGCCGGCGGTGTGGCCTTCCACGCGCTGCCCACGCGCCAGCGCCAGGTCCAGGCGGCTCAGCAAATCGCGGCTGCCGGCCCACACGTCGGGCCAGCGGGTGACCTCGCCGGCGGCGAACGTCCACGGATGGTCGAGGGCGCGCGCGATGTCCTGCAGCGGAAAACGCCGGGGCTCGTCGGTGGTCCGGGCCTGCGCGTGCACGCGGATCATCCAGTAGAACTTCAGCGGCGAGCGGGCCAGCGCATCGGCGACGACGCGGAAGGCGCGCAAGCCACCGAGCTCCCAGATCTGCAGGCTGTCGGCGAAGACGGTGGTGGTCCCGAGCGGCAGCAGGTGGCGGGCCAGGCCGGACGGCGTGACCACGTGGGCGGGGTGAACGTGCGGATCGATGTAGCCGGGCGTGATGACGCGGCCACCGGCGTCGAGGGTCCTCGTGCGCGGCCCGACCATGTCGTCGCGCAGGCCGACGTAGGCGATGCGCTCGCCGGCGATCGCGACGTTGGCCGGATAGATCTCGCCGGTGTAGACGTTCAGGAGCGTGCCGCCGCGGACGTAGAGATCGGCCGGGGCGGCGCCGCGGGCGACCGCGGTGAGGCGGCGGCGCTGCGCGACGGTCATCGAGCCGGGCCCGGACGTCGCGTCACTTGCGCCGGCTGCTGGCCTTGTACGCCGCCGTGCCGGCCTTCACACCGGCTCGCAGGCCCCGCGCCACGCGGGCGGCCTCGGCCATGGCATCGCGCACCTGGGGCTCGGCCGTGCGGAGCGCGCGGGTCACCGTGACGCGGGTTCGCCGCTCCAGCCGCTTCAGCCGCTTGCGCGCCTGGCCGCGCGCCCGGCGGGCCTGCACGCTGAGCCGGTCGAGCTGCTTCTGCACGGTCTTCCAGCGACGATTGAGATCCGTCATCGAGATCCTCCTCTCACGTGAGCCGCCGCGACCGATGGAGACGAGACGGCCCATTATCGCCCGACTCCCCGCAGAACGAGCCTCGGCGCGTCCGTCGCGACTACAATGAGCGCATGGCCGAGGGCATCGTGGTCAACGGCAGCATCCGCGTTCCGGCGCGCGCCCTGACGGTCCGCGCGGTGCGGGCCTCCGGCCCCGGCGGGCAGAACGTGAACAAGGTGGCGACCAAGGTCGACCTGCGCGTGGACCTGAGCGCGATCGAGGGATTGTCCCAGGCGGCGCGCGATCGATTGCTGGCGCTGGCCGCGCCACGCCTGGACGCCGAGGGGCGGCTCGTCGTGACGAGCCAGGTCACGCGCAATCAATCGCGCAACCTGGAAGACGCCCGCGACAAGGTGCGTCGTCTGGTGGCCGCGGCGCTGACGCGGCCCCGGGCCCGCATCGCCTCGACGGCGCCCGCCGGGGCCGATCAGCGTCGCCTGTCCACCAAGCGCCATCGCGCGACCGTCAAGCAGTTCCGCAGCCGCCCCGCGACCGACGACTGACCCGCCCGCGCTGGTCGCGTCAGCGCGTCGGCCCGTGATCTAGCGCGGTGACGCCGACGGCGCGATCTTGCCTCCGCGCGAGGGATCGGAGTCAGGCTCGGTCGTGTCGCCGGTCGCGCTACTTGGGGCGCGCGGCTCCGGCCACGTAGCGCGAGTCCACCTGCTGCTCGGTGTCGAGCACCCAGGTTTTCGCCGTGCGGTCGTAGACCGGAATCTTCTGCTGCACGAGCGTCGGCACCTGGCTCACGTCAATTTTCATGTACGTCGCTGACGCGAGGTCGTAGCGCTCGTACTGATGATCCTTGGGAAGCGTGAGGCTCTGTCCGGCCGGAAGCGAGCTCAGGGGCATGGCCGAGGCGATCGTTCCGTAGCGCGGGTCCAGCTTGTGCTCGGTGTTGAGCACCCAGGCCTTTGCGGTGCGGTCGTAGATCGGCACCTTCTGCTCCACGAGGGCCGGCACCTGCTTCACGTCGACCTTGGCGTAGGTCGACGACCCGGGGTTGAACCGCTCGTACTGGTGGTCCCGGGGCAGCGTCAGGCCCGACGCAGTGGCCGCCGCCGGGAGCGTGAGGGCGGGTGCGGCCGGCGTGCTGACCGCCGCCGCGCCGGGGGAAGCGGCCGCGTAGCGCGGGTCGAGCTTCTGCTCGGTGTTCAGCACCCAGACCTTCGCGGTGCGATCGTAGATTGGCACCTTCTGCTTCACGAGCGCGGGGACCTGGCTCGCCTCGACCTTGCCGTAGGCGCTGGTCGACGCGTTGTAGCGCTCGTACTGATGATCGGGCGGCAGCGAGAGGCCGTCGGCGACGAGCGCCGGATTTGCAGGCGCGGTGGCCGACGCGGTCTTGCCGCCGCGCGCCGGGTCGGACGAATCCTGCTGCACGTAGTTGGCGCGCACAGCCGTCGGCCCGGTCCACTCGTGCGCGATGACCGTCACGCCCTCGCCCGGCGTCAGCCCCCCGCGGACGCTCGACCCGATTCCGGAGACGTCCACGGTGAGCACCCGGCCGTCGTCGGCCCGGAACTTCATCGTGGAACCCTCGATGCTTTCGATCTTGCCGTGGATCCGCTGCCACTCGCCCGATGGCGCCTTCGTCGAGGGTGCCGTGGCGGCGGGCGCTGTCGCTGCCGGAGCCGTCGCTGCAGGTGCGGTCGCCGCCGGGGCTGTCGCTGCGGGGGCGGTGGCTGCGGGTGCCTTCGCTGCGGGAGCGGTAGTCGCAGGGGCCGTCGCCGGCGCCGCCGCGGCTGCGTATCGCGGATCCAGTCCCTTGGGGCTGTTGTAGACCCACGCCTTGGCGGTGCGGTCGTATATGGGCTGCTTCTGCTTCACGAGTGCCGGCACCTGGCTCACGTCGACCTTGGTGTAGGTGCTCTTGCCCGCGTCGTAGCGCTCGTACTGGTGATCCCGAGGCAGCGAGAGCCCTTCGGCGACCAGCGGCCCAGTGGTCTGGGCGATGGCCATCGGCACGGTGCCGATGACGAGAATGAAAGCCAGCAGTGTGACGAGAGTGCGCATGTTGGACCTCCTCTGAAACGTGGATCCGGGCGTGGCGTGAAGCGGACGGCTCAGCCGCCGAGCGCGCGCACCTCCGCGCGGAACTTCTCGACGTTGGCCAGCTTGATGTCCTCGTAGCCGCGGATGAGATCGGGCAGCCGCGCGAGGGTGACGGCGCGCTCGTAGGTCGGCGAGGACAGGCCACCGAGCGCGCGCTCGATGAGCTCGCGGTATTCGCCGGGCAGCGCCCGCTCCACCCGCCGCACCTTCGCGCGGCCGAACGGATCGAGCGCGGTGCCGCGCAGGCCTTTCATCCCGGCCAGGGCGCGGAACGCGCCGTCGAACCACGATCCGAACTTGAGCTTGCGCGTGAGGCCGAGCGCGCGGAGCAGCGGCGGATGCAGGTTGTACTGCACGCGCACGCCGCCGGGAAACTCCTCGGCGAGACTGCGCGCGAGGTCGGCCTGCAGGTGCAGGCGCGCCACCTCGTACTCGTCCTTGTAGGCCATCAGCTTGAAGAGGTAACGCGCGACGTCCTCACCAAGTTGCGTCGCCCCTGGGACGGCGGCCTGCTCGGCCGTCCGCACGCGCTTCACGAAGTCGACGTAGGCGGCCGCATAGCGCTCGTCCTGGTACGCGATCAGCTCGGGCACCCGGATCTCGAGCAGGCGCCGGAGCTCGCCGTCGGCGCCGACCCGGTCGACCAGCGCCCGCGCGGCGGGCGTCAGCGGTGCTTGCGTCGTTTCCATCGCGGCGCCGAGCCGGTGCCGCTTGATCGTCGACAGCCAGGCCGGATCGGCCACGAGCAGCCGGCCCGCCCGGAAGGCGTGCGTGTTCATCGCCACCGACACGGCGTTCAGCTTGATGGCTTCCTCGATGGCCGTGGCGCTGACCGGGATGGCGCCCGCCTGGTAGGCGGCGCCGAGCACCAGCATGTTGGACGCCATGTGGTCGTCGAACAGCGTCTCGGCCACGCCGAGCGCGTCGAAGTAGACGTTCTCGTCCTTGCGCGTGACCCGGTTGATCGAGCTCTGCAGCCCGCCGCCGTCGGGGAATTGCAGATCCGTGTGCGTGACCATGGAGCCGGTCGGCACCTGGCTGGTCGAGACGACGGCGATCGTGCGGTCCGCCTGCGCGTGATCGAGATTCTGTGGCGCGGTCGCCACCAGCACGTCGAAGCCCAGATAGCAGTCGGCGGAGCCGGCCGCGACCTTGCTCGACACGTCCTCCCGGCTCGCCAGGATCTTCAGATGTGAGACGACCGGCCCACCCTTCTGGCTGAGCCCGGTCTGATCCAGGCCGCGCACGATCTTGCCGTCGAGCAGGGCCGCGGTGCCCAGCACCTGGTTGACGGTGACCACGCCGGTGCCGCCGATGCCCATCATGAAGATGTTGGCGTCGCGCGGCACGCGCAGCACCGGCTCGGGCAGCGCGCGGTCCACCGTGTAGACCTTCCGCTCTTTCTTCTTCGTCGAGCCGAGCGGGACGACGGTCAGGAACGACGGGCAGTCGCCGCGCAGGCAGGAGTAGTCCTTGTTGCAGGACGACTGGTGGATCTGCGTCTTGCGCCCGAACTC
>Ga0111538_10014843_pt1 | contig 10258 bp, 10 predicted proteins | sample SoiMethybrSBSTD1_FD_79669 | JGI IMG/M metagenome (GOLD analysis project Ga0111538, IMG submission 79669) | Bulk soil microbial communities from a Populus tree surrounding site in Tennessee, USA - Soil MetaG P. TD hybrid SBSTD1 (version 2)... | ecosystem: Environmental > Terrestrial > Soil >... | reverse complement strand
CGGCGCGACCGACGCGGAGTATCTCGAGGCCACGGACCGCGCGATCGAGGCGATCGGCGGGGCGCCGGGCTCGATCGTCGTCGTCTCGCTGGGCTTCGATACCTACGGGCTCGATCCGATCGGGGACTTCGCCCTGACGACCTCCGTCTATCACGAGGTCGGACGGCGGGTCGCCGCGCTCGGGCGGCGGCTGGTGATCCTCCAGGAGGGTGGGTACCACCGGCCGTCGCTCGGCGAGAACGCACGGGCGTGGCTGCGGGGAGCCGAGGGACGGTCGTTCGAGCCGCTGCCCGTGGCCGGCTTCACGGAGCAGGGGACGGTCGTCTGATCCGTCGACTCGACCAGGAGGGTCTCGAGCAGGCGGTCGCCGAACTCGCCGCGCGCGATGTGGATCTCGCCGCGATCCTGGCGCGGTACGGCCTGCCGCCCCTGTGGGATCGGGTGCCGGGCTTCGGCACGCTGGTCCACATCATCCTCGAGCAGCAGGTGTCGCTCGCGTCAGCGAAGGCCGCGTACGACCGGCTCCTCGCCGCGACGGACCCGCTCACCCCTGAGACATTCCTCCGCCACAGCGACGCAGAGCTGCTCGCCATCGGGTTCAGTCGCCAGAAGGCTCGCTACTGCCGGGCGCTGGCGGCGGCGATCATGGACGGGACACTCGATCTCGACGCGCTCGAAGCGATCGACGACGACGGCGTCCACGCGGCGCTCGAGGCAGTCCCAGGCATCGGTCGCTGGACCTCGACGATCTACCTCCTCATGGTCCTCGGGCGCCCCGACGTGTGGCCGACGGGGGACATCGCGCTGGCGACCGCCGTCGCCGAGGCGAAAGGTCTCCCGGTACGGCCGGATCCGCAGGCACTGATGCAGCTCGGTGAGGCGTGGCGTCCGTGGCGATCGGTCGCCGCACGGCTGTTCTGGCACGACTACCTCGCTCGGCGGCGACGTGTGGACGGAACGGGAGTGGGAGACGGCGACACGTCGTTGTGATCCTTCGCAGGGGGGAATGCGACCCGGTTTGCGGTCGCGGTGCCTATCGTCGAGGGAGGTCACGGACCGCCATGTCGGTCCGTCAGGAGGAGACCTATCAGCTCTACGCATGTGCGCGGCCCGGGCCACATCGATCCGCGGGTCGTGTTCGACCGAATCGTCGACCGGGTTCCGAGCCTTGATCGTGTGACGACACGGCTTCGCGGGCTCGACCGCTACGACCCGATCTATCGGCAGACGGCGGTCGGTCTCGGGTTCGGGCTTGTGATCGCGCTCGTCCTCGTCGTCATCCTGTCGACGTCCGCCCCGATCGCGACCGGCCCCGCGGCCTTTCCCGCGTCGCCGTCCGCGGTCGCCCCGGCGGCCTCCGTCAGTGGGGTCGGGACAGGCCCGGTGCTGGCGTCGCCGGGCGTGACAGCTCCAGGAACGGTCCCGGGGGCGCAGCCAGGCGGGGCGAAGGGCTCGACCACGGGAGGATCCACGGGCGGCTCCGCGCCGGGAGCGGGCACCGGAACCCCCGGGACCACGTCGCCGACTTCGCCGGGGGCCACGCGCACGCCGACGCCGACACGGGCTCCGACCCCGCGGCCTACCTTCGCTCCGACGCCGAACCCCACGCCGCGACCGACGACGGCGCCGACTCCGCCGCCGACCCCCGCCCCCACGCCGCAGCCGACGCCTCAGCCGACCGCGCCTCCGACGCCGGCGCCTACGCCGCTGGCGACCCCTGCGAGCACTGCGACGCCCGACCAATGTCTGATCGATCTGCCGGTCCTGCCCTCCATCTGCGTGGGCGACTGACGGAACCAAGCCCACGTCCAGCGGCGTACCATCCCTCGACCATGTCCAGCCCGACCGACCTGCCCCCGAACGTCCGCCGGCTCGTCGACGAGATCGAGTCGGAGATCGGTGAGACGAGCGTCGCCATCGACGACATCACGGGGTCCCGGGGTCGGGAGCACGACGGCGAGCCGCAGGCCGACAACGGCCGGGTCGAAGACGCGGTCCGGCGCATCCTCGAGGAGATCGGCGAGGATCCCGATCGCCAGGGCCTGGTCGGCACACCGGAGCGCGTCCACCGGATGTACACCGAGCTCACGGCTGGCTACCACGTCGATCCCGAGCGGTTGATCAACAACGCGATCTTCGATGTCGACTACAGCGAGATGGTCATCGTCAAGGACATCCCGTTCTACTCGCTGTGCGAGCACCACCTGCTGCCGTTCTTCGGGATCGCGTCAGTCGCCTACATCCCGCGCGGTCGGGTCATCGGTCTGTCGAAGATCCCGCGCATCGTCGAGATGTACTCGCGCCGGTTGCAGGTCCAGGAGCGCCTCACCCAGCAGATCGCCGAGTTCGTCCAGGAACGGCTGCAGCCCCAGGGGGTCGGCGTCGTGCTGGAGGCGACGCACCTGTGCGCCGTGATGCGGGGCGTCCGCAAGCCCGGCACGATCATGACCACGTCCTCGGTGCTGGGGCTGTTCCGGACGCGCGATCGGACGCGCTCGGAATTCCTCGATCACCTCGCGCGGAAGACGTCACTCGAAGGCTGAGCGCCGACCGCGGGCCGGGCTCGCGGTCAATCGCCCTCGGTGATCGCGATCTTGGAGGCCCCACCATTGATCTCGACCTCGAACCGGTCCGCGGCTGAGCCTGCGCCGGACGATTCGAGGACGGTCCCGCCGCCGGTCGCACCCAGCCGCTGACGATCGAGCTCGACCGACCCCGCTCCTCCGTTGAGCTTCAACCGGACGGCCGAGCCGGGCGGCCGCTCCAACCGGAAGTCGTGGATGCCGCCGTTGAGCCGGATCGGGACGGTACCGGTCGGCGGGCCGACCGTGAGGCGGAGCTGATTGACGCCGCCGGACGTTTCGAACGATCTGAGGTCGAGCCCTGACAGCTTGCCCTGCAGCTTGTTCGCACCTCCCACGACCTCGATATCCCACGGCAGCGTGGCGTTCAGGGCGACATCCGCTCGGCGCTCACGCCAGTCCCACCCACCGAAGCGGCCCTTGTACTGGACGGACACCACGCCGTCACGCAGCCGGACATGTGGCACCTGGCCCTCGAACTTCGCGTGGTAGAGGTCACCGAAGGCGGACGAGCCGCGCAACAGGAGCTCGTTGGCCCCCGACCGGAAGGCCAGCCGGGCACGCTCGAGCCCGCCCATCGGGGCGACGTGCTCCGAGGAGGTCGGGCTACCGTCGGTCGCGACCTCGCGCGACTGCCGCAGCGATTCAGCCTCTTCGCGGTTGACCCGCTCCATCCTCTCGAGGAAGTCATTGATCAGCGCGAGCTGGGCATCCGAGTACTCGGACATCTCCTGGGCGCCCTTGCTCTCGACCCGGTCGAGCGTGACCCGGATGTTGGCGACCTTCTCCGGGATGACCTCGACGATCACGCGGCGGCGGTCGGTGGGGTCGGGGACACGCCGGACATAGCCGGCCTGCTCGAGGCGATCGATGACGCGCGTGACCGCGCCGGACGTGAGCCCGGTGACCTCCGACAACTTGCCGGCGGTCGTCGCGCCCATGTCGATGAGCTCCTCGAGCGTTTCGATGTCGGACTCCGACAGGCCGAAGCGGACCGCCACGGTCTGGCCGAGGAACGACCCCTGGATGTTCACCCGCCTCAGCGACCTGAGGACGGAATCGACGTTCTTTCGATCCATGGTTGACAACGGCTCCTGACTGGGCAAATATCTGCACTGCTCAGATATTGACCCATGATGCTGAACCGTGCAAGTAGTCGGCGGAGACAGCATCGGGCACGAAACAAGGAGCGTCAACATGACGAACCCCACCCCGATCCGCACGATGATGATCGACACAGCGGATCTCAAGCGGACCTTCAAGACGCGGACGGGCGCGGTCGAGGCCGTGGCGGGCGTCGATCTCCACGTCAACGCCGGCGAGATCTTCGGCTTCCTCGGCCCCAACGGCGCCGGAAAGACGACGACCCTGCGCATGCTCGCGACGCTGATCACGCCGACGGCGGGCGACGCGACCGTCGCCGGCGCCGACCTCCGCCGCGAACCGGCGCTCGTCCGCCAGCGGATCGGCTACGTGCCACAGGGCGGCTCCACCGATCCGGCCGAGACCGGTCGCGGTGAGCTCGTGTTGCAGGGACGCCTCTACGGGATGGATGCGGCCGATGCGAAGATCCGTGCCGCCGAGGTCCTCGACAAGCTCGACCTCGTGTCGGCTGCGGACCGACCCACGGGCACGTACTCCGGTGGCATGCGTCGCCGCCTCGATGTCGGTCTTGGCATCGTGCACCGCCCGCAGGTCCTGTTCCTCGACGAGCCGACGACCGGTCTCGACCCCCAGGCGCGCGCCCGGATGTGGGACGAGATCAAGCGGCTTCGCGAGCAGGGGACCACCGTCTTCCTGACGACCCACTACCTCGAGGAAGCAGACGCGCTGGCCGACCGCCTCGCGATCATCGACCACGGCAAGATCGTCGCCGAGGGCACGTCCAGCCAGCTCAAACAGAAGGTTGCCGGTGACGTCGTCACGATCGGCGTCGACGGTTCGGGCGCGAACGTCCTGACCCTCGTCGAGGCGATGCCATTCGTACGCGAGGCGTCGCACGACAGCGAGACCGGCCTGATCCGGCTGTACGTCGACCGAGGCGAGACGGCGGTCCCGCACCTGTTGCGCAGCCTCGACGCCGCCGGCTACGAGCCGACCTCGATCTCGCTCAACAAGCCCAGCCTCGACGACGTCTTCCTCCGCCAGACCGGGCGCTCGCTGCGCGAGGAGGCGGCATGACCGCCGTGCCCGCCGCTCCGGCAGCGTCCACACCGACCGCCACCATCGAAAGGACCCCTCGCATGCGAACCGCTCGCGATACGTGGCTGATCTTCCGCCGCTCGCTGATGCTCACGATCCGCCAGCCGACGTGGATCGTCATCGGGATCATGTATCCCGTCATCTACCTCGTCCTCTTCGGGCCGCTGCTCGATGGTGCGATCAAGCAGGCGGGTGCCGGCGTCAGCGCCTACAACTGGTTCGTGCCGGGTCTCCTGATCCAGGTCGCCCTGTTCGGGACGGCGTTCGGGGGCTTCGGCTTGATCGCCGAACTACGTTACGGCGTCGTCGAGCGGATGCGGGTCACGCCCATGAGCCGGGCGGCGATGCTCCTGGGGCGATCGCTCCGGGACGTCGTGATCCTCCTCTTCCAGGCGCTGCTCATGATCGTGCTCGCGATCCCGTTCGGCCTCCACATCGACATCGTCGGCGTCGCCGTGACGATGGGTCTGCTGGCCCTCCTCGGGCTGGTCGTGGCTCCGCTGTCCTACGCCGCGGCATTGATCCTGAAGAGCGAGGACGCGTTCGCGCCGCTCGTCCAGAGCCTCGTGATGCCGCTGCTCCTCCTCTCGGGGATCCTGCTACCGATGGCCCTGGCCCCCGAATGGCTGCGCTTCCTGTCCAACCTCAACCCGCTGACCCACGCGACCGATGCAGCCCGGGCGCTGTTCAACAGCGACTGGGGCAACCCGGAGATCGCGATCGGTGTGGCGATCACGTCGATCCTGGCCGTCATCGCGGTCTGGATCGCCGCGCGCACGTTCAGCCGCGCGAACGCCTGATCGTTCGCTCCTCCTCTTTCCATACGACGCCGGTGCTTTGGGGGGCGCCGGCGTCGTTCTCTATGGGTCCTTCGGCCCCCTACAATCCCGGCATGCCCGACCGACCCATCAAGGTCCTCATCGCGAAGCCCGGCCTCGACGGCCACGACCGCGGCGCGAAGGTCCTGGCGCGAGGGCTGCGCGACGAAGGGTTCGAGGTCGTGTACACGGGCCTGCGGCAGACCCCGGAGATGGTCGCGACCGCGGCGCTGCAGGAGGACGTCGACGTCGTCGGCCTCTCGATCCTGTCCGGTGCGCACATGACACTGGTGCCCAGGATCACGAAGCTGCTCAAGGACAACGGGCTCGACGACGTGCTGGTGACGGTCGGCGGGATCATCCCCGACGACGACGTCGGGCCGCTCAAGGATGCCGGTGTGGCGGCGGTCTTCGGGCCCGGCACGACGATCGCCTCGGTCGCCGAGTTCCTGCGCGCCAACGCGCGACCGCGCGACTAGGGTGGGGGAGTCGGGGACTCCCCGGGCCGCGGACGGCGCGACGACGCTGACCCAGTCGGCCGTGGCTGGTGACCGTCGCGCGCTCGCTCGACTCCTGACCGCCGTCGAGAACCGGACATCCATCGCCGAGGCGGCCCTTCGCGAGCTGTATCCGAAGGCCGGCCGCGCACACATCGTCGGGATCACCGGACCGCCCGGGTCCGGCAAGTCGACGCTGGTCGCTGCACTCATCGCCGCGGCGCGCGAGGCCGGTCGAGCCGTGGCCGTCGTGGCCGTCGACCCGTCCTCCCCGATCACCGGCGGTGCCCTCCTCGGCGACCGTGTCCGGATGCAGTCGTACGCCGACGATCGGGATGTGTTCATCCGCTCGATGGCATCGCGGGGTCACGCGGGTGGTCTCGCATCGACGACGACGGCCGCTGCCGCGGTCCTCGACGCCTCGGGCTTCGACCTGGTCTTGATCGAGACCGTCGGCACCGGGCAGAGCGAGGTGGAGGTGGCCGCGGCCGCCGACACGACCGTGGTCCTCGAGGCACCCGAGATGGGCGACGAGGTCCAGGCGATCAAGGCCGGACTCCTCGAGGTCGCGGATCTCGTCGTCGTCAACAAGGGTGACAAGCCGGGGGCGCTCCGGACCGCGGCGCAGCTCCGGGCGATGCTCGTCCCGACGGTCGCCCGTGGTGATGCGCCCGAGGGACGACCGTCACCGAAACGTCCCGAGGTGCTCGTCACGACCGCTACGTCCGGCGAAGGCGTGCCCGAGCTCCTCGCCGCGTTGGATCGTCACCGAACGGCCGCTCGCGCAGGGGAGGCGACCGAGCCGCGCCGCGCGCGTGCCCTTGCGCAGATCCGCGCGGTCATGGCCGATCGGCTCGCCGATCGTCTGCGCGAGCCTGCGCTCACGTCCGTGGCCGACGCCGTGATCGATGACGTCGCCGAGCATCGGCTCGACCCATATACGGCCGCGGACCGCCTCCTCGAGGCGATCGGCCGGGTCGAGGCGTGACCCGGGAGGCAGCGAGGTCGCCGGGTGTCGCCCGGCCACCCCTGTTCAGCCGCGCGTTCGTCCTGCTGTGGATCGCGGCGTTCGGCTTCTTCACGGCCGGCAATACGGTGCTGCCGGTGTCGTCCCGGTTCGCGGCCGGTCCGTTGGGCGCCGACTCTGCCGGCGTCGGCATCGCCATCGGCGTGTTTTCGGTGGCGGCGCTGGCCCTGCGGCCGGTGGTCGGCTGGGCATCGGACCGCTTCGGCCGGCGACCGCTGCTGATCCTCGGTGGGTCGCTGACGGTTGCGGCACTCGTGCTGCACCTGTTCGTGACGACGCTGCCGATGTTCATCGTCGCCCGGGCGATCTTCGGCGTCGGTGATGCGTTCTTCTTCGTGTCGGCCGTGGCGGCGATCAGCGACATGGCACCACCGGAGCGCCGGGGCGAGGCGATCAATGTCGGGTCGCTGGCGGTGTACCTCGGTCTCGCCTTCGGACCGTTCCTCGGCGAGACGATCCTGGCTGCCCGGGATTACACCTCGGTCTGGATCGCGGCGGGAGTCATGGCTGCCGCGACCACGGTCATCAGCCTGTTCGTTCCGGAGACAGCGCCGGTCGCCCTTCGCCCCAAGGATCCTGATGGGAAGCCCCAGCGCAGCCCTCTGATCCACCCGGCAGGCCTGCTGCCGGGCTCGCTTCTGCTCGCTGGCACGTGGGGGATGGCCGGCTTCCTTGCGTTCGTGCCGCTCTATCTCGGGACCGTCGGGATGGGTGCCGCGGGGCCGGTCCTCGCGGAGTACGCCTTGATCGTCGTATCGCTACGGATCATCTTCGTGCGGCTGCCGGACCAGATCGGGGCGGTGCCGCTGTCGGCATTCGCCCTCATCGGCTCAGCGGTCGGGATGACGATCCTCGGGATCGTGCGCGATCCGGTCGGCGTCTACCTGGGAACTGCGGTGTTCGCGTCCGGGATCGCGTTCCTGTTCCCGGCGTTGCTGGCGGTCGCGGTGTCACGCGTCGACGAGAACGAGCGGGGCAGTGTCGTCGGGACGACGACCGCCTTCGTCGATCTCTCGTTCGGGATCTCGCCGGCGGTCCTCGGTTTCCTTGCTGGTTCCATCGGCCTCGGCGGAGCCTGGATCGTGTCCGCGGTCATCGCGGCGCTGGGAGCCTGCGTCCTCGCCGTACGCCGGGATTCGCTCGTTCACAGGCCGGAGCCGGCGTGACGGCGCGCTACCCTTGCCCGCGATGACGATCGACCGAGTCTTCGTCGCGGGCGCCGGTCTGATGGGCCACGGCATCGCCCAGGTGCATGCCGCGATCGGCAAGGAGGTGACGGTCTACGAGCCCGACCTCGCACGGGCCGAGGCGGGTCGAGACCGGATCGCCGGGAACCTGGACCGGTCGGTCGCGAAGGGTCGATTGGACGCCGAAGGCCGCGAGGCGATCCTCACGCGATTGACGCCGACCTCGGACGCCGCCGCCGTGGCCGACGCCGACCTCGTCATCGAAGCCGTCTTCGAGGATCTCCGCGTCAAAACCGCACTCTGGCGGGAGCTCGACGGGCTGGCCTCGCCGACTGCCATCTTCGCGACGAACACGAGCTCCATCGCGATCCGGCGCCTGGCCGAGGCGGTCTCCGGGGACCGGCGCCAACGGTTCGTCGGGATGCATTTCTTCAGTCCCGTGCCGGTCATGCCGCTGGTCGAGCTGATCCGCTCCTCCGACACGACCGACGAGACTGTCGACGCGATCCGCACCCTCGCGACGGATCTTGGCAAGAAGGTCATCGAGTCCGCCGACCGGCCCGGGTTCATCGTCAACCGGATCCTCATCCCATTCCTCGCCGAGGCGATGCATGCCTTCGAGCAGGGCGTCGGGACCGCCGAGGACATCGACACGGGCGCCCGGATCGGGCTGAACCACCCGATGGGCCCGTTGGAGCTCTCCGACTTCATCGGGCTCGACGTCGTCCTCGGGATCATGCGCGTCCTCGAGGACGGTCTCGGGCTCGACCACATGCGCCCGCCACAGGTGCTGGTCGATCTCGTTGATGCCGGTCATCTCGGCCAGAAGACCGGTCAGGGCTTCTACACCTACCCCCGAGACAAGGGCTGATGGTCGCGGCCGTCCCGTCACTCGGCGAGGAGGAGCGGCTGCTCCAGACGACCGTGCACGACTTCGCGCAACGCGAGGTCGCGCCCACCGCGATCGAGCGTGACGAAACGGAGCGGTTCGATCGCTCGATCTTCGACGGCATGGCGACACTCGGGTTGACGGGCGCCCCGTTCCCGACAGCGACCGGTGGCGCCGGCTTCTCGTACCTGGCCTGGACGCTCGTCATGGAGGAGCTGGGCGCGGCCGATATGGCCTCGGCAGTGACGCTATCCGTCCACATCCTGTCGCAGTACCCGGTCGTGACGTGGGGGACGGAGGAGCAGAAGGCGCGCTGGCTGCCGCCGATGCTCGCAGGCGAGGCGCTCGGCGCATTCGCCCTGACCGAGCCCCACGCCGGGTCCGACGCCTCGACGATCAGGACACGCGCGGAACGCTCCGGAGATGGTTCCTCCTATCGCCTGTCGGGGACCAAGATCTGGATCTCCAACGCGCCCGAGGCTGACCGCTACCTCGTGTTCGCGACCGTCGACCCGTCTGCCGGCTCGAAGGGCATCGCCGCGTTCCTCGTCGAGAAGGGGACACCTGGCTTCCGGTTCGGCGTCCACGAGAAGAAGATGGGCATCCGGTCCTGTCCCGCCGCGGAGCTGATCTTCGACGGCTGCGAGGTGCCCGCCGGGAACCGTCTCGGCGAGGAGGGCGAGGGCTACAAGATCGCCCTGTCGGCGCTCGGGGAGGGCCGGATCTCGATCGCGGCGGCATGCGTCGGACTGGCACGCTCCGGTTTGGAGGCAGCTGCCCGATACCTTGGTGAGCGGAAGGCGTTCGGCGGGCCCCTGGCGGACCAGCAGGGCCTGCGCTTCATGCTCGCCGAGATGGCGCGGGACGTCGCCGCCGCGCGGGCGCTCACCCGGGAGGCTGCTGCGGCCAAGGACCGTGGCGAGCCGCTGGCCGAGGTGTCGTCGCTCGCGAAATGGACCGCGTCGGACGTGGCCATGCGTGTCACCACCGACGCTGTGCAGCTGTTCGGCGCGAGCGGCTATTCGCGGGAGACCGGCATCGAGCGGTTGATGCGCG
>Ga0111538_10014838_pt1 | contig 10259 bp, 12 predicted proteins | sample SoiMethybrSBSTD1_FD_79669 | JGI IMG/M metagenome (GOLD analysis project Ga0111538, IMG submission 79669) | Bulk soil microbial communities from a Populus tree surrounding site in Tennessee, USA - Soil MetaG P. TD hybrid SBSTD1 (version 2)... | ecosystem: Environmental > Terrestrial > Soil >... | reverse complement strand
CGATCGGCTTGTTCGTGGCGCTGGGGACCGAGCCCGGCAGGTACCCCGTGTCCCAGACCATGACATCGGAGCCGTGCTTGATGACGTAGCAGCTGAACGTGAACGGCTTGGTCGTCTCGGTATAGGCGTAGGTGTCGCTGAAGCGACGCGGATCGTTGGCGCCGCTACCGCATTCGAGGCGGGTCAGCGTGACTTCGGGGGCCTGCGCCAGCGCGCTCGCGCAGAAAGCGGCGATCGACAGAACAAGAACTCTCAGCATGAACTCCTCCCGGGGAATTGAGGAGCGGATGTTGCCCCGTTGCGCAGGGGTAGGTCAATGTAGACTGCAACACCATGAGAATCCCCTCGATCCTGCTCGCCGCAGCCCTGCTCGTTCCAGGCTTGGCAAGCACAGCGGAAATCAAGGTCATCTCCACGCAGGCGACCCAGGAGGCCTACCAGGAGCTGGTGGCGCAGTTCGAGAAGGCCTCCGGCCACAAGGTGACGACCTTCTTCAGCGGCACGCTCAACGTGCAGAAACGCCTCGCCGAAGGCGAGCCCTACGACATGATCATCATGGCCGGCCCGGCAATCGACGAGCAGATCAAGCTCGGCAAGGCAGTCGCCGGCAGCCGCGTCGACTTCGCACAATCGGGCACCGGCCTCGCGGTGCGCAAGGGCGCGCCGAAACCCGACATCAGCTCGCCCGACGCGCTGAAGAAGACATTGCTCTCCGCCAAATCGATCGGCTACTCCACCGGGCCGAGCGGCCTCTACATGCTGAGCGTGTTCGAGAAGATGGGCATCGCCGATCAGGTCAAGGGCAAGCTCAAGCAGACGCCGTCAGGTGTTTTCGTCGGCACGCTGATCGCCAACGGCGACACCGAGGTCGGCTTTCAGCAGATCAGCGAGCTGGTGCATTTCGCCGGCATCGACTACGTCGGCCCGCTGCCGGGCAACCTGCAGCGGATGACCATGTTCTCGACCGGCATCCACGCCGGCGCGAAGCAGGCGGACGCGGCGAAAGCGCTGGTCAAATTCATCACCGCGCCCCCCGCCGCGCCGATCATCCGCAAACACGGCCTCGAGGAGGCGAAGTGACAAGAACGAAGAAAGAATCATCCAGCGTCTTCTTCAAGAATCTGCGACCGAAGTTCCTCGATTGGGAACCGCCGACGGAGGAAGCAAAGGCGTTGGGCGTGAAAGCGCGGCAGGACGCCCGCGACGCCGAGCTGAAAAGGGTCACCGACCTCGCCAAGAAGCGGGATGTGGAGAAAAGAAGCGGAACCGCTAGAGGGCGCTAGTCCTCGGCAGAATCACCAGGCTGCGGCGGCGGATCGCGCCAGAACGTCGCAGCTGGTCCGCCGGGAGCACTATTTCTTGTTTCCCCGGTCGGAAATGAACTCGCGCAGCTTCCGCCTGGTCATGCCGCCGGCGATCAGACGCTCGAAGGTCTCGGGAGAAACCGGCTTTCGCAAGACGTCGTCGCATCCGGCATCCAGCGCGAGTTGATGATCGAGCATCCGGCTACTCGCGGTGATGGCGATGATGCGCGTCTTCTTCAGCTCGGGACAGGTCCGCAGATCTCTGCACACTCCGGCGCCATGATCATCCGGCAGCAGCAGATCGAGAAAAATGATGTCGGGCTGAAAGCGCCGGGCCATGTCGACCGCGACCGTGCCATTGATCGCGTAATCGACGTAGTGGCCCATCGTGTGGAGCAGCATGGCGAGCGAACGCACGTTGTCGATGTTGTCATCGATCACCAGAACCCGTTTCCCCGCCTCGGGCACTGCCGCTTTTCGAACCGAATCCACTTTCTGGTTATGCGCTTATGTCGGTTACGACATAACCATCCTAGCTGCGCAATTCCCACCCGTAAGTCGCCGGGCAACTACGCCTGTCACAAATCCACCTACCCGCGGCACAAACCTTGCACCACGCAACTCGTGCTGGAAATGCAGCCCACCTTGCTACACCGAGCGGCGGAAATCGCCGGCGGGATACTGGCGCTCTGCGAATACCTCGGGGTATCTGAAGCTCGACTGCAGCTCTGGCTGACAGGCCGCGTCAGACTTCCCGATCCGATCTTCCTTAGAGCGGTTGACCTCATCCTGCGCGATGACATTGCGCGGGCCGCGAATGATCGTCGCCTCAAGCCGCGAGTTGATCGAGCGCTTGGAAATCCCTCGCCGCTAGTCGCGCGAGCGTAGCTCGGAAGCAGGAAAAAAATCACGGTGACAGGGCGCGCCTGACTGGTGCGCTGCGGGAATTCGCGTACATTGCGCTGACCTTGGAAAACGCAAAAGAGAAAATCGATTCTGAAGCTCAGCTGGTGCAGCTAACGGCTGAGATGGACGCGCTCATGAAGCGGGCGAACGTCATCGTCCTCCAGTACGAACAACGACTCGCCGAGAGCAACGAGAGGAAGGACAAGGAGCAACCGACCCCAAAATGAAAACGGGCTGCATCTCTGCAACCCGTTGTCTTGATTGGCGCGCCCGGCAGGATTTGAACCCACGACCCCCTGGTTCGTAGCCAGGTACTCTATCCAACTGAGCTACGGGCGCATTTGGTAAATCGGCAGGGCGCGAATTATAGCGCGTCGGGGGTCTCCCGACTGCCTCGGCCGCGGGAAAGAAAGTACCCTCGCGTGCCGTGAAAATCCGTTCCCAGCTCACGATCCTCGTGTTCGCCGTGCTCGCGCCGGTGACGCTGCTTGCCGGCCTGACCATCGAGCGGCTGTGGCACTTGCAGCGCAAGGCGTACGAGCAGCAGTTCCTCGAGCGCGTCAGCGCGCTGCGTCTCGCGCAGGACACCGAGATCGACGCGACCCGGCGCACGCTGCGCACGCTCGCCCGCGCGCCGGACATCGACCAGAGACTGCCGGCCTTCGTCGAGCGCTTCGAGCGGCTGCTTGCCGGCAATCCCATGTGGTCGACGATCGGCCTGGTGGCGACCGACGGCAGGGTGATCGCCCGGCTCGACCGGCAGCCGATGCCTGACGACGCGACGCCCGACCCATACACGGTGCGAACGGCAGTCGAGTCGAAGGACGTCGTCGTCTCGAACCTCATTCGCACCGCAGACGGTACCGCGAACATGACCTACATCGCCGCGCCGGTGATCCGCGACGGCCGCGTCCGATCGGTCTTCTACATCGGCATCCGCGGCAGAAACTGGCTCGAGTTCCTGCGGCGCTATCCGATCTCCAAGGATGCGACGCTGACGATGACCGACCGCGAGGGGCGCATCATCGCGCGCACGCTCAACCATGAGCGCTGGGTCGGCACGATGTCGGGCGCACCGTTCGTGGCCCGCATCCAGGCAAAGCAGGAGGACACGTTCATCACCCAGGGGCTGGAAGGCCAGTCGTTCTACACCGCATTCAGCCGCTCGCCGCTGTCGGGGTGGGTCATCGGCACCGGCGTGCCGCAGAACGAAGTGGAAGCGGCGCTGCGCGGACCGACGGCGGCACTGGTCGGCGGCGTGATTGCCGCCGCGCTGCTGGTCCTGGCGCTTGCGTTGCTGATCGGCCGCCGCATCGCCGGCGCGCTCACCAGCCTCGCTGCCGCTGCGAAGGACGCGGCATCGCCCGAAGCGCCGCCCCCGGGCGAGGCGCTGGCGATCGACGAGGCGGAAGCGGTGCGCCGCACGCTCGAGGAATCGGCGGCGCTGCTGCGCGCGCGCGAGACGTCGCTCAGCGACGCATTGCGCAACGAGGCAGTCGCCCGCGCCGACGCCGAGCGCGGCAGCCGCGCCAAGGACGAGTTCCTCGCCATGCTCGGCCACGAGCTGCGCAATCCGCTGAGCTCGATTACCACCGCCTCCGACCTGCTGCAGCTCAATCCGAAGCCCGACGTCGCCCAGCGCGCGCGAGAGATCCTGCACCGCCAGGCGCGGCACCTCGCCGGCATGGTCGACGACCTGCTGGACGTCGCGCGCCTCACCTCGGGCAAGGTGATGCTCAATCGCCAGGCGATGGACCTCGCGCAGGCGGCGACGCACGTGGTGGAATCGTTCCGCGATTCCGGCCGCTGCGCGCACGTGCGGCTCGCGGTACGCGCGGAGAGCGCTCCGGTCTTCGCCGACGAAACCCGCGTGGAGCAGATCCTTGCGAACCTGCTCGACAACGCCTGCAAGTACACGCCCGCGGGCGGCGAAGTGACGGTCGACGTAGCCACGCAGGGCGCCGAGGCGGTGCTGACGGTGAAGGACTCAGGCTCTGGAATCTCGCCCGAGCTGTTGCCCTACGTGTTCGACATCTTCGCGCAAGGCACGCGCACGCTCGACCGTTCGCAGGGCGGGCTTGGGTTGGGCCTCACCGTGGTGCGGCGCCTGGTCGAGTTGCACGGCGGCACAGTCTCGGTGACGAGCGATGGTGCGGAGCGCGGCGCGACGTTCAGCGTCCGGCTGCCTCGCGCGGCGGAGGCCGCAGCGTCGTTGCGCGAGCCCGCGGCCAAGGTCGCCTCGGCTGCCGAACCGCGCAGGATCCTGCTCGTGGAAGACAGCCGCGACAACCGCGAGTCGGTCGCGGAGCTGTTGCGGTTGAAGGGACACCAGGTGATGGTCGCCGAGGACGGTCCGCGCGGCCTCGCCGCGATCCGCACCCTGCATCCGGAGATCGCGCTCGTCGATCTCGGCCTGCCAGGCGTCGACGGGCTGGAGATCGCGCGGCGAATCCGCGCCGAGCCCGGCCCCCGCCGGCCTTACCTCATCGCGCTGACCGGCTACGGCAGCGACCGCGACCGCACGCAGGCCGAAGCCGCGGGCTTCGACGCGTTCCTCGTCAAGCCCTTCGAGCTGGCGAAGTTCGAAGCCGCGGCGCGCTCTGCGCCGCGCGGCTACAGTTCTCGGCCGATCCTGCGGTCGAGCGAGTAAGGCCCGCCGCCGCGCAAGGCGATGGCGAGCATCACCAGGCCCCAGAAAAGCGGGTACTCGTAGCCGGGCGCCGTCCAGCCGAACTTCGGCAGGTGGTGGTACGCGATCACCATCATCTCGATGAAGACCGCCGCCGCCCAGAAACGCGTGAAGAGGCCGAGCGCGATGCACAGGCCGCCCAGCGTCTCGAGCGTGATCAGCACGATTGCCAGCGGCTCGGCGGGCGCGATGCCGCGCTTCACCAGCGCCATGTTGGCCGTCGCGGTGACCCCCATCATCAGCTTCGGCCAGCCGTGCGGAATCAGCATCAGGCCGGCGGTGATGCGGATCAGCAGCCAGGAAAGCGGCTGCACCCGGTCGTAGAAAGGCTGCAGCGCCGGAAACAGCAGCCGCGGTTGCGCGGTGTTCTCCATGATTTGATCCTCCCCTTCGGGTAGATTACCGCAAAGGAGGTCTCATGAGCTTTGTCCTGGTCGTGAACATCAAGATCAAGCCCGAGAACGTCGAGCGCTGGATGAAGATGGCGGCGGAAAACGCGCGCGCGGCGCGCAAGGAGCCGGGCTGCCGGCAGTTCGAAGTGCTGGTCGATCCGAAGGACAAGACGAAGGTGGTGCTGTTCGAGATCTACGACGACGACAAGGCCTTCGAGGCGCACCAGGCGACGCCGCACTTCAAGAAATACCTCGCCGAGGCCGTACCGCTGCTCGCCTCGCGCGAGCGGAACGTGCTGACTAAAGCGCTATAGCGCCCAGCGCGGCGCCGCCCGCCAGCATCCACAGCGGGTTGAGCTTCGTCGCCACCATTGCCCATGCGCTCGCCGCGGCGATGAGCCAGATCCGCCAGTCGGGCGAGCCGCCCGGCGTGGCGAGAACGAAGCCGCCCGAGAGGATCAGGCCGACCACCATCGGCGCCATCGCGCGCTGCGCCACAGCGCGCCAGGGCGTGCCCTGCAGCCGGTCCCAGATTCCGGAGACCCAGTAGGACAGCACCGCCGCCGGCCCGCACATCGCCGCGAGCGTCACCACCGCGCCGGGCACGCCGGCGATCTTCCAGCCGATCAGGCTCGAGATCAGCACGTTCGGGCCGGGCGCGGCCTGGCCGAGCGCGAACATCTCGATGAAGTCGTTGTGCGAGATCCAGCCGCGCTGCTCGACCACGTAGCGGTGCATCTCGGGAATCACCGAGGGCATGCCGCCGACCGAGAGCAGCGACAGCAGGCTGAAATACAACCCGAGTTCGACGAGGATGCTCAAAGCAGGCCTCGCCGCGCGAGGAGATACGAGATCAGCAGCGCGACCGGGATGACGATCAGCATCGACGCGCGGCCGACGCCGACGGCGATGAAGCAGCCGGCGATCACGACCAGCGCCGCGGGCTTGCGCGCCAGCGGCTTGCCGAGCTTGATCGCGGTGCCGATGAACAGGCCCGCGCCCGCCGCGGCGACGCCCGTCACGATGGAGCGCGCCAGCGGGTTCGTCGCGACCTCGGTCCACAGCGCGGCGAGCACCAGGACCCAGACGAACGGCAGGCCGAAGAAGCCGAGGAAAGCGACGATCGAGCCTTTCAGGCCGAACCACTTCCTGCCGAGCACGACCGAGGCGTTGCCGACATTCGGCCCCGGCAGGAACTGGCACAGGCCGATGGTGGCGGTGAACTCCTCCGGGCTCATCCAGCGCCGCTCTTCGACGATCACGCGGTGCGCCCAGGGCATCACCCCGCCGAACGAGCGCGCGCCGATCGAGAGGAAGCCGAGGAACAGCTCGGTGAGGCTTCGCGGCGGGGTTACCGGCATTTTTTCGGCAGAATAGCAGTCATGCGGCTGATCGCCCTTCCCTTTCTGTTTCTTGTTGGAACAGCAAATTCACAACAGCTGCCGATCTTCGACGCGCATCTTCACTACAGCCACGACGCGTGGGAGCTCGTCCCCGTTCCCCAGGCGATCGAGATCCTGCGCAAGGCCGGCCTGAAGCGCGCGCTCATCTCGAGCTCCGGCGACGAAGGCCAGCAGCGGCTCTATGCCGCCGCCCCCGACCTCGTTATCCCCGAGCTGCGCCCCTACCGCAACCGCTCGGAAGTCGGCACCTGGGTTAGGGATTCCTCGGTCATCCCGTATCTTGAGAGCCGGCTCTCAAAGTACACCTACGCCGGGATCGGCGAATTCCACCTGTACGGCGCCGACGCCGACCTGCCGGTGCCGCGCCGCATGGTCGAGCTGGCGAAAAAGCACGAGCTCTTCCTGCACGCGCACTCGGACATCGACGCGGTCGAGCGCCTGTTCAAGCAGTGGCCGCAGGCGCGCATCCTCTGGGCGCACTCGGGCTTCGACTCGCCGGATCGAGTCGCGGCGATGCTGCGCAAGCACAAGAACCTCTGGTGCGACCTCGCCTTCCGCACCGACCACGGCTCGGGCGGCAAGGTCGACCCGGCGTGGCGCAAGACGTTCCTCGAGTTTCCCGACCGCTTCATGGTCGGCACCGATTCCTACACGCCCGAGCGCTGGCACTACATCGGCGAGCACGCCAACTGGTCGCGCGCGTGGCTCTCCGACCTGCCGCGCGACGTGGCAGAGCGCATTGCATGGAAAAACGGCGAAGCGCTGTTCTCTTCCTTTCAGTCGCGCTGATCCCGGCTGCGCAGGCTTGTACGCCTGCGCTCGAAGGGCAGCGACTGGAATCCAGGAGCTATGTGCTCACCTATCGGGCTGCGCCCGAGGTGGGAAAACATTTCTCGGTCGACGTCGCCGCCTGCGCGAAGAATGGCCCGCCGCCGCGCGCGCTGAAGGTCGACGCGCACATGCCCGAGCATCGCCACGGCATGAACTACAAGCCGACGGTGAAACCCGTCGGCCCCGGTCAATGGCAGGCCGAAGGGCTGCTCTTCCACATGCCCGGCAAGTGGGAGTTCGTCTTCTTCGTCGAAGGCGAACGCATGACCCGCGAGCTGGTGGTTTTTTCCACCGAGGAAAAACAGAAAATTCTCGCGCACGGCCCGTGGCCGCCGGCGCCGCGCCGCGACCCGAGCAACCGCGTGTCGGGCAAGCCCGAGGCGATCGCGCTCGGCGAGCGCCTTTTCTTCGAGCCGCGCCTCTCGGGCACGGGTTCCGTGCTCTGCGCCACCTGCCATGTCCCCTTCCGCCGCTTCCAGGACGCGCGAGCCCGCGGCTTCGGCCTGGAGGAAGTCGACCGCAACACGCCGAGCCTCATGAACGTGGGCATCTACCGCTGGTACGGCTGGGACGGCGCGCAGGACAGCCTCTGGGCGCAGAGCATCCGGCCACTGCTCGATACGCGGGAAATGAGGGCTACTCCGTCCCACATCGCCAAAGCCCTCCGGACGCTCTTCGGCACGGAGTACGAGAAGGCCTTCGGCCGCAAGCCGCCGGCGGACGACGAGGAACTGATGGTCGACGCCGGCAAGGCGCTCGCCGCGTACCAGGAAACCCTGATTACAAAGCGCACGCCGTTCGATGATTTCCGCGACGGCCGCTCGACCAACTACCCGCTCGCCGCGCAGCGCGGCCTGAGAATCTTCGTCGGCAAGGGCAATTGCAGCGTGTGCCATTTCGGCCCGAGCTTCACCAACGGTGAGTTCGCGGATGTGGGCGTCCCTCACTTCGCCGCCAGGGGCCGCGTCGACCCCGGTCGCTACGAAGGCATCAAGAAGGTGAAGTCGAGCCCGTTCAACCTGCTCGGCCGCTTCAACGACGACGCGACGCGCGCCAACGCCATCGGCACGCAGCACGTCGACCTGCAGCACCGCAACTTCGGCGAGTTCCGCGTTCCCGGCCTGCGCAACGTAGCGCTCACCGCGCCGTACATGCACAACGGCAGCCTCGCCGGCCTGCGCGACGTGGTGAAGCACTATTCCGATATCAACGAGGACCGCCTGCACTTCGACGGCGAGAAGATCCTGCGCAAGCTCAACCTCGCGCCGCAGGAGATCGACGATCTCGTCTCGTTCCTGGAGTCGCTGAGCGAGCAGTAAAACGTCGCCGATCGGCGACGGAAGAAATTCACATCCGGCTGCAAGTCACCGTTGGCATGCAACACGGCTTGCCTATCATTTTCCTTTTACGAAGGAGAACCCCATGAAAAGAACCATGGCGCTGCTGGCGTTGCTCGCGCTGCCGTTCGCCGCGTGGGCGGAGAACCGCGACCAGCTGGTGAAGCAGTATTCCGACTTCGCCGGCTCGGACGCGAACTCGCGCTCGCTGGTCGACGGCCTGCGCGACGGCAAGGAAGTGAAGCTCACCGACGGCAAGACCACCACGACGTTCACGCCGGCCACCGGCAAGATGGGCAACGGCAATATCAAGATCGCGCTCGCTCTCGCCGAGGCCGACCTGCGCAAGAAAGGCGTGACCAACCCGACGCCCGAGCAGATCAAGACCGAGATGAACCAGATCCTGAACGAGCGTGCGGATCACAAAGGCTGGGGCCAGATCGCGAAGGAACGCGGCTTCAAGGTCGGCGACCTGATGCGTTCGGATCGGGCAAGCAAGCCGGAGCGCGTGGCGCGCGCCGAGAAGCCCGAGCGGCCGGAGAAGCCGGAAAAGCCGGAGCGCCCTGAGCACCCTGACCGCTCCGGCCGGGGCCCGCGCTGATGCGGGCGGTTGCGGTGCTGCCGGCGCTGCTTCTGGCGTCGGCAGCGTTCGGCGCGGACGGCGAGTTGAGCGCCGGCGTCGGCATCGACTACAGCAAGGGCGACTACGGCACCGGGTCGGAAACGAAGATCCTCTCGATCCCGTTCATGGCCCGGTATGACAGCGACCCCTGGAAGCTGAAGCTCACCGTTCCCTATCTGCGGGTGACAGGCCAGGGCGACGTGATCCCGGGGATCGGTCGCAACGGCCGTGGCCAGCGCGGCGAAACCACGGAATCCGGCATCGGCGACACGGTGCTCGCCGCCACCTATGGCGCGCTGTACGAGCCGCAGTCGAAGTTCGGCCTCGACCTCACGGCGAAGCTGAAGCTGCCGACCGGCGACGAGAACCGCGGCCTCGGTACCGGGTCGGTCGACGAGACGCTGCAGGCCGAGCTCTACAAGAGCATCGAGCAGATCACCGTGTTCGGCACCTTCGGCTACACCTTCTTCGGCCACTCCGACGTGGTCGAGCTGCAGAACGCGGCCTACGCCGAAGTTGGTGCAATGACCAGGCTCAACGCGACCGACAGCGTCGGCGCGAGCCTCTACGGCCGGCAGCGCGTAGTCGAAGGGGGCTCTCCGCAGCGCGAGCTGACGTTCTTCTGGAACCGCCGCGTCGCCAAGGCGCAGCGCCTGCAGGCGTACTTCCTCCTGGGACTTGCGGACGGCAGTCCTGACGTCGGGCTAGGTGTCTCGGCGCTGTTCTCTTTTTAGAGCCAGACCAAGCGCCGCGAGGGTAAGCAGGACCGCGTAGG
>Ga0111538_10014837_pt1 | contig 10259 bp, 8 predicted proteins | sample SoiMethybrSBSTD1_FD_79669 | JGI IMG/M metagenome (GOLD analysis project Ga0111538, IMG submission 79669) | Bulk soil microbial communities from a Populus tree surrounding site in Tennessee, USA - Soil MetaG P. TD hybrid SBSTD1 (version 2)... | ecosystem: Environmental > Terrestrial > Soil > Tree... | reverse complement strand
GGGGCCAGCGAACGCCGATCCCTATCCGAAGCACGGCGAGGACATCAAGGTATTGGCCCGGCACTATGGCCTCACACTGGATCCCGCGCGCTGCTACCCCTACCGCCGCGGGTGAGAGCCGGGGCATGGCCTGAGGCCGACCGGATCGGGCAGTAGCCGGCCAAGAGCGGGCATTCGACTTTTGCCCGAGAATTGCCGCATTGTCGTCGTTGGCGTAGCGCATCGACCGGGTAGTGGAGTGACAGGGTCATATCTGGCCAGCTGATGTTAGGCCTCACAGAACATCCGTCTCGTGCTCTCGACAATCTACAACTTCCGCCAAGTCACACCCAAGCTGGCTGCCTCCGGGCAGCCAGACGAGAACGAACTAGCTGCAATTGCAGCGGCCGGCTATCAGGTCGTCCTCAACATCGCATTGCACGACGACCCGCGCTACTCCCTTGCAGACGAAGCCGGGACCGTCCAAGGTCTAGGCATGCGATACATCCACATCCCAGTCAGGTTCAACGCTCCCACTAACGAGGACCTTCACCGCTTCTTCAAGGCAATGGATGAGAATGCGGACGCAAAGCTCTGGGTGCACTGCGCGGCGAACAAGCGCGTCTCAGTCTTCCTGGGTTTGTACTGGCACCTGCGGCAGAGCCGTCCTCTGGACGAGGCATTCGCATTGCAGCGCGAAATTTGGGAGCCTGACGCTGTGTGGTCAAAGTTCGTGCGGGGAGCGTTGGGGGTGAGGCCTAGCCCTTCGGGCGAGGACATTCCCCACCCAAAGGAGTAGGGGACGGTCATCTTTCACGAATCGCTGTCCCGGGCTGTTTCGGGTTGAGTCCGTAAACTCCAATATCGTCGGCATCAGCGTGCGTCTTCCGAGAGCTTCCTGGAATCTCGCCGACACTCCGCGCGGTGAACCTCCACTCGAACTCGCCGCCTGATCTAAGGACCGGAACGCTTACCTTGCGCCTTCATCTTCCGCAGAGGATCATCGACCCCAACCCGTTCCTCCACTGGTAGATCGCACACGGGGCCGCATGCTGCAGTCCGTCCTTCGTAACTTTTCCTTTTTCGGCGTGGCGCACGTCGTTGACCGTTGCGTGTGGTTTTTCTTCACGATCTATGCTGCACGCGAGCTCGGCCCGGAGGCGTTTGGGCAGTACGTCCTGGTTGGGACGTACGTCGCGTTCTTCAGCATTACATTCACGGTCGGGGTGCTCCCCGTCGCAGTGCGCGAGATCGTCCGGCAGCGCGATAACCCGGGGCCGATGCTGGAGCAGATTCTGTCACTGCGCCTGCTGCTGGGCATGCTGGCTTACGCGGCACTGATACTTATTTCCTGGCTCATGCAACCGACGCCCGAGTTTCTGCCGCTCGCGGCAATAGCCGGAAGCGCCCTCGTGATCGACGCATTCAAGGACGCGTTCACCGCCTATCACACCGCATTCGAACGCATGGCCATCCCGAGCGCGTTTACGATCATCATCGGCAGCGTTACCGCGATCGTAGGATGCGTATCGCTTTATCTGGATGCAGGCCTGCTCGTGCTGTTCGCCGCCAGCGCCTGCATCAACCTGCTGGCCACGTTTTCCTGGCACCGGCTATTCAGCACGCGGTTCCAGCCCTATCGCCTGCGCTTTTCGGTTTCGGCCTGGAAACACCTGTCGATCATGCTTGCACCGCTGATGCCCGTGCAGCTTGCAGTTCAGTTGAACCGCCTTACCAGCGTGATCATGCTGTCGCAGGTCCCGGGGCCGATTGCGGCGGATCGCGCCGTCGGCTATTTCGTGCCGGCGCAGCAGGTCGCGCATTTTCCGCTTGGCCTCCTGTTCGGTCTGCGGCGGGCTCTGCTCCCGCCGATCGCGCAGAAGCTACACCGCGGTGAGTGCATCGACGAAGAGTTCGCCGTGGTGCTGCGCCTTGCCATCGTGTTCCTGAGCTTTCCGCTGATAATTATCACTTCGCTTTACGCCAGGGAAATCCTGCTTGTCGTCTTCGGTCCGGGTTACCAGGAGTCGGAACTGGCGCTCAAGATCCTCGGGGTGGCCGCTGCTATATGGATCACCTCGATATTTCCCGAGAGTTTCCTGTTCGCGTATCCCGAACTAAAGTTCACCCGCTTCATTCGGGCGGCTTACGTGCCGCTGCTGATCAACATCGGGCTGTGCCTTGCGCTGATTCCTGCATACGGCGCGCCGGGTGCAGCATGGGCCCTCCTCGTCTCCCGGGTGGCGCATCTCGCCTTTGCGCTGTACTACTGTCGCGTCGTTTTGCCGCTGGGCAGCCTGGGCCTGCGCCAGCTCCTCAAGCCCTGCACGATTCTGATCATTACCTACGCGATGTGCCTAGCAACGAGTAGCGCAATCGAGCGCGATAGCCTGAGAGAGCTGGTGATTCTGGGGGGGGTGCTAGGCGGTGTGCTTATGGCCGGACACCGCGAGCTCGGCCAGATCCGGCGAAAGCTGTTGCCCCGCGGGCGCCGGCCCTCCGGGTAACCGCGGTCCGGCAGCTAGCGTCAAGCATTTCGCGAACGCTCAATAATTAATGGGGCAAACGTCACAGTTTCGCGGCAATTCTGGGACCCGCGATTGCTCCGGGAAGGGGCGGGGATTACGATAACTCACGGGACTGTCGTACTAATGTGGGAGCGTTACATGGCAGCAACGAGTTCTCAGCGGCGCACTTTCTACGTAGAACTGATCAAGCCATCTCACTACGATGATGACGGCTACGTCATCCAGTGGACGAAATCGTACATACCGTCGGCTTCGCTGGCCTGCCTGTACGGCATCGTAGGAGATGCAAAGGAACGCAAGGTTCTGGGCGAAGATGTCGATATCGTCGTTGCGGCCTGCGATGAAACCAACACCATAGTTCCAATCAGGACGATCATCGAGCGTTTCAAGGCGAACGGCAACATCGGTCTGGTGTGCCTGGTCGGCGTCCAGACCAATCAGTTTCCGCGTGCGGTGGATATTGCGCGTCAGTTCAGGGCCGAAGGCATCGCCGTTGTGGTGGGCGGGTTTCACGTAAGTGGTTGTGTGTCCATGCTTCCGGAGTTACCGAGCGACATCCGGGAAGCCATGGACATGGGGATTTCCATATTTGCCGGGGAAGGCGAAGAACGCCGTGTCGACGAGCTTCTGCGGGCGGCCTACGAGCATCGGCTCGAACCTCTGTATAACTTCATGCGCGATCTGCCGGGGTTGATTGGCCAACCTACCCCATTTCTGCCGCGCGAGAACGTCAGTCGCTACATACGCAGGATAGGCGCGTTCGACGCTGGGCGTGGCTGCCCGTTCACTTGTAGTTTCTGCACGATCATCAACGTCCAGGGGCACAAGTCGCGCTACCGTGACGCCGATGATGTCGAGCGGCTGATCCGGGCCAGCGCGGCGCATGACGTCGTCGGCTATTTCATCACCGACGACAATTTTGCGCGTAACAAGAACTGGGAAGCGATTCTCGACCGCATGATCCATCTGAGGGAGAAGGAGGGCATCTCGACATCGTGCTTTATTCAGGTCGACACCTTGTGCCACAAGATCCCGAACTTCATCGAGAAGGCGGCGCGCGCCGGTTGCAGGCGGGTGTTCATCGGACTCGAGAACATCAACCCGCAGAGCCTGAAAGCGGCGGGCAAGGGCCACAACCGGATCACTGAATACCGCAAGATGCTGCAGGCCTGGCGCAATGTCGGTGTGATCACCTATTGCGGCTACCTTCTGGGCTTCCCGACGGATACGCCGGAAACGATCGAGCGTGATATCAGGATCATTCAGCGCGAGCTGCCGGTGGACATGCTTGAGTTCTTCATTCTGACCCCGCTTCCCGGCTCGGCCGACCACCGGGATCTGCACGAGAAGGGCGTATGGATGGACCCGGATATGAACAAGTACGATGTGGAGCACGTTACCACCGGGCACCCGAAAATGAGCGCGGCCGAATGGCAGGGGATATACGCGAAAGCGTGGGACCTCTACTACAGTTGGGATCACATCGAAACGCTGCTCAAGCGGGCGGTTGCGACGGGTCGGGATGCGACGCCGCTCATGAACATGATCGCGCACTTTTATGGGAGTTTTGTATACGAGGGGCTGCACCCGCTGCAGGGCGGCAGCTTCAGACTGAAGGTGCGGACCCAGCGGCGCCATGGGCTGCCGCTCGAAAACCCGCTGGTGTTCTATGCGCGGAGGGGCCGGGAGGTCCTGACCACCTACATACCGATGTTATGGTTTTATCGCAGGATGCGGCGCCTGGCCGAGCGCATACGTCGCGACCCCGCCGCGAAGTCCTATACCGATCTGGCGATCACGCCAGTCGCGGACGAGAATGACGAGGAGCTCGAGATGTTCGTGGTGACCGACGCCGCCCGGCAAGCAGTGGTCAAGGCGAAGGCTCGCGCCGAAATCAGCCGCGTAGCGCGCGAGAAGGCGCGGCTCAACGCGCTAGCGAGCGCTGCAACACCGCGGCGGTAGCGCTGATCGAGGCGGCCGAGCGAAAACGGGCATTGATACCGCGGCCTGCATAGAGCGAGTAGTATTCTGGTGCTCGCTGGTCGCGTGACAGGAACAAATGGAGGCGTGCATGTCGGACTTGCAGACATACATTCGCGAGACGTTTGAACGAAAGAGCGTTTCTCCGGTTGCGCCGAGCGAAAAAGGCAAGAAGCCGGGTGTACTGAACATCAGGGATTTTCCGGCGGTGACCGGCGCGACAGTTGCATTGTTTTATCCCCAGATAGTGTCGGGAGAATCGCGCTCCATCTTCGACGAGGGTTTTGATTCGAGGGCGCCCTTGTCGGTGCTGGCCCTCTCGGGCGCGCTGGAGCAGGCCGGCTATCGGGTGAGAATCGTCGATGCCATCATGGAGAAAGATGTCGCGCAGGCGGTGCTCCGCAGCGTCGACGGCGCCATGTGTTTCGGGGTCAGCTGCACTGCGGGGCATCAGCTTTATCAGGCGCTTGAGATCACCCGGCTGGTGCGAGCAACGCACCCATCGCTGCCCATCGTCTGGGGCGGCTGGTTTCCCAGCATGCTGACCCGTCCAACCATCGAGGATCGGGACGTGGACATTGTCGTTCGAGGACAGGGAGAAGCCACTTTCCTCGAGCTGCTTTATCGATTGAGCCGAAATCTGCCGCTGGACGATCTGCGGGGAATCGCGTACAAGAAAGAAGGCCGGATAGTGGTCACGCCCGAACGGCCCGTCGTCGACATCAACAGCATTCCGCCGCTCCCTTATCACCTAATCGACGTCAAAGCGCATCTGGAAGCCGGCGTGCCGCGCGACGGCAAACGGACGATCAGCTACTTCAGCAGCTACGGTTGCCCGTACCAATGCACCTTCTGCTCCAACGACGCCTTGTTCGGGCCGCGCTGGTACGCGCTTTCTCCGGAACGCGTGGTGGACGATATCGAGCATCTCGTCAACACCTTGGGTGTGACCAAAATCCTCTACGATGACGCGAACTACTTCGTCAGTGCGAAACGGGTCCGCGAAATCAGCGAACTCATCGTCAAGCGCGGGTTGGGCGGCAAGTTCGAGTGGGAGGCGACGGGAACCTCGAACGTCATCCACAAGTTCGACGACGAAACGCTGCGCGTTCTGAAGCAGAGTGGTTGTTCCGGCGTCTTCATCGGGGCGGAAACGGGATCCCAGGAGCTGATGGAGGTTTTCAAGAAACCCATCACCGGAGAACAAACGGTCGGCGCCGCGGAGGCGCTGGGCAGATACGATATCGTTCCTCACATCTCCTTCGTGATCGGTGTTCCCGGGGAACCGGAGGGGGCTCTGGATGCCACGCTCGATCTGGTCGCCAGGATCTACGGTGCGAACCCGAAGACGAATATTTTCCTGTTTTACTTCACCCCTCTGCCCGGAGTGCGGCTCGCCAACTCGCCACATACGCGGGAGACGACGCTTGATCTGCCGCAAGACCTTACGCAGTGGTCAACCCATGGGGCGAACGGGTTCTACAGCAACTACGGCGTCAAGGCCTTCCTGTCTCCCACTTATCAGAAGAAAGCGGATCGCGCGAGGACGCTCATCTTTCTGCTGTATCGGGAGAGGGTTGCGAAGAAGAATTTCCTCACGGCAATTATCAGGCGGATCGCGCTCTTCCGCCTGAAGCATAAGCTCTTCGGTTTCCCCGTGCTGGAGATGAGGATCTGGCGTTATGCGCGCCTCGGGTAAGAAACTCCATGAAGCCGGTAGTGCGAGTTCTTCGGATGGCGTCAGGTCTGGCGATTGGCCAATCTTCCTTTGCTGCAGTCCACGCCAGCGCGATTTGTTGAATAAGTACCTTCGATGCCGAGTGGCCGAAGTCTGTCGTCGATTTATTGTGTTTAACTCAAGCGCTCGTTCGAGTGCTTTGCCGGCCGAACGCGCTAGATGTGCCAGCATCTCGATTGAGGTAATAGTGGCTGGAAGCTTGTAAGCAGTCCAAAAATTCCAAGGAAGATTGAGAGAAACCGTATAATGCCTTGGTCGAAGGTTCGAGTCCTTCCAGACCCACCATCAATCAAGACGTTGCGCGTTTTCGACCATGGGATTGCGGTCGCAACGTCTCAATTTCGTATCACTTTTTCCCGCGGTGCTCCTGGATCCCGACGCGACGTCAGTTCGGGAATGCTATGCGAATCAGATACATGCTTGCGCGAAAGTGATAGAGACCACGTGTCACACAGTCACATGATCGATTTTGACCGGCAGTCGGATACGCTCCGCACAATTCACATGATTGGCCCTCGATTTGTTGGGCACGTCACGATCTCATGCGCCTATTTCGCCGCCGTTGCGTGTCCCAGAACGCTGGCCACGCTGTCGATACTAAAACGAGTTAGAACGGAATCGACTCACGCCGCCATCCGGCTCACCGCGAGCACGGCAAGCGTTTGCCGGATGATTTGCTCTAGTGCGGTAACGATGTCCCGGCGCGCTTTTGCTCCATGCATCACGCCGATACAAAGCGGTCCCGGATCGGGATAGTCGCGCCCGGCGCTCAGGATTTTCATTCCCGGTAGAACCGAAGAGCGCGGGATGATGGAGGCGCCCAGCCCGGCGCTCACCGCGACCTGAATGCTTGCCATGCTCGATCCGGTGAAGCTGACTTTCCACGGGCGCTTCAATCGCTTCATGGATTCAATCGCGTGCTCGCGCAGCACGCAGGGAGCGGGCAGCAGCGCGAGCGGCACGGTATCGCCGCGCTCGAGATCGAAATCTTCCCGCGCCACCCAGACTTGCGCTTCGCTCCATATCGCCTTGCTCCGCTCGCGCGGAGCGAGACGCACGATCACGGCATCCAGATCGCCGGCGGTCATGGACTCGCGCAGATCCCGCGAGAGCCCCATGCGCACCTCGAGCTGCACGCCCCGATAAGCCGCCGCGAAACGCCCTAGCAGGCGCGGCAGCTCGGTCGGCACGAAATATTCCGTGATGCCCAGGCGTATCACACCCGTCACGGGCGGTTCGGCAATGCGCCTGACCGACTCGTCGTTCAATTCAAGGATGCGCCGTGCGTAACCGAGCAGCGTCTCGCCCGCCGGCGTCAGGGCGAGCGAACGGCTGGTGCGCTCGAACACCTTTTGTCCGAGAGTTTCCTCCAGCCGCTTGATCTGGATACTCACCGCCGACTGGGTGCGTGCCACCAGTTCGGCGGCCGCGGTGAAGCTGCCGGTGTCGGCGATGGCGGCAAAACTGCGCAAGAGGTCGATGTCGAGGTTGCTGGTCGCCATGATTGAAATATCTATTGATGAATAAAGTTAATGAGTAGTATTTAAAGAATTCGTTTCACAAATATATTGTGCGAGCCTATCGTGACGCTGTCAATCACGACAAGGAGACCACGATGGACCGACTCATTGAGCTGCAACGTTACGAACGCGAGGCGCGCCGCTTGCGCACCGAATATGCTGGCGACCAGATAGTGCGCGCGGCGATAGCGCTGGATCTAACGATACGCCGCGTAGCCTATCGCGTTCTGTCCTGGCCGTCGCGCGCCGCCCGCGAAAACCTGTCTCGCACCGAACGGGGCGGCTATGGCTAATTCGGGAATCGCCGTTGGAAAGGCCGGTGGCGCGGCCCCATTCCAAATTCTCATGCGAACCATGAGAAATGCCCGCTTGAGCGGCATCGCCGCAAACGGGAATAGTGCGGATCCTAAATCGTGTCAAGCTCCGTTAGCCCTAGCCCCCGCCCACGCGCCGGGAAATAAATCTGCGACGGGAGTGTCTCCAATCCGGGAGTCCCTTCGTATATAGGCACGGTGCCACACGCCGCCATGACCGTCACTTGGAGAGGATCACCCAGGTGGGTCACCCCTTTTGAGGAGGCCGCGGTTTTGAATGACGTGCTTGCAAATGGGCCCCTGCAGGGGGGTCGCAAGATAATGTAGACCGGCGAATTGCGGGACGCTACGGGATCGGCATTTGGCTTATGATCCCCAGGCTTGCGTCCGGGAATTCGACGGCTGAGAACATATGGCAGCCATGATCGGATCGGCCGACCTCCAGCAACTCCTCGCCCGTGTCGCGCTGGGCGATCGGACGGCGTTTCGCCAACTGTACGATGCGACCGCACCGTCTCTATTTGGCGTGGCGCTTCGCATAGTCAGACAGCGGGACCGCGCGGAAGAGGTGCTGCAGGATGCATTTGTCAACGCGTGGAATCGGGCCGCCGGCTATCAGGCCGCGTTGAGCCAGCCGATGACCTGGCTGACGGCTATCGTGCGCAATCGCGCCCTGGATGAACTGCGCAGCGGCGCCCGCCACAGCGCGGATTCCCTGGAAGACCGGGAGAGCGCAGCCGCCCACGAGATCGAAGACGAGCGCCCCGGCCCGTTGGGGTTATTGGAGCAGGCTGCGGATGCTCTGGCGATCCGCGACTGCCTGGATGCGATCGATGGCGTGCAGCGCCAGTGCCTGGCGCTTGTCTATTACCATGGGCTCAGCCATTCCGAGGTCGCCAGTCATGTCGGCTCGCCCATCGGGAGCGTCAAGGTCTGGCTGCGGCGCGGGCTGGAAAAACTGAAGCGCTGCCTGCAGTCGCTGGCATGAATTACGATCGCCCGGAACTCCTCGATCGCCTCGCTGCCGAGTACGTGTTCGGCATGATGAGCGCGCGGGTACGACGCCGGTTTCAGACGATTCAGCGGGCACTGCCGGCGGCACGGCAGGCGGTTCAGGCCTGGGAGCAGCAATTGACGCCGCTTGCACGGTCGGTACCGACGGAGCAGCCTTCCGCCGCCGTCTGGGATGCCATCGATCGCAGGACCGGCGGCCGGAGCTCACGACCGGTTGCACCGGCATCGGCCTGGCTCGCCGGAACCGCCCGGCTCGCCTGGCTCAAACCGGTCCTTGGCGTGGCCTTCGGGGTGGCAGCAACGCTCGGACTGGTAAGGCTTTACCCGACTGCAGTGGTGCCGGTGGACGAAATCGTGCAGGAGCGCGGAACGCTGCCCGCGAGCTACGTCGGCTTGCTCACGGATGCCGCCAACAATCCGGTGGTTCTCGCAAGCTCGACCCGGCACGGCAAGACGATGTCGATCAAGATCCTGCGCAAGGTCGACGTGCCACCGGGCAAGGTATTGCAGCTCTGGGCGCTGCCCAAAGACGGAGTAGCCTTCCCGCTCGGCGTGGTGCCCGCCGAGGGCAAAGGTTCCTTCCAGATGGCGGATACCTCGGAAAGATTGCTGTCCAGCGTGCCGCGACTGGCTGTTTCGATCGAGGATACCCCGGCGCGCGCGGGCACATCGCCGGCGCCTTACCTGCTCACCGGCAACTGCGTCAAGCTCTGGTAGCTTCTGCTGCCGCCCCGCCCCGCCCATGAGCGGGAAGAAATTGCGCGGGGTGGTGTCTCCGACCCGGCGTTCGCTCCGTATATCGACACAGGTTGCGCGGCAAGTCTCGATGCGCGCAGCGCTATCGCGAGCGAACCGATCCATCGACACGCCGGGAAACCCTGAACATGCGCTGGCTGTTTGTAAGAACACTGCGACCCTTCGTCCTGCTCGCCGCAGGAGCGAGCCTGGTGCTCAACCTGATGCTGATGATGCCGGCAGTGTTCATGATGCAGGTATTCGACCGCGTGTTCGCGAGTCGCAGCCTGGAAACACTGACGATGCTGAGCGTGCTGGTGGTACTGGCGCTGGGACTCGCGTATGGCATGGACGTGGTGCGCTCGCGCGCGTTGGCGTGGGCCGGCGCCTTGCTCGACCGGCAATTGTCGCCTGTCGCTTTGCGCGCTTCGTTGCAGCGTGCTGCGCAGCC
>Ga0111538_10014834_pt1 | contig 10259 bp, 7 predicted proteins | sample SoiMethybrSBSTD1_FD_79669 | JGI IMG/M metagenome (GOLD analysis project Ga0111538, IMG submission 79669) | Bulk soil microbial communities from a Populus tree surrounding site in Tennessee, USA - Soil MetaG P. TD hybrid SBSTD1 (version 2)... | ecosystem: Environmental > Terrestrial > Soil > Tree... | reverse complement strand
TGACACGCGCGGATCCACGGCGCCCGTCTCCAGCGCCACCCATGCGCCGAACGAGAAACCGGCAGCCCACAACGCCGAACCCGGGTACTTCGCCGCCATGTAGTCGAGTGCCGCCCGGAAATCGGCCATCTCCCCCTCGCCGTTGTCGAACTCTCCCGCGCTCCGCCCGACGCCGCGAAAGTTGAACCGCAGCACCGCGCAGCCGATCCTCGCCAGTCCCTTCGCGCCCTGATACACGGCCTTCGTGTGCATCGTCCCGCCGTACTGCGGGTGCGGATGCGCGAAGACGGCCACGGCACGCGGCGCACCGGTGGCCGTGCGCAGCGCCGGCTGATCGAGGACCGCCTCGAGCGAGCCCGCGGGGCCCTTCAGGTCAGTGATGGTGGGCATGGGCGAATCCACTCACAACGTCGGCGAAGACGGATGGTTGTGTCAACAGGCCCATATGGCCTGTGTGTCGCATCGTGCGGTACTCGGCCCGCGGAATCAGCGTCGCGTAGGCGCGGGTCGATCCGACCGGCACAACGCGGTCCAGGTGCTCCTCGCCGGTCAGGACCAGTGTCGGCGCGGCCACCCGCCGGCAGTCGGCGACGAAATCCACGTGAGCCGCCTCGCGAATCCGGGCCGCCATCAACGACGGGATCATCGGCGCTGTCAGGCAGCGGAGTCCCTGCCTGGCGAAGAACGCGAGCCGCTTCGGCATGACCGGCAGCGCCGCGCTCACCTCGGGCCACACCCGCAAAGGGGAGGTGAGCACGAACGCCGGCACCGACCACCACGGGCGCGCGAGCCAGGTCGCCTGTTGAGGGTTGGGGTGAAAGCCGGGCCCGGGCGCCGACGCGAGGATCAAGCCGGAGACACGCTCGGGATGCAAAGCAGCGTAATGCAGCGCGACGCACCCTCCGAACGACACACCACATAAGACGCCCCGCGGGACCCTGGCGGTGTCGAACACCTCGTCCAACTGGTGGACGTAGTTCTCGAAGCCGAGCTCATGGCGAAGCCTGCGTCCGGAGCCGAAGTCCCCGCTCAACGAGTAGGAGATCGCCCGGCAGGTCGACGCCAGGCGATGAAGCGCGGGCCGGGCCCACTCCCATCGGCCCTGGAGGCCCGGCACCACGATCACCGGCGGTCCACTGCCTCGATCGAACACAGGCATGGCTTCAGTTCCGCAGTGGCTTGCCGGTCTTCAGCGTATGGGCGATGCGCTCTTGCGTCTTCCGCTCACCGCAGAGGCTGAGGAACGCCTCGCGCTCGAGATCGAGCACTTGTTGTTCGGTCAGGACGGTTGCGGAAGGCACGTTTCCGCCGGAGAGGATCCACCCCAGTTTCCGGCCGATCACCGCATCGTGATCGGAGATGCGGCCCGCGCGCGACGCGAGATGGACGCCCAGCTTCAGCGCGGCGAACATCGACGGTCCTCCGACTGGAATCATGCGAGGCTGCGGCGGGACGTAGACGGGGACGCGCGCGAGCGCCACGGCCTTCGCATCCCCGAGCAGGCGGTCGCGATTCATCGTGATCGCGTCGCCAGAACGCAGGAAACCGAGCCGCCTCGCGTCCGGGGCGCTGGTCGAGACCGTCGCGAACCCGATCGTTTCGAAGACGCGCTGCACGAAGGGCAGCGGCTCGGCGCCCGCCGGCAGGCCGTCCATGGCGCGCGCCAGCATCTCCTTGGTACCGCCGGCTGCCGGGATCAGTCCGACGCCGACTTCGACCAGGCCGATGTACGCCTCGGCGGCCGCCTGCACGCGATCCGCGTGCAGCGCGATCTCGCAGCCGCCGCCAAGGGTCAGACCCGCGGGCGCGACAACAACCGGCACGTCGGCATAGCGCAGCGTCCCGGTCGCTCCCTGGAACGCGCGGATCATCAGATCGACGTCGTCCCAGTTGCCCTCCTGTGCTTCCAGGAGGAGCAACATCAGGTTGGCGCCGGCGGAGAAGTGCAGCGCGTCGTTGCCGACTACGAGCGCGGCGAAATTCGCGCTCGCCTCTTTGACGGCGTGCCGCAGCATCTCGATGGTGTCGCCGCCGATCGTGTTCAACTTCGAGTGGAACTCGAGGCAGAGGATGCCGTCGCCGAGATCGACCAGGCTCGCACCGGGGTTCTTGCGGACCACCCTGCCACTGGCCCGGGCCGCCCTGATGAGCGTCGACCTCGATGGCGGCGACGCTTCACCTGCTCCAGCGGCGGCCGTGAGGAGCGCACGGGCCTCCGGCGTGCCGGTGTCGCCAAGGGCCTCGACTACCGTGTCGACGCCGAGGGCGCGCAGCGTTTCGAAAGGCCCCACCTCCCAGCCGAAGCCCCACCGCATGGCGCGATCGATGTCTTCGGGCGTCTCAGCGACCCGACTGGCGATTGTCGCGGCGTAGAGAATCGTCGGAGCCAGCGTGCTCCTCAAGAATCCGCCCACGTTGCTACGGTCCTTGAACAGCGTCCGGATGCGCTCGGCCGGATCTTCGATTGTCCGTGCGGCGTCGATCGCGGGAAAGCGGGGGCGTGACGACGGCCGATACTCCATCAGCGCGAAATCAAGCGCCTCGATGTTTCCGGATGCCTGCTTCTGGTAGAAGCCGCGGCCGGCTTTGGAACCGGTCCAGCCACGCCGGACCAACTCGTCGACGACGGGCGGAATCGCGAAGACCGGCTGCTCCGCGGGGTCGAGTCGCTGCCCGAGGTCCCGTGCCACCGCAGCGAGAATATCCACTCCGGCGAGATCCATCGTCCGGAACGTCGCGCTCTTCGGGCGGCCGATCGCGGGGCCCGTCAAGGCGTCGACGTCTTCGACGCCCAGGCCGGCGGCGCTCATCGCCCTGAACACCTGCATCAGACCGAAGATGCCGATCCGATTGGCGATGAAGCCAGGCGTATCTTTCGCCAGCACGACGCCCTTGCCCAGCCGCCGGTCCGCGAACTCGACGATGGTCCTGACGACCGTGGGATCGGTGTCGGCCGTGGCGATCACTTCCAGCAGCGGAAGGTAGCGCGGCGGATTGAAGAAGTGTGTGCCCAGGAACCGGCGCCGGAACTCGAGACCCCGCCCCGCAGCGATGCTCGAGATCGGGATGCCCGAGGTGTTGGAGGACACGATCGTCGAGTCGCCGGTCGCACGCTCGACGCGTTCCACCAATGCCTGCTTGATGTCGAGGCGCTCGACCACCGCTTCCATCACCCAGTCGCATCCCCGCAGGCCCGAGAGATCGTCGAGGCTGCCGGTTCGAATGAGCACGCTGGTGTCTTTGGCATGAAACGGATCCGGCCTGAGTGCCCGCGCGCGCGCCAGCCCTTGCGCGGCCGCTTCGGCGGTGACGTCGAGAAGCAGCGTTGGTACGCCCGCGTTGGCGAGGTGGGCGGCAATCTGCGCGCCCATCGTTCCTGCACCGAGGACCGCTGCACGGCGAATGTGCTTCACGCCCGCTCCGTTCCGACTCCACGGACGAACAGATCGACGATGGCGTCGGCGTCGGCGATCAGGGAGTACTTGCGGCGGCTGAGGATCCAGTTGGTGGCCATCTCGTCGAGCATGCCAAACAGCAGCTTTGCCGCCAGCGTCGCATTCAGGGTTTTCCGGAAGATGCCCATGCTCTGTCCCCGGCCGATGACGTCGCGAATGATGCCGAGGTATTCGCGAAGATGGGTGGCCGAGAAGCGCTCCATGAACTTGGTGGACTGTCGCAACTCGACCTGGAACACGACGGCGAGGGCGCGGTCCCGGCTCATGCGGTCGAGATGCAGCCGGGCAATGGTCCGCAGTTGTGTGAGCGGATCTGTCTGTGTGGCAATGCTCTCGCGGCCCGACGCGATCGCCTCCTTCATCGTCTTCTCGAAAATCGAGATCAGGAGGTCGTCTTTGCCGCGGAAGTAGAGGTAGACCGTCCCGGCGGCGACCCCGGCGGCGCGTGCCACGTCGGCGACCTGGGCGTTGAAGAATCCGCGCGCGGCAAAGGTTTCGATGGCCGCCCGCAGCAGCGCGTCACGCTTGTCGATCTTCTCGACGCGGGTGACGGCGGGACGGGATCGGCGGGCGGCGACGGCCATTGAATGAATGTTCATTCAATGCCTGTTGGATGTCAATCTTTTCGAGCGTTCGCGTGCTCGCGGGCCGGCGTTTGGGTAGCGAGGTCCCGTTGCCGCTAAGTAGCGGCGGGCCGGAGGCCGCTCTTCGCGTGGGGGTGGGGCCCCACGCGAGCGGGCGGGGGTGGGGCCCCGCCCGCAACTAAGTCATGCTGATCGAGTCGCCCGAACTGCCCCCCCTGCGCCCGTCTCAGTCTCCTTCCCCGGTGAGCGCCCGCCTCGGGTTCTCGACAAGAAGCTGACGAACGTCCCCCTTCGTGAACCCCGCCCTCGGCAACGCCGGAATGAACTTCGCGAACAGCGTGTCGAAGGGGCGAAACTGGCCGCCGGCCGGCTCGCCGACGTGGAACCAGCCGGCGTCGTGCGAGACGAGGACCCGGCGGAGCAGGCCCTCGGCTTTCATGCGGCGCACCAGCTCGACGTGGCGCTCGACGCTCGCGTCCGACAGGCCGTCGAACTCGACCCAGGCGCCCGCCTTTGCGGCGCGGGTGTGAAAGCTCGTATCGCGCTCGTTGTGCGCGTGGACCCAGATGAAGGCGTTGGCCGGCACCCCGGCTCGATCGAGCAGCTCGAGCTCCGCCATCGCCGCGGCACCGGTCGTCGTGTGCGAGGCGATCGGCAGGCCCGTCGCGCGGGCCGTTCGGGCCGCCGCCTGCACGAGCTTTGCGTCCACCTCCGAAAGCGGCGCCTCGTCGACTCCGATTTTCATGAACCCCGGCTTGATGTCCGTGCCGTCGATGCCCTGCTCGAACTCACGGATCCAGCGCGCGGCCAGCTGCTCCGCGCTTTCGCTGAACGCATGCTTCGGCAGATGCTTGTCCTTGGCCGCGCCGTAGTAGCCCGTGTTGGTGAGGATGTTGACGCCGGAGGCTCCCGAGAGGCGCATCAGCAGCCGGACGTCGCGGCCGAGATACGCCGGCGTGCAATCGACGAACGTTTCACACCCTGCGGCCCGGGCCTTCGCAAGGTGGGGAAGGATGACGTCGAAAGCCTGATTCGCGTCGTAGCGGCTCGGGCTGACCTGGTCGGCGCCGATGAAGTCCACGAGCAGGTGCTCGTGCATCAGCGTCAGTCCGAGGCGATGCGCGCCGAGTGGGCCCATCACGGTCGGCACGAGGCGCGGCGGAGGCGGACGGACAGCTTGCCGCTCCCGGCCAGCGATCAAGAAAGTGCCGACGTCGGCGATCAGCTCGCGTCGCGTCATCGAATCCCGAATCACGAATCGCTAGTCCTGAGTCCCTGGTCCTGAATCCCTCATCCTGGATCCCGAGTCCGGCGGCGAACCGCCCGCGACTGCCCACATGATACGGGACCGAGGACGAAGGAGTCAGGGACTCGGGATTCTGGACCAGCGACTGGCGATTAGCGATTGCGAAGGGCACTGCCGAGCGACTGCGGCCGCGGGCGATTGGCAATCCACACGTTGCGGTAGATCGTCCCGGCAATCGAGGCCGATTCGGTTCCGCTGCGGCCGACCGGTGCGCCGAGATATGCGTAATGCTGCGGCGGGTTGTAGCGGCCGCGCGGCGCCGCCAGGCCGAAGTCGTACAGCGTATTGCCGTTGACGCCGCCGTCCTTCATCTCGAGCCGGATGTTCGAACCCCACGTGAACTTCCAGTGATAGGTCGTCGCGGGGTTGAGCAGGAACACCGAAGCCATGCGCTTCGCCGTGTCCGGCTCGTAGCGGACATCGAGATCGTCGGCATCGCCGTAGATCACGCGCCACTGGATGGCGTTGGGCGGAACGCCGGTGGTGCCGCGGTACTGGATATCGACCCGATAGTCGTTGGTGATGAAGTCCCCCTGACCGTCGCTCATCCCGAACACCTTGGCCTTGTCGCCCGGGGCATTGGCGCGCAGCCCTTCGACATCCATGGAGAACTCACCGCTCGGAACCGTCTGCGCGAGCCGGTAGCGCACGTGGCTGGTCCCGTTGTTGATCTGGACGCCCTTTCCGGGAATGAACGTGGCACTGCCTACCACCTCGCCGACCGTCTCGCCGTGGATGAGCGGGTCGTAGAGCTCGCCGGCACGATTGAATCCCACCAGTTTCGACTTGAACGTCCCGGTCGTCGACCACGCCGACACACTCGTTCCCTGGCTCGCGCGTGCGCGCCAGTAGAACACCGTCGTCGGCTGCAGATCCTCCGATGGCGTCCAGGTGGTCATGCCGCTGCCCTCCGCAACCCCTGTCGCGGTGACGCTCGACACGAACCCGGGCACGTTGGAGGCGTTCGCTGTGCTGAACGAGTTGTTGTCGGAGATCTGGAACTCGTAGGTACGGGTTCCGGCCTGATCAGACGAGGCATTGCGCACGCTCAGCGTCGGCCGCAGCGTATCCAGCTGGGTGTCGGCCGCCGGTGCCTCCAGCGCGGGCGCCTGAACTGCCGGTGCGGCGGGTGTGGGGGCCGTGGCGGTCTTCTTCTCCCCGCAGCCGGCGGCGAACATGACGAGCGTGGCGGCTCCGGCCACGCCGAGGATCTTCAGCAGTTTCACTCGGAACTCCTTTGGTGCTTTTTTGGTTTCGTGCGGGTGAGCGGCCGGCGGCCGGCCTGGGCCCGCGGCCGAGGCCGGCTCCGGCCTTCGAGGACGATGATGTTGCGGCGCAGCAGGGTGACCTCGCCCGAGCGGCGCGCGGTTCGCAGGATCTCGAGGATCCCTTCGAAGATTTCGCGGTCGGCGGGCGAGAGGCCGGGATCTTCCAGGCCGTCCTCGATCCGCAGTTCGAGGGTGTCCGGTGTCGTGTGTTCCTCGAATGAAATGAGGGCGCGGCCGTCGGGCAGGGGGACCAGATCCACACCGATCCGCCGCTCCAGCGACCGGCTCGCGTTGACGATGATCACCGCGCGGCGGCCGAAGGTGGCAAGTTCTGCGGCTGCGTGGCGGCGCCGAACGTCGGACTGCGCGATGCGAACGACTGCGCGGCTCAGATCACTGTCGAGGGCGGTCAGCGCTTCGATCGTCTCAACCGGGAGCGTCAGCGTGACCGGTCGCGACGGCCCGGAAAACTTCCGGGGACGGCCTCGTCGCGGCGCGACGGATGTCGTCATCTGTTCCATGCAGGTTCGGCAGCCAGGTTGCGAGAATCCGGCCAGCCGGAGGCCGCATTAATTTCTATGTGAAAAATGAATTATTGCATGAATTAACCATGGATAAATAACGAAAAGCGTCGGTGGAATACGGAATTGTTGGTTCCGGGTGCCGGGTTCCAGGTGCGGGGTTCGGTTCGGGGTTCCGGGTTCGGTTCGAGGTTCGGCGGTTCCAGGTTCGCGCCGGAGTGCCGCGGACGTTTGTGTCCGGGTGGCTGCGCACGTGCTTCCGGTAGGAGATCGGACGAACCGCCAACCGAATGCCGAACGCGAACCGAACGGACGAAGGAACCGAACCCCGAGGCGGGACTCCGGCCGGGAGGACTAGCTCTGTTCGGCGTCTCCTCAATCAGCTCGCAGAATACAGTCAGTATCGCTGAACGCCACGCTTCTAAAGACGGCGTCTGTAACCCCTTGCTGTTCTGCCCGCCCTCGCTGCCCTCACACGCTCTGCCGTCCGAGCACGCCGGGTGTAGGCGCAAGCGGACGGTAATCTCCTGCGCTCCACGGCGGCATCGACCAGCAATCAGTCGTGAGCATGTCCTCAGCCGCTTCGTGGACCCGCCGCGCTATCCCACTGGTTAGCCGAGCCTCACCTTTCGGATAGATCCCCGGGGGCCGAGCAGCCCGTGTTCTATCGCCCCTCGCGACAATCATTGCCGCTTGCTGCTCGTCAAGAGCTGGCAGTGAGTTTGCCCTGGAGGATGTCATTCAGCACGCGAACTGCGGAGCGCACGGCATGGTGCCCGTGCGGTGAGTCGGCAGGAGGCAGGTCATGTTTCGTCGCTGGTGAATCACGGGACGATCAATCTGAACACCTTCACGCTGTCCTATTCAGCGCACGGACGAGTGTGTGGAGACGGTCTGTAAGTCCTGCGACTGTTCCACGCGATTCACATAACGCGCGTTCCAACTCCTCCCTTCACGACAACCGGTCGGGCAACATCGAACAAGGAGAGCACACAATGGATCGACGAACGTTTTTGAGCCGTACAGCAGCGGTCGGCGGACTGGCGATGATGGGACCACTGCACGCGCTCGGCCTGCGCGCTGCGCAGGGCCAGTCGTCACCCCGCGTCGGTGGATATGGTCCGCTCGTGCAGAAGGGCCCGGAATTGGCGCTGCCGCGGGAATTCAATTACCAGGTCATTTCGCGGCAGGGCCAGCCGATGCACGACGGTCTTCCGACCCCGGGGGCGTTCGACGGGATGGGCGCGTTTCCGGGACGACAGGGCACGACAATCCTGATTCGCAATCACGAGAACCGCGAACGTCTCGGCGAGGTCCCTGTTGTCTCCACTGTCCCCTACGACGCGACGGTGCGTGGAGGCAACACGAAGCTGGTGGTGCGTCGTGAGAAAGCGGGACTGGATGCGGACGGACGACAGTTGTACGACTACACCGTCGAGAACAGCTTCACGATTCTCGGGGGGACCTCCACCAACTGCGCTGGCGGAGTACTGCCGCAAAAAAGGTGGATAACGTGCGAGGAAGTCGTCAAGGGTCCAGCGTTCGGCCCCTCGCCAGGCGGTCCATCCGCGCTCAAGCACGGCTACATCTTCGAGATTGATGCGACGTCGGATGTCGAGGTCCCGGCGGTGCCCGTCATCGCGGCGGGGCGTTTCCATCACGAAGCAACGGTCTGGCAGGGCGGTATCCTCTACCAGACGGAGGACCGCAATATCGGGGCGCAGGGTGGCTCGTGCTTCTATCGCTACATTCCCGATCGGCAGGTTGGTCGATCTGGCAACCTTGCTGAAACGGCAGGTCCGCTGCAGGCATTGAAGCTCAAGGCCGAATTTCGCGCGAACATGGATATCGGACGTGCGATCGGGGTGCCGTTTCCGGTGGAATGGGTCACGATCGACGAGCCGGATCAGGACGATGACACCGATAATCGGCGCGATCGCGTTCCCGGGTTCACACCGGTACGTTTCCAGGCACAGGACAAGGGCGCGGCGATGTTCGACCGTCAGGAAGGCATGTGGGTGGGCGGCGCGAGAATCTACTTCGACTGCACCGAGGGCGGTGCGCAGAACCTGGGGCAGGTCTGGGAGTACGACCCCGGCCGTGAAACGCTGACGCTCATCTACGAGTCGACAACGCCGAACCTCCTCAAACATCCGGACAACATCGTCATCGTGCCGCAGACCGGAGACATGTTCCTCTGCGAGGATAGTTCGATCCTGCCGCAGAACATCCGCGGTCTGACGCTTGACGGCGAGATCTACGATTTCGCGCAGGCGCTGATCGGCGAGTCGGAGTTCGCCGGCGCCTGCTTCGATCCTGACGGGCAGACTCTCTACGTGAACCAGTACGGGTTGCGGTCGGCAACCGACACGTCGCCAGACCTCCCATTCGGACCGCCAGGCCAAGGGGGCGTCACGTTCGCCATCTTCGGACCGTTCGAGAAGCGGCTTGGCGACCGTAGTCGCAATTTCTAGTCTGTGCCGCGCGGCGCGGCTCTGTGCTGCGCCGCGCGAGTGGTCGCGGAGGGCGGCCAGTGGCCGCCAACCCTGGCGGCGATCCTCGCCAGCGGAACGAGACACGGGCTGCGAGTGCGATCCGACAGGATGGTGTCCGAACAGGTCGCCGGCGCCCCGTCGGGTCAACGCTGTGGTGGCGTCGTCCAGTTGAGCAGGACGGCGAGGGGCGTGGTGCCGACGTCCTCTTTAGGGTCGCGAACGAGAAACCGCGTGCCGTCTGGCGACACGTCATAGGTGCTCAGATAGGGCGGGGAAAGGGACACCTGTTGGACCTCGAACAGCTCGCGCGGAGCACCAAGCACGACGTCGCTATCCCGAAACGACACCCCAACGGATGTCAGACGGCGGGACGTCGTGTCGATGTAGAACAGCTCGCCGGATGTTCGGGCCCACTTCGGATCGATGCCGCCTTTGACGGAGACCGGCTTCCGCGGCCCTCCGGCTTTGGCGCGGATGTAGACCTCGGGTCTGTTCGATTCGTCGGACGTGTAGGCCAGCCAGCGTCCGTCGGGAGACAGCTGTCCCTGCACTTCGTTCGACGAGGTGTCCAGAAGCGCCCGCGCCGTGCTCCCGGGCCGCGCCTCAGCAACCAGGACGTCGAAGCCCTTT
>Ga0111538_10014833_pt1 | contig 10259 bp, 10 predicted proteins | sample SoiMethybrSBSTD1_FD_79669 | JGI IMG/M metagenome (GOLD analysis project Ga0111538, IMG submission 79669) | Bulk soil microbial communities from a Populus tree surrounding site in Tennessee, USA - Soil MetaG P. TD hybrid SBSTD1 (version 2)... | ecosystem: Environmental > Terrestrial > Soil >... | reverse complement strand
GAACCCGCGCTCGTGGCTCGGGGCCGCGGGGCGCCTCGGAAATCGGATGACTTTCGCTGATCGCGCCATAAGCTCTCGGCAGTCGACATAGTATGCCTCAACTGCACGCCGGCTTCCTCTACGGGCTTCCCGGGATCATGGGCGGATTTCTGGAATTGACTGGCCTGCCTGCTGGCCGCGCGCGCCGCCGTCCGGCGTCGGGTTCGCCCGGGGTGAGGGCGTCGTGAGCCGGCCGGCCGGCATCGTTGTCGCGTGTCCGTGCGGCGAGGTGTACGAGGTGCGCCAGGAGTTCGCCGGGCGACTCCTCGAATGCCCGACGTGCCTCCGCCACCTGCGGGCCGGGCCTCCGCCGCGCACGGCGCGCCCCCCCGCGCCCGACGTCGACCACGCCTTCGATCGCGACGTCTTCCTGCTCCGCGAGCGCATCTTCACGATCACCTCGAAGTACGAGGTCTGGGCCGAGGACGGCACGCCGATCCTCTACGTGGAGCGGCCGACCTATCCGATCCGGACCCTCGTCGCGTTCTTCGTCGCCATCGTGACGACGCTTCTGGTTACCGGGTGGGCCGGCGCGCCGCTGGCGCGCGAGGGCAGCGAGGGGTTCCTGCTGCTCGTGTTTCCGCTGGCGGCGTTCGTCTTCCTCATGGTGTCGATGTCGCTGCGCCCGCTCCGCCACGTGACGATCTACCGCGACGAGTCGCGGCGCGAGCCGCTGCTCCGCGTGCTCCAGGATCAGCGCGTCGCGTTCCTGACCCGCACCTACACGATCGTGACGGCGGCCGGCGATCCGCTCGCGAAGCTCAAGAAGACCTATCTGCACAACGTCATCCGCAAGCGCTGGTACGTCCAGAGCCCGGCCGGCGCGCCCATGGCGATGGCGATCGAGGACTCGATGGTGCTCTCGCTGCTCAGGCGGGTGCTCGGCCCGTTCTTCGGCTTCCTGCGTACCAACTTCGTCTTCGTGCGAGGTCAGGACGACGAGGTCTTCGGCGAGTTCAACCGAAAGTTCACGCTGCTCGATCGCTACGTGCTCGATCTTTCCGCGGACGCCGAGCGCACGTTCGACCGCCGCATCGCGCTGGCCCTCGGCGTCATGCTGGACACCGGCGAGCGCCGCTGATGGGCGGAACGCCGGAGACGCCGCTGCGCATCACCCCCGAGATGCTCCTCTCGCGCCGCGTCGACTTCGAGCGGCGGATGCGGCGCTTTCCGCCCCTGACCGTGGCGATCCTCGCCGTGCTCCTGCTGATCTTGATCTTCGAGATTCGGGTCGGCGCGCTCGAGTCGCGCGAGGCGATCGTGGCGATGGGCGCCCTGGCGCGGGAGCGCGTGGCCGCCGGCGACTACTGGCGGCTCCTGACGGCCCCGTGGCTCCACGGCAGCGTCGATCATCTCTTGGGCAACGGGATCGCGCTCTACATCCTGGGCATGGTGTGCGAGTCGGCGTTCGGCCGCGCCCAGCTCCTCGTGCTCTACGTGCTGAGCGGGCTCGCGGGCTCCCTGCTGAGCGTGGTGATGAGCCCCGGACCGTCGGTGGGCGCCTCCGGCGCGATCTTCGGCCTGCAGGGCGCGGCGATCGTCCTGTTCAGGATGCATCGCGACCGCCTGCTCGTGCGCGACCGGCGCGTCGGCCTCGTGCTGATCATCTGGGCTCTCTACACGATCGTCGGCGGCTTCATGGAGCCCCTGATCGACAACGGAGCCCACATCGGCGGCGCCCTCGGCGGCGCGCTCATCGCACGCTACCTCCACCCGGTCGTCCTCTCTCCTCTCCCCCCAGAGCGCTCTGCCGCAATTCGCCGCTGGCTCCTCTTCGTCATCGCTCTCCTTGGCGCCGCACTGGTCGGCTGGCTCACGTCGAGGCCCCTCTGACTCAAATCAACAGCCCCTCTGACTCAAATCAAAGGTCGCGGGCGGCAGGCAGCCCAGCGAGCGACGTCGCGGCCCGCACCCCGCGGACGATCGCGCGGGCGACCGCGTCGGCGGCGACGAGGCCGAGGCGCGTGAGATCGGCGGGCCGGTCGCCGACCGACAGCGCAAAGAGCGTGTCGCCGTCGAACACTGTATGCGGCGGGGACAGGGCGCGCGCGAAGCCCAGCATGCCGAGCGCGGCGATCTTCTGCGCTTCCGCCTTGCCGAGGCGCGCGTTGGTGGCGACGACGCCGATGGTCGTGTTCTCCGGCGCGGCGAAGCGCTCCAGGACGGTGCCCGTCGTCAACGCACGGGCCGAATCGATGAGCCGGTGGCCGTCGGGCGACTCGCGTGCGCCCGCGATCAAGACGCCGGTGTCGGGATCGCGCACGTCACCCACGGCGTTCACGGCCACGAGCGCGCCGACCACGACGTCGCCGAGCCTCGCCGAGGCGCTGCCGATGCCACCCCGCATGGCCCGGCCGATCCGGTACACCTTGCCGACGGTGGCGCCGGTTCCCGCGCCGACGTTGCCCTCGGCGACGGGTCCCGCCGCCGCGCTGGCCGCGGCCTCGTAGCCCATCTCCCGCGTGGGGCGCGCGCGGCCGCCGCCGAGGCCGAGGTCGAACAGGAACGCGCCGGGAACGTGGGGCACGACGGTCGGTCCGGCAGCGAAGCCGCGGCCCTGCGCCTCGAGCCAGCGCATCACACCCCAGATCGCCTCGCCGCCGAAGCGGCTGCCGCCGCCGAGGACGACGCCGTTCACGGTCGGCACGAGATGGCGGGGGTCGAGGTAATCGAGCCCGACGACGTCGTTCGCGCCGCCCCGGAGCTCGACGCCGCAGACCGCGGGGCCGTCACACAGCACGACGGTGACGCCGGTGAGGCCGTCGAGATCGGTCGCGTGGCCGACGCGAATGCCCGGGACGTCGGTGATCAGGGCTTGCGGCTCACGTCGGCGGCGCGCAGCCGCCCCGCGGCCACTTCTCCGGCCAGCTCGAGCGCGCGCTGCGCGAGCGCCCGCGCGAGCGGGTGACGGACGGGCGACGCGTCGCCCGCGTCGAACGCGGCGGCCGCGGCGGAGACGATGGCCGCTTGCTCGGGCCGGTCGGTCACGCGGAAGATCCACGCCATCTCCGCCAGACGTCGCGCCCAGCGGCGCCGGACCTCGGGCGCGAACTCGCGCTCGATCACGCGCGTCAGGATCGCCTCCTGCCGCTCGGCCTTGATCTGGTCGGAGACCACCAGACGGCTCTGGCGTGTCTCCTGAATCTCGAGCGCGTCGCTCTGGACGGTCTCCGGGTCGAGGAACCAGCCGCCCAGCTCGGGAAGGCCGAGCAGCTCGTCCGAGCGCGCCAGCAGATCGGCGTCGGCGACCGGCGCCGGCAGCGGCTCGGCCGGCGCAGCCTCCGCGAAGAACGGCTGCCAACGCCCGAACGCGGAGGGCGGCGCGGTCCCGCGCTCGCGATGGATGTTCAAAGTCTCGGCGACCAGGCCGACGGCGCGCGCGGGGTCGGCCTCGACCCACGGAAGCTTCTGCGCCGCGCGCAGCGAGGCCAGCTCGGCCTCGAGGCGCCGCTTGGTGATATCGCCGCCGGCCACCTCGGTGATGCCGACGACGTCGTTGAGAATGAGCGAGCAGAGCGCGCCGCCGCCGTACGGACCCTCGAAGAGGATCCACGCCGCCCGCGAGCCGCTGCCGTCGATGCCGGAGAGCCACGCGCGCACGGCGCGCGGCGCGCGGCGCTGCACGACCGGCGCCGGCGGCGGCGCGGGCGCCGGCGCGACGCCGCGCTGCGAGAGACGGTAGAGCGCCCGCTTCGCCGCGCGGCGGATGCCCCGCTCGGACGCGCTCTCGGCAAGCCGGGTCAGCGCCGGAAGGGCGTCGGCGCCGTGCGCGTTCGCGAACGCGCGCAGCGTTTCGTCGAGCGCTGCCTCGGTGAGTCCCCGCAGCGATGCGGGCTCGAGCGCGGCCGCCGGGTCGGTCATCCGAAGCGGAGCCGGAAGAACGGGTGCGCGGGATGGTCGATGAAGTACACGCGCCGAGTGTAGTCGAGGGCGCCTGCGTAGCGCTCGAATCCGTCGGCGAGCCGCCGGTAGAGCGGCGCCGCGTCAGCAGCGGCGCGCGAGCTGGCCCGGTCGTGCTCCCACACGAAGTGATAGGCGCGCTTGCCCTGGCTGATGTAGTAGCCGGTCGACGCGGTGCGCTCGACCCGCTCGCGGAAGATGCCGGTCATGAACAGCGTGAAGTCTCCGATGTGCCGGGACACCGTCACCTCGTGCTCCGGCCGGAAGTGCTGGGGATCCTCCCAGACCGTCTCCGTTTCCAGGAGCATGTCGACGACCGTCTCGAGCCGCGGCAGGGTCACGCCGCGCGGATAGAGATTCTCGGTGCGCGCGAAGCGCGTCAGGAGGTCGGCGAGGTACGGCGACGCGGGGTCGTTACCGAGCGCCAGATCGTGGAAGCTTGCCCGCAGAGCCCGATCGAAGAACGCGCGCAACTCCACAGGTCGGATGATAGCAAATTCGAGAATTTGCTAGAATCCGAGCCCGATGGCGGACGAGCCGCGCGCGACATTTCCATGGCTTCTCATCGCGGCGAGCGTCCTGCTGGTCCTGGTGATCCTCTACGTGCTCTTCGTGGGCTACCTGCCGGCCAAGCAGCGCATCGCCGGGCTCGAGGCCGAGCTGAAGGACCTCTACCGGCGCGAGGCCGAGCTGCAGACGAAGATCGCCCAGCAGGACCAGCGCTACTCCGTTCGCGAGCGGCAGATCTCCGCGCTCACCTCGGAGCGCGACACGCTCATCCGCCGGCTGGAAGAGCTCGAGAGGGCGCTCGGACGCCCCCCCAGCACGCCGCGCCGCTGACCTAGTCTGACTCGTACTGGAGCGAGCGCTTGAGGGCCTTGCGCCTCTTCTTGCGAGCCTGGGCCGCCTTGCGCTTCCGCTTCACCGACGGCTTCTCATAGTGCTGGCGCCGCTTCATCTCTTGAATGAGGCCTTCCTTCAGCATCTGCTTCTTGAGCTGCTTCAGGGCGGGCTCGATCTGGTTGTCGAAGACGACGATCTTCACTCAGGGCACCCGCAGGTGCCGCGTCGAGCGGTGATGCTGGTACGGCACCGAGTTATCGACCACGTTCATTTGCTGCAGCCGCTTCGACCCTTGCTCGACGGCACTGGCGATGGTCGCGAACGTCTCGCGCGACTCCTCGACGAGCTCCCCCGCGTAGTTGACAATGCGCCAGCGCCAGCGTGACTGATCCTGCGGCGTCGTCACTGCAGCAACTTGCATGCGCCTAGCACCTCTAAGGGGTCTCCCGCGAGGTTGAAGCCACTCCCTGGTACGCGGAAGACTGCGCCAGAGCCGCGGTCTGGTAGGAAGAAGAGGTTCTCAGTGAACCTGCGCCACGACCAGACCTCCGTAGTGTGGCACGATTCCTCGGAGGCAAGCCGGGTTATTCCAAGCTAGAGGATTAGAGCAGCGCCAGTAGCTGTTCGTTCGTCTCCCGCCGGCCGACCGAGAAGCGGAGGTGGCCGGGGTAGCCGACGCTCGCGCCGTCGCGGACCAGGATGCCGGACTTCAGGAGCCTCGCGCGGAGCGCCGGGGCGTCGTCCACCCGGACGAGCAGGAAGTTCGCGTGCGAGCGCGGGAAGCGGTAGCCCCGCCGGGTCAGCTCGGCGGTGAGAAACGCTCGCTCCTCCAGCACGAGGCGGCGGGTGCGCTCCTGGTGCTCCTCGTCCTCCAGCGCGGCCAGCGCGGCGACCTGACCCAGCCGATTCACGTTGTAGGGGGCGCGGACGCGGTTCAGGCGGTCGATGGTCTCCGCGTTCGCGACCGCATAGCCGACGCGAAGCCCAGCGAGCCCCGCGATCTTCGAGAAGGTCCGGAGCACGATGAGGCGGGGATAGCGCCCGAGCAGCGCGACGCCGTCCGGATATTCGGGGTCGTCGCAGAACTCCCGGTACGCCTCGTCCAGCACGACCAGCGGCGGGTCGGTGCCGAGCGAGTCGAGGAAGCCGAGCAGGGCGGCGCGCCGGATGATCGTCGTCGCGGGATTGTGCGGCGAGCAGAGCATCACGGCCTTCGTGCGATCGGTCAGGCGGCGGCGCACGTCGTCCAGGTCGATGTCGTAGGCGGTGAGCGGGCTCGCGACGATGCGGGCGCCGGCCAGCATCGCCCCGATCGTGTAGGGCTCGAAGGATGGCTCGGGCACGATCACCTCGTCGCCAGGCTCGAACGCCGCTGCTGCGATCAGCGCGATCAGCTCGTCGGCGCCGTTACCGACCACGAACTGGTCGGCGCGGGCGCCGAGCCGGCGCGCCAGCGCCTGACGCAGCGCGATCGAGCCGCCGTCGGGGTAGAGGTGGATGCGCGACGCCTCGTGCTCGACCGCGGCCACGGCCCGCGGCGAGGGGCCGAGGGGGTTTTCGTTGGCGGACAGCCGCACGACGCCGTCCCGTCCGAGCTCGGCGGCCAGGCTCTCGAGCGTCGGCCCCGGATCGTACAGGGGCAGGACGTCCAGGACCGGGCGCCAGAGGCGTCGCATCCCGTCATTCTAGTAAGTCTGCGTCGGATTTGACAGTCTTCCGGCTGGATTGCTAGGCTCGCTTGTTATGTCGGTCGAGCTGTTTCGCCGGGCCCGGCGAGCCGAGGCAACTGCCGAGCGAGCCGAAGACCGGCGCCGCCTTCGGCTCGCATTCTTCCGGCAGGCGCTCACGCAGGGATTCGATTCCCTCAAGGTGAGGCACGCCGAGGGCGCGTCGGGGCAGGAATCCGTCCGCGCACACGCCACTTTGATGGACGAGGTCATCTTCTCGCTCACCCGCCTGATCGCCGACGACTCCGAACGCGCGCGGCTCGACGCGACGCCGCTGGTGGTGGTGGCGCTGGGGGGTTACGGGCGCCGCGAGCTCCACCCCCTCTCCGACATCGACCTGATGGTCGTGTACGACGGCGAGCTCTCGCCGTACGTCCAGCGGATGATGCAGGAGCTGCTCTACTCGCTCTGGGACCTGGGCCTGCAGGTGGGGCATAGCCTGCGCTCTCTGGACGACTGCGTCGCGATGGCGCGCACCGATTTTCCGAGCCGCACGTCGATGCAGGAGGCCCGGTTCCTGGCCGGCGACCGGCGGCTCTTCGCCCGGTTTCGCCGCGTCCTGCGCGAGAACGTCTACCGGCGCGATTTCGGGCAGTTCCTCGACACGACGCTCGGCGAGCGCGACCAGCGCTACCGGCGCTTCGGCGCCTCGCCGTACATCGGTGAGCCGAACGTGAAGGAGTCGGCGGGCGGACTGCGCGACGTACATACCGCCATGTGGCTGGGCGAGGCGAAGTTCGGCGCCCGCACGCTGCGCGAGCTGGCCGACAAGGGGCTCATCACGCCGCGCGAGCAGGCGGGGACCGACGCCGCGCTGACCTTTCTCTGGCGCGTGCGCAACGAGCTGCACTTCTTCTCCGGGCACAAGAACGACGTGCTCGGGCGCGACGTCCAGCCGCGGATCGCCAAGAACCTGGGCTACGAGAACGACGAGACCTCGCTCGGCGTCGAGCGGTTCATGCGCGACTACTACCTGCACGCGCGGGTCATTCACCGGGTGTCTCGCCGGCTGATCGCGCGCTGCCAGGAGACGCTCTCTCGGCGGGGCTCTGCCGAGGGCCGGCAGCGCCAGCAGGCGCTGGCCGACGGCCTCGTGTTCTTCGACGGGCAGCTCCATCTCGTCGACCGCGACCCCGGCCCGCTGCGCGCCGAGCCGACACGGCTCATGAAGGTCTTCTGGCACCTCCATCGCCAGGGCTGCGAGCTGTCGCTCGACCTCGAGCGCGCCGTGGAGGACACGCTCTACCTGGTCGACGGCGCGTTCCAGCGATCGCCGGCCGTGCGCGATCTGTTCGTCGACATCTGCCGGATGTGGGGCCGGGTGGCGCAGACGTTCTCGGAGATGCACGAGATCGGGCTCCTGGGACGTTACCTGCCGGAGTTCGGAGCGCTGACGTGCCTGGTCCAGTACGACGTCTATCACAAGTTCTCGGCCGACCAGCACTCGCTCCTGGCGGTCGAGCACCTGGAGGCGCTGGCCCCCGGGCAATCCTCGGAGTCGGAAGGTGCCGCGGAGGTCTTCAACGAGATCGAGAAGCCCGAGCTGCTCATGCTCGGCATGCTGCTGCACGACGTCGGCAAGGCGAAGGGCCATGGCCATGTCGCCAAGGGTATTCCGCTGATCCGCGAGCTGGTGACGCGCATCGGGCTTCCCCCCGACGACGGCGCGGTGGTCGAGTTCCTGGTGGCGCACCATCTCACGCTGTCGCACATCGCGCAGCGCCGCGACATCGACGACCCCAAGACGATCGCCGACCTGGCGGCCACTGCCGGCGACGCGCAGCGGCTCAAGATGCTTTACCTGCTCACGTGGGCCGACATGCGGGCCGTGGGGCCCGGCGTGCTCACGCCCTGGCAGGCGTCGATCCTCCACGAGCTGTACCGGCGGGCCCTCGCGCTGCTCACCGGCGGCCGCGTCGAGCGGCCGAGCCGCGTGCAGCTCGCCGAGCGGCTGCGGGCGGCCGTCGGGGACGAATTGCCGGTCCAGACGGTCAAGGCGCACCTGGCGATGATGTCCGACCGCTACGTCGCGACGACCGGTGTGCAGCGGATGGCCGAACATTTACGGATGTTCCAGCGACTCGGCGACTCGCCGGTCGTCACCGAGCTGTTCCACCATACCGATCTCGGCTCGTCCGAGCTGGTCGTCGTCACGCGCGATCAGCCGGGGCTCTTCTCGCTGATCGCCGGCACCCTCGCCTCGCAGGGTGTGAACATCATGTCGGCCCAGATCCACACGCGGGGCGACGGGATCGCCGTCGATACCTTCCAGGTGAACGAGCCGACCGGCGAGCCGGTCACGTCGCAGGCGGCATGGGCTCGGACACTCGACGCGCTGCGGGCCGCGCTCATGGGCGACGCGCCGGTCGCGGCGCTCCTCGAGAAGCGCCGGGCGACTGGCCGCGCCGCGAGCAGCGCCGGCGGCCCGCCGAAGGTCACGCTCGACAACCAGCTTTCCGATGACTACACGGTGCTCGAGGTGAAGTGTCCGGATCGCCTGGGCCTCCTGTACCTGGTCACGCGCACGCTCGCGGAGCTCGGGCTCGACATCGCGACGGCGCGGATCGCGACCGAGATCGATCACGCGGTGGATACCTTCTACGTGCACGACCGCCGAGGCCGGAAGATCGAAGACCCCGACGCGCTCGGACGCGCGCGGGAGGCCCTCGAAGGGGCCCTGATGCAGCCGATCTGAGATGCTCGGCCGCTACCGCGAGTCCGTCCGCAGCTGGGTCGAGCCCGTGGGGCTCGTGCTCTACCGGCGGCTCGGTATGCGCCCGAATCACCTGACCCTTCTCGGTCTCGGCGTGAGCTTCCTGGCGGCGATGGCGTTCGTCGCCGGGCGGACGCGTTACGCGGGAGTGCTGCTCATCCTGGCCGGGCTCTGCGACTTCCTGGACGGCTCGCTGGCGCGCGCCTCCGGTCAGGTCTCGGCGTTCGGCGCCTTCCTCGATTCGGTCATCGACCGGTACTCGGATCTCGTCGTGCTGCTGGGCATCGTCGTGCTCTACGCGCAGATGCCCCACGCGCGCGGCGCCGTCGTGGCGATGGCCGGGCTCATCGGCTCGATGATGGTGAGCTACACGAAGGCGCGGGCCGAGTCGATCGGCGTGCGATGCACCGTGGGCATGATGGAGCGCCCGGAGCGCATGATCTGCCTGATCGCCGGCGCGCTGCTCGATCTGCTGGAGCCGGCGCTGTGGGTGCTGGCAATTCTGTCGAACCTCACGGCGATCCAGCGCATCGCCTTCACCTGGCGCGCCACCCGCGACACAGCGATCCTGAGAGCTTTGCTCCTCGCCCTCGCCCTGCTCCTGCCGGGGCTCGCGATTGCCGGCTCCGAGACGCCGACGACCACCGCCGAGCCCCCGACGCCGCCGGCCGCGACCGAGCCCGCGGCGCCCGGCACGGCCGAGCCGCTGACGCCGAGCGTGCTCGATTCCGCGACGCCGCCCGCCACGGAGCCAGCCATGCCGTCGGCCACCGAGCCCGCGACCCAGCCCGCCGTTCAGCCCCCGACGCCCGCGACCATCGAGCCCCTGACACAGCCCACGGCGGCTCCCGCGCCGGCGACGCCGCCCGCGTCGCCTCCCGCCGCGCAGGAGTTCGAGAAGAGGTGGGCGGCGGCGGTCGAGGCCTACCAGCGAGGCGAGGTCGAGCCCCTCATTCGTGAGTTCGGGGCTGACGCGGCGCGAGATAGCCTGATCGGCGACTACGTGCGTTACCTTCTCGCCGACGCGCTGGCCCGCG
>Ga0111538_10014831_pt1 | contig 10261 bp, 10 predicted proteins | sample SoiMethybrSBSTD1_FD_79669 | JGI IMG/M metagenome (GOLD analysis project Ga0111538, IMG submission 79669) | Bulk soil microbial communities from a Populus tree surrounding site in Tennessee, USA - Soil MetaG P. TD hybrid SBSTD1 (version 2)... | ecosystem: Environmental > Terrestrial > Soil >... | reverse complement strand
TCTCGATCGCCTCCGACCCGCCGTTCGTGAAGAACACCTTGTCGAGGTCGCCGGGGGCGCGCTCGGTGATCAGTCGCGCCGCCTCGCTGCGCATGTCGTTGGCCATGCTGGGGGCGACGGTGCACAGGCGGTCGGCCTGCTGCTTGATCGCCTCGACCATGCGCGGGTGCTGGTGCCCGATGTTGACGTTGACGAGCTGCGAGGCGAAGTCCAGATAGCGCTTGCCGTCGTAGTCCCAGAAGTGACGGCCTTCGGCCCCGGCCACGGCGATCGGGTTGATCTGGTCCTGGACCGACCAGGAGTAGAGGACGTACTCCTTCGCGTCTGCGACGATCTCGGCACCGAGGTTCGGGTTCGCCTCGACGATGGCCATCTCCACGCTCCTTCGCTCGCTCGCTTCCCCGATCGTAGCCCCCGTGCGGCCGGGGCTTGAACGAGGGCCGCGTAGGCGCGATGGTTCAGTCGATGGCTGCGGCGATCGCAACCGACCTGCTGCTCGAGCGCGAGGCGCTCCTCGAGACGCTGGCAGCGTCTTTCGGCGCCGCACGGCGTGGATCCGGCCGCCTCGCGCTGGTGAGCGGCGAAGCCGGCGCCGGTAAGACCTCGCTCGTCCGGCGGTTCTGTGAGGAGCTGCCCCGTGGGACGACGGTGCTGCCCGGAGCCTGCGACCCGCTGATCACCCCGCGCCCGCTCGGCCCGTTCCTCGAGATCGGCGAACGGTCCGATCCGCCGATCGTGGGAGCGAGTGCGCACGACGTTGCGGGCCAGCTCCTCGCGCTGGCCCGGGAGCCGGTCGTTCTCGTCGTCGAGGACGTGCACTGGGCCGACGAAGCGACCCTCGACGTCGTGCGACTGCTCGGACGGAGGGTCTCCTCGACGTGCGGCCTCGTCATCGTCACGTATCGGGACGACGAGCTCGCGCGCGATCATTCCCTCCGCATCTGCCTGGGTGATCTCGCGACGACGGAGGCGGTCGATCGGCTCCACGTCGAGCCCCTCACGGCCGAGGGTGTTCGCGAGCTGGCCGCCGGACGTGATATCGACCCCATCGCGCTCTTCGAGCTCACCTCGGGAAACCCCTTCTACGTGACCGAGATCCTGGCCGGCGGGAACGGCGTCGTACCCGACACGGTCCGCGACATCGTGCTCGCACGCGTCGGACAGCTCAGTCCTCCTGCGGCCGCCGTGGTCGAGGCCGCGTCGATCGCGCCGCCGTCGCTCGATGCTCCGCTGCTCCTCGCGGTCTGCGGCGAGGCCGCCGACTCCGTCGACGAGTGCCTGGCGAGTGGTGTGGTGCGCGCGGTCGACGGGGCCGTTGGGTTTCGGCACGAGCTGGCGCGAACGGCCGTCGAGGAGTCGCTCTCGCCGGCGCGCCGTCTCGCGCTTCATCGCGCCGTGCTGCTCGGTCTCGCCGACGAGAGCCGCGGGCTCGACCTCGCCCGCCTCGCCTTCCACGCGGAAGCGGCCGACGACGAGCCGGCGGTGCTGCGCTTCGCTCCGGCCGCGGCCGAGCAGGCCGCACGCGCGGGCTCGTATCGGGAGGCAGCCGCGCAATACGATCGCGCCCTGCGCTTCGCGGGCAACCTCGGGCCGGGTGAACGCGCCCAGCTCCTCGAAGGACGCTCACGAGCCTGCTACCTCGCCGACGACCAGCTCGAGGCGATCGCGGTGATACGCGAGGCGATCCGCTACAGGCAGCAGCAGGGTGCCCCGCTGCAGGAGGCGCGCGCGCTGACCGAGCTGGCCGACTACCTGAGCTGCCGGGGCTTCCTGCAGGAATCGGACGAGACCGTGCAACGGGCATCCAGGCTCGTGTCGGGGCACCCGGAGCAGCGTGAGCACGCGTACGTCCTCGAGGCCGCCGGGCGGTTCCGGAGCGACGGCGACCAGGCGGCGAGGATCGAACTCGCGGCGAGAGCGCTCGCGATCGGCGAGCGCTTCGGCGACGAGCACGTCGCCGGGCACGCGCGTGTCACGATCGGCACCGCGACCGCGCTGGGCGACCTCGACGCCGGGCTTCCGCTGCTGGAGGAAGCTGCGCAGGTCGCCCACCGCTCGGACCAGCCGGAGGTCGTCGCACGGGCGCTCAACAACATGGGCTACGTGTGCGCGTCGCGCTACCGGCACGAGCTCGCAGACGCCTACTACGACGCAGGGCTCAAGCACTGTGCCGAGCACACGAGCGACCTGTGGCGGATCAACATCCTTGCCATGTCTGCGCTCTCGTTGCTCGCCCAGGCGCGCTTCGACGACGCGGCGCGACAGGCGGTCGCGATCCTCGACGACCCGCGCGAGTCCCCATGGCCGCATCACACCGCGCTCGTCGTGCTCGGCCTCGTCCGCGCGCGGCGCGGGGATCCGGGGGCGCGAGAGGCGCTCGCCGAGACGACCACCGTCGACCTGCAACCCGAGGAGTTCGACGCCATCGTCGACCGGGCCGCCGCGCACGCCGAGATCTCGTGGCTGGAGGGAAGACCGGAGGAAGTCGCCGTCGCCACGGAGGCCACGGTGCAAGCCGCTCTCGAGCGCGGCGACGCGGCAGCGATCGCCCGTCTCGCATTCTGGCGCCGCCTCGCGGAGACGGAGACCGACGGGCATCCCGGCGGCGAGAGCCCGTACGTACTCGCGCTCGCAGGCAACTGGGGCGATGCGGCCGACGAGTGGGCGAGGCGCGGCCAGACCTACGAGGCTGCGCTCGCGCTCTCCCGGACGGGCGACGTCCGAGCGGTGCGGCGCGCGCACGCGGAGCTTCTACGCCTCGGCGCCCGGCCGTTGGCCGCGATGGTCGCGCGCGAGCTCCGCGAGAAGGGCGTCCGCGATGTCCCGCGAGGCCCGCGCGCCGCGACGAGGGCGAACGAGGCGGAGCTCACGCGTCGTGAGCTCGAGGTCCTCGGGCTCGTCGCAGAGGGCATGCGCAACGCGGACATCGCCGAGCGGCTGTTCCTCTCGCCGCGTACGGTCGACCATCACGTCTCCGCGATCCGCCGCAAGCTCGGCGCCCGCACGCGTGGCGAGGCGGTCGCCGCGGCGGGCCGGCTCGGGCTCCTCGAAGACCGGTAACGCGGACGCGAAACCTAGGTAGTTCAGCCGATTCGAGTTCGGTCCTTCCGCCATACCTTCGACGGGTCGAAACCACCACGAGGAGGGCGAATGGAGACGTACCTGATCCTGCGGCGCGGCGGATGGCGGTCGGCCGAGGATCTCGCCGCGGCGGCGGAGCGCTCGACCAGCGAGGGCGAGCGTATGCCGAACGACATCGCCTGGATCCGCAGCTACGTGCTCGGGGAGCTCGACGGCACGGTCGGGACGGTGTGCATCTACCAGGCGTCGAGCCCGGAGGCGATCCGGCGCCATGCCTCGGCGGCAGGTCTGCCGGTCGACGAGATCGTCCGCGTCGCTGACACGGTGCTCGTCAGGCCCGACCCCATCGCGACGCTTGCTTGAGGGAGGGAGAGACATGCGCACAAAGGTCCTTCTCGGGGCGCTGATCGCCGTCGTTCCGGTGCTCGGGATCGCCGGCTTCGCGGCGGCGGGCGGCGGTCAGTCCTCGCTCGCCGACCTCCGCCAGGCGACGGCGAAGTACCACGACATCGCGGTCGCACGAGCCGAGCCGAACTCGGTCGAGCTCCCGCAGGTCCCGCCGTTCGGCACCGGCACCTGCATCGAGAACCTGAACGGCGACGGGGCGATGGGAATCCACCTGCTGCTCCAGGACCGCGTCGACGACAGGCTCGTTCCGACCGAACCCGAGGCGCTCCTCTACGAGAAGCGAAACGACGGCAGCTACAAGCTGACGGGCGTCGAGTACATCGTCGCGAGCTCCGAGCGGCCGAGCCTGTACGGCCAGGAGTTCGACGCGACGGCTCTCGCTCGCTACGGCAACCCCGCGGCGACCGTGTGGACGCTGCACGTCTGGGCCTGGAAGCCCAACCCCGATCCCGTGCGAGGGATCTTCGCACCGTGGAATACACGGGTCACCTGTAACTAGAGGAGGACGGACATGCGACGACTCACATTGCTCGGCCTCGCGATGCTCGCGGCAACGGGCTTCGCGTCGATCTCGCTCGCGGCCGCGCCCGCGCACCGTCACGACATGTCGACGTCCGGCTCGGCCGCCTCGCAGAAGCTCGCGGCGCAGGTCGCACTCGGCCGGCTCGCGACGGCGAAGTACGCGACGAACCTGGCCCTCGCAAAGAAGAACGGCTACGGGGTCATCACCCAGATGATCCCCGACATGGGCTGGCACTTCATGAACCCGAAGATCACGGCCTTCGACATCACGAAGCCGCCGATCCTCGTCTACGGCAAGCGAGGGTCGAGCTGGCAGCTCGTGGCCTTCGAGTGGGTGTTCCCGAAGAAGCCGGCGAAGGCGCCGCTGCCCGGCGCGACATACGGGTCGTTCGGGGCGGCGTGCCACTACAAGGACGGGACGTTCGCGTTCCAGGCGAGCCAGGAGTCCTGCGCCGCGAAGAGCCCACAGACGGGCTCGGCGTTCAACTTCTGGCACCCGGATCTCGTCACCCTGCACGTGTGGGCGTGGTATCCCAACCCGGACGGCGTGTTCGCAGGCATGAACCCGCTGATGCACCCTTTCAACGGGGGGTAGGCGCTCCGGCGGCGCTCTGCCGGCTGGTGCGTTGACATGCGGGCGGCCACGGCCGCCCGCACCGCATCCAGCCGCCGGCAATGCGTCGGGTCGATGCATCCCGTTGATCGCACCGACGCCGCGGGTGGCCCGTCCTCGACGAGCCGCTGGCTGTCGGCCGGGGCAGTAGGTCGGCACGGATTGGCACGAAACCGGCACAGACGCGCCACGAAGGCGGCGCGCTTGCCCCGATACCGTGGGTGCCCCGGGGTGGGCGGGGGTTTGGGATGGGACCAGAGAGGCAGCGTCGCCCCAGCCGAACCTGTGGCCGCCCCATCCGGACCGGTTAGGCTCAGGCTCGTGAGAGCCGCCCTGATCCGAGAGGTCGGCGCGCTGCCCGAAGCGGGCGATGCCGACGCGCCGGAAGGCGAGACGATCGACGTCGTCGCCGCGCCGCTGAACCCGATCGACCTCGCCGTCTCGCGCGGGATCCTCGCGACCGGCCATCCGCCGCTGCCCTACGTGCCCGGCTGCGAAGGCGTCGGACGGACGTCGGACGGCCGGCTCGTGTGGGTCTTCGGCGGCACGCTCGGGCGCACCACGAACGGGACGATGGCCGAGCGGGCTGAGATCGGCGATGCGTTCGCGATCGAGGTCCCCGACGGCGCCGATCCCGCAGTCGCGGCTGGGCTCGGCATCGCCGGTCTCGCCGGCTGGCTGCCGCTCGCCTGGCGGGCGCCGCTCGAAGGCGGCGAGGACGTGCTCGTGCTCGGCGCCACGGGCTCGGTCGGCCTCGTTGCCGTGCAGGCGGCAAAGCTGCTCGGCGCGCGCCGTGTCGTCGCGGCGGGACGGAGTCCCGAGGGCCTCGAGCGGGCCGCCTCGCTGGGAGCGGACGCGACGGTGCGCCTCGACGAGGCCGACGACCTCGTCGCGGCCTTCAAGGACGCCTTCGGCGGTGCCGGTCCGAGCTACGTCTTCGACCCGCTCTGGGGCGCGCCGGCCGCAGCGGCCGTGCAGGCGGCCGCTCCGCGGGCGACGCTCGTCAACCTCGGCCAGTCGGCAGGCGCGACCTCGGAGCTCGCGTCGGCCGCTGTCCGCTTCAAGAACCTCTCCATCCTCGGCCACACGAACTTCGCGCTGGCAGAGGACGAGCTCGCGGATCACTACCGGCGCCTCGTCGGTCACGTGGTCGCCGGAGACATCGCGTTCGACGTCGAGCGCGTGCCGCTCGACGACGTCGCGTCCGCGTGGCAGCGCCAGGCCGAGGGCGCCGGGACGAAGCTCGTGCTCGTCCCCTAGACGGTTCGTCCGACGTGCCCGAGCGGCCGTTCGCGATCCGCCCCGCACGAGACGAGGACCGCGGCCCACTCGCGGGCCTCTTCGCGGCCGTCGCAGAGGAGCGAGACGGCATCGCAGCGGAGCCGCCGGTCGACGTCGAGCGTCGCGCGGCGGCGTTTCACGTCGACGCGACGATCGTCGCGACGGTCGGCGACGACGTCGTCGGCGGGATCTGGATCGACGGCCCGTTCTTCGGCTTCGGTGAGCTCGGGATGCTGGTCGCGCGCGACTGGCGCGGTCGAGGCGTCGGCTCGGCGCTCCTCGCGGCGGCGATCGAGTGGGGCCGGGAGCGCGGCTTGCACAAGCTCTCGCTTGGCGTCTTCCCGCACAACGACGCCGCGATCGCCCTGTACCGGAAGCACGGATTCGAGGTCGAGGGCCGCCGCCGCAAGCACATCCGGCGCGCGAACGGCGATCTCTGGGACCTGATCGACATGGGTCTGCTACTCACCGGCGACTGATGCCCCATCAGGGCGACCGGCGAGAACCTCCTCGACGAGTCGCTCCGCGTCGACCTCCTCGTCGACGACGATCCACGCGCGTCGCGTCTCGTGGTGGAGGTTGAACCCGAACCGGCTGCCCTCGGGCAGGCGTGCCGGGAGCACACGGAGGAGCTCCCCGAGCCGCTCGTACGGGACGTCGACCCGCTTCCGGGGCCGGAGGTCGAGCGGCTCCGGCTCGCCGGGCGGCACCGCGAGACCGGCACGGGCGAGCGCCACCGCGAGGGACGCGCGGTCCACATCGAGCGCGCGGAGCAGCGACGCGCCAAGACCCGCATGCCAGACGAGCGCCACGAGGACGTCGTCCGGCGTCGGCTCCGTACCGCGGGCGAGGGCGAGACCCTCGGCCCGGCCGGAAAGGCGGTAGACGGCGGGCGTGGGCGTGAGAGCGTCGCTGCTCCGCCGTTCGACCGGCGGATCCGCGCGCTCCAACCCTTGGACAATCGTCGCCTCGAGCCGCTCCGGCGTCGCGCCGGCCTGACGCAGCACGTCTCCGGCAACACCGCCGCCGCGCACGAGGGCGAGGAGGACGTGCTCTTCGCCGACCCAGTGGTGGTCGAGGCGGCGCGCCTCGCTCCGGGCGGCGACGCCCGGCTCGCCGCGCAGTTCACCTTCTCCGCCGATCGTCATCCGAGGTCATTCGTTACCACGTGCCTCGAGGTCAGAGGGTTAAGCTCGGGCCGATGGCGCTCGATCCCTCCCGTGTCGTCTCCCGTCTCCGTGAGCTTCGCTCGCTGACCGGGGACGAGAAGGGCGAGCAGCGGGTCGCCTGGACGGAAACGTGGGCGAAGGGCCGCGACTGGCTCGCGGCGTCGCTGACCGACCTGCCGCTCGACGTGGAGCGCGACCAGGCCGGAAACGACTGGTACACCCTGCGCGGCACGTCCGAGCGCGCCGTTCTGATCGGCGGCCACATGGACTCCGTCCCGAACGGGGGCTGGCTCGACGGCTGCCTCAACGTCCTCGCCGGCGCCGAAGTGCTGCGCCGCATCGCCGAGGAGGGGACGCCGTCCGTGACGGTCCGGCTCGTCGACTGGGCAGACGAGGAAGGGGCGCGCTTCGGCCGCTCGTTGTTCGGCTCCTCGGCAGCCGCCGGGTCGATGGTCGACCAGGACGACCTGCGGAAGCTCGTCGACCGCGACGGCGTGACGCTGCCCGACGCGGTCGGCGCGTACGGCGTCGACCTCGACCGGGCGGTCGACGCGCACTCCCAGCTCGAGCATGCGGCGGCGTATCTCGAGCTCCACATCGAGCAAGGCCCGGTGCTCGAGTCGCTCGACCTGCCGCTCGGGGTCGTGCTCGGGACGTTCGGCGTCGAGCGCTGGCGCATCACGTGGACGGGACAGGCCGCTCATGCCGGCTCGACGCCGATGGACAGGCGACGCGACGCGCTCGCCGGGGCGGCAAAGCTCGCCCTGGCGATCCGCGACGTCGCGCGCGAGGCCGGCGACGGAGCCGTGTGCACATCGGGAGGCGTCGTGTGCCGCCCGGGAATCGTCACCTCCGTGGTCGAGACCGCGGAGCAGCTCCTCGACCAGCGTCACCTCGACCCAGGCAAGCTGGCGTCGATGCTCTCCCGGGCGCAGGAGCTCTCGCGCGGGTTCGCGGAGGAGGAGCAGGTCGACGTCGACTGGGAGAAGATCTGGTCGATCGAGCCGATCCTCTTCGACGAGACGCTGATCGGCTACGCCGACGACGCGATCCGCGAGGTCGCGGGGACGTCGCACCGGCTGCCGTCCGGGCCGCTCCACGACGCCGCGGAGGTGTCCCGCGCCGGGGTCCCCACGGTGATGCTCTTCGTCCAGAGTCTCCGCGGGCTCTCGCACACGAAGCTCGAGGACACGAAGCCGGAGCACCTCGAGCTCTCCGTCGCCGCGCTCGACAGGCTCGCCACGAAGACGATCGACTGGGTAGCGACCCGTTGAGGTACGAGCTGGCGGTCGACATCGCGCGGCCGCCGGCGGAGGTCTATGCGTACCTCGCCGACCCCGGCAACCTGCCCGACTGGCAGGCGGACGTCGAGGAGGTCCGTGACGCCCCCGTCGGCCCGCTGTCCGCCGGCGCCTCGTTCACCGAAGTGCGCTCGTTCCTCGGCAAGCGGGTCGAGTCGACGCTCGAGGCGGCGGTCGCAGAGCCGGGGCGGGAGCTGACCCTCGAGACCGTCTCCGGCCCAGTGCGCGTTTCGATCCGGCATCTCCTCGAGCCGAGCGACGCGGGCACCTCGCTCCGGGTGGTCGCGGAGGCGGATCCGGGAAAGCTTCTCGGGCTCGGCGGGCCGCTCGTTCGCAGGGCGGCCGAGCGCAGGGCTCGCGGCGACTTCGAGCGGCTCAAAGCGGTGCTGGAAGCGGGCGTCTGAACGACGACGGCCCGCCGCATCTCACCCCGAGATGTCACCCGCCACACCGCCACAGTAGGCTCCCGACGGCGTGCGACACGCGGGTGTGGAGCAATCGGCGCGCAATCGGCACGCGCGGGCGCCCGACGCCGTCGCAATCGTCGCCGGCCTCGTCGTCGGCTGCTTCCTCACCTGGAACGTCTCGAACGTCGGGGCGGTCGCGGACCCGCTCGCGGAGGCGTACGGCACGTCGCTCGCGACGATCGGCCTGCTCACCACCGCGCTCTTTGTCACGCAGCTCGCCTCGCAGCTCCCGGCGGGTGTCTGGTCGGACCGCTTCGGGCCGCACCGCGTCGCGCTCGGCGCCTGCGGTGCGGCGGCGGTCGGGAACGCGCTGCTTCTGGTCGAGGCGAACGTCGCGCTCGGGCTCCTGGGGAGACTCGTCGTCGGCGCCGGGTCGGGCGCCGCCTTCGTCACGGGCCTCGACCTCGTCCGCGCGGGACGCGGCGGTCCCGTGGTGCGGGGGCTCTACGGCGCCGCGACGATGGCGGGCGGGGGCCTCGCGCTCGTCATCGTCCCGCCGCTGACGGACGCGACGAGCTGGCGCGCCCCGTACGCGACCGGGCTCGCGCTCGCGATCGCCGCGGCGATCCCACTCTTCCGCGTGCGGACGCTCCGCACCGTGGGACGCGCGTCGCGGGGCGTCCTGCGCGACCCCGACCTGCTGCCCCTCGGCGTCCTCCAGGCGGCGACGTTCGGGCTCGCGGTCATCGCGGGCAACTGGGTCGTTCCCCTGCTCGAGCGCCGCGGCGCGGGCTCCGCCGTGGCGGGCGCACTCGGAAGCCTCGTCCTCCTCGCCGGCATCCTGACGCGACCGCTCGGCGGCGCCGTCGTCCACCGGTGGCCTGGCTGGCGCAGGCGGCTGGTCGGCCTCTCGCTCCTCGCCGTCGCCGGCGGCGCGCTCGTCCTCGCGCTGGGCGGGCCGCTCTGGCTGTCGGCGCTCGGGGCGCTCACGCTCGGGCTTGCCGCCGGTTTCCCGTTCGCCGTGATCTTCGAGACGGTGCAGCGGCTCCGCCCGGACGCACCGGGAGCGGCGGTCGCGCTCGTCAACGGCTGCGCCGTGCTCGCGATCCTCGTCGGGACACCCGTCGCAGGCCTCGCGTTCGATCTCCCCGGCGACGGAGCGGCGGCGTTCGCGGCGGTCGGCCTGCTCGCCGTTGTCGCGCTGCCGTTCGTCGCCCGCCTTCCTGCGTCGCCCGGGCCGCAGCGCCCGTCGTAGACTGGGCGGACGACGTCCGCCGCCGATCCCCGATTCGACCGCCGCGGGCTGCTAGAGCGTGCGGGACGGCTCGCGATCGCCGCCGGCACGCTGCCGGCCGTCGCACGCCGCCCGCGCAGCGGCCCGGATCTCGGTGCCCTTCGATCGCGTGTGACCGGCACGGTCGTGGCGCAGGGCGACCCCGGCTACGACGCCGCACGGCTCCTGTACAGCCCTCGCTTCGA
>Ga0111538_10014829_pt1 | contig 10261 bp, 9 predicted proteins | sample SoiMethybrSBSTD1_FD_79669 | JGI IMG/M metagenome (GOLD analysis project Ga0111538, IMG submission 79669) | Bulk soil microbial communities from a Populus tree surrounding site in Tennessee, USA - Soil MetaG P. TD hybrid SBSTD1 (version 2)... | ecosystem: Environmental > Terrestrial > Soil > Tree... | reverse complement strand
GCCCAGGGGTCGCCCGAGTTCGCGGAGGTCCGCCGCATACTTCGCGAAGGCATGTTCAAGGATGGCGCCACCGCCTCTGCGTTTGCCGTCGTTCGGGATGGCAACATCATCTGGGAAGAGGCCATCGGTTGGGCGGACAGCGTCAACAACCTTCGCGCAACGCCTGACTCGCCGTTCCTCCTCGCGTCGCTCAACAAAACGTTCGAGACCACCCTCGCGGCCGTGCTCCAGAGCCGGCGACGCGTCGACCTCGACCGGCCCGTGAACGAATACCTCGTTACTACCGCCGTCTCGAGTCCGGTGTGGGACGCTGGAAGTGTCACCACAAGGCAGCTCTTCATGCACACGGCCGGCCTCTCGACGTTCAACATAGGCTGCGATACCGGCCGCCCCACGGAGCAGTGCCACATGCCGGACAGCGATGAAATGATTCGGGACTACGGCATCGTCATCGGCAAACCAGGCGCGCGTTTCGACTACTCCAACCTCGGCTTCATCGTCGCCAGCACGGCAGTCGCTCGCGCCGCGCGGCGTCCACTGCGAGACCTGGTCCGTGACGAAGTCCTCGTGCCACTTGGCATGATGCACTCGTCGCTCGGCATCGACTCGACGATGGCTCGAGAGGCTGTCGTTCCCTTTGCGTGGGGTCAGGGTCTCGTCAGACCGGAGCCCACACCGGCTGGTTCGTCGGACTACGCGAGCTTCAGCGGATGGGCCAGTGCGCACGACCTGGCGTTGTTCGCGGCCTTCCATATGAAGGCGCACCGGCCCGACCAACGCGCCATACTGTCCGATGGCGCCATCGACTCGATGCAGACGGTCACTGTTTCGACGGGATCGGGCACGCAACGCTACGGTCTTGGCTGGTGGATAGAGGATCGCTTCGGATACGTCACCGTGTTGTCTCAGGGCGGAAATGAACGCGCGCAAGCCTGGCTCCGGATGGTTCCATCGGAGCGGGTCGCCGCCGTGGTCCTAGTGAACAAGGCAATTGGCTTTGCCGGTTCTGCCACCGACGCCGCACTCGCCGCTGTGTTGCCGAAATACGCCGAGGCGATGGCGGCAAGTGCGAGTGCGGTCGCTCCGTCGAACTCATCAGGCACACCCGCTGCGCCGCCGCGCATCAATCTCGACTCGACGATGGTTGGCACATGGACAGGCGTCGTGCGCACGGCCGGTGGAGATGTAGCGGTGCAGTTCATCATTGCGTCGAATGGCAGCGCGCTGGCCCGCATCGGCGAGCGCGCGGACTCCGGCACCGCGCGCGCGTCCGTACAGGTCCCCGGCCGATTACTCCTGCGAATACCGGGGGACCTCGAGGCTCCGAATCCCGCCGGCATGAACCGGGAGATGCGGATGTATCTCGACCAGCGCGGTGCCGGCTTCGGTGGCGTGATCACCACGCGTCCGCCCAGCGCGAAAGGTCTGGACGGTTCGGTGAGCTACTGGATGGAGATCGCGAGACGGCCGTAGGTCGATTTCGAGCCAGAAATCCACGTCAAGGCGATCGTGCGATCCGGGCGAGGTCTCCCGGCGTTCAATCCAGATGACGCCAGACGCTCGCCATCAACGCGAGCCCCGTGCCAGCCATGATAATCATGGTCAGACTCGACGCCTTACCGGTCACGTAACCGATCAGTGGTCCGGCGAAACAGAGGGCCGCGAGAAGCGCGCCGGTTTTGCGGCGTTCGTCAAGAAGACGGCTCGTACGAAAGAATCCGGCAGTCATGAGAGCGCCGAAGACGAACCCCAAGAGGCGGTTCGTCCAAGGCGTCGTCCGCGAAACGAAACCTGGCACGAACAGCGAAACAGCAATCGTGAGGGTGCCGAGAGCGCCGACGACGCCCAGGAGCTTGAAGTACCCGGAAACCAGGCCAAGGCGTCCAGTACCAGGCAGCGGGATAACGCGTCCGAAGCGTTCCGTCAGGTCTCCCTTCATCTGCCTAACGCCTCCAGGCCCAGGCGCGATTGGCGCGGCACTCGAATTATCGTGATTTTGACGCTGAATGCGGCGACTAGCGAACTCGAACGAAAAGCCATCGTTCGAGACTGTCGGCACCAAGGATGAGCGAATCGCCCCACAGCCGGAAGGGTGTCGCCACTTCCACCGCGCCAAATCGAGGAAGCAGTTCGCCTTCGAGGCGATGTGTCACCAGCTGGGCGACCGAATCGACACGGTAGGTGCCAAAATACGCCTGAAAGCCGTGCAGTAGCGTCTTCAGCACGGAATCTGGAGCCTCCCGCCACCGCGACCCGACAGAATCCGCCGCCACGGCGTCTTGCAGCTGCAGAAAGACGTGGCCGGTCGCGTCGTAGACCAGGTACCCGCGTGGACGACTGCCGAAACTCAATGCGGCAGCGGTATCGGCCCCTGCTGGTGGACTGTGCCGGATGATACGCCACGTGCCAACGAGCGACCCATTGGACTGGCTCTCTGGCGTTGGAGCCTTCGCGCAGGCGATCGTACTCGCCAACGCCAGCAAGGCCTTCGTGATTCGAAAAGGATGGTTCACTTGCCTGACGTTAGGCGTTCACTGGTACGCGCCACAGGTCAGAGCGCACTCGGTGGAGGGAGTTTCGCGCGTTCTTCTCGATTGGCCAACCGCTGGAGCACAGCGCCGGCGCCAATGAGGCCGAGAGAGCCAAGGAACGTGAGTTTCGCGAGTCCGACGGCGATGAGCCACGAGACTCCCACGAGGTGGATTGGAAGGAGCAGCGCGCCACCAAGTGCGATCCCGACGATGAGTCCGAGCGCGGCAAGCGCGCGTCCGAAAAGCCGCATGGGCGTTTTCGATGAAGCCAGGCGGAGGTTTCTTGTTGGGTTATGGTTGAGTGGTTGTAACCGGTGTCGATGTTTCGTCTTCGCCCACCCAACACGCCACAATCGAGGCCCATAACGGTAGTGCTTGACGGCCGGACGGCGGTAGCGTACTTTGCACTACGAAGTACTTGGCGTCCCTTCAGCGCAGACCCGGGATCGGAGACGGCACATGGCTTCGCGAATCCGTCGCGCACTCTTTATGGCGCTCGCATGGGCCGTTACCTGGCTGCCGATCGGGCTGTTGATCGGATTCATTGTCGATCGTGACGGCTCCATGGACGAGCCGTGGATCGGTGTCGGCACCTTCCCCGGGTTCCTGTGTGGTGCGGTTTTCGGACTGGTCACTGGAATGGCCATCGGGCGCCGGACACTCGATGAATTGTCGCTGCCCAGGTCCGGCTTCTACGGCGCGATGAGTGGCCTGCTGGTAGGAGTCGTCTGGCTCGCTGTTGTGTTGGCCAGTGACCCACCGAAATGGGCGTTCGAATCATCAGTGGTCGGCGCCATCACGGGCTTGAGCGCAATCTCGGGCGTGGTAAGCGCGCTCGTGGCCCGGGCCATGAAGAGCGACGTCAGCGCGAACACCGCGTAGCCCCACAATAATCGCGTTTATCTCGTTAATCCGCGCCTCGTTCGCGTCATCCGCGGCAACTCGGTGTTCATGGTCTGGGCGGAATGTCGTTAGGGTGCGTCCAGAACCAGTCCGCGCGATGTCCGTATCTGAGCTGCATCAGTTGATTCAGGTCCCCCTTGATCCGGTTCTGTCGCGCCAGTTCCGCCTGCTGCGCCGGCGTCAGCTCCACGGCGTGGGACATGCTACGATCCGCCTCGGGGCCGAAGTAGACCACGGCGTTCATGACTGACTCCAGGGGTGCCTGACGAGCGATGCCGAGGTCCCGCGGATATGGCGGCGCCATGAGGAGCTTTGGCGGTCCGGCGTAGAAGGGCTGCGCGGGATCGCCCAGCCGCGCGATGAGGTCGGCGTCTTCGCCGCGCTCGCGGATCATGCCTACCATGAACCACTGGTCGAGGCTCACCTTCTGGCGCGCGTCGGCGGTGAGCGTTCCGCGCCGGTTGACGTGGCCTTCGCCATAGATCACGAAGAGCTTTTTCGATGGATCCGGAGCGTAGTGCTCCATGATGATGTGCGCGGCCCAGTTGCTCTTGTAGGCGTATCGGGCCACGTCCTCCTGCGTCTCGACCTTTGACCAATCGATCGGCTCACAACCGCCGATGACCCTGATGCGGCGGGAGGGCTCGAGTCGCTCATTGATGGCCCGAACCGCCTGGTAGAACGCGGGCATGAGCGTTAGGCGACCCCAGAGATCCGGCGCGTCCGTGTTGACCCAGACGGGTGCCAGTGAGTCGATCGGGATCGACTCCAGCTTGAGCAGGTATCGATCCACCAGGTCCTGGTAAACCGGATTCCCCCACTCGACCATCACGTCGGTAACGCGTCGCTGAAACGCGGGCCGGGACAGGAGGCAGAGCTGGAAGTCGTGCTGCTTCTTCCAGCCATGCGTGCTGCCCATGAAAACGAACTGGTGAGTGTCGAACGCGGCGGCGACGCTATCGGCGACGGCTGATTGTCCCGGCGAACAGAACGCCTCCTGAGCGTAAAGCCGGTGGACCCTTCCGATGTGCAACAACGCTATGAGGACCAGGAATCCGGTCCTCGGTGACACCGAGCGCATGGGCATGTCCAGTTCGACGCCGATTCCGGTCAGAACGTTAGCCGCCGCGCGATCAGGCGCCCTTGTTTCGCTCGTCCCAGGCCTTCGGCTCCCACAGCTCGACCTTGTTGCCGTCGGGATCCATGATCCACGCGAACTTGCCGTTTTCGTGCGATTCAGGGCCGCCGACCACCTCCACTCCGGCCGCGCGCAGGGCCTCCAGCATCTCGACGAGGTTGTCGACGCGGTAGTTGACCATGAAGGACGCCTGGCTCGGGCTGAACCACTTGGTGTCGCTCTTGGCGACGTGCCACACCGTCAGTCCTTTGTCATCGGCCTTGTCGTCCGGCCATCTGAGGATGGCGCCGCCAAAGGGCTCGAGTGACATGCCCAGGTGCTTCTGATACCACGCGGCCAGCGCGGCGTGGTCGGTCGTGCTCTTGAAGAAAATCCCGCCGATTCCAGTGACTCTTGCCATTGTCAACCTCCACGAGGTCAGTCGCGTCCAAGGCCGGACCTGCGCCACAGCTTGACATACTTGCTGAGAGACTTGCCCCGCCACGCTCGCAACGACGTGATGTCTGCAAGATCCGCATCCTGGACGAAGTTGTACTTCGGGTTCGTCACCAACCACTCAACCAGTTCATCGTACTCCTGGTCGGTAATCTCAAAAGGTTTCCATTCGCAGCCTCCGCTCATGCCGGCGTCCATCCTTCCCGACTTGAACATCTCATTGAGGACCGCCAACGGTGGAATGGGCTGTTCGCTGCCATCGGGCCGTAGCAGAGAGGGCAATGCGAACAGGAATTCCGGCAGCGTTGCGTGAGTCCACTGCGCGGGGCCAATGGCTCCGTGCTGCTTGAATCGAACGTCCCTCATAACGTCGCTTCTGTGATTTCGTTCGAGTCGGTCGCCGGCTGCCCAAGCGTGCTGAAGTCATCGTGAGGCAGCCAGAAGAATAGCTCGTTGCCATCGAGATCCTTGATCACGAGGGTCGGTCTTCCCCATTGAGCCCGGAAGGTCTGGATGCCCTTCTCCGCGATGTGCTTGCACAGTGGTTCACCTTGATCATCCTCGAGACCAATGAAGATCCTACCCTGGCCGGCACGCGACCGCGTCCGATCCCCGACCTCATTGAGGATCAGCTCGAATCCGAGGAGACTCACCTGCAGCACACCGTCGTGGGAGTCCCAATCAAGAGTGAACCCGAGTACCTCCGTGTAGAACCGGAGTGATTGTTCCACGTTCTCGACGAAGAAGACGGTTCTCGCGTACAGGGCAGCCACGGTTACCTCCGGTTCGATCCAGAAGTATGGTTTCGTCATGCGCAAACTCGCCATCACCCCACTCGCCGCCCTCATGCTGGTCGCCGCCCCGCGAGCAGCCCATGCCACCTGGTCGATCATCGCCATCGACATACGAACCGGCCAGGTCATCATCGCCTCCGCGACGTGCGTGAGGCAGATGTCGTTTTCGCAACGGCAGCCTAACGGCGCGCGAGACCTGATGGACGTGCAGGCCGTGATCGTCCCCGGGATCGGTGTGGCGGCGTGCCAGGCCGGGGTCGACAACACCCGCGAGAACCAGATGCTCGTGTATAACGAGCTGCGGAAGGGGACGTCGCCCGCGAAGATCCTCGAGATGCTGAAGCTGGACCCGAATGTCGAGCGCCGTCAGTTCGGGATCCTGGCGTTTCCCAACGGGACCACGATCACCGGCCAGAACAACATGGTGGGATTCAGCGGCTCGGGTAACTCGACCGCCTCCCTGCACTTCGGTGGCCAGGTCGGCGACATCTATTACCAGGTCCAGGGGAACACGCTCCTCGGCACCGACGTCGTGTATCGCGCGGCGCTTGCGATTACCCGGGCGCAGGGGACCATGGCTGACCGCGTCGTCGCCGGCATGGAGGCGGCCGACGAGAACGGTGGCGACAAGCGCTGCAACTGCGGCAACAACCCGGTTACTACGGCGCCCTGCGACAATCGCACCGCCCACGTGGCGTATATCGCGATCGCCAACAAGGATGACCAGGTCGGCGAGACGCATAACGACGGCAGGTACTTCGCGTACATCACGGCGTCGGATGCCGACGTCGGCGTCGGCGAGAGCGCGAACCCGGTGAAGACTCTTCGTATGCGCTACGACGCGTGGAAGCGCGCCGGAAGCAACCGCACGGCACCGCCCGGTCCGACCATGTATCGTCCCGCGCCCGCTCCCCAGGCTCCCGGCCCCAATCCGGTCAACCTGTGGGTCGTCGACCTGAAATGGACCGGCAACCAGTTGAGCGCCGGCACGCCGGTGAAGCTCACCAGCGACAACGGCACCAACAGCCAACCCTCCTTCTCGCCTGATGGCCGCTCCGTGGTATTCAGCGCCACGCGCGATACCGGTGCCGAGGCGCGAAGCGACATCTATAGAATCGACCTTGCGACGCGCACCGAGACGCGGGTCACCCACACACCGGAGAACGAGAATTCGCCGACGGTGAACGCGGCCGGCGAATACGTGGCCGTGCGTTGGGTCCCGGCCACGCTGTTCAGGGAGTTCGGCGTGTGGAATTACGCAGCCGACGGCACTCCGACCAGCGGCGTGCTTCGCGGCCCCGACACGACCGGATACTACACGCCGTTAGGCGGCGGCGCCTACGCGCTCACCCGCCCCAGGTCGAAGACGTTCACCATCGCCCTGTTCGATCCCGCGTCCGGAGCGATCGCCGACGTCGACAGCGGCGTCCCGGCGCTTCCGCCCCAGCTCATCCCCGGCCAGCGGGCGTTGAGCTATGTGCGCATCGACTCGGCGGACGGCAAGCACATGATGCGCCGGGTCGACCTTGCCACGAAGCGAACGAGCGACCTCGGTCCGACCGTAATCGGGCGCACTGCCCACGCCTGGATCGCGCGCCACAACACCGTCCTCATGGCCAAGGGGAACGTGCTCTACGCGCGCGGCGCCGGTGAATCGGCTTGGCGCGTCGTGGCGCGGTTCCAGGACCCTGACCTTCGCAACGCGGCGGCCTATGTCGTGAGCCCGAGCGGCGACAAGCTGGTGCTCACGTCGCCCAAGCGGCTGGCGTTCGGCGTCGTCCTCCGCGATTCACTCGAGGCGGGTCATAGCGGCCAGGCGGTGGCGGCAATGGCCGCGCGATGGAGAGAAACGGGCCAGCTGGCCGATGTCGTCGTCACCGAGAACCCGATCAGCGCGTTAGGCGATGATCGGCTGCAGAAAAAGCGTTTCGCGGACGGCGTGGCGCTTCACACACTGGCAACAACATTCTTCCCGCGCTCCTGGCGTGCCGCAGACCGGTTAGGCGACGCCCAGCAGGCCGCGGGCGACAGCACCGGCGCCCGGGCCTCGTGGCGAAAGGCGCTGGACTTGAATCCCCGAACGAGCGAGGCGGACAGGGCCGCGGCGGCGGCGATCGAGAAGAAAATCAACGGACCGGCGTAACCTCAATCATTCCGCATCGCCGTTACCGGACTCACACGCGCCGCGCGCAACGCGGGGACCCAGGTTGCCCCGATTGCAACGGCGGCTAACGCGATTCCGACGGCGGCAAACGTAAGAGGGTCCAGCGGATCGACCTGGAACAGCATCGATCGCATCGATCGAGTCAAGGCGATTGCCCCCAGGCTCCCGACGACGATCCCGGCCAACGCAAGCTTCGCTCCCTGCCGAACCACGAGAAGGAGTATATCGCGAGGCACCGCGCCGATGGCGATGCGGATGCCCAGCTCGCGCGTTCGCTGTGCGACGGAGTACGCGATGAGACCGTAGATGCCCACGGCGGCAAGACTCAGCGCCACCGCGGCGAAAACGGCGAGCAGGAACATGTTGAACTTCCGGTCGGCGATGGTGGCGGAAAGGAGATCGTCCATCGAGGAAAGTCCGGTGATCGGCATCAAGCCGTCGAATTCCTTCACGGTGCGCCGAATGGCGCTGAACGCAGCGTGAGGGTCGCCGGCGGTGCGCAGGAAGTAACTCTGTCCGCGGACCATCGATACCACCGGTCCGGAATCCATTTGGGCTGCCGGCATGTAGATCGCGGGTGTCGGTTCTTCCTGGGTGAGACCCGATTGCTTCACGTCGGAAACGATGCCAACGATCGTTCGCCAAGGCTGGGGCGAATCGGGGCCTCCCCACTTCAGTCGGCGGCCAATGGCGTTCGTACCGCCGAAGCGGTCCTTCGCCAGGGTCTCGCCGATAATTGCCACCGGCTCCCGGCCGGCGATGTCCGATGTGTTGAACGTTCGGCCGACTCGCAACGCGATTCCCATCGTCTCGAAGTAGTCGGGTTTCACAAGATTGTTGGACCCGATGGGCGTCTTCTCGGGAGGGGGGCCCAGGGCTGGATCCAGCGTGAAGGTGATCCAGGATGGTTCCGCGGCCGGAAAGTCGCTCGCGGAGCTGACGGCCATGACGCCGGGAATCGCAGCGAGGCGCTGTGCAAGCACCTGCTGCCCCGCAATAGCCGCCGCATGAGAGGCATATCGCGACTGCGGGAAGGTCACGCGGAACGTCAGCAACCCTGCGGCGTTGTATCCGGGGTCGACCGCGCGCAGGCGCAGGAAGCTGCGCACCATCAATCCGGCCCCCACGGTCAGCAATAACGCGATCGCGATTTCCGCGACCACCAATCCACTGCGCGACAACCCCTTTCGCCGCGACTCGGCCTCGCGCAGGCTCGTTTGCAGATCGTCTCGTCCAGCGATACCTGGCAACACCGAGAACACGAGGCCGGTCAGCGCCGTCGCCAGCCCGGTTGCGGCTACGACCCGCCAGTCGAGGCCGATGTCATACCCATTCAACGACCCGTTAGGCTCGAGCTGCCTCAGGAGAGCTGCGCCGTAATGGCCCACCAGCAGGCCAACCAGGCCGCCGATGATGACCAGCACCAGGCTTTCTGCGAGGAATTGCTGCGCCAGGCGCGACCGCGTCGCGCCGATCGCCCGACGGACGGCGATCTCGCGTTGGCGCGTGACCGATCGCGCAACGAGCAGGCTCGAGACGTTGAGACAGGCGATCAACAACACCAGGCAAACTGCACCGAGAAGAACGAGCAGCGGCTGACGTACCGGTCCCACGATTGCCTCGCGGAGTGACGACACTCCGCCGATCACAATGGATGTCGATTCGCGATAGAAGTCCGGATAGCGGCGCGGCAGGCTGGCGGCGACGTTCGACACTTCCGTGGAAGCTCTCTCGAGTGACACGCCGTCAGCGAGACGACCAAAAGCCCACGTGCCGTAATTGTCGGCTCGCCGACTCATCACCGCCGCCGTCAGCTCATATGCCACAAAGATCTCAGCCGGCGTGACGCCGATGCCGCCAATCGGAAACTGGACGTCTGGCGGCAGAACGCCCGCAACGGTCGCGACGCTGCTGGTGCCGAACGGCATCGTCTTCCCGATGATGGTCGAGTCGCCGCCAAGCCGCGTGCGCCAGAAGAAATGGCTGACGATCACCTCCAACGTGGCCAGGCTCGCCGTGGGATCCGATGCGTTCTGCAACCAGGTTTCTGGAATGCGTCCGAGCGCCGGCTCGCGTCCCAGGACGCGCAGGAAATTGCCGGTGACCACGGCTCCCGGAACTCGCTCGAGTGATCCATCCGGGGCACGGACGATGAAGCTGCGGCCCTCGTAGATCGCCGTCGCCTGGAAGACGCGGCCATCGAGCTGTCGATAGTCGACGAACTCCGGGGCCGAAATGCGCCCCATCCCCGGACCCATCTTCGGCAGCCCTTCGTTGATCAGCACGATGCGATCTG
>Ga0111538_10014828_pt1 | contig 10262 bp, 9 predicted proteins | sample SoiMethybrSBSTD1_FD_79669 | JGI IMG/M metagenome (GOLD analysis project Ga0111538, IMG submission 79669) | Bulk soil microbial communities from a Populus tree surrounding site in Tennessee, USA - Soil MetaG P. TD hybrid SBSTD1 (version 2)... | ecosystem: Environmental > Terrestrial > Soil > Tree... | reverse complement strand
AGGCTCTCCAATTGTTATCCAATAATCGACTAGATTCTTTAATTCAGATACTACTTTTATTACATATTGAATATATTCATCAACTGTCTCTGTATTTTCCCAGCCTCTTAATGAAGACCAGAAGGGATCATCTTTTACAGGTTCTCCTAAAGGTAATTCTCTAAATGGAGAAAACAGAAAATATTGAAATATTTTTTTCTTGAATTCTGTTGGAGGAGTCAGAATCCATAATGGCAAAGCTATATGATTTAGTGTTATAATAGGATTTAAGCCAATTTTATGCATAGATATTATCATCTGTTTATATTGATTAATTGCTTTATTATCCCACAATCCTTTTTGTGGTTCTATCCTTGACCATTCAATACTTATTCTGAATGAATTTAATCCAAGTTTTTTAGCAAGAACTAAGTCTCTAAGATAATATTGTGGCAACCAACTCTGGACAGCATTCCCTGCTGGTTCAAGATTAATTTGAGAATTTCCTTTGTATATTCTTGACGGTTTAGTAATCTTTGATATTCTCTTTTTTATCTGTTCGTTCCTAGTAAAAAAATCCCAATCGTTATTTGAAATCCCTCCTTCAACTTGATAAGAAGAAGTAGAAACTCCCCATAAAAAATTTGGTCGCAATTAATTTTCTTTTTATTATTCTCATATTTTGGTTATTCTATTTGCTGTATGTGATGCTGGTCTGCTAGCAATGACAGCATGACAGTTCTTTTTACTTTGCTGTTATTGCTGTCCGATCTGCACTCACAATATGAGTACCAATTGAGCAAGTTACTTTGTGCAAAGCACAAAGATATTAAACCAGCAAATGGTTATGGGATTGTCTCCCAGGGAAAATTATGGTAGAAGTTACCCATTCCATGAAAATGGAAAAAAACTTCAAAACAACATGTCAGAGAGTATTAGAGGATTTTCTATATATCCTCTCTATTCTCATCAAAGCGCACGAAGGATAGATACTATACCAAAGAAAGAGGCTAAACATCAGAACATACATAAAATCGAAAGTACTTATTCTGAAAGAAAACAGAATTACAAGAAATGTATTAAAATAACTGATACAGCCAAAGGAAAAACAATTGTTATTCTTTATCCACTACGTAAAAAAATAATCATAACAAATGCGTTCAACCAGGAGGTAATACAATGATGAAGAGAAGTGAACTTATTGCAGAACATATGAAAACTATAAATTGCTTAAGTTATGGTCATTCATACGAGATCCTGGATTACGTAATTGATATTGATCACAAATGCTATAGACTACAATTACAGTGTAGCCAATGTGGATTAGAAGGATATGATAAAATTGATAAGAATATGAAAATCTCTAGTGAATATGAATATCCTGCACTAGATACCTACATGAGATATTATAAACAAACTGGTGAACTATTTACGCCTACAATACCACAAATGAGAACAATATCCGACTATTCAATAGGAGGAGAAGAATAATGACTACAACAGAGGTAACAATATGTCCTATATGTGAACAAGGTATTGATTTAGTAAAACTAAGTTATTTAGGACTAACCTATGAACAATTTGAAGTACTGAAAAAACATGTAGCTAATAGAACTATAGGACAAATGATAACCGTTGCAGAAATAGCTTTGAGACAAATGAATCCAGATATGACAAATGTGGAATTTCAGATAAATGAAGTATTATTGAAGATACTAAATGTATTAGATGATATGTATGATAAGTTCCAGGATAATGTCGGACAGTTGATTGAGAGCGTTCTTAAAGCAGATGGAAAAGAAAAGACTAAACTAATAGGAGATATTGAAAATAAAAATGGGAATGTTTTAACTAGCATTACTGACAAAATAAGTAACTTGGAAAAGCTCTGGCAGGATAATCAAAGACAATATTCAGAAGTTACTAAGATACTCACTGAAATAATACACAAAATTGGAGGAACTGGCATAGGTAATATCGGTGAATTAATAACAATACGCGACTTGAAACAAGTGTCTCCGATGGACTATTTTGATGAAACCAGAGCATCTAAACATGGAACTGACATTATTGCGAAAGTAAATGAAAATGGAATCATTTGTGGTACTATTACTGTAAGTGTTAAATATGCTCAAACGTGGTCCAGTGAGTTCACAGAACAGATTACAAGAAACATGAAAACAGATGGATCTAGATTTGGAATCTTAGTTACAAGAACATTCCCTAGAGAAGCGCTAAGTGAAAAAGCATGGATACTTAAGACTGACGAAGGAAATTCAGTAATTTTAGTCAAACCAGAATATGCATCACTAGCTTATTTTGGTTTAAGAGAAGCAAGTCGTATATGGTTCCATACCAAAGATCAAATAAAAAATAGAAATGAGGAGGATGACGAAATGGAAAAAACCTTTATTGCTTTATTAACATGGATTAACGGCGAAGAATTTGATGAAATAAGTACACATATTCACTGTGCAATAGCAGAATCAGAGAAGACAAGAGATACTATGCATCAAATGCAAAATTACGTCAGAAATAAGACAGAAGAGGCTGTTAAGCACCAAGGCAATATCATAAAATATTTAACCCAAAGTAAAAAACTTCTACGAAAACTAAGAGAATTACTCAACAGTGATTCTACTTATACAAATGATAACGCTATTTGTAATAAGGAAGATAAGTATTTGAAGGATAAATATAGCAATCTAGAAGAGGGCGAAAAGTATGAATTCTAATAGCCAAATTTTAAAAACAATGACCATTTCCTCTATCGGTTGTAAATTAAAAAATGGAGTATAATGTAGATGGCATTAGAATTAGAACTTAGCTCAAAGGCAAAGGAAAATCTTAGTCATAATCACTGGTTCCGAAGAAAGGAAAGCAAGTTTATCTCAATTGATAACGATTCTTCAGTCACATTAACATTCGATCCTGAAAAGATCGAACCAATAGAAAAAGAATCGTTTGGAACAAAAAGGACAAGGTATAGATATACAGTTGAAGATGTCGAGTTCAAAGATCAAGAAAAAATTTTCGAAACTAATTCTAGAACGTCTTTGAGTATAGATAGATATCTTTTACAAGGACATAGAACATTAAAAATTCAACGTCAAGGTAATGGAAAAGAAACTAAATATATAGTTTCTACAGCCTAATTTTTTATTAGATATTGCTTTTTGCTATACTTAATTGGTAATTTATACAGCTAATCCTATGATTTAATTAATAATAATATTATTAAAACTAAAGTAGTTAATATTCTCATTTACAGAAAAAATAAGCATAAATAATAACAAAGGATAACAAGAAAAAAACAATTGTAACAAGTAAGTATCAATAAAAAACAGGAAAGAAACAGAAAGAGGTGTCATATTTTATAAGCATTTTTTCTATAAACATTGTATTGTTAACCAACGACCAAAAAGAAGCTCTTGTTATTGAAATGCTTAAGGCAAAACAGCCTATTCGTGAAATAGCAAAAGAAGTTCAAAAGTCATTCTCTGATATTGGAGAAATTAAGAGGAAATTATTTGGAGAATCTGCATCATACAAAAAGAAGAAAAAATTATCTAAAGTTTCACAGGCACTAGAACTATTCTCTAAAAATAAAACACCAATAGAAGTCGCCATTGAACTAGATCTTGATCCAAAAGATGTAGAAAAAATCCATTTAAATTATTTAAGTCTTAATGGATTAAGTCAATTAGTAAAAATGCATCAAGAGTTAGGAAATTATTTACCCGATTTTATTTTTTTTTATTGGTCATTTAGAGAAGTTGGAGCTGATAATAAAAAAATAAAAGAAATACTTGATATAGCAAATAGAGTAACTGATTTAAATCTAGCAATAAAAAATAGACAAAATGAAAGGAAAAACATAGATATACAAATAGTACAAAAGAAACAAAATTTACAATATCTTGATAGTCAAATAGAGTTAGCTAGTAATATACTTAGTACTGAATATTCTAACTTAGAAACAGTACAAAATAAAATATCTAGTTATAATTTGCAATTACAAAATCTAAAAAATATAATTCAAGAGATAGAAAATGAAGACAAATATAAAAATATAGAAAAGAAAGTAGAAGATATGCTTTTAAAAATAATAAATGAAAAATCAATTAATTTACCATTAGTTCTTATTGCTGTTTTAGAAGCATTTAGAAATGATTCCTCCAAGTATGAGATTATTTTTAATTATTTAGATATATTCAAGAATGAGAATATTAATGGTGAAGATTTGCGGTCAAAAGAAAATTATTTATTCGTTAATAATATGAATTTGCTACAGGAGATTGATAAAATTTATAAAAAAATGTATAAAGTATATTCTAATAAAATAATTTCTGAAATTCCTAAAACTATTATGTAAATATCTCAAATACAGTAAAATATTTGACTCTGATAAGTTAATTTGTGATCTCATTTTAAGACTCCCACGGATTTCCCTTTGGCTCAAGACCGATCATTTCTATCAAAGATAATTCTGGATACATTGGTTGATTTGGATGTTTGCTATGATGATGATTATTGTAAGCTTCTAATGAATAATATTGCTTGTTATTACAATTTTTATGATGACATTTGAGACTTTTCCCTTGACTGAGATGTTCTCTGACTATTATCTGTAAAGTATCGTCAACACCGTCAAACCGTCTAAAACCATTATTTTGTTCTTGATTTTCATTGCTATTATTTGACGATACTGTTTTTGTATCGTCCAAAGTATCGTCCAAAGTATCGTCCAAAGATTTGTTAGGATTTTGTATTTGATTTTCTAATTCTTGACGATACGGCGATATTGACGATACTTTACATATCTTTATTTTTCTATTTCCTTTTTTATCCTTGTAGCTTTCAATTACAATACCTTTTTCTCTTAAATTAGTTTTAACTTCATTTAATTTACGGCTAAGTTGATTAGGAGACTTTGCCCAAGTCTTTATTTTTTGGATACTTATTTTTAGTTTAGTTTCAGCAATTTCATTTAGCTGTAATAATAATTCACTTGCACTAACAATCAATTCTTCACCATCTTCTTTACCATTATCCATTAATTCAACTACTGCCATGGAAAGAGGACTTGCTGCAATTGCTTCATCTATCTGAACACCAATATTATCTTGATAAACTCTAAGAAATTCATCTTCTGGGTATCCCATGCATCTAGCAATAATCTCAGCATATTCTTCAAAATCAGCCATCCTATTGAGACCATTAGAAATCTTGATTCCTCCTTTTTGCTTTATTTTTAAAACTTTTACTAGTATATCAAAAATGTATGCAAGCAGTTTAGGTCGTAAAATCTCAAAATCATTCCATATGTCTTGTAATTTTCTTCTTCTTTCTTTTGATATTCTTTCTAATTGTACTATTATTCCTCTATCTAATAAATCAGTTTTTGTAGCAGCTAAATTGATTCCGTTAAAACCAATACATCTTTTAAAACTGTAAATGATGTCATCATCATCAGTGTAGAGTTGTCTTTTAGAGAATCCAGTCCCTGTAACGGCTCTACATAGTGCATCAGAGATTTGTTCCTTAATAAAAGTAATATTATCATAATAGGCAATATAGTTGTGAGATAGTTTTTGAACAAGCTCATTGATATCTCGTGGAAATGTTAATGTTCGTACAATGCTTGGATCAACTAGCATTTTTATCAATTCTTGTAATGTGGTCTTGGCACTTCCCTGCTCTCCATGTAACATCAAGATTGGTTTTGCTATATTAGGAATGAACAATGAAATAATGTAGCATTTCAAAAGTACCATGTTGTCAGCATCTTTAACATTTAGAAGACCTATAAATTTGTCAAGGATTGTGTCATTTTTATCGTCTATCGCCAAAAAGGAAAGTTTATCAATAGTAGAGGGAATTACTTGAGGTAACTGATTGCTGTATCTTCTAAAAAGAATAGGTGGACAATTTTCAATTGACCAGCCGCTTGGTGTTATTTTAACCGCACTCCAATTGTTGTTTGTCAAATCATAATAGAAAGTGAAATTATCATCGTCACTATCACTATCATTAGATACCAATTTTGCTACTCGTAATTCAAGTCTTTTTGTAATTTCGTTAAATTCTGCTTCAGATTTTAATACTTTAATTGTATTCTCTACTTCCTCGCTACTTATCTCACCAGTATTTTCGTAAAAGAATCTTAATACCCAATTTTTAAATCTTTGACTATCAAGCCCTAGAAGCTCTGTATGTCCTTTTATTTTGATTGCAATATAGGGTCTGTTAAATTGATCTACAAATACATCTACATAATATTCTTTTATTAAGGAGATAATATCGATTTCTTCTTTCCCTTTTTCCTCTCCTTTTTCTTTTTTGTTATCATTATTAGTCCCAAATATTTTATCAACGATTTCTTTAACCTTTTTTAATTTCTCTGTTGCATCATCTTCTCTACAATCATAAGTTAATAACTTAAATAAGCCTGAATATCCTGCTATTTCCTTTAGATCTTGTTTTTTGTATGTTTCATGTAAAGTTCTAATTCTATTATCTTTTTCTTCATCATCTTTAGCAAGCCCATTTATTATTTCCTGTCCCGCTTCTAAAGATACACCTAACTTGCGTAACCAACCTGAAAGATACAATATAAGGTCATTTCTAATTCCGTTATTATAATGAGGTTTTAAGATATCTATTACTTGTGATATATACTTTGCAGTATCATTATTTTGATAAAATAATTCGATTATTTTTTCAATTTGACTTCTCGTTAAAAGTATTGGATTTATCCCATCTACTAACTCGTACTCTTTATTATTTTCGTGAATTGATGGTGGAACAACAATATAACCTCCTTCTCCTTTTAATCGAATCTCACTGTGAATATTTTTATTAAAAGAAGAATCTTTCCATAGTATAGTATTACCTAGTTCTTCATCAAGAGGAAACTCTCCAGGATCAAATCGAAAGACTAAATTAGTATTACCTGAACCTGTTTTTATTTTCATTGTGTCTTTAATGGATTGGACTAGTTGTTGATCTATTGATGATAAAAAATTTATTTTTTGAATGAAAAAGTTGTATGTCTCAGGACCATCAATATCTATAGCAAAGATAGATGAGATTCTTCCTGTTATTATTCCTATATTATTATCTGTATTTACAAACCAACTTTCTAATTGCTCTTTGGAAGCAGGGGATACTGTAAATGGTTTCCAGCTAGAAATAAAAGGTTGTTTACTTTTTGGCTTGAGAGATATAACACTAATTCCTTTAGTAATATATGCTATGGCATAATCATATGTTGATTTTAATTGATCGAAATTATCCATCTATTTTTCACTCACCTTAAATTTTGGAATACAGTTCCTACAAAGAAGTAATGATATTTTACCGAATTGTCCTACATCTAATTCGATTAAACTTGTAGCTTTTTCGTTACAATTTGTGGAATAACAGATATCGTTATTACTCTCTAATTTAATAATAGTATTGTTCATAAGCTTCACTTGTGACTATGGATTTACCAGATTGAAGTTTTGGACCTGAGGATCTGGTAAATCTATTTTATTTTTCAATTTGATCAATTCTTTAATTAGTTCATTGTATGTCTGATCTTTTCTTCCTATTTTCCGTAATCGATTTCGTGTTTCTGTTTCAATAATTATGGATGTTTTTCTTTCCATGCATATTAATTATTAATATCCTATATTCATATACAATTTTATACAGATCTATTAATAATTTATAGAGAGTTAACAAAGTTAATCGTCAGTGTGAATAATGAATATTCATATACAATTAATTATTGATAAATATTGTTATGCAATATGAAAATGATGCTTATGATGATAATGACAATATAACATATAATACAAGAAGAGATACAATAATTGAATTTATTAGAAATAACAATTGTTACAGTAAAGAAGTAATCGTAAAGGGTTTAGTTGGAACAATATCTAAAATGACGATTTACAAACTATTAGATGAGCTTAAAGAAGTGGGAATTATAAAAACATCTAAAGATACAGATATTTCAAGAGATGAACATATTATATTAGATGAAAATCATATATTTATGCAAGTATTTACTGAATTAATCCATGTAGAAGACATTTTTGAAGGGTTATCAAAAAAAATTCAAGATAAGCTAGATTCATTAGAAAAAGAATATAGCAATGATGAATTTTCTGTTGATTATCAAACTAAATATACTCAATTATCATCTCTACCATACGAATTATACTTTAAAATATCTAATGAGTATTTAACACGTTGTCTACTTGACTGGCCTTCTAAAATAAATAATCCAGAAATTTTAAAAATACTCAATGGGCTTCTTTTTACCAGGTTAAACGCTCTGCAAAATAAAATTCAACAATCTGTCATAATGTTGAATATGAGCAAAAATGTACACAATTACCATAATAGAGAAGAACTATTTTCTCCAGTTATCGAATCTATAAAAAAAATTGATTTAAATGATTTTAAAAAAAATATAGATGATAAGTATGATGATAAATACATAAACTTATTCAAGAAAATTTGTTCACTGAATGAATATGAAGAAAGCAACGACATAAATTCAGATGAGGATATTAATCTAGATAACGTAGATACTAATAGACTAACAGAAGAAGATAAGCAAATAGTCGATTCATGGAAGTATGAGAAATTATACAAAAAAAATCCATATGAAAATTTTGATATTGAAGAGTACCGTAAAATTGAGAATATTAATGATGAAGAAAATAATACTCATGAACCTAAAAAATAAAATTGATATTAATCATTTGAGTTGTATTTTTTCTAAAATGTCTGGTTTAACCAGAGCTAATTTTGGATTTTGTTGAATCAATGACATTATCTTAGTAAATTGGTCATGCATTTCTTCTCTGAGGCATAAAATTTCTTTAGAATATCTCTCTTCTAACACTGTTAATTTTTCATCTTCTGCACTTTTAATCTCATCATATGCCTCTGGCTTCAGAGGATAACTACATTTTGAACAATATTTGTTTTCTATTGCATTGACTAATTCGCATCTAGGACAGTTGAAAATAGTTGGGTTCTCAGGTTGAATATTAGATATTATTCCATTATATTGTAATATTTTCTCTTTGAGTTCATTACCTAGCCTTGTCTTAATATAGCGAGTACCTTGCCTAGAGTTCATACTCCATCTCACCTTCTTCTTTAATGCATATTCAGGGAGGTAGTCAGAATCGCTAGTTATAGATGAATGTCGAATACAGTAAGGGTTCCATTTCTTTGTATTTACGAGATAATGAAGTTTCTCTCGTTCTTTTATATCTGTAATTTCATTATTGTCTAACAATCTCTTTATTCTTATTTTTAATTGTCTCATCATATCCCAAATTGAATTTGGTTTAACAGGTCCACCAGTAATAAGATTGCACACTAATCTTGCATCAGGTGCGTTTTTGAAAGGGTGTTCATTTAACCAATCCCGTACATAAGGAAACGAAAATGTTAGGAGGATAGGTCCACTTCCAGTTTTTGCCTCATAAGGAACTTCACCCTCGCCATATTTTTCTCTAAGTCTCAAATTCTTAATTCGCATTAAAGTTATTTCATGAGGTCTAGCGTTAAAGTCCCACAGAAGAGTCAGAATTGCCTTGTTTCTCTTGTAAGGTTCGTACTTAACAATTGATAATAATTCATCTTTATCCCAAATTTCAGATTCATTATATGGACTCAACCTTTTTGTTTTCTTTTTAGTAATATTAACAAAATCTGGAGTTATCCAATTACTTATATCATAATAATTCCGTTGATTATCTCCTTTTAATTTTACATTATATAACCATCGATAAAACATTTTTAATCGCCAGAGATAATCATTCCATGTAGTAATCCATTTTTGTTCTGGATCGTCTTCTTTGTTTTTTCTTCTAGTATCAAGAAATGCTATTATTGTTTCATTATCTTTTACATCATAGAAAGTCTTGGATTCTTTCAAAAATTTAGCAAACATGTAGATTAACTTGACATTATCCTTCTGATAGTTTGTGCCAGTGTCTCTGGCTATTAGATACCTATGATAATCTTTTATTAATTGCCTATTTACCTCATTGCTAATCTCTTCTACATGTTTCAGAACAGTTTCAAGTTTTTGCGGCATTAGACGTCTCTCCTTTCAGTTTTACTATTGTAACAAACATGTATATGAACCCCGATATAGTACGGGCTCGGAGGGCTTCGATCCCACGGCCTGCGGTTCCGAAGACCGCCGCGATATCCTGACTACGCTACGAGCCCATAACTATATTAAAAAATTCCCTCTTATT
>Ga0111538_10014825_pt1 | contig 10263 bp, 10 predicted proteins | sample SoiMethybrSBSTD1_FD_79669 | JGI IMG/M metagenome (GOLD analysis project Ga0111538, IMG submission 79669) | Bulk soil microbial communities from a Populus tree surrounding site in Tennessee, USA - Soil MetaG P. TD hybrid SBSTD1 (version 2)... | ecosystem: Environmental > Terrestrial > Soil >... | reverse complement strand
TTCCTCGCCTCCGGCGCCGCGGCGATCCTCTACCAGATCGTCTGGCAGCGGGCGCTGTTCCGGTTCCTTGGGACGAGCATGGAGTCGGTGACGATGATCGTCACGGCCTTCATGCTGGGTCTCGGCCTGGGCAGCCTCGCGGGAGGCGTGATCTCCGAGAAGTCACGGATGCCGCTCGCGCTGGTCTTCGGGTTCGTCGAGCTGGGCATCGGCGCCCTCGGCCTGATCTCCCTGCCGCTCTTCGGCGGGATCGCGACGGCGACGTCGCAGGCCTCCGGCCTCGCCATCGGACTCATCGCCTTCGCGGCGGTCCTGATCCCCACGCTGCTCATGGGCGGGACGCTGCCCATCCTGGTCGCCTACCTCGTCCGCCGGTCGAGGAACGTCGGACGATCCGTCGGCATGCTCTACTTCGTCAACACGATCGGATCGGCCCTCGGCTCGCTGGCGGCCGCCCTGTGGATCCTCGGCGCCCTCGGGCAGCAGTCCACCGTGCGGCTCGCCGCCGCCGTCAATCTCTTCGTGGCCGCCGTGGTGATCGTCGGGCACGTCGCCCGGCGGAGGGCCGCATGATCGCCGCCCTCGGCCTCGCCTTCCTCTCGGGATTCATCGCGCTCTCCTACGAGATCCTCTGGTACCGCGCCTTCTCCTTTGCGTCCGGCACGGCCGCGAACACGTTCGGACTGCTGCTGGGAGCCTACCTGCTGGGGCTGGCGCTGGGCGCGCTGGCCGTCCGGCGCGTCTGCCGGGACAGCGACGCCGCCGCGCGGTCCCTCCAGCTGGCCTTTCTCGTCCGGCTGATCGTCTTCGCCAATGTGATCGGTTTCCTGGTCGTTCCCTGCCTCGGATGGCTGATGACGGCGGGAGCGACCCGGACCTGGTCGCTCGTCGCGGTCGGGGTCGCCGCCGCCGGCCTGGGCACCGTCTTCCCCCTCCTCTCCCATCTGGCGATCGAGCCCGACGACCACGCGGGACGCCGCGTCTCCTACGTGTACCTGACCAACATCCTGGGCTCGACGGCCGGAAGCCTCGGCACCGGCTTCGTCCTCATGGACCACCTGAGCCTGGCCGCCACCCATCTGCTGCTTTTCTTTTTGGGCCTGGCCATGGCGATGCTCCCGCTCTTCCTCGACACGGGGCGTCCCAGGACGGTCGCGCTGGCCGCGATCGGCGTCCTGGGCCTCGCCGGTGCCCTCTTCGGCACGAAGCCCTTCGACGGCATCTACGAGAAGCTCCAGCTCAAGACGGAGTACACCCGCGAGCGCCGCTTCAAGCACGTGGTGGAGACCAGGAGCGGCGTGATCACGGTCAACGAGAAGGACCAGATTTTCGGCGGCGGGATCTACGACGGCGCGTTCAACACCCGCCTCTATCCGGACAAGAATCTGATCCTCCGCTGCTACGCCGCCATCAGTGAGCTTCATCCGGCGCCCCGCGAGGTGCTGATGATCGGGTTGAGTTCGGGCTCCTGGGCGACGGTCGTCGCCAACCATCCCGGCGTGACGCGGCTGACGGTGATCGAGATCAACCCCGGCTATCTGGGCCTGATCCGGCAGTATCCCGACGTGGCCGGACTGCTGACCAACCCCAAGGTCGAGATCCACATCGACGACGGGCGGCGCTGGCTGACCCGGAACGCGGATCGCAAGTTCGACGCCGTCCTCGCCAACACCACCTTCCACTGGCGCTCGAACGCGAGCAATCTGCTGTCGGTGGAGTTCCTGGAGCTCATCCGCTCCCACCTCAACCCGGGCGGATTCTACTTCTACAACACGACGGACTCGCTCCGGGTCGCCAAGACCGGATGCTCGGTCTTCAAGAACGCGCTGATGATCGCGAAGTTCATCGCGGTCGGCGACTCGTCCCTCGCGGTCGATCCGTCCCGCCTGCGAGAGCGCCTTCTGGACTACCCTCTCGGGACCGGGACGGTCTTCGACCGGAACAATCCGGAGGACCTGCGCCGGCTCGACGAGGTCACGGCGAACCTCCGCAAGCTCCTCCGCACCCGCGAGCAGATCCTTTCGGGGTGTCCCGAGGGGCTCCGGCTGATCACCGACGACAACATGGGCACCGAATGGGGCGAAGGGACGCAGATCCTGATCCCCTGAAATTCTTTCATCTTCTCGGGCCCGGGTAGTATGCTGATTCCATGACAAACTCCTCGTCGAAAGGAATGTCGGTATCCTGCCCGTGCGGCGCCTCGCTGGAGATCGATCCCAACGAAACCACCCAGGAGATCGCCTGCCCCGAGTGCGGCATGACCCTGGAAGTCGCGGTAGCGATCGATCAGCGCACCAAGCAGGTGAGGCTCGGGATCCTAGTGAAGGCCACGTCGGTCACCCAGCGCGCCTCCAAGGGCAAGGGCAACGAGGTCCACACCGCCAAGTGCATCTGCGGCGCGCTCATCACGGTGGACTCGACCCACGTCGAAGAACTCTACACGTGCGAGGCCTGCGAGGCCGACTACACCGCGGTGCTCAAGAAGCCGAAGTCCGGCGGTCCGAGCACGCTCGTGCTGAGGCCCCTGACGGCCGCTCCGGTGACGAAGAAGTCGGTCAAGCCGACCACCATCAAGGCGCCGGCGGCCCCGCCGCCCCTGAAGACGATCAAGACCGCGGCCCCGGCCGCTCCCGTGGCCAAGTCGGCCGCCAAGGCTCCCGCTCGCGTTCTCACTCCCGCGTCCGCGGCCTCCTCGGCCGCGCTCGGCGCCAAGGAGAAGGCCCTCCAGATGGCGAAGTCGGACGTCGGCGCGCAGGAGTTCAACAGCGGAAAGATCATCTGCTTCTGCGGGGCGTCGATCACCCTGAAGGAGAACAATCCCCGCGAGATCGTGAAGTGCAGCGACTGCGCCATGGGGTTCCGGATCTTCCAGGCCACGAACCCCAGCACCGGCGAGCCCATGGCGGTGATGATCCCGAGAAGCTGAGGGAGGCTCGACGATGAACCGGCTGCTCTGCGCGCTGCCCCTCTTCCTAGCCGCTTGCGGAACCACCAGCTACATGCGCGACACCCCGCCGAAGCCTCCGCCCGGCGCCGGCGAGGCGAAGGTCGTCGTCTACCGCAGCGCCAACTGGGGCGGCGGAAAGCACTTCCCGATCTACGACGCCACCGAAGGCGAGGGGAAGCTCATCGGGTTCACCGAGACGGACTGCTACTTCGAGTACCTGTGTCCCGCCGGGAAGCGCATCTTCCTCACCTGGGGGGAAGGCAACGCCTTCATCGACGCCGACCTCCTGCCCCAGAAAACCTACTACATCCGGGCCTTCTCGAAGTACGGCGTCTGGTCCGCGCGGCCGGGCTTCGAGCCGGTGACGAAGGACACGGAGTGGATGCGCAAGCTCGACGAGGTGTTCCCCACCCTGCGCTGCCGCGAGCTCGATCCCGACAAGGCGGCGGACTACTCCGGCAAGAAGGAAGACCGCCTCAAGAAGGTTCAGGCCGCCTACGAGGCCGGCAAGAAAGCGCCGCTCTACCTCAAGCCGGAAGACGGGCGGTAGCGGCTACTTCGGCGGAGCCTCGCCGACCCTGCGGCCCGAGACCTCGCGCTTCTCCTTGGTGCGGCTGCTCGCGCGCGCTTCGTCGATCATCAGGAACGCCCAGAGACTTTCCTTCTTGCAGGTGTACTGCTTCCCGCCGTACGTCACGTCGAAGACCGTATCCTTCTCCCCGTCCGGGAAGAAGTAATAGGTCCGCTTGTCCCATTTGTGGGTCAGGGCGAAGGTCAGGAAGCGCTCCTTGCCGTCCACCGGCGGCTCGAAGCTCACCATGAGCTTGTCGTTCTTCCCGCCCACCACGACGCCCGGGGTGTAGGCCGGGATGACGACCTCCTCGACCCTTTTGTCCTGCTCGATCTTCAGGACGTTCCCCTTCGTGACGTCGCGCTCTTCGGACGTGAGCGTCCGGCGGAAGACGATGTCGTGGGACACGTAGCATTGCAGGAGCTGGAATTCCTCGGGAGTGATCCCCTCCCGGAGCTCCTGGCTCAACGGAACCCGGCTCGTGCAGCCGATCCAAGGACACGCCGCCAACAGGACAAGCGCCCAACGAAGACCGTTCACGGATCCTCCCCGTTCAATTTCCGGGTGAATTGTAAACCACGGAATTGCGATCGGCAACCGGGGACCGATGGCTAGGGGTTTCTCAGCCGGTCGCGGAACACTTCCACGGAGGAATACACCTGGATCAGCTCGCCGGTCCGCGAAAACAGCTTGGCCACCGAGATGGTCTGGTGGACGAACTTCGAAAGGGCGAGGATGTGCACCCGCTTCAACACGGACGCATTCCTTCTGAAAAAGCGCGTCCACTTCTCGCTGACGTCCCAGGACGCGCCGTCGGCCTCCGACGAGTCGACGAACAGCTCGGGCTCCCTCTCCTCCGCCATGAAGACGGCCAGCTCGGCCAGCGGAGCGCTCCCCAGCGCGCCGGAATCGAAGCCGGTGATCCGGACCAGCACGGCGCCGCGCCGGGGACGCGAGAACGTGAACGAGCACCGCCCGCTGTGCAGCCGAACCGTTCCATCGGGCTGGACCGAACGCTCGACCGGAGCCTTCGCCATCAACGCCCTTTCAGGCGGGTATAGCCCTTCCGCCGGCGCCTCGGGAACACGTCGGGGTGCAGGATCTCCGCCAGGATCTCGAGCCCGTCCACCAGCCGCGGACCCGCGCCGTTGAAGTACGACGGGCCGTCGGCGTGGTAGACCTCGCCGGACGCCGTCGCCGGCAGCGTCGACCATCCCGGGCGCGACGTGACCTTCGGCAGCTCGTGCATCGTCCGCTCGCGGCTCAGCCCGCAGGGCATCAGGATCACCACCTCGGGCGCGGCGTCGACGACCGCCTGCCATTCGATGCGCCGCGACTCCTTTCCCTTCGTCGCCAGCGGGTCGCGTCCGCCTGCCATCTCCACCATCTCGGGCACCCAGTGGCCGCTCGCGAACACCGGATCGAGCCACTCCATGCAGAACACGCGCCGCTTCGGCAGGCGCCGGGTCTTCTTCGTGACCGCCTCAATCCGGCGCCGCAGCGACTTCTCGAGCGGACGCGGATCCTTGCCCAGCAGGTCTCCCAGTTCCCGCAGGTCCTGGAACATGCCCTCGAAGTCGTGGGCGTGGAGGGCGAGGACGCGCGGCCGGGGCGCGACCAGACGCAGCACCTCCCGAAGGTCCGACGGCGACGTGGCGCACACCTCGCAGAGACTCTGGGTGAGCAGGAGGTCGGGCTTCAGTCGCTTCACCAGGGCCTGGTCGATGCGATAAAGGCTCGTCCCCTCCTTCGCCGACGCCGCGACCGCGCGGTCGATCTCCTCGCTCGACATCGTCTCGGGATCGATCAGGCTGGTCGACACCACGGGCTTCCGGCGCGCGGCCGGCGGCCAGGTGCATTCGTGGGACACGCCCACGATCGACCGGCCGGCGCCGAGCGCGTAGGCCATCTCCGTCGACGTGGGCTGGAAGGACAAAATTCTCATGCTTTTCTCGCCACGAAGAAAACGCGACGGAAGGGGAAAATCGTCCCCGACGGGGTCTCCGGGTACGCGGCGCGGAGCTTCGCGGCGTAGGCCGCCACGAACTCGTCCCGGTCCGTCCCCTCCAGCGCCTTCAGCACCGGGCGCAGCGCCGTCCCCTTCACCCATTCGAGCACCGCGTCCTTCCCCGGGAGGACATGCTGATAGACGGTCTCCCACACGTCCATCCGGAGACCGCAGGACCAGCCGATCTCGACGTAGCGGGACGGCGGCAGCACGATGTCGTGGCGCAGGCGGCCCTCCAGCTTCGCCGCCCAGGGTCCCGTCTCGATCGTCTCGCGCAGCAGCGTGTGGGACGGCGACTCGAAGTTGGCCGGCATCTGAACCGCCAGCAGGCCCTTCTTCTCGAGGAACCCCGCAAGCCGCGGAATCAGCGCTTCATGGTCGGGGATCCAGTGGATCGACGCGTTCGCGACGATGAGGTCGACGGGCTGCGCCGACCTCCACCCCGCGATGTCGTCCTTCACGAAGTCGAGTCGGCCCGGGTCGCCATGCGAGGCCGCCGCCGCGAGCATCTCGTCCGAGTTGTCGACGCCGATGACGCGCGCTTCCGGCCACTGGTCGGCCAGCACGGCGGTCAGGTCGCCGGTCCCGCAACCCAGGTCGAAGATGGACTTGTACGATCCGTCGGGGATGCGCGCCAGCAGGTCGAAGAACGGCCGGCTCCGTTCGCCCCGGAACTTCTCATACTGGTCGGCATCCCACATGGGTTCACCGGGCGGCGTGGTCGACGGCAAGGCGGCCCGCCACGTAGACCTGCCGGATCGCGGAGCGGGTTCCGCGATGGACGATGCGGGAGATGAGGTCGTGGGTCGACTCCGCCGGCGGCGCGCCCGCGGGGACGATCTGGTTCCAGTCGAGCACCTGGAAGTCGGCCGACTTGCCCGGCTCCAGCGACCCGATGTCGTCGAAGCCCAGCGCTTCGGCCCCGCCGACGGTCGCCATGCGGAACAGTTCCTCGGGCCCCGGTCCCTTCGCCGTCATGACGGCGTGGACCTGCCACGCGCACCGCATCACGCGGTACATCGACAGGTCGGGTCCCGCGCCCACGTCGCTCCCGAGGCTGAGCACGGCGCCCGAGCGTCGGGCCGAGGTCCAGTCCATGACGCCGCTCTTCAGGAAGAGGTTCGACGTCGGGCAGTGCGACACGCGCCGCACTTCCCTCCAGTCGCGCTTCGACATGTGGACGCAGTGGGCGAACAGCGACGTCCCGTCGACCAGCCCGGCGTGCGCGTAGACGTCGATGTAGGGCTTGTGGAACCGGTGGCGGACTTCGCGGATCTCGTCGGGATTCTCGTTGAGGTGGGTCTGGACGGGAAGGCGGAGCCGCCGCGCGAGGTCGCCCGCGCCCTCCAGGAGTTCCTGCGTGCAGGAGAGGGCGAAGCGGGGCGTAACCGCGAACCGCTGCTTCTTCGAATCCCATCGCTTGGCCAGGTCCTCGGCCTCGTGGAGGACGCGGGCGCGGCGGTAGGCGGCGATGTCCATGAGCGGCGGCCCGATCCAGGCATGGACGCCCGCGTCGCGCGCCGCCTCGAAGCAGGCGTCGACCGACTCGGGCCAGGCCGACGTGTAGAGCGCCGCGGCGGTCGTGCCGTTGGCGAGCATCTCCTGGAAGAACCGCCGGGTCAGCTCGACCGCGCGGCCGCCCTGGAACTCCGCCTCGATGGGATAGACCCACTTCCGGAGCCACGGGAGCAGCCCGTCCGGGTGGACGCCGCAGACGGAGAGCTGCGGCACGTGCGCATGGGTGTCCACGAAGCCCGGGATGAGCAGGTTGGGCCGCAGGTCGAAGTCGTGCTTCCGCCCCCTCCCCACCGAGACGATCGAGCCGTCCCGGACCTCGAGGGTCCCGTCCGGGATGTCCATCCAGCCGCCTCCGCGCACCGGGGTCAGCAGGTGGCCGCGATAGAGGGTCACGCGGGGATTCTATGCCATGGACCAAATTTGCGTCGCAAATTTGTCACATGCGCAGGCGGTGGCCGAGCAGTTCGTCGGCCGGCGTGCGCAGGGCCCCCACCGCCGCCAGGAGCACGCCCACCGTCATCGCGACCGCGGGCGGGCCGGCGATGTGCCCCTCGCGCGCGAGCGGCGAAAGGCCCTGGGCCGCGAGCGCGAGGGGGAGCCCGACCGCCCCCGCCAGCAGGAGGACGCTGGTCAATTCCTTCCAGCCCCGCGAAAGGCGGAGGCGGTCGAGCGTGAACCCCACGACGATGTTCAGCAGCGGCAGCATGACGGCGGCGATGTGCGCGAGCCGGAACAGGCGGCGCGCCAGGTCGTCGTAGTCGTCCAGCGACGCCGGGACCCGGACCATCGGCACGAACGCGTAGAGCGACATCGCCAGGCCGCCCACGAGCGAGAGCGCCAGGAGCGCAAACCCCGTCTTGACGTTGCGGGCGCCGATCATCCCGCGCTCCTCCACGCGTTCCTCGCGCGGACCAGGAACGCTTCCCGGCGCCGGGCCGTCTCCTCCGCCGTGTAGAGCGTCCCCATCAGATACTCCAGCCCCAGCTCCAGGTCCTGGACGGACATGTTCTTCGGCGTGAAGTTCACGTCGAAGAGCGTGCAGCGCTCCCAGGCCCGCTCGCGGAGGAGGCGGCCCTCCTTCTTCAGCCTCGCGTAGAGCGCGGTCCCTGGGAACGGCGTCAGGACGGTGACCTGGACGTCGGCCAGCCCGCTCGACTTCACGAACCGCTCGATCTGCGGGAAGATGTCCGGCGTGTCCGCGTCGTTCCCGGTGATGAAGCAGCCGTTCACCGAGATCCCGCGGTCCTGGATCGCGTCGATCGCCGCCCGGTAGGTCTTGTACCGCGCCGCCTTCCAGCCGGCGGTGTCCATCCCCTCCAGCGCGGCGGGGGTGGGCGACTCGAACCCGATGAGCAGCTGGCGGCAGCCGCTCTTCGCGAGCAGGTCGAGCAGCTCGGGATCCTCCGCCACCGAGACGTCGGTCTCCGTGAACCAGTGGATGTTCTCCTCCGCGATGGCGCGCACCAGGTCCTTGCTCCAGCGCTTGTTCACGAACGTGTTGTCGTCCGCCAGCTCGATGAACGGCCGCTTCCAGAGCTTTTTGATCTCCCGGATCTCGCGCACGACGGCGTCGACCGGCTTGAGCTTGTACCCGCCGAAGACGCGGGACGCCGCGCAGAACTCGCAGTGCAGCGGGCAGCCCCGGGTCGTCTGGACCGGCATCCGGTTGTACCGCTTCACGTCCAGCAGGTCGTACCGAGGGACCACGTGGCCGAGCTGGACGTCCTTGAACGAGCCGTTCCGGTACACCTTGCGCAGCGTTCCCCGCTCGCCGTCCGCGACGACGCGGGGCCACAGCTTCTCCCCTTCGCCGACCACGATCGCGTCCGCGTAGAGCGCCGCCTCGTCCGGAACGAGGGTCACGTGAAGACCACCGAGGACGACCTTGGTCCCGCGGGCGCGATAGAAGTCGGCGATGCGGTACATGACGTCGGACATCGCGGTGAAGGAGCTGATCGCGACCAGGTCGAAGGACGTCTTTCCCAGCACCGCCGGGTCGGCGTCGCCGCACTCCAGGTACGTGACCTGGTGGCGGTCCGGCATCGCGCCGGCGATCGTGAGGAGCCCGAGCGACGGCATCGAGGCGATGACCTTGGCCCGCTCGACGAATCCGGGAAGCGTGATGCCGTGCTTCCGAAGCCGGTCGTTATAGATCCGCACGCCGCTGACGGCGATCAGTCCGATTCTCATGGAGGAAGGCACCGCAACCCCCGTGCCGAACGGAAGCCTCGGCGGGAATGGAGGATGGTGTGCAGGGCTGTTCACACCGCGGAGGTATAATGATCCACCATGACCCAGGCCCCCGAAGCCGCGGCTCCTTCCCGGTGTCCCTGGAAACCCCTCCTGACCGCCCTGGCCTTCTGGATCGCCGGGATGCTCCTCGCGCACGGGTCGATGGTCTTCTCGGGGTTCCGCCGGATCCAGCTGGAGCGGACCGACTCGCGGCTGATGCACTACATGCTGGAGCACGGGTACCGGTGGGTCACCGGGGACCGATTGCACGCAAGCTTCTGGGATCCTCCGGCCTTCTACCCCGCCCGAAATACCGCGGCCCTGTCCGAAACGCTGCTGGGAACCGGGCCGCTCTACTGGATCTGGCGGATGGTCCGGGTTCCCCCGGATCTCGCCTATGCCTTCTGGCTTCTCGGGGTCTCGTCGCTGAACTTCCTTACGGCGTACCTGCTGCTGCGGCGGATCTTCGACCGGAGTCCTGCCGCGTCGGGCTTCGGCGCTTTCCTCTTCTCGTTCGCCTCGATGCGGCTGGCCCACGTGGGCCACCCCCAGCTTCTCGCCGGGTTCTACCTGGTCCTGGCGGTCCATGGGACGATCCGGGCGTTTCGCGAGCCCGACCTGCGCCGACAGGCTCCGTGGATTGCGCTCGCGACCGCCGCCTTCGTCGCCCAGTGCTACTCCGGCGTCTACATCGCCTGGTTCCTCGCGCTCGCGCTGGGCCTGGCGGCGGCCTGGAGCCTTGCGCTGCCTTCCCTGCGGCCCGCAGCGATGGCGGCCTTCCGCTCCCACGGCGCGGGGCTGGCGATCGGCGGCGCAACGGCGGCGCTCTGCCTGATCCCCTTCGTGCTCCACTCCCTGAAGGCGGCCGCCGACATCGGCTACCGCGGCTACGACGAGGTGGAGCTCTTCCTCCCCCGATGGTTTTCCTGGTTCTACTTCGGAGACGAACACCGGCTGTACGGCCGCCTGTCGGACCTCCCGCCCTTC
>Ga0111538_10014822_pt1 | contig 10265 bp, 7 predicted proteins | sample SoiMethybrSBSTD1_FD_79669 | JGI IMG/M metagenome (GOLD analysis project Ga0111538, IMG submission 79669) | Bulk soil microbial communities from a Populus tree surrounding site in Tennessee, USA - Soil MetaG P. TD hybrid SBSTD1 (version 2)... | ecosystem: Environmental > Terrestrial > Soil > Tree... | reverse complement strand
GAGCTCGGCGGCTGGGAGGTGCAGTGCCGGGCCGGCGCCGTCGACCACGCCGTCGACACCGAGGAGGAAGCCTTCCAGTGCGCGCGCCGCTTCCTGTCCTACCTGCCGGCCTCCGTGTACGGCGTCGCGGGCCGTGACGAGCGCAGCGATCCCTCCGACCGGCGCGAGGAGATGCTGTTCTCCGTGATCCCGCGCGACCGGCGCCGCGTCTACAAGATGCGCGCCATCATCGAGGCGGTCGTCGACAAGGGCTCCTTCTTCGAAGTCGGCCAGATGTTCGGCCGCCCAATGATCACGGGCCTCGCTCGGCTCGACGGCCTTCCCGTCGCCATCCTCGCCAGCGACCCTTATCACTACGGCGGCGCCTGGACGGCCGACGCCTGCGCCAAGACCGTGCGCTTCGTCGACCTCGCCGAGACTTTCCATCTCCCCGTTGTCTACCTCTGCGACTGCCCGGGATTCCTGATTGGCCTCGAGGCCGAAAAATCGGCCACCATCCGCCACGGCGTGCGCGCCATGGCCGCCATCAACCAGTCGAGCGTGCCCTGGTGCACGGTGATCGTCAGGAACTCATTCGGCGTGGCCGGCGCCGCCCATGTGCCGGCCGGCCGGCTCGCCATCCGCTATGCCTGGCTGTCGGCCTGGTGGGGCTCGCTGCCCCTGGAAGGCGGCATCGAGGCGGCCTATCGCGCCGAGATCGAGGTCGCCCCCGACCCCAAGGCCAAGCTTGCCGAGATCGAGGCGCGGCTCAATGCGCTGCGCTCGCCCTTTCGCACGGCCGAGGCATTCTGGGTCGAGGAGATCGTCGACCCGCGCGACACGCGCAAGCTGCTGTGCGAGTTTGCCAATCTCGCGGAGCCACTGTGCACGCCCGGGCCTCGTTCCTTCTCCATGCGCCCCTAGGGCTGTCGATATCGGACCGCAAACATGAGGAGTTTAACGCCGTGAGCGAACGGGAAAAGACGCGACTGGTGCATGCGTCACGCGCCACGATGGAGGGCGACGTCGGCACGGTGAACCCGGCGCTGGTGCGCTGCTCGACCGTGCTCTACCGCGACATGGGCACGCGTAGGTCTGTGGCCGCGCGCCGCGAGAAGGGCGAGCGCACCTTCTCCTACGGCGCCAACGGCACGCCCACCTCGTTCGCCCTCGAGGACGCGATCAACGAGATCGAAGGCGGGGAGCGCACCGTGCTCCTGCCGACCGGCCTGGCCGCGATCGCCCATGTGTTCCTCTCCTGCCTCAGGCCCGGCGACCACCTGCTGCTGGCGGAGACGGTCTACGGTCCGGCACGCGCCATCGCCAACAATTACCTATCCAACCGCGGCATTGCCTGCGAGTTCTACGCGGGCGGCCACCAGGAGGTGGAAAAGCGCCTCAAGCCGGTGACCCGCATGGTCTATCTCGATAATCCTGGTTCGATCGTCTACGACATCCAGGACGTACCGGCACTGGCCAGGCTCCTCCAGAGCCGCGAGACGCTGCTTGCCGTCGACAACACTTGGGGCTGCCCGGGCCTCTACCACCCGCTCGCGCTCGGCGCGGACATCTCCGTCGTCGCCATCACCAAGTACGTCGCCGGCCATTCCGATCTCGTCATGGGCTCGGTCTCGGCGGGACCGCGCTGTGCCGACCGCCTCTGGAGGGATGCAAGGATCCTCGGCCAGACCGTCAGCCCCGACGACGCTTACAGCGCGCTGAAAGGCCTGCGCACAGCGGCGGCGCGCATCGCCATGCATCAGGCCCACGCCGCCGAGGTAATCGCCTGGCTGCAGCAGCGGCCCCAGGTACAGCGCGTCCTCTATCCGGCCTTGCCCGGCGACCCCGGCTACACCCTATGGAAGCGCGACTTCAAGGGCGCCAACGGCCTCTTATCCTTCGAGCTCGGCTCCCAATTCTCGCAGTCGCACGCCGAGCAGTTCGTCGACAGCCTGCGCCTGTTCGGCATCGGCGCCTCGTGGGGCGGCTACGAGAGCCTCGCCCTGACCTATCCTTCCATCCACGGCTGGAAGGGCGGTGCACTCGTGCGCCTGCACATCGGCCTCGAAGACCCCGCCGACATCATCACCGATCTTGCGCGGGGCTTCGCAGCGCTGGGCTAGACCAGGGCACGGGGCACGACAGCCCGAGTTGCCTCCGGGCGTAACGGCTCGCTACTATCGCGGGGGCGGCGGCAAAGGCTCCAAGGCAACGGACCAAGACGGAATGCAACGAGCGACGATTTACGAGCGGCCGCGGGTCGAGGCCAAAGCAGGCGAGACCGTGGTGACCAGCACTTGCGGCCACAATTGCGGGGGTCGCTGCGTGGTCAATGCGCACGTCGTCGACGGCCACATCGTCAAGATCTCCACCGACCCGCGCCGGTGGGAGCCCGAATTGCCGCCGCTGCACGCCTGCGCCCGTGGCGTGGGCCAGATCGAGCGTGTTTATCACCCCGACCGACTGAGGTATCCGCTACGCCGCAAGGGGCCGCGCGGTAGCGGCGCCTTCGAGCGCATCTCCTGGGAGGAGGCACTGGACGAGGTCGCCCGCCAGCTCCTGCGCGTGCGCGCCCAGTATGGCAGTGCCGCAATCCTCGATGCGTCGCGCTCCGGCAGCCTTTCTGTTCTGCACGGGCGGTCGGCGGCGCAGCGGTTCCTCTACATGTTTGGCGGTTGCACTGAGCTATGGTCGAACATGTCGGCGGAGGCAGAGGTGTTCGCCGTGCGCATGACCTACGGCGCCGAGGCCGTCTACAAGAGCGCTGGGCGCGAACCCACCGACTACGTCAACTCCGAGCTGATCATCATGTGGGGCTGGAGCCCCGGCGACGGCACCTTCGGGACGGGCACCTACCAGTACCTCAAGTCCGCCAAGAAGCAGGGCGCGCGTATCGTATGCGTGGACCCGCGCAGAACCCGGTCGAGCGTGGTCCTCGCTGACGAGCACGTCTTCATCCAGCCCTCCACCGACACGGCCGCACTGATCGCCATGGCCTACGTGATCGCCTGCGAGGGCCTCCACGATCAGGCCTACTGCGACAGGTATGTGCTGGGCTTCGACGAGGCGCACTTGCCGCCCGGTGCCGCGGCGGGCTCGTCCTATCGCTCCTATCTCCTCGGGCTCTCGGATGGCATTGCCAAGACGCCCGAATGGGCTGGCGTGATTACCGGCATCCCCGCCGACACCATTCGCCGGCTCGCCATCGAGTTCGCCACCGCCAAGCCCGCCGCCCTGCAGTGTGGTTACGCACCCGGTCGCACGGCCTTCGGTGAGCAATTTCATCGTGCCGCTTACGCGCTGTGTGCCATTACCGGCAATGTCGGCATTCCCGGTGGCAGCTCGGGGGTAAGCAACGGTGCCACTGGGAGAACCGGTATCAAGAACTTGCCGAGCGGCGCCAACCCGGTGAACGCCCGCGTGGCCTCGCCGCTGCTCGCCGATCTGCTGGCGCGCGGCAAGGCCGGCGGATATCCGGCCGACATCAAGATGATCTATTCGGTCGGCGGCGACCTCTTCAATCAGGCCCCCAATGTCAACAAGATGGTGGGCGCACTCGACGGCATTGAATTCCTGGTGGCGCAGGATCATTTCCTCACCCCCACCGCCCGCTACGCCGACATCGTCTTGCCGGCCACGACCTTCTGGGAGCGCAATGACGTGCACACTCCGTGGGCCGGCGCGGGGCACTATGCAATCTACATGCGCCAAGCGATCGAGCCGATGTACGAGTGCCGCAACGACATCGACATCTTCGCCGCCCTTGCGGAGCGCGTCGGCATCGCCGGCTACAACGACAGGACCGAGGCTGCTTGGCTGCGCGAGCTGACCAAGGATGCCGTTGACGACTTCGAGACCTTTGTCGACAACGGCGTTGCCCGCTTTGCCCCGCCCGAGGATGCGGTGGCGTTCGCGGCCGAGATTCGCGACCCCGAGCACCACAAGTTTACGACGCCCTCGGGCAAGATCGAGATCTACTCGATGGCGCTTGCTGCCAAGCCCGACCCTTACGGGCTCGGCCCGATCCCAGCGATTCCAACCTGGATACCGCAGATCGAGCCGGACGTGCGGTACCCGCTCAAGCTCTTAACGCCCAAGTCGCGCGCTCGCACGCATTCCATTCACGGCAATCAGCCGAAGCTGGCGCGCGTCGACCGCGACGATGTCTGGCTAAATCCCGAGGATGCGCGGACGCGCGGCATCTGCGATGGGGAGCGCGTGCGCGTGTACAACGACCGGGGCTCCACGGTGCTGCCGGCGCGCGTCACCACGCGCATGGCGCGCGGCGCCGTGTCGATCAAGGAGGGCGCCTGGTTCACGCCCGACGCCGCGGGCACGGACATCAAGGGCTGCGCTAACGTACTGACGGACGACCGCTCGGCGCCCTGCGGCGCAACCACGTACAATACCAACCTGGTCGAGGTGGAGCGGGTTTCCGAGACCCCTGCTGCGCCTCGGTAAAACCCCACAGGCTTCGAACTGGATCACGCTGTGCACGACTTGCCGCCACCATCTTCATCTTGCTGACCTGCTCTGGTGGTGGCTGAGCAGGCTAGCGCTCAGGTCGTGCGAGCAACTTCGGCTGGTGACACGATGCTACCGACTTCCGCGCTGCAGCAGCTATCGGAGGCTCCGCTGGCGCCACAGGAACTGCGGAGCCCGCTAGTACGCAACAGCCTGACTCGCATGACTCCATGCGAGCTTTTTTTATAGGTTCACGGCTGAAGTTCACACCTTGAAGATCGCCGTGTACCTGGCCTTGATCTCGTCGGCTTGCGTCAGAATCGCCGCGGGATCGTCCTTCATGGCCTTGATGTCACCGAGCGGGCGGCGCCCGGCCTTGGCCTTGGCCAACGCGTGCGGCACATACTGGCCGCTGATGTCGACCAGGGCCTGCTGGCCGGGGCCCGAGCACATCCAGTTCTGGAACAACCTGGCGGCGTTGGGGTTGGGCGCCGCCTTGAAGATTGCGTTGGGGCTGTTGATCAAAGGCGCGCCCTCCACGGGATAGACGACCTCGATCGGCGCGCCCTTGTCCTTTTGCTGGAAGGCGATGTAGTCGGCGCCGTCTACCATCGCCGCCCGCTCGCCGAGCGCCACCTTCTTGGGCGGATCGACGCCCGACTGCACTTGCATCACCCTCTGCTTGGCGAGCTTCTCGAAGTAGCCCCAGCCGAGCTCACGCGCCATTGCATGCGTGGCCGTCAGGATCAGGCCCGAATAGCCCGGGTGGGCCTTCACCAGCTTGCCCGCCCATTTGGGGTCGAGGAGGTCGAGAAAGCCGCGCGGCGCGTCCTCGGCCTTCACCAGTTGCGTGTTGTAGGCGACGGCGCAGAACAAGATGCGGACCGTCGCAAACGTGCCGTCGGGGTCGACATGGCCCGGCGCGAAATGCCGGACGGCATCGTCAGGCAGATAGGGCGCCAGCCACCCCTCGCGCTTCCAGGCCAGCGCATGAGCGGCATCCGTCGTATTGACGAGGTCGACGTTGTAGATGCGCGAGGCATACTCCTGGCCGATGCGCGCGAAGATGCGCTCGGCGCCCGAGCGCTCCACGCTGACGCCGATGCCGGGGAAAGCCGCCTCGAAGGCCTTGGCGTAGAGCTCGGCCACCGCGATTTCCATGGCCGTATAGAAGTTGACCCTGCCCTCTTTCTTGGCTGCCTCGATCAGGGCGGGCGTGATCGCCTCTCCCGGCGGGGCCTGTGCCAGCACCCGCGCCCTCACGGGAAACGCCGCGACGGCCGCGCCGACACCCTTGAGCGCCGTTCGCCGGGAGATGCGCCTCTTCACCACGGGATGGCCCTCCGACCGGGCGCCGCGCCGCTCGACACCCACGGCCCCGAGGCCGCCATCATCGCTCAGACGGGCCATCGATTCCAGCACTGCGATATTGACAGCGCCGGCCGCCTCAGCCGCAATGGAGCGTCAGCCAGGGGTGGCGCATGGATACCCGGCACGGTCCAGACCCGCTCGCGCAAGCCCGCGTCCTCGGCGTGGCCATCGCCGCGGCCGCCGACGCGATCGAGAGCACGCGGCGCATCCCCGCGCCGCTGCTGGCCCAGCTGCACAACGCACGCCTGACGCGCATGCTGCTGCCGCGCTCGGCTGGCGGCGACCAGGTCGAGCCCAGCACATATGCGCTGGCCATTGAGGAGATCGCCCGCCACGATGCCTCGGTGGCCTGGAACGTGTTCGTCGCCAACAGCGCCGCGCTGATCGCCGCGTTCCTGGAGCCGGGCGTCGCTCACGCGGTCTTCGCCGACCCCTGCGCCCTGGTCGCCTGGGGACCGCCCAACGCCGCGCGCGCCACCATTGTCGCTGACGGCTATCGCTTAACCGGCACGTGGGATTTCGCCAGCGGCTGCCGCAACGCCACCTGGGTAGGCGCGCACTGCCAGGTGGAGGAGCCCGATGGCGCCTTGCGCCTCAACAGCCACGGCCGCCCGGCCATCCGCACCTTCCTGTTCCCCGCCGAACGGGCGAATCTCATCGACACCTGGCACACCATCGGCCTGCGCGGGACGGCGTCCGACTCCTACAGCGTTGCCGACCTGTTCGTGCCGGAGGCGTACAGCACCACGCGCGAGGAGCCGCAGCTGCGCCGCGAACCCGGGCCGCTCTACGCCTTCACCATGCAGGGCCTCTATGCCGTCGGCGTGGCCGGCGTCGCGCTTGGCACTGCCCGGGCGATGCTCGATGAATTCATGGGCCTGGCGATGCGAAAGACGCCGCGCGCGCTCGGGCGTCTGGCGGACAACGCGGTGATCCAGGCGGACGTGGCCCGGGCCGAGGCAAGGCTCGGGGCGGCGCGGGCCTACCTCGTCGACACGCTCGCCTCCGTCTACGCGCACGCCGACGACGTCGAGCCGATCGACCTTGGCGACCGCGCGCGGGTGCGCCTTGCCTCCACTAACGCCATCCATGGCGCACTCGAGGTGGCCGACTTCGCTTACAAGGCTGCAGGCGTCGACGCCATCTTCCCCGGCAGCCCCTTCGAGCGCCGCTTCCGCGACATCCACACCCTCTCCCAGCAGATCCAGTCGCGCACCGCCCACTTCGAGGCCGTCGGCGAGGTCCTGCTCGGCAAGACCCCGCCCATGTTCTTCTAGCGCGAAAAGCGGCGGGGGTGGCCCTTGACGGGACGCGGGGCGCGTGCGCGCAATCTCGAGCAAGGCCCGGAGGACGCCGGCGGCAATGATCTACATGGTGGAGATGGACTTCCGCAATCCGACCCGCGAGGCCGACTGGCACGTCTGGTACCTCGATCACGTCGCCAAGCTCATCCGCAACGTGCCGGGCTTTCGCGCCACCCAGCGCTTCCGCGCCATCACCCCAACACCCTCGCCCTGGCTCGCGTTGCACGACGTAGCCTCGCCGGTGGTGTTCGAGAGCGCGGAGTATCGTGCCAACGGCGGTCCCGCCTCTACCGGCCAGTGGCAAGCCGAGCACACCAACTGGTACCGCAACCTGTTCGCCGGCATCGACGCGACTCCGGAGGTGCCGTCCGACGCACACCTCGTCGTCCTGGAAGCCGACGCCAAGCTACCGTCATCGCATGCCGCCGCCGTCACCTGGCTCGAAAGCATCGGCCTTGATCGCTCGGCAGGCCGGCGCGGCATCGCCGTCCTCCCGTCGGGCCGACTGACGGCCGGCCTTTTCGGGCTTGCCGGCGTGCGCATCTTCAAGCCGATCTCGCCGCGCATCGCGGCTTGACGACCGCAATCCAAAACCTGAAAAAAGGGGGTTTCCACATCATGCAAGTCGGCTTCATCGGACTCGGCACCATGGGTGCCAGCATGGCGTCCAACCTGCAGAAGTCGGGTTACAAGCTCATCGTCCACGACGTGCAGCGCCAGAACGCCGGCGTGCATCTCGCCGCCGGCGCGCAGTGGGCCGATAGCCCGAAGGCCGTCGCCGAGGCCTGCGAGGTCGTGTTCCTGTCCTTGCCCGGCCCGCCCGAGGTCGAGGCGGTGGCGCTCGGCAAGGACGGCCTGATGGAGGGCCTAAAGAAGGGGGCGACCTGCTTCGACCTCACCACCAACTCGCCGACGCTGGTGCGCCGCATCGAGAAGATCTACGCCGAGCGCGGCCTGCACTTCCTCGACGCGCCGGTGAGCGGCGGCCCCCAGGGCGCCAAGTCCGGCCGGCTCGCGATCTGGGTCGGCGGCGACCGGGCGGTCTTCGACAAGTGCAAGAAGGTGCTCGACGGCTTCGCCGATGCCGCCCGCTATATCGGCCCGATCGGCGCCGGCTCGGTCGCCAAGCTCGTGCACAACTGCGCCGGCTACGCCATCCAGGCGGCGCTCGCCGAGGTGTTCGCGCTGGGCATCAAGGGCGGCGTCGAGCCGCTCGCGCTTTGGGAGGCCGTGCGCACCGGCGCCAGCGGCCGTCAGCGCACCTTCGACCGGCTCCACGACCGCTTCCTGCCCAACACCTACGACCCGCCGAGCTTTGCGCTCAGGCTCGCACACAAGGACATGCGACTCGCCACCGAGCTTGGCCGCGAGCTGGGCGTGCCGATGCGCCTCGCCAACCTCGCCTTCGCCGAGATGACGGAGGCGCTCAACCGCGGCTGGGAGAACCGCGACAGCCGCTCGCCGATGCTCCTGCAGCTCGAGCGTTGCGGCCTCGAGGTGGAGGTCGATGCCAAGCGCATCCAGGAGGTGCTCGACCGCGACCCCCTGTTCGGCAGCGAGCCTAAGGGCAGCTGACGCTGGCCGGCCGTCGCTCGAGCGATGCAAACAATGCACGGCACCTCGGCCCGAGCCGCGGTCGAAAGCCACCGCGAGTCCGACTACTATGATAGAAGCCGTGGCTCGCAGGCTGCCCCTCGTTGTAGAGACCTCCTTCATCCCGCGCGGCACGATTTGGTTGCGCCGGCACCAGGCGCGAGCATTCCTGGAAAAGCCATGCAGAAGTCCCTACCCAGCGAGACCCCTCCGTGCCTCGGCACGGCGCCGGAAGCGACCTTCTCCATCGTCCTGGCGCTCAGCTTCGCGCATCTCCTGAACGACATGATGCAATCGCTGCTGCCGGCGATCTATCCTCTCATCAAGGACGCCTACGGGCTCGACTTCGGCCAGATCGGCCTCATCACGCTGGCCTTCCAGCTCACCGCTTCGCTGCTGCAGCCCGTGGTCGGCATGGTCACGGACCGCCGGCCGCAGCCCTACTCGCTGGTCGTCGGCATGGGCTCGACGCTCGTCGGCCTGATCGTGCTGGCGCACGCCGGCAGCTACGCCATGCTGTTGGTCGGCGCCGTGCTGATCGGCACCGGCTCGTCGATCTTCCATCCCGAATCCACGCGCATGGCCCGCCTGGCATCCGGCGGACGGCACGGGTTCGCCCAATCGGTGTTCCAGGTCGGCGGCCAGGCGGGCCAAGCGCTCGGGCCACTCCTTGCAGCCTTCATCGTCGTGCCGCGTGGGCAGTCAAGCATCTCCTGGTTCTCGGTCTTCGCGCTGCTGGCGATGGTGCTGCTGCTGCAGGTCGGGCGCTGGTACAAGCGCCAGTCGCCGGCTCCCGTGAAGCCCCGCATGGCCGGCGCCGGGGGCGCACAGCGCCCACGCGCCATCGTCGTGCTGGCGGTGGCGATCCTGGTCGTGCTCATGTTCTCCAAGAGCGCCTACACCGCTAGCCTCAGCTCCTACTACACCTTCTACCTGATCGGGACCTTCTCGGTGTCCGTGCAGGCTTCGCAGGTCCTCTTGTTTCTGTTCCTGGTCGCGCAGGCGCTGGGGTCGCTGATCGGCGGGCATCTCGGCGACCGCTTCGGGCGCCGCGAGATCATCTGGTTCTCGATCCTGGGCGCCGTGCCCTTCACGCTGGTGTTGCCGTTCGCCAACCTGTTCTGGACGGCCGTGCTGACCATCCTCATCGGCATGATCATGGCCAGCGCCTTTCCCGCCATCCTCGTCTATGCCCTGGAGCTCATCCCCGGCAAGGTCGGCATGATTGCCGGCCTGTTCTACGGGGTGTCCTTCGGCCTCGGCGCTGTCAGCGCGGCACTGCTCGGGGAGGTTGCCGACATCACCAGCATCGCCACCGTCTACCGAATCTGCGCCTTCCTGCCGCTGCTCGGGCTGCTCACCTGGTTCCTGCCGCAGATCGAGCGGCCCCGCATTTCCGAGCGGCCGCCTGTGCGATCCACAGGCTAACGCCTTGCTAAGCATGGCCGGCTACCATGCCCTCCCGTCGGCTCTGCTCGGGCCGTCGCAATTCCGGCGCAAAATCCAAATTCTATTTGGATGGCAAGCCCTTGAGGGGAACAGGGGCGACGAGGG
>Ga0111538_10014821_pt1 | contig 10265 bp, 9 predicted proteins | sample SoiMethybrSBSTD1_FD_79669 | JGI IMG/M metagenome (GOLD analysis project Ga0111538, IMG submission 79669) | Bulk soil microbial communities from a Populus tree surrounding site in Tennessee, USA - Soil MetaG P. TD hybrid SBSTD1 (version 2)... | ecosystem: Environmental > Terrestrial > Soil > Tree... | reverse complement strand
GGTTCTGTAGGGAGGGTCCCATGAAGGGTTTGGTGATCGTTGCAGTTCTGGCGGCGGGGGCAGTGCCGGCGGGGGCGGCGGGCAAGTTCGCCTGGCCCGAGGGCCGGCAGGCGGCCATCGTCCTCACCTACGATGACGCGATCGTGGCCTCGGACCTGAACGTGGCCGGGCCGCAGCTCGACCGGGCCGGGCTCAAGGGCACGTTCTTCCTGTCCGGCAAGGACGTGCGGGCCGCCGATGTGCCGCGCTGGCGCGCCCTGGCCGCCGCCGGCCACGAGCTGGGCAACCACACCGTCAACCATCCCTGCGCCCGCGGCACCTACGAGATGCCCGCGCAGTACAACACCGAGAGCTACAGCCTGGAGGTGCTGTTCACGGAGGTGGGCGTGATGAACGCGCTGCTCACGGCCCTGGACGGCAAGACCACCCACGCCTTCGCCACGCCCTGCGGACACACCCGCCTGGGCGACGGACATGACTACACGCTCCCGCTCAAGGCCTCGGGCCTGGTCTCCTCGATCCGCGATGCGCCCTGGCCGCCCGGGGCGCCCGCGCACCCGAAGCTCGTGGGGACAGGGTTCGTGGGCACCAGCGGCGCGGAGATGATCGCCTGGGTGAAGCAGGTGGAAGCCGCGGGCGGCGTGGGCGTGGTCGTGTTCCACGGCGTGGGCGGCGACTACCTCTCGGTCACGGCCGAGGCCCACCAGCAGCTGCTCGACTACCTGGCCGCCAACGGCAAGACGGTCTGGACGGCGCCGTACAGCGAGGTGATGCGCTACGTGGAGGAGCAGAGCCGCTGAGGCCGGCGGCTCACGGCTCCAGCAGCTTCTTCGGGGCGCGGTTGCGCCAGGCCGTCAGCAGCGCGGGCTTGAGCACGGCCGCCGTCGCGCCCTTCAAGTTCACGTTGGTGGCGCCCTTCAGGCCCCAGCCGCCCTTCACGGGCACGAAGACCCTGGGCGCCCCTTCGCAGAACGCCCGCTGCTGCTCGGGCGTGAGCATGAGCGCGCCCCACTCCGGTCCGGGCGCGGACAGGGTGGCGAAGATCCTGCCGCCCACCCGGAAGTCGGGATGGCCCATGTGCGCGCGCTCCTCCGCCTCCGGCAGGGCCAGGGCCAGCTTGCGGAAGGCGTCGGCGGTCACGCCCGGGCCGCGGCCGGGCGGGCGAAGGTGGTGTTGACGAGCGCGGTGTCCATGTATTCGGTCAGCTCGCGCACCAGGCCGCCCTCGAGACGGAACACCATGCAGTAGGTATTGTTGTACGGCCGGCCGGCCTTCGTCACCGACTCCCCCCGCGCCTCCACCACTACCGTGTCGCCTTCGCCCAGGACGCGCACCGCCCGGAGGCGCAGCCGGCCGTCGATCTGGGCCTGCAGCGGGCCCAGCAGCTTGGCCAGCACCTCCGCCTTGCCCTCGTAAGTGCGCGAGAAGGGGGTGCTGCCGGTCAGCGTCCAGCGCACGTCGTCGGCCAGGGCGGCGATGAGGGGACGGCTGTCGCCCTCGGCCATGGCCGCGAACACGTCCTGCAGCAGCTTCTTGTTCTCGGTGGTGCCCATGGCGTGCCTAGCGCCCGTCCGGCAGCGTGTATTCGAAGTCGTAGGCGTGTTTGCCCCCGGCCTCGAAGATGATGTTCATGCGGCCGCTGATGCCGGCCAGCTGGTCGGTGCCGGACTCGGGCGCCACCATGATGGTGAGGTCGGGCTTCCCCTGGGTCATGGTGGCGTGGTGGTACAGGAGGAAGGAGCCCTTCTTCCCGCCCAGGGTGCCGCTCACGCGCTCGACGGCCACGTAGACGCCCGAGCCCGAGGCCGCGTTGCCGCCGGTGAGCATCTCGCCCTTGCCCGTGCCCTCGAGGTCGCCGTGGTACTGCTTGTCGATCGACATCCGGCCCAGGGCCGGGTCCTGCGCCACCTCGCTCAGCGTGAGCGGCGCCACCTTCACGTCGAACGGCCCCTTGGCCCTGCCGGGCATGGTCGCTCCCTTCTTCGGTTCGGCCCCCTTGACTCCCGGCGCGACGAGCGCCAGGAGGGCCAACAATGCGACACAGACGCCTGCTCTCTTCATCGTTCGTTCCTCAATGGCCGCCCTTCAGCGGTAGAAGCTCATGATGGTCGCGTTGTGCAGCCAGTGCGCGTACACCAGCCGCGGCAGGCGCTGCGTGCGGCGGTAGACATACCCGAAGACGGCTCCGTCCACGAGCACGCCCACGGTCCCATGAAGGGTGTAGCCGTGCTTCACCGCGAAGAGCAAGGCGGGAACCCACACGACCATCCACGACCCCGGCCCCACGAGCTGGCCCAGGCGGTGCATGAAATAGGCCCGGAACGTCACCTCCTCCAGGGCCACGGCCACGAACATCTCGACGGGCCGGACCCACCGCAGCGCGGGGTCGAGGGTGATCGCGCGCAAGGACTGCTCGGCGTACGAGCTGGCGTGATGGATGCCGACGGCGTCGAGCCCGCGGGCGACCACGCTCCCGAGCGCCCACAGGCCCCAGGCCAGCAGGAAGCCGAGCGGGATCTCCCACAGCCAGGCCCAGCCCCGGGGCAGGGGCGGCGTCCACGTTGGATCGCGCAGCAGCAGGGCCCAGAGAAGCAGCGTCATGCCGGTGAACGCCACCGCCGAATACACCAGATGGCCGACCGTGTAGCGAACCGGGTGCGGCAGCAGCGCCCCGACGTAGGGGGCGACACATTCCACGAGGAAGACGGCCGCCAGCTCGAGAGCCACGATGCGCCCGACGGTCCGGGTGTGGACGGCGGCCTCGGGGATGGCGGTCTCGGCCGCTTCCGCAGCCGGCCCGTCCGCTTCAGCCTGCACGCCGGCCGTCGAGCGCCTCGCCGAAGCCCAGCACGTAGCCGGCCGGGTCGCGCACGGCGAACTCCAGCATCTTGTACGACTCCTGCACCAGCGGGCCGTACACCACCTCGGCCCCGCGGCCGCTCAGCTCCGCGTGCAGCGCCTTCGCGTCGCGCACCCAGAAGAACGCGTCCCAGCTCCCGCCCTGCCTCTCGTTGGGATTGATGAGCGCGGGGTCGGACACGCGCCGGAACATGACCGGCAGGCCGTCGCGGCCCACGATGCCGAACTCCTGGCCGGCCACGTATTCGCGCACGAAGCCGAACACGCGCTCGTAGTAGGCCACGGCCTTCTCGACGTCGGCCACCGGGAAATACGGGGCGCTGCGCAGCAGCGCGCGTTCCTCGGGCATGTCCGGCCTCCAGTCAGCGGTTGGCGTCGCGGGCGAACGACTCCGGCTTCCAGTTTTCGCTCATGAGGCGCGCCTTGAGCTGCGCGCCGCGATCGGGCCCCATCCCCTTCAGGCGGGCCAGGCCCACCACCAGCAGGGCCCTCTGCGGGTCGCTGGCGGCCGTGGCCTCGAAGACGGCCAGCTTGCGCTCCTCGCCGACCAGGACCACCTCGCCGGCCATGCGCCGCCTCTGCACGGCCCAGAGGCGCCGCTCCACCCCGGGCGGCCAGCGGACCTCGGGATCGGACTTCAGCTCCACCACGCCGGCCGCCTCGGTCCAGCGGCCCTTGTCGAGGACCAGGCGCGGCTTGATCTGCGCCCATTCGCAATAGATGTAGGTGCCGTCGGGGAACAGGTAGAGGTCGCTGCCGAAGGTCTGGCCGCTGAGCCCCTTTCCCGTGGCGTAGTGTCCCGACCAGTCGATCTGGTCGGTGATCCCGACCTGCCGCAGGCCCGGGACCCTGGCCTGCAGCCGCTCGAAGGGAGTGCCGGCGGCGAGGAAAGCGACGAGGAGGGTGGTGGTCAGCATCACCCGAATGCTAACTCCGGAACGGCCAGATGGAGGTCCGGCCCGAACGTGATCGCGAACCCGCGGCGGACCTGTGGCACACTCCGAGGCCGACCAGATGGCGGGCCCGCGCCGTTCACGACGACAGCCCGCTCCCCGCCCCGCCGCCGCGGCCGGCCCGGCGACGGGCGCTGCGGCACCAGGCCCGCGCCGCCTGGCCCTGGCCGCCCTGCTCTGCGTCCTGACCGCTCTCTGCTACCTGCCCGCGCTCCACGGCGGCTTCATCTGGGACGACCGGGTGCTGCTGACGGAGAACGCGATGGTGCGGGCGCAGGACGGCCTGTACCGGTTCTGGCTCACCACCCAGGCCTACGACTACTGGCCGCTCACGGCCACCACCTTCTGGGTCGAGTGGCGGCTCTGGGGCACCGACCCCACGGGCTACCACGCCACCAACCTGGCCCTGCACGCGCTGGAGGCGCTGCTGCTGTGGGCCCTCCTCGCGCGCCTGCGCGTCCCGGGCGCGTACCTGGCCGCGCTGCTCTTCGCCGTCCATCCGGTCAACGTGGAGTCCGTGGCCTGGATCGCGCAGCGCAAGAACCTGGTGGCCCTCCTGTTCCTGGAGATCGCGGTGCTGCTCTACCTGCGCTCCGATCCCGACCCGAGCGCCGAGAAGGTGGACCTGGCCAACCGCTGGTACTGGCTCAGCGCCGCCGCCTTCGTGCTGGCCATGCTGGGCAAGGGATCGGCGGCCGTCCTCCCGCTGATCCTGCTGCTCGTCGCCTGGTGGCGGCGCGGGCGCCTGGCCCGCCGCGACGTGCTGCGCGTGTTGCCCTTCTTTCCCATCGCGGCCGGCCTGGTGGCGGTCAACGTCTGGTTCCAGGTGCACGGCGCGGGGACGGTGCGGGAGGCGAGCCCGATCCAGCGGCTGCTGGGGGCGGGCGCCGTGGTCTGGTTCTACCTCTCCAAGGCGCTCCTGCCGCTGCGCCTGTCCTTCATCTATCCGCAGTGGCACATCGACGCCCGCGACGCGCGCTGGTGGCTGCCGCTGCTGGCCGCGGTGGCGGTCACGCTGGCCCTGTGGTGGGACCGGGCCCGGGCCCGGCCCCTGCTCGCGGCCTGGCTCTTCTTCGCCATCGGCCTCCTGCCCGTGATGGGCTTCGCGGACGTCTACTTCATGAAGTACGCGCTGGTGGCCGACCACTACGCGCACATCGCGCTCATCGGCGTGGTGGCGCTGGTGGCCGCCGCCTGGAGCCGCTGGGCGCAGGGCGCGCGCCGCGGCCCCGCGCTGGCCGCCGCGGCCGCGCTGGTGGGCACCCTGGCCCTGCTCACCGCGCGGCAGGCCGCGCTCTACCGCGACGAGGAGCCGCTCTACGCGGCCACGCTGGCCGCCAATCCCGCCTGCTGGCTCTGCCACCACAACCTGGGCATCCTCCTGGCCGACCGCGGCCGCGCCGACGAGGCGGCCCGCCACTACGAGCAGGCGCTGGCCTTGAAGCCCGACCTCACGGGGGCCCGCGTCAACCTGGGCCTGCTGCTCGACGCGGCCGGACGCAGCGCGGAGGCCCTTCCCCACCTGCAGGAGGCGGCGCGCGCCGATCCCGGCTCCTGGCGGGCCCACTACGACGTGGGCATCGTGCTGGCCCACGCCGGCCGCTGGAGCGAGGCGGTGCGCGCGTACGAGGCGGCGCTGGCGCTGCGGCCCGGCGACGCCGCAGCGCACAACGCGCTGGGCTCGGCCTGGCAGGAGCTGGGAGACGACGCCCGCGCGCGGTCGGAGTTCGAACAGGCGCTGAAGCTGGACCCGAACGACGCCGATGCACACAGCCGCCTCGGCCTCAGCTACGCGCGCGCCCGGATGTTGCCCCAGGCCATCGCCGCGCTGGAACGGGCGGCGGCGCTCCGGCCCGACGACCCCACGCTGCAGTACAACCTCGGCATCCTGCTGACCGACGCCGGCCGCGCGCCGGAGGCGATGGCCCGCTACGAGAGCGCGCTGCGCCTCCGGCCCGACTACGCGGACGCGCACAACAACCTGGCCATCGCCCTGGCCGAGGCCGGCCGCCCGGACGAGGCCATCGCGCACTACGTGCAGGCCGTCGCCGCCCAGCCCGACTTCCTGCAGGCCCGCATCAACCTGATGGAGACGCTGCGCCGCCGCGGCCGCACGGCCGAGGCCGCCGCCGCCGCGCAGGAGGCGCTGGCCTTCGCGCGCGCCACCGGCCAGCAGGGCTGGGAGCCGCGCCTCCAGCCCTGGCTGGCCCCCGCGGTCCGCTAACCGCACCCGCCGTCATCGCTCCACGGCCGCCGCCCGGCGCTGTCCCGCCAGCTGCGCGGCGTGGGCCACCAGGGCCTCGAACTCGGCGCGGTCGCCGTAGGGATCGTCGCCCCGCGCGCTGCGGGCCTCCTGCAGGGCGTGCCCGTAGCTCGCCCGCGCCTTGAACGGCGACCCGCGCAGCAGGAGGCCGAACTCCGCCACCGCGGAGGCGAAGCGCAGGTTGGGCGCGCCGGCCGGGCTGGGGACGTCGGCCACGACCGCCTCGATGGCGGTGCTGGCTCCGCCGGCCGGTGACTTGAAGCGCACCTTCACCGTCATCAGCTCCGCCGCGGCCGCGTTCGCGGCCGTCGCGGCCGGGGCCTGGTACTTCAGCGGGTCGACGCGGCCCACGGGCGCCGCCGCCCCCACGGGCACGATCTCGTAGAGCGCGGTCACGGAGCCGCCGGCGCCGATCTCGCCCGCGTCCTTGGCGTCGTCGCGGAAGTCCTCGTCCTGGAGCCGCCGGTTCTCGTAGCCGATCAGCCGGTAGCCGCTCACGCGGGCCGGATTCAGCTCGACCTGGATCTTCACGTCTTTGGCCACCGTCACCAGGGTCGCGTCGCCCTCGCGCACCAGCACCTTCTCGGCCTCGCGCAGGGAGTCGACGTAGGCGTAGTTGCCGTTGCCGCGGTCGGCCAGCGCCTCCATGGTGCTGTCGCCCAGGTTGCCGCGGCCGAAGCCGAGCACGGACAGGTACACCCCGCTCTCCCGCTCCTTCTCGATGAGCCGGGTGAGGCCGCCGTCGCTGGTGACGCCCACGTTGAAGTCGCCGTCGGTGGCCAGCACCACGCGGTTGACGCCCTCGGGCAGGAAGCTCTCGCGCGCCACGCGGTAGGCGAGCTGGATGCCCTCGCCGCCGTTGGTCGAGCCGCCCGCCTGCAACATGCCGAGCGCGGCCTTCATCTCCGCATGGCGGTCGCCGGGCGTCGAGGGCAGCACCAGCCCGGCCGCGCCCGCGTACACGACGATGGCCAGCCGGTCGCGCGGGCCCAGCTGCCCGATCAGCCGCTCGAGCGACGCCTTGAGCAGCGGCAGCTTGTCCGGGCTGATCATGGACCCGGAGACGTCGACCAGGAAGACGAGGTTGCGGGCCGGAGGCAGGAGGCGCGGCGCGGGCGTGCGCCCGCGCACCGCCACCAGGACCAGCCGGTGCTCGGCGTTCCAGGGGCAGTCGCCCACCTCGGTATGCACCGAGACCGCCTCCTCGCTGGGCGGGTAGTCGTAGCGGAAGTAGTTCAGCAGCTCCTCGATGCGCACCGCGTCCGGCGGCGGCAGCTGCCCCTCGACGAGGAAGCGGCGTACGTTCGCGTAGGAGGCCGTGTCCACGTCCACGGAGAAGGTGGAGAGGGGGTGCTGCCGCGGCGAGACGAAGCGGCTCTCGTCGATCCGCTCGTACTTCTCGGTGTTCCCTCTCGTAGACGGGACGAGCTCGATCCCCACGGAAGGGGCCAGGGGCGCTCGCGCCGCCTGGCCGCCCCTCTTGATGCGCGACGACCCCGACGTGACGGTGAGCGTCTCCTGCAGGGAGCCCACGCTCAGCTGCAGGTCCTGGCGCGTGACCTGGCCCGCGCTCACTTCAACCGTCGACTCGCGGGTGGTGAAGCCGGCCAGCGCCGCCGTCACCCGATAGCGTCCGGGGGGCAGGCCGGCCAGGTGATAGAAACCGTCGGCCCCCGTGGTCACCGTGCGCACCAGGCCCGTGGCCTCGGCGGACACGGTCACGGTGGCGCCCGGCAGCGCGGCCGCGCTGTCGTCCACGATCAGGCCCTCGAGGCCGCCCGTGGGGGCCGCGAGCACGCTCGGCCAGGGACCCAGCAGACAGAGAACCAGCACGCAACTGAGCATTCGCCGCATCGCGCACCTCCAGTGTGCGACCACGGGCGCCCCGCGAAGTCCAGTCCCGCTCCGCGGGGCACCCGTTCGGACCGCGTCTCGACGCTGTGCCGAGCCGGCCCTCACCGCGTCTTGAGCAAGCACGGTGCCATGCGCGCGCCGCGCGCCGGATGTGCGCTTATCTCACTGAGCGATGGCGTGATGATCGGTGCGGCTCACGCGAGCGCCGGGGACGCGTCCCTCCAACGCGATGGAGCGGCGCAACGGCGGCACGTAGAGCGAGACGCGCGCGGTCACTCGCCCTTGGCGGCGCCGGCCATCGCTTCCGGAATCGGCCGGCCGCTGAAGGCCTGGAAGTAGCGCAGGCACTTGAGACCCCATTCCGCGGCCTCGCGCGACTGCACGGCCAGCCTGGCGGCGACCGCGGCGTGGCGCCCGGGATCGATCTTCGCGCCCAACGCCCGCCACTGCGCCTCCATCTGGCGCGCCTGCTCGGCGCCCTGGCCGTACCTGGAGACCAGCTCGTCCCACAGCGTGCGGCCCGACTTCATCTTGTGGTCCCAGGGCACGTGGTGGAACCAGAGCAGCAGGTCCTCGGGCACGCGGGCGGGGTCGCCGAACACGTCGTTCAGGGGCGGGCGGTACTGGTCCACGCCGCCGCTGCCCGTGCGCGTGCGGTCGAAGCCGACGCCGCGCGCGTCGGCGCGGTGGTAGTAGGTCGCCGTCCAGTCAACCCGCGGCGCCTTGTCGTTTTCGGGCATGGGCGCGTAGTGGTTGCCGCCGATGAGGTGGTGCAGGCCCAGCGGCATGGTGTAGCTCACGAACGTCTCCCGCGAGCCCATCATCAGCGGCAGCAGCGTGGCCACCACGTCCCGGTCGGCGCCCCAGGTGGCCACGATCCACTCCTCCGCGATGGCGCCCGCGTCGAGCGCGGGGTCCCAGGCCAGGCGGCCGTAGGCGTACCAGTTGGCCTGCGCGAAGTCGTGGCCGCACCAGTTGCGGTCGCTGCCGGTGTTGGCCACGCCGGCCATGCCGGTGAGCGTGTGTCCCTCCAGGGTGCCGTCCACCACCTTCTCCACCGTGCTGGGCGCGCCCGGGGCGTGCGTGTCGGAGCCGAGGAACTCCTTCCACATCGGGGCCAGGTACACGAGATGGGTGGAGTGGCCGAGGTACTCCTGCGTCACCTGCAGCTCGGCCATCAGCGGCGTCTTCGGCATGGCGCCGAAGAGCGGGTGGAAGGGCTCGCGGGGCTGGAAGTCGAGGGGGCCGTTCTTCACCTGCACCAGCACGTTGTCGCGGAACCGCCCGTCCAGCGGCTGGAACTCCAGGTAGGCGCGCTTCACGCGGTCGGGGTCCACGTCGGGGTTGTAGACGAAGGCGCGGTACATCACCACGCCGCCGTGCGGCTTCACCGCGTCGGCCAGGACGTTGGCCCCGTCCACGTGCGTGCGTCCGTAATCCTGCGGGCCCGGCTGGCCCTCGCTGTTGGCCTTGACCACGAACCCGCCGAAGTCGGGGATGGCGCGCCAGGCCGCGTCCGCGGTGTCGCGCCACCACTTGGCCACCGCGGGGTCCAGCGGATCGGCCGTGCCCAGGCCGCCGATGGTCTTGGGCGCGGCGAAGCTGGCCGAGAGGTAGACGCGGATGCCGTAGGGCCGCAGCACGTCGGCCACGGCCGCGGCCTTGGCCAGGCCCTCCGGCGTCAGCACCAGCGGATTCGCGTTCACGTTGTTCAGCACGCTGCCGTTGATGCCGAGGGAGGCGTTGGCCCGCGCGTAGTCGGTGAGGCGCGGGTCCACGCGCCCGGGCAGCGCGCTCCACTGCCAGAGCGACTGGCCGGCATAGCCGCGCTCCACGCTGCCGTCGAGGTTGTCCCAGTGGTCGAGCAGGCGGAGCTTCAGGCGCGGCCGGCTCGAGAGGTCGAGCGCGTCGAGGGGCCGGCCCAGCTGCAGGTGGCGCAGGAAGGCGAAGGCGCCGTAGAGCGCGCCCACGGGGCCCTCCGATGCGATCACGAGCGCACGGCGTCCGCCCACGGCCGCCCGGCGCAGGATGTAGCCCTCCGGTCCCAGCGCGCGCAGCTCCCCGTCCCAGCCCAGGGCGGCCACCAGGGGCGAGGTGGCGGGCGTGCCGGCCACCACCGCGCCATCGGCGTCCACGGCGGCCGTCTCCGCCACCTTCCTCTCCAGCAGCCCCGACAGCCCGCGGGCCAGCTCGGCGGCCAGCGCGCGCTCGGGCGCCGAGCGGCCCTGCACCACGATCGCGCCCGCGGCCGCGGCGTACGACGCGCGCAGGCCCTCCTTCCCCACCGGCCGGTAGCGCAGCCAGAGGTCGTAGCCGTCTTCGCCGGCGGCGGCCTC
>Ga0111538_10014820_pt1 | contig 10266 bp, 9 predicted proteins | sample SoiMethybrSBSTD1_FD_79669 | JGI IMG/M metagenome (GOLD analysis project Ga0111538, IMG submission 79669) | Bulk soil microbial communities from a Populus tree surrounding site in Tennessee, USA - Soil MetaG P. TD hybrid SBSTD1 (version 2)... | ecosystem: Environmental > Terrestrial > Soil > Tree... | reverse complement strand
GCGAAGAAGCGCCGTGCATGAAGATCTGCCCGACCGGCGCGCTCTTCAAGCGCCGCGACGGCATCGTCGATCTCCACGGCGACTCGTGCATCGGCTGCCGCGCCTGCATGGCCGCGTGCCCGTACGATCAGTTGTTCATCGATCCGAACACCCGGACCGCCGAGAAGTGCAATTTCTGCGCGAACCGCGTCGAGAACAAGCTCGAGCCCGCGTGCGTGAGTGTCTGCCCGACGGAGTGCCGGATCTTCGGTGACCTCGAGGATCCGACGAGCGAGGTCGCGCAGATCGTGCAGCGCGAAGCGTTCATGGTGCGCAAGCCGGAGAAAGGCACCGGGCCGAAGATTTTCTATCTCGGTGCGGACGAGGCAGCCATCCGGCCGGAGATCGCGGTGCGCCCATTCATGTTCCGCGAGGGACAGGTGCACATGCGCCCGCTCGGGTCACCCGATCCGGCCGACGCGAAGCCCGGTGATGCCCGCGTGGACTACGACGTGCCGCATCGGCAGGCGTGGGGCTTTGACCTGGTTTTGTACCTGTTGTTCAAGGGAATCTCGACAGGCGCGATGTTCATTTCGGCGCTGCTGTGGTTTCTGGGCGATCGCTCGGCGCTCGTCGGCCTGGCCGGGCCTGCGATCTCCGTCCTCTTCTCGGTCGCGACGGCCATTGTGCTGGTCATCGATCTCGAACGGCCCGAGCGGTTCTTCTACATCCTGACGCGGCCCAACTGGTCGTCGTGGCTCGCGCGCGGCGCGTTCCTGCTCACCGCGCACAGCGGCATTGCCTCGATGTGGGTGGTCGGTTATCTGCTCGGCTGGAACCAGGCGCTGGTCTGGGCAGCGCCAATTGCCATGGCGTTTGCGTTTGGCGCGACGGCCTATACGGGTTTTCTGTTCGCGCAGGGACTGGCACGTGATCTGTGGCAGGGTCCGCACGGCACGATCGATCTGATTGCGCAGGCGGCAGCCGAGGGCGCCGCCGCTCTTCTTGTCGCCGCCATCGGCGTCAACGGCGATCCCGGCACGATTCGAACGCTGGCGTTGATTCTGGCGTTTGCCGCACTGTTCCACGTAGGCCTGCTGATCCTCGAGCACGTGTTCACGCCGAGCCCGACACTGGGCCACGAACTCGCGGCGCGCGCGATTCGGCGCGGTGCGTATTCGCGCCTGTTCTGGTTCGGCGCCATCGGTCTCGGCGGCGTTGCGCCGCTCGCGCTCGTCTGGATCGCGTCAGCGTCCGCGTTCTCTGTCCCTGTTCTCGCGCTGGCCTCAGTGGTCGCGCTGGCCGGCGGCTTCGCCTGGGAATACATCTGGGTCGAGGCGGGACAGTCGGTGCCAAATTCATGAGTGCGGGGCAAGGCGGCGCCAATGTCTGAATTTCGATCGCATCCAGACCCGTCCGAATGGAATGACTACGTTGATTTCGAGTCCAAGAGCTGGCCAAGAAAAGAGCGCCGTCACTACTGGATCATTCCGAGCATCTGCTTCAACTGCGAGTCGGCGTGCGGGATTCTGGCGTACGTCGATAAGGAGACGCTCGAGGTCCGGAAGATCGAGGGCAATCCGGTTCACCCCGGCAGCCGCGGCCGCACGTGCGCCAAGGGTGTGGTCACACCCAATCAGCTCGAGGATCCGGATCGCGTTCTGTATCCGCTGCGGCGTGTGGGCTCGCGGGGCGGCGGCGAGTGGAAGCGCGTCACGTGGGACGAGGCGCTGGACGAGCTCGGCGCCCGGATCCGCAAGGCCATCGTCGAGGGCCGGCGAAAAGAGCTGATGTATCACGTCGGCCGACCGGGCGAAGACGGCTTCGCGAATCGGGTCGTGCAGTCGTGGGGACTGGACGGGCACAACAGCCACACGAACGTCTGTTCGGCGTCGGCACGGCTTGGGCATTTCCTGTGGACTGGCGCCGATCGCCCGTCACCCGATTACGCGAACGCCAAAACCATCCTGTTGCTGTCGTCTCATCTCGAGTCCGGACACTATTTCAATCCGCACGCGCAGCGCATCGTCGAAGGCAAGTCAAAAGGCGCGCGCCTGATCGTCATCGATCCGCGACTGTCGAACACATCGGCCAAAGCGGACTTGTGGCTGCCCGCCAACCCTGGCACTGAGGCGGCGCTGATTCTTGCGATCGCGCGTCACCTTCTGACCACGGGAAAGTACAACCGCGAGTTCGTCCGCCGGTGGGTCAACTGGGACGAGTATCTAAAAGCGACGAAGCCCGACGCGTCTCGAACCTTTGAGGCATTCGAGGAAGCACTGAAGCAGGAATACGCGCAGTTCACGCCGGAGTACGCCGAGTCGGAGACCGGAGTCCCGGCGGCGCAGATCATCGAAGCCGCAGAAGCAGTGGCTGATGCCGGCACGGCGTTCTCCACGCACAGTTGGCGCGCGGCCGCGGCTGGGCATCTCTGGGGCTGGCAGATCACACGCAGTCTGTATCTGCTCGTCGTGCTCATGGGCGCAATTGGCGAGCCGGGCGGCGTGAACCTCAACGCGACGAACAAGTTCGTCCCGAAGCATCCGAATCCACCGCCCGCTCCCGACTACTGGAACGAACTTCTTTTTCCGAAGGAGTTCCCGCTAGCGTTCTTCGAAATGAGTTTCCTGCTGCCCCACTTTCTGAAAGAGGGACGCGGACGGCTGGACACGTACTTCACGCGCGTCTACAACCCGCTCTGGACGAACCCGGACGGCTTTACGTGGATGGAAGTGCTGCAGGACGAATCGAAGATCGGCATGCACGTCGCGCTGACGCCGATCTGGAGTGAGACCGCGTGGTTCGCCGATTTCGTGCTGCCGATGGGGCTCGGCACCGAGCGTCACGACACGATGAGCCAGGAGACGCACGCGGGACGATGGCTCGGGTTCAGGCAGCCGGTGGCGAGAGTCGCGCGCGAGAAGAAGGGGGAAAAGACCACCCTCACTCACGAGTCCAATCCGGGAGAGGTCTGGGAAGAAAGCGAATTCTGGATTGCGCTCTCGTGGAAGATCGATCCGGACGGCTCGCTGGGAATCCGCAAGTTCTTCGAATCGCCATACCGTCCAGGCGAGAAGATCACCGTCGACGAGTACTACGGCTGGATCTTCGAGAACTCCGTGCCCGGCCTGCCGGCAGCCGCGAGCGCCGAAAGCCTCACGCCGCTCCAGTACATGCGCAAATACGGCGCGTTCCAGGTCGACAAGGTCGCCTACAGCAAGGGCCACGAGCAGGTGGTGGACGAATCGGCGCCGGGCGTCATCGTCGATGACCTCCGGCGCTCCGGTTTCAACACGCCGTCACGAAAGCTCGAGTTCTATTCGCCGACGCTTGCCGCCTGGGGCTGGCCGGAACACGCGATTCCGAACTACTCGCCCGGTCACGTGTACTGGCGTGACCTCGATCGATCCGCCAACGAGTTCGACTTGCTGCCGAACTTCAGGTTGCCGACGCTCATTCACACGCGATCGCCCGTCAAGTGGCTCTACGAGATCTCGCACAACAATCCGCTGTGGATTTCGCCGGGCGACGCGGCCAAACTCGGCGTTGAGCCTGGCGACCTCGTGAAAGTGACAACCGGCATCGGCCACTTCGTCACGCGCGCGTGGGTCACCGAAGGCATCAGACCCGGCGTGGTCGGCATGTCCCACCATCTCGGGCGGTGGCGGTTGAACGAGGATCAGGGCGGAGCGCGCGTCGCGACGTCACTCGTGAAGATCACCGCGAAGGACGGCCGGTACGAGATGAAGCAGGTGCACGGGGCCCAGCCGTTCACGAGCAACGATCCGGACAGCGCGCGCGTCTGGTGGAGCGAAATCGGTGTCCACCAGAACATCACGTTTCCGGTGCAGCCCGATCCGGTGAGCGGAATGCACTGCTGGCATCAGCGCGTGAAGGTCGAAAAGGCCGTCGCGGGTGACAGTTACGGCGACATCGTCGTGGACACGAACGAAGCGCACCGGCTGTACAAGGAGTGGATGGCGAAGACGCGTCCTGCGCCAGGGCCGGATGGCACGCGCCGTCCGTACTGGTTCGATCGTCCGCTCAGACCGAAGCGCGAAGCGTACGAGATGTGATCAGGTCGAGGAGATCTCTCGGCGCGCCCTCGACTTCCGCCATCTCCAGCGCCGTCATTCCCTGATCGCTCCTGATGTTCGCGTCGGCGCCGTGTTCCAGCAGCACGCGCGCGATCTTGAACTGGCCGTGATGCAAGGCCACGAGCAGCGGCGTCCAGCCTGACGATCCTCCGGGAACGCGAGGGCGCCTGTCGCGCGCGTTGACGTCGGCGCCGAGTTCAATCAGCGCGGAGACGACCGCGGGGTGCGTATCGTCTTCGCTACGGCAGCTGTGCGGACCGATGGCATGACCACCCCGCGCGGCCAGGTGCAGGGGCGTGCCGCCGACGGCGTCCTCTTGATTGATGTCGGCGCCTTCGCTGACGAGGCGCCGCACGGTTTTCAGGTCGCCGGCCCACGCGGCGGCCGCAAGTGGCGTCGATGGTTTCTCGTAAAACGTCGCGCAGCCGCCGAGGGCTGTCAGCATCGCGAGCAAGATTGCCTGTCGCTCTGCTTTCATCGTCGTCTCCTCGTGCGGTGTCATGGCCGCGACTTGCGGGCCGCCGCGATCAGGGCGTCCATGTGGTCCAGATACTTTTCGAAGGCGCGGCGTCCGCCCGCCGCGAGACGGAAATCGGTCCGGGGCGTGCGCCCGACGAACGTTTTCTCGCAGGCGATGTAGCCGGCTTCCTCGAGCTTCCGCGCGTGGACGCTGAGGTTGCCGTCGCTCACGTCGAGCGCCGCCTTCAGGTCAGCGAATGACATGGATTCGACCGCCGACAACGCGCTCAGAATGCCGAGGCGCACGCGGTCGTGGATGAGCCTGTCGAGCCGCTGCGTGTCCCGGGGCGCCGCCGATGGCGCCGGCCGCGCCGGAGATGCCGCCGCACGTCTTGCTGCCTTACCCGCCATGATGCCTCGCGATATAGATGCCGCCCGTGAGTTGGAGCGCGCCGAACCCGAGTCCGAGCCACGCGTTGCCGAACGCCGGCGGTGTAAGGGCGGCGGCAAATCCAAGCAACATGAAAAGCGCGCCGACGACCCGGACCGCCGGAACGCTGAACGCTCCGCCGGCGAGCACGCCGGCGCCATAGAGAAGCAGCCAGACCGCCGGCATGGCGGTGAACGTGCGCGTGGACCAGAGCGCGTACGTAATGCCGGCGCCGGCGGCGATCGGGGCGATCACAGCGACGCCAAACGATCGCGCGAGGCCGCCGGTCAGTTTCACACCGGCGCGCGACGCCTTCCGCCAGATGGCAGCTACACCAACGGTGAATGCCAGGACGGCCGTACCGAGCCAGACCGCGAGCCAGCCCTCGGGAGTCGCCTGCCGCGCGGCGACAGCCGCCGCAGCCAGGCCGAGCGTGCCCATCGCCACTCCGCCGAGCCCCGGCACGGCGGTAAACAGAGCGCCGCGCTCCATGGCTTGCCGAATGAATCGCAGATCGTCAGCCGCGCGATCGTGCAATGACGACGGCTGACGGGCGGGCTGGGCCACAGTGGCGAGTCTAGATGAATGAGGGGAACGTGTCAAAGTGCTTTGCTATGCAAAGCAACGGGAGCATCCCTATCGAAGCTGGTCCAGGACGCTGAAGGCGAGCTCGGCCAGCACGCCTGCCGCGAGGAGGCCGAACCACCAGTCGCGCCGCCGTACCTCGTCCGCCATCACCGCCACAACGTTCTTCACCGGCATGACAAGCAGAACCACGACGGTCAGCTGGAAGGTCCGGGCCGATGCCGCGCCGTATCCCAGTGCGAACAATGAGACTCCCGCGACCAGTCCGAGAAAGCAGACCACAAAACCCGCGCGGCCGACCGACCGGCGCAGGCTCTCGATGTCCGAAGTCTCAGCCTGGCGCATCACCGTAAGAACAGATACTGCACGGCAACAAGGACCAGCAACACCGACATGCCGGTCTTGAGCCACTTCACCGCCGCGTAGGGGCCGGCCCGCAGTCCGAGTTGAAATCCGAGCACCGCGCCGAGACACGCAATTCCAGCGATGTGGTAATCGCCAAGACTGCCGGTGGCCAGCGCCGCCACGCAGCCGGGGATCGCGGTGACACCAATCATCAACACGCCGGTCGCTGCGGCGACGCGCATCGGTACGCCGCACAACGAGTTGAGGGTCGGCACGATCACGATGCCGCCGCCGATCCCGATGAGCGACGCAAGGACGCCGGCCATGAACGCCACCGCGGTCGCGAGCGGCAGCCGCTTCAGGCGATACGCCACCTCCCGGCCGCTGTCATCGTCGTGAATGCGGCCGCCGAAGACACCAAGATCCTGCGTTTCCGCCGGCAGGATGTTCCTTGTATTGCGCCGGAGGAGCATGATGATCGCCACAGCCCCCATCGTGGCGCCGAAGATCACTTCGTACGTCCGCTCGGCGAACCCGGACAGGTACTTGGCGCCGATCAGCGCGCCGCTCACGCTGAAGAACAACAGGAAAATGGCGAGACGCGGGTTCACGAAACGGCGTCCGGGCGGCGCCATGACCGCGGAACTCGAAGTGCCGAGCACACCGATCAGGCTCGCGCCCCGCGCCTCGGCGAAAGACAAGCCGAGGAATCCGTTGAGCAGCGGAACCAGCAGGACACCGCCGCCAATTCCCAGCAGCGCCCCGAGGAATCCAGCCATGACACCGGCCGCCAGTGTCAGGAATTCCAGCGAGTGCATCCCGGGAATCGTACTTCATACCTGAGCGATCCCGCCCCGAGGCTCGGCCAGTTGACGATACCAAGCCGCTCGGCACATCCTTGCGACTCCACTCACAACGGAGGACGAAATGTTCCAGCGAATCTCCGCCGGGGCGCTTGTCCCGCTCGTCGCGCTGTCCATGGCGGCGGCGTGCAGCCGCGCGGAAAAGAACGATCCGGAATCCGGCGGTCACGCGCACTATGCGCCGGCCGGCCCTGACAAGCCGAATGCAGATGGCCAGGTCGCGCCGCGGCTTCAGAATCTCGGCGCATACACGTTTCCGGTCTCGACGAAGAACGAGGACGCTCAGAAGTTCGTCAACCAGGGGCTGAACCTGTCGTACGCGTTCAACCACGCGGAGTCGGGCCGCGCGTTTCGCGAAGCGGCGCGACTCGATCCCAACCTCGCGATGGCCTACTGGGGACAGGCACTCGTCCTCGGGCCGAACATCAACGCCGCGATGGAACCCACCGACGAGTCGCCGGCCTATGAGGCGATCCACAAGGCCGTCGCGCTCAAGTCTGGCGCCACACCAAAGGAGGCCGGTCTCATCGACGCGCTGGCCGCGCGCTACTCCGGTAAGCCCGAGGATCGCGTCGCGCGGGATCGTGCGTACTCCGACGCGATGAAAAAAATGACGGAACAATTCCCGGACGACCTCGACGTTCAGGTGCTCTACGTCGAGTCGCTCATGGACCTTCGTCCGTGGGGCTACTGGATGCGCGACGGCGCGCCGCACGAAGGCGTCGCGGACGCGGTGACGAGAATCGAGCGCGTGCTGGCGCGCAAAGACGACCATCCGGGCGCGCTGCACCTGTACATCCATCTGATGGAGGCCGTGTCACCCAGGAAAGCCGAGGCCGCAGCCGACCGCCTGCTTCCCCTGATGCCGGCAGCAGGCCACATCGTCCACATGCCGGCCCACATCTATCAACGCGTTGGGCGATACGCGGATTCGATCAAGAGCAACGAGCTCGCCATCGCCGCCGACGAGGACTACATCACGCAGTGCCGCGCGCAGGGTCTGTACCCGATGGGCTACTACCCGCATAACCTTCACTTCCTGTGGTTCTCGGCATCGTTTGACGGACAGGGCGCCAAAGCCATCGAAGCCGCGCGGAAAACCGCATCGAAAGTGGACGATGCGACATTGAAGCAGATGCCGATGCTGGCGGCGTTCAGGGTCGTGCCCTACTACGCGCTCACTCGATTCGGACGGTGGGATGAAATGTTGAAGGAACCGCCGCCGCCTCAAGGCAACGCGTTCTTGTCGGGCATCTACCGCTACGCGCGCGGAATCGCGCTGGCTGCTCAGGGACGCATTGCCGAAGCGGAGCGTGAACTCACTGTCATCAACACGCTTTTGTCAGACAAGTCACTCGATGCCCCGCTCTTCTCGCCGAATTCCGGGCGCAGCGTGCTCTCGATCGCTCCGGAGATGCTGGCGGGCGAAATCGCGCTCGCGCGAAAGCAGTACGACGCCGCCATCACACGTTTCGAGCGCGCGGTCCGACTCGAAGACGGCCTCGTCTACACAGAACCTTCTGAATGGCACTTTCCGCCAAGGCACGCGCTGGGCGCCGCGTTACTCGCCGCCGGGCGGCCGACGGAGGCCGAGACGGTCTATTGGGACGATCTGAGGCGCAATCCTGAGAACGGCTGGTCGCTCTTCGGCGTGGTCCAGGCATTGCGCGCGCAGAAGAAAACCGAGCTCGCGGACATCGTGGAGGCGCGCCGGAAGAAAGCCTGGGCGCGGGCCGACACGGAACTCGCAGACTCGCGCGCCGCGAAATAATTGAGGTTACTCCGTCTGCTGTACCGGTCCGTTCGCGTGCGGTTTGAGGACTGCGTACAGCGCAGACATGATCGGCGTCGGCACGCCGACCTTCGCCCCGCGGCGCACCACGCTGCCCTGCAACGCTTCGACTTCGATGCGCTTACCCTGCTGCAAGTCGATCAGCAGCGATGATCGTGTCGACGGCGGAAGTTTGATCGCGTATTCGTACACCCGGTCGCGGTGGTCGTCAGGCAGCTTGATCCCATGCGCCCGCGCGACGTTCGCCACCTCGACAACTGCGTCGAGAAACATGTTCTTGATGTAGTCGTCGGACCAGAGCGGCCCGATCGGCAGACGAGCCGCGCCGGTGAACGCCGCGAACGGCGCGAGATACGTGAACTTCTCCCAGATCGTGTGGCGTGAATCCACGACCGGCTCCACGATGATGTTCGACGCGGCCATTTCTTCCGCGAGCTCTTTCACGCGCGACGTGATGGTGGCTGGCGGATTGAAATACTCGCCGAACACAATTCGACGATGCGTGCCGGTCTGGCGAATGACGCCGGGCCTGTCAATCGCCGTGGCGATATACGTCGAGCCTCCAAGCGTCGCCTGTTCGCCGGCAACCGCGGCGATCTGCTCGGCGCTGTCCACGCCATTCTGCAGAGTGAGCACGAACGTCTTTGGTCCGAGCAGCGGTTTGATGAGCGGAATCGCCGTCGCGTTGTCATAGGTCTTGACAGTGTGAACCACGACGTCAACGCGCCCGATCAGCGCAGGATCGCTCTCCGCAAGCGTCTGAACCGTAAAGTCGCCCAGCGGACCCACGACGCGAAGACCGTGGGCGCGAATCGCATCGCGATGTGCGCCGCGCGCGACAAAACTGACCTGATGACCGCGCCGCGCGAGCAGCGCCCCATAATAGCCGCCGACCGCGCCGGCGCCAATGACCGCAATTTTCACGGAAGCAATTGTATGGGGAACGAACCCGAGATCCCGAGGACCTGAGGACCTGAGGACCTGAGAACCTGAGAACCCGAGAACCTGAAAGTTAGTGTTTTCGTTCGTCCCCGCCGCGAATCAGTCGGACGTCGCGAATGCGGGTCGTGCGAACACCGTTGTCGAACTCGAGGAACATGCCTGTGGCAGCAACCAGACGCGTGTGAATGACGGCGCCGCCCCAGGTGCAGCCGGCGATGCGGACGTCGCGGTCTTCTTCGTTGTTGGCGGCAAACCATCCACCGCTGACGCGATAGGCGCCGTCGCCAATCGCCGCCAGCGAGTACGCAGAGTTCCTGGTTTTCACCACAATCCAGTCGCCGGCCTGCACGTCATCCGCGCGGATTCCGGCGATCTGTTCGGCGGTCTCGACGATCCGGTCCAGGGTGCGAGCGGACTCGCCCGCCGGTTGCGCCGGATAGATTACCGTCGTGGTGGTGGTTGCCACTTCGTTGCCTCTTACCTCACCTCTTACTTGACCATCTCCTGCTGCGCCGGAAACAGGCGAACAATGCGATACCCATTGTCGGCCGGTTCCAGCAGCATCAGGTCGGTCCCGCTGCCGGTCTGTAGTGTCCCAGAAACTTGTTCCAGGGTCACCTGATTCCCGACGGCGGCTCCGCTAATTGATGGTGCAAGGATCTTGCCGGAACCGTCAACCTCAAAGAGGCCTGCATAAGTCCTCAGGTCCCCGAGATCGTTCACTGAGAGGGAAAGAAAAATCCTCCTCTGTCCTTCAATAATCCGGATTCTTCG
>Ga0111538_10014818_pt1 | contig 10267 bp, 8 predicted proteins | sample SoiMethybrSBSTD1_FD_79669 | JGI IMG/M metagenome (GOLD analysis project Ga0111538, IMG submission 79669) | Bulk soil microbial communities from a Populus tree surrounding site in Tennessee, USA - Soil MetaG P. TD hybrid SBSTD1 (version 2)... | ecosystem: Environmental > Terrestrial > Soil > Tree... | reverse complement strand
TTGACGCTGGCTTCGATCTGCTTCGGCTTGAGCCCATTTTCCTTGCAGAACGCCACCACGAACGCCTCGGCCATCAGCTGGATGTCCGCGGATCGGTCGCGCAGCGCCGGCACCCGCATCGGGAACACGTCGAGCCGGAAAAACAGGTCTTCGCGAAAACTGCCGCCGGCGACGGCCTTGGACAGGTCCTTGTTGGTCGCCGCCAGCACGCGCACGTCGACGTGGATCACGTGCTCCGACCCGACGCGCACGATCTCCCCATTTTGGAGCGCCCGCAGCACCTTGGCCTGGGCGGTCAGATCCATGTCGCCGATCTCGTCGAGGAACAGCGTGCCGCCGTGAGCCTGCTCGAAGAAGCCGCGCTTGCGCGCCTGCGCGCCCGTGAACGAGCCCTTCTCGTGGCCGAACAGCTCGCTTTCGATCAGCTCGCGCGGGATCGCCGCGCAGTTCACCTTGATGAACGGCGCATCTTTGCGCGGGCTCAAGCGGTGGATGGCTCGGCTCACCAGCTCCTTGCCGGTGCCGCTCTCGCCCGTGATCAAGACGCTGGCCTTGGTCGGCGCGACCTTGTCGATGTCCTGGTAGAGCTTCTTCATCGGCGCGCTGGTGCCGATCATCTCGTAGCGAGCCTCGAGCTCGGCTCGCATCTGCTCGACGGTGCGGCTCAGGCGCGCGGTCTGGATGCAGTTCTTGACGCTGACCAGCACGCGCTCGCGGTTCAGCGGCTTCTCGAAAAAGTCGCTCGCGCCGAGCTTCACGGCGGTGACCGCGTCGTGCACCGTGGCATGGCCGCTGATCACGATCACCGGCAAGTCGCGGGTCGCCTCGTCGGCGCGCAATCGCTCCAGCGCCTCGAGCCCGCTGATACCCGGCAGCTTCAGGTCGAAGATCCCGAGGTCGACCGGTTCCTGGGGGTTGCCCAGCATCTGCAGCGCGCGCTCCGCGCTTTCGGCTTCCAGTACGCGATAGCCCTCACCGGTGAGCACCATCTCGAGGGTGCGGCGAATGTTCTTCTCGTCGTCGACGACGAGAACGGTGGGAGCAACAGCGGTCATCGCCTGCAGTCTAAGCCGAATTCGGCTCCGCGAGGGGAGCAGGCGCCGAAGAAATGATTATGGAAAGCCGCCGACGCATCGGACTAGGGTCCCGCGCTGAATCCGACCGGAGCGGGAAAGCATGGCTACATCGAGGGTAATCGGGGTTCTGCTGGGCATCGCGCTGGCTGCGGCGTGTACGGACGACGAGCCGATCAACGGCGCTGCGCCGGGTGGCACCGGCGGCACGAGCGGGAGCGCGGGGCGCGGCGGCAGCAGCGGGCGCGGCGGCAGCTCGGGGAGCGGAGGCAGGGGCGGAACGACCAGCGACGGCGGTGACGCCGGTCTGGTCGAATTCAGCGGGATCGTGGTGACTGCGGTTCCCGGCCAGCTCGGCGCGGAGAGCCCCCTTTCCGGTGTCGAGGTCTGCGTCGTCAACGCGTCGGGGACCAAGAACGCCGCGATCCCCTGCAGCACCAGCAGCGCCACCGGCGCCTACGCGCTGACGGGTCTGGCACCCAACCAAGACTTGATCGTCATGTTCTCGAAGGCCGGCTACGGCACGCAGGTGATCGCGGCCGACATCGGAACGGCAGACGCCGAACGCACGCCGATGCGCCTGGCGCGGATCGGCAGCGACGGCGGCGCCGACGGCGGCGCGCCCCAGGTTTTCGGCTGGGATCCGGCGCTGGTCATCGACTCCACCAAGGGCAGCATGAATACCTTTGCGGTCGTGAGCTCGGCGTCTCCGGACGCGGGAACCGCCGCGCCGGGCTTCGATTTCACGACCGGCGTCTCGTTTGCGATCACCCCCGACACGGGCGACGGCCCGTACTACGTGAAGCCCGACGAGAGCTGGGCCGGCGCCTCGGTCACGGCGACCGTGAACGGCTACGGAGCCTGGTTCATGAACCTGCCGGCGGGCACGTACACGGTCAGGGCGACGCACGCGACGTTGACGTGCAGCGCCGTGGCCGGCAACGGTTACGGCTGGGCGCAGACCGACGGCAGCGCGAAGGCGCCCATCCTCGCCGGCATCAACACGCAGTCGATCGGGTTTTTCTGCGCGCCTCCGCCGGACGGCGGCACCGACGCCGGCAGGGATTGAGCGATCACTCCGCGATACGTTTCAGAAACTCGCGCGCCGGCAGGGAAAACGGGCTGTCCGGGTACTGCGCGAGCACGTGCTTGAAAACGGCGCGCGCCTTCCTGCGCTCCTTGAGCTTCAGGTACGTCTCGCCCAGCAGCACCATCGCTTCCGGCTCGAGGCCGGAGCCCTCGAAGTTTCTGAGCGCGTACTGCGTGCGCGCAACCGCCGCCTTGTAGTTGTCGGTCGCGAGGTAGAAGCGCGCGACGTAAAGCTCGTGCCTGACCAGCACGCCGGTCACCACTTCGAGCATGTACTCGAGCTCGCGCGCGTGCTTGTAGTTGGGAAAGTCGGCGAGAAATGCGCGGATCGACGCGTGCGCGTCGTTGACCGCGGCGAGATCCCGCTCCTCGAGCGGCGGTAGCAAAAACGACGAGCTCGACTGAGCGAACAGCGCCTTGGCGACCTTGTAACGCGCGTACGGCACCTCGGCGTCGTTCGGATAGTCGTGAACGAACGCCTTGTAGCCGCTGATCGCTTCCGGAAACTTCTCCTGATGGTAAGCGGCGTCTGCGATGCGAAGCTCCGAGAGCCGCGCATAGCGGCTGTAGCCGTACTTGCGCTTCACCTCGTTGAACAGAAGCACCGCCTCTTCCCAGTCTTTATCGAAGTAAGCCCGCAGCGCCTCCTCGTACTCGCGTCGCGCGTTCTCGGTGTATTCGAGCGGGTTTTGCGGCGGCTTGGCGGGCCCGCAGCCAGTTTGAACCGGCAGCAAAATCGCGAGTAGCAGCGCAAAACACCACGGAATTCGCATCTGCCCCAGGCTCGTAGCGGCAACGGGCAGCGGGCGCAAGGCGAGCGCGCCCCAAAATCCGAGGTTGAACGGGGCTGCTCCTGCGGTACAGATCGTCCTGCGCGATGGCCGAGCCCCCCGAAAAGTGCCCGATGACCCCGCAAGGGGCGCAGAAGCTGCGCGACGAGCTGCACCGGCTGAAAGAGGAACGGCCGAAGATCTCGCGCGAGATCGGGATCGCCCGCGACCACGGCGACCTGAGCGAAAACGCCGAGTACCACGCCGCCAAAGAACGGCAGGGCATGATGGAGGCTCGGATAAAGGACATTGAAGACAAGCTCAGCCGCGCCGAGATCATCGACCCGAGCACCCTGAGCGGTGATCGCGTGCGCTTCGGCGCCGCGGTGGCGCTCGCGAACCTCGATACCGAAGAAGAGATGACCTATCGCATCGTCGGCGCCGACGAAGCCAACATCGATCAGGGCTCGATTTCCGTTTCGTCACCGCTGGCCCGCGCGCTGATCGGCAAAGAGGTCGGCGACGAGGTCACCGTCGTGCTCCCCGCCGGCAAGCGCCGTTACGAAATCGTGAGCGTCGAGTTCCGGTGACCGCGCGCTCTGCCGCGCCTTCGCTCGGCACTCGCGGAAGCCTTCCTGCCCGATCCGCTGAAGGCGTGGTGGCGCAGCGGTTCGTCCATGCCGTCATCGCCACCTGGGCGCTGGTTTTCGGCGAGCTTCTGATGGTCGCGATGCTGCAGCGCTCGCGCATCGCCAGCGTCTGGGAGCTGCAGAACGGCGTTTTCTGGCTCGGACCGACGCTGCTCGCCACGACCGGCATCGTCGCGCTGGTCGCCGCCGCAGTGTGGGCGATCGCCGCCTGGGGCGACGCGCGCTGGGCGCGCGGTTTTCTAGCGCTCGGCGCCGCTGCCTTCGGCGCTGGGGTGGGGCTCGGCCTCGGCGGCGGCCGCCATCTGAGCGGCGGCGTCGCGCGCTTCGGTTTCGCGCTTTTGCTCGCGACCCTCGCGGCGCTCGCGGTCTATGCCGCAGCGCCCCTGCTGGCTCGCGGCCTGCGACAGAAGCCGCTCTGGGTCGCGCTCGGCGCGGCGGCGTCCATCCTCGTTTGCGAGCTCGTCAACCGCTTCGTTCTGGTCCGGCTTTACCCCGCCTTCCACGCCGCCCTCGCGGCGCTCGCGCTGCTGCTTGCCCCGCCACTCGCGCTCGCGGTCAGCGACGACCTGACCCCGAAGTCGCGCTTTCGCGGCGCACGCCTGATCGCGGTCGCTTCGGTGCTGGTGCTGGCGATCGCGGCCGCGCGACCCGCCGCTGCCCGCCTGGCCTACTTCGATAACTTCCGACTGCTCCTGCTCGAGCAGGGTCCGATCCTCGGGCTCGCGGTGCGGCTGGCGGCGCGCCTCGCGCCACCCGCTCCGACCCCGACCCAGGAGGGCTGCGATCCCGCCCTGGCTCCCGGTGCGGCGCAGGCGTGCGTGCCCGAGGCCAGCAATGGCCCGCGTGCCGTCGACTGGCGCGGCCGCGACCTGCTCTTGATCACGATCGACGCGCTGCGGGCCGATCACGTCGGAGCCTATGGCTACAAGCGGGGAACGACGCCGCGCATCGACGCCATTGCCCGAGAAGGCGTCGTGTTCGAACGCGCCTATTCGGCGACCCCGCACACGTCGTACGCGGTGACGTCGCTCATGACCGGCAAGTACATGCGGCCGCTGCTGCTGCAGGGCGCCGGCGCCGATTCCGACACCTGGGCCATGCTGCTCCAGACCTACGGCTATCGGACGGCGGCCTTTTACCCGCCCGCGGTGTTCTTCATCGATCCCGGGCGCTTCAGCGGCTTCGAGCAGAAACACCTCGGCTTCGAGTTCGCCAAGATCGAGTTCGCCGAGGGTGAGCGCCGGGTGGCCCAGGTCGCTGACTACTTGAAGACCGCCTCGAACGACCATCCGCTCTTCCTGTGGGTTCACCTGTTCGGGCCGCACGAGCCCTACGAAGCGCACGCCGGCCACGAGTTCGGCGACCGCGACATCGACCGCTACGACTCGGAGGTGGCCGCGGCCGACGAGACGGCCGGCAAGCTGATCGATCTGGTGCGCGCCCGCCGACCGCACGCGGTGGTGATGGTCGGCGCCGATCACGGCGAGGAATTCGGAGACCACGGCGGTCGCTACCACGGCACGACGGTCTACGAAGAGCAGGTGAGGGTGCCGCTCGTGATCGCCGCGCCCGGCTTGCCCGCCGGAGCCCGCCGGCGCGAACCGGTCCAGACGATCGACCTTTTGCCGACGGTGCTCAACGCGCTCGACGTGCCGCGGCCGCCGCGCATTCGCGGCCGGGATCTGGGCGAGCTTTTGATGGGCAAGCGCGCCGACGCCGCGGGTTTCGCGCACGCCGAAACCGAGGAACAAGCGCTGCTGGCCCAAGGACCGCTGCGACTGGTGTGCGATCGTCGGCTCGGCGCCTGCCGCCTCTACGACGTCGACAAGGATCCCCAGCAACAGAGCGACGCCGCCGGCGAGCTCGGCGATCGTTTCAGGGAGCTGCGCGATCGCCTGCACGAGCTCGCGGCGTCGCATGGCCGTTACGAGCGTTCGGGGCTGCGCGCCGAGGGCAAGGGCTGGCCGGCGCCGATCCTGCGCGGAGCGTCGGGCGACGCCGACGCCGCCGAGGAGATCGCGGCGCTGCTCGAGGACGCGGATCTCGGCATCCGCCGTAAAGCCGCGGAGCTCCTGTTCGAGTTCGCCCGCCGCGAAACCGCGCCCGCGCTCCGGCTCGCGCTCGGCCGCGACGAGGACACGGAGGTGCGGCGCTGGTGCGCGCTCGGTCTGACGCGGATGGGGCAGGGGGCTCCCCTGGTGTACGAGCTGCTCGACGATCCCGAGCTGCGCTGGCGCCGCTTCTCGGCGCTCGCCCTGGCGGAAGCCGGCGACAAGCGCGGCGCCGGCACGCTGATCGCCTGGTGGCAGGACGCCGGGGCACGCGACTACGTGCGCTCGCGCCAGCTGCTCAGCGCGCTCAGTGTCCTCAAGCACCGCGATTCGGTCTGGCCGCTCGTCCAGTCGCTCGGCGACGTGCGGCTTCGCCCTTACGTGGCCGAAACGCTGGCTGCGATCGGCGAAGAAGCCGCCCGCGGTCCGCTCGCCAAGGCGCTGATGAGCGAGCGTTACCAAGGCGCTCGCGTGGCCATCGTTCGCGCGCTGGTGCGCCTCAAGGCCGAGTACGAGCTCGCGGAACCGCTCGAGAGGTTTCTCGGCGTGCCCGATCCGCTGCCCGAGGGCTTGGCCGCGGCGCGCGACGCGAAGATCCTCGAGTACATCGGCGGCCCGGACCGCCGCAGCGCCGCTCGCCTGCACAAGAACCAGAACCTGGGAGTCGCGCTCGACCTCTACGTGCCGAAGGGCGGGAACGGCCGCGGGGTGAGGGCGCTGTTTTTGACCCGAGCCAGCGGGTCCGAGCCCGGATTCATCTACCTCGGAGCCCGCCTCGACACGGTCAAGTACAACTCGAAGGGTATGCCCATAAAGACGCGAGATATCCCTAAAATCGACCTCAAGCGCAGCGTCAAGGTCCGAGCCCCCAGCGGGGACACCCTGGCCCAGGTCTACGTGGCCCTGCCGCCCGAGGTAGGCGCTCGGCCGGGAAGGTCGATCCAGGTCGTCGTGGTGACGGACAGGAACGTCGAGCTCGATGCCCTGGCGCTGGTTCCGCTCGCCGACGAGCTCCCGCCGCCGCCGCCCAAACCGTGGTCCCCGATCGCAGAAAACAGCGGAACTCCCGTACCGGCGAGCAGTGCTATAGAGGGCGCCCGTGGCAGCCGATGAAGACAAACGCTCGCGGCGCGAGAAGCGACGAGCGGCTCAGAGTGGCGAGGGCGCACCCGCGTCCGCTGCCGTCAGTGACGAAGAATCGACGGCCTTGGAGTCGAACGAGCCCGAGCCCGAGCCCGAGCCGCGCAAGGCCAAGGGCAAAGCCAAAACCAAGACTACCGACGAGATCCGCGACCGGAACCGCCGCATTCGCGAGCAAGCCGCGCAGAAGCGCCGTTCGCAGCGGGAGAAAGAGGGCGGCGTCCGCGCGGCGAGTGGACTCGACGCCACCGAAATGGTCGATGACGCGCTCGCGCGTTCGACCCACGCCCTGAGCAACTGGGTCCGCGAGCACTTCAACCTCGTGCAGATCGGAATCGTCGCGCTGCTCGCCGCTGGCATCGCCTGGCAGGTCTACTCGTACGTCCACGGCAAGTCCCTGGCGAAGACGTCGGATTCGCTGGCGACCGCGGTCGAGACCGAGCTCGGACGCGTCGGCCCGCCGCCCGCGCCGCCGCCGGGAGAAATCCAGCTGCCGCCGGATCCCCGACCGAACTTCCCCGACGACACGGCTCGCCTCCATGCTGCCGACGAGGCGTACAAGAAGGCCGCCGCCCAGCAGCCGGGATCGGGAGCCGCGTTTCTGGCCGAGCTCGGCAGCGCGGGTGTCGCCTATGACCAGGGCCGCCATGCCGAAGCGCAGACTGCCTACGAAAAGGTCAAGGCGTCGCCGCTCGCCGCACAAGACACGGACGTGAAGTTCCGAGCCACGGAAGGCATCGGTCTGTGCCTCGAAGCCAAGAACGACAGCGATGGCGCCCTGAAGGCGTTTCGCGAGCTCGAAAACAGCGACCTACCGGGCTTTTCGGCGCTCGGTCTCTACCACCAGGCGCGCGTTCTCTACGCGAAGGGCGACAAGAACAAAGCCAAGGAGCTTCTGGTCAAGGTGAACGAGAAGCTCGAGAAACTTCCGCAGCTCGCACAGGGCCAGCTCGCGGAAGCAGCCAGCGATTTGCTCCGCGCCATCGATCCCAAGGCTGCGCCGCCCAAGGCGTTCGGGATGCCGGGCATGCCGGGCTTCAACATGGAGCAACTCGAGCGCCTCCAGGAGCAGGCCAAGAAGAACCCGGCCATCTTGAAGAAGCTCCTCGAAGAGATGGGTCTCAAGGGCGGTGACAACCCACTGAACGAGCCGTCGAATTTGCCGACCCCGCCGCCGGAAGCGCCTGCACCCGAGCCTCCAGCGCCTGCTCCGGCGGGAAGCCAGTGAGCTCTACGCGGACCGGGCTCGCCGCGCTGCTGCTCGTCCTCGCAGGGTCGGGCTGCGAATCGGTTCGCGTGGGAGCAAATCCCGAGCTCCCGCTCTGGGTGCATCGGCCCAGCGGCGCACTGAACCTCGAGTTCAAACGCCGCGTGCTCGCTCCGGCGCGAGCAGTCGGGGAGCCGTACGAGCGTGGTCAGCCCGAGATCGACGTCGACGGCCGGCGCGTCTTCGTCGGCTCGAGCGATCGCGGCCTCTACGCGCTCAGCGCCGAAGACGGCAGCGTGATCTGGCGCTTCGAAACCGTGGGGTTCGTCCAGTGCGAGCCGCTCTACGATCCCCGGGAAGACGTCGTTTACTTCGGCTCCAACGACGGCGCCCTCTACAAGGTCGCCGCCAAGACCGGCGAGCTGCGCTGGCGTTTCTCGAGCAACGCCGAGGTGGCTCGCCGCCCGGTGCTCGCCAATGGCCTGCTCTACGCCGTCAACGCCAACGACACGGTGATCGCGATCGAACCGCGCACCGGAAAGATGGTGTGGCACCAGCACCGTGCGCCCGCGATGGGCATGGAGGTCGCCGGCTATGCGGGACCTCTGGTCTGGCGCGGCAAGGTGTACACGGGCTTCAGCGACGGAACCGTGACCGCGTTCGACGCCCGCACCGGCGCCGAGCGCTGGCAGCCCGTCGATCTCTCTGCCGAAGCCGAGCAAACCCTCGGGGACGTGCCGCAATATCTCGACGTCGACACGACCCCGGTCGCCGACGTGATCGACGCCGGCGCCGTCATCTACGTCGGAAGCTACGCGGGCGGCGTGTTCGCTCTCGACGCCGAGTCCGGAACCCAGCTCTGGAGCAATCCCGGCGTCGCTGGAGTCAGCGAGCTCGTGCTCTGGCAACAGCCCGCGCACCGGCCCCGAAAAGGCGACGGCCCCGAGCGCCCCGAGCGCAAGCTGCTCCTGGCCGCGACCGGAACCACCGGCCTCTGGGCGCTCGACCCGGAAACCGGCCGAGAGGTCTGGCGCCGCCACTTACCCGATGGCGGCGTCTCGGCCCCGGTCCCCGTGATGGGCGCACTCCTGGTCTCCACGACCCAGCTCGGCATCTTCCTGTTGTCGCCCCTCGACGGCTCGATCATCGACGGCATCCATCTCGCCGACGGTTCCTCGGTGACCCCAGCCGCCCATGGCCGCCGCGCCTTCGCCCTGACCAACGGCGGCTACTTCATGAGCCTGAGCATCACGCCGCCGATCTGAAGCGGCAGCCCCGTCGATCTGCGCGCCGAATCAGCCCTTCGGGAGCCGAACCGGCTGCCCCGACTCGCTGCCTGGCTAGGGCGCCTCATGCTCGACCCCAGATTGACAACCACGTGCATGCATGTACACATACATGCATGGCCACCAAGACCATCTCCGTAGACCTAGAGGCCTACGCCCGGTTGCGGGCCGCACGCTTGCGCCCAGACGAATCCTTCTCCCAGGTGATCAAGCGCGGTCGCTGGGACACCGCGCCTTCGACGGGTGCTGCCTTGCTGAAGGCTCTAAAGAGCGCGCCGCCGGTCGACCGGCGGGTCCTCAAGCGTCTCGATCAGGCGCAAAAGGCGGACAAGCCGCCGGCAGACCCATGGAAAGCCTAGCCCTCGACACGACGTTCCTGATCGATCTGCAGAACGAACGTAGGTCTCGGGGGCACGCGAGCGGCGCCACGGATTTCCTGAGCGAGCACCAAAGTGTCGAGCTCTTGCTGCCCGCGGTCGCGCTGGGTGAGTACCTCGAGGGTTTTGCCGATTCCAACGCCGAAGCAGCGCAAGCGTTGATCGCGCCGCTCCGCGTGCTGCCGGTTACCGCCGAAACGGCACTGGTCTACGCAACGGTAGTCCGGTCTTTGAGGACCAAGGGCCAGCTCATCGGCACCAATGACCTGTGGATCGCCTGCACGGCCAAAGCGGCAAATCTTCCGCTCCTCACGCGCAACGTCAGCGAGTTCAAGCGCGTCCCAGGCTTGATCGTGATCGGGTACGCCGCGCTGTGAGTACGACCGCTGCGACGCGAAGCGACGTCAGGGGGCAAAAGCCCGGTGTTTCACGGCGAATCGCTGCGCGATTACTTCGCATAAGATAGATTATGTAAACTATTGCCACTGAAGCGACGGGGAGCTAGCGGCGTGTCCCAGACGTCCGGACGCTGCAGATGCTTCACTGCACCAGATCAAAAACGTAAACGGCCCCTTCGTAGTCGTTGCCCACCAAAGAGTCGCCGATGGCGATCGAACTGCCACT
>Ga0111538_10014817_pt1 | contig 10267 bp, 11 predicted proteins | sample SoiMethybrSBSTD1_FD_79669 | JGI IMG/M metagenome (GOLD analysis project Ga0111538, IMG submission 79669) | Bulk soil microbial communities from a Populus tree surrounding site in Tennessee, USA - Soil MetaG P. TD hybrid SBSTD1 (version 2)... | ecosystem: Environmental > Terrestrial > Soil >... | reverse complement strand
TTGTTTATGAGCGATATAATGATGTGAGGTTGGTGGGTGTGCCATCTGAAAGTATTGGCAAATTTGGTGGAGATACTGACAATTGGGAGTGGCCAAGACATACTGGCGATTTTTCCATTTTTCGAGCCTACATGAGTAAGGACGGTAAACCCGCAGATTACTCGCCCGAAAATGTTCCCTTGAAACCAAAATATTTTTTGCCAGTGTCCATCAAGGGAATTAAGGAAGGCGACTTCGCCATGATATGGGGTTATCCCGGAAGCACCAATAGATATGAAACTTCATATGGCGTAAAACAAAAAATTGATATTGATAATCCCACATTGGTTTCCCTGCGTGATATGAGGTTGAAGTACATGTTCGAGGAAATGAAAAAAGATCCTGCTATCAAACTCCAGCTCGCACCTGAATATGCGAACATTGCCAATTACTGGAAATTTTATGATGGCGAAACCAAACAGTTATTACAATATGACGTGTTTGGACAGAAGCAAAAATTCGAGAACGATTTCATGAATTGGACAAAGGGCAAGCCTGAATATGAAAATATATTTTCCGATTGGGCGAAAGCATATGATGCCTGGAGGCCATATAGCAAACATCGGGTGTATATCAATGAAGGAATTTTTGGTTCGCCACTCCTGGCCTATGCGGCATCGCTTCAACAAGTGGAAAATGCGTTGGTGCGACAAGGACTTTCATCTGCCGACATTAAAAAGGCGGTTGAATCAGCAAATAACTCAAGGAATGAATTTTTAAAAGGTGAAAACAAACCTTCCGACCAAAACATTGTTGCTACCGTTCTGCAGATGTATTATAACGCCGTAGATAAATCACAGCATCCGATCGGTTTTTTTGAAGCAGTAAGAAACAATTATGGGGACTTGAAAGATCCGGCAACATTCAAAAAATACGCGGCTGAAGTTTTTTCGAGCACTTTCATATTAGACGATGCAAAATGGAAAGCCTTTACATCAAATCCTGACGCTGCGAAACTGCAGGGCGATCCGGCCTATGCAACAGCATCAGCTTTCTTAAAGAACTGGCAAAGTAAATATCTTCAGTTCTTCCAGCAATTCACTACCAAGAACAATGAACTTGGTCGATTGTACCTCAAAGGAATTATGCAAAAGGATCCGGCGAAAGCCAAGATGATGTATCCTGATGCTACGTTTACCATGCGAGTGAGCTATGGACAAGTAAAAGCTTACAAACCCCGCGACGCCGTGATGTACGAGAATGTAACCACCATGAAAGGCGTGCTCGCTAAATACAAACCGGGCGATTATGAATTCGATTTGCCGGAGAAGGAGATTGAATTGGCAAAGAAGAAAGATTTCGGGCAGTATATCGACAAACAGAAGAACGACCTGGTAGTAGGATTTATCACGAATAACGACATCACAGGCGGAAATTCTGGTTCACCCGTCATAAACGGTACCGGGGAATTGATTGGTCTCGCCTTCGATGGAAACTATGAAGCACTGAGTCATAAGATAGCGTTCGATAAAGATCTAAATCGCACTATTTGCGTAGATATCCGATATGTGTTATGGTGCATCGACAAACTTGGCGGTGCTTCCAATATCATCAAGGAGTTGAAGATTGTGAAGTGAGTTAGTCCGTTGGCGGTTCACCGTTTACAGTTTCTTAAAAAATAAAAGACCGCAAATTGCGGTCTTTCTTATTTCTTCTTGTTTCTTCCTTGTTCCTTGCCTCTTGTCTATTGTCTATTGTCTCTTACTTCATTCCTGTTCCAAGATCATTCTTACCCATCATTTGGTAATATCCTTCCATAGATGGAGAAACAATAACCTGGTATTTGCGTGAAGTAGTGGTAGTACGATTCACAGGATCAGTTACCTGGATGCCTGCTTTTTGTACACCTTGTTGTCTTAAAGTGCTAACAATGGTTGAAGCTCTTGCAACGGCCATACTGCTGCTGCTTGTGGATGGCTTGCGCGATTTCGCATAGTTAGACTTCATTGTTTTCTTACTAGCCTCGGACTTATATTTAGTTGAGGTATTGCTGGCGTATGATTTCTTTGCAGCAGGTTTTTTGTAAGTGCTCTTTGCAGTAGCATGATTGTTTACTGCATTGTTGCTGTTGCCAGAATTGTAATTACTGGTTGTTGCAGTAGCATTCGCGTTTGTATTATCCATATCTGTGCCATTGGTTTCAGCCCATGCAGCGCCTGTAGCAGGATCTATTGCTGATGTAGCAACATATACTTCTACGTCTGGATTTTGTGAAATGGTGGCAGCAAGAGTATTGATAATGTCCGTGCCTTTAGTGCTTAAAGTGGTACTCCCTGAATTGAACAATGTTGCTTCAGGCAGTGTGATGTACACTTTATTACTATTTAGCACAATATTGGACGCACCTATCTTATCATCAAGCTGCTGATGAAGTGTTTGATGCATCTGATCTGCCGAGCTTTTTTGTTTTTCGTAAAAACCCGTGTAACCGCTCCACTTGGTTTGCTGATTCGTGTAACTTCTCATTGAGCTGTCGTAGCGGCCTTGAAGCTCAGTGTTTGTTTGTTGGAGGGTAGCGATATTAGTGTTGAGGCTTTCAGTCTTTGCTACACAATCAGCGTTTGTTTGTTCAAGCTGACTGATTCTGTTTTGCGCTTCTACATATTTCTTTTTAGCGACGCAAGAGGTAAGTAACAAAGCCATACCAATTCCATATAGCCCCCATGACATTTTTTTCATAATTATATTGTTTTGATGAATAGATACGCTCGTATTTTTTATTAATAGATAACGATCTGCCCTATAAGACCTAAAAGCATGCCAGTAGATAGAAAAGAAAAATTCCTTGATAAAAATTGATGGCAGGCGAATAGAAGCAGCAGTCTGATCAGACACTTATTAACATCCCACTGTGGTTGAAATGACCCAGATTGATTGATCTGTCTGCTCCATTTAGATGACAGTAGACAGTTTACAGTTGACAGTTCGGAAAAATTAGTGAGAAGTTCTTTCTTTCAACCGTCAACGGTAAACTGAAAACGGTAAACCGTCAACTGCATTCGGTTTGATTTTTGAAATCCATTTTCAATTATTCACCAATAAAGTTTTTGAATTATGAAAGACCTCAATGGTAAAAAAGTAGCGATCATAACAGAAAATGGTTTTGAAGAAGTAGAACTCACCAGCCCAAAGAAAGCACTGGAAGCTGCAGGCGCAACAGTGCACATTGTTTCCCCCCAGAAAAACAAAGTGAAGGCCTGGAATCATGATCATTGGACTATTGAAATACCTGTTGATGTAAACATCTCTAATGCAAATGCGGAGGATTATGATGCATTAGTGGTTCCTGGTGGTGTCCTCAATCCTGATCAGATGCGTATCAATAAAGATTGCGTATCGTTTGCGAAGGAGTTTCTGAAATCCGGAAAACCTCTGGCGGCCATATGTCATGGACCACAACTGTTAATTGAAACTGGTTTATTGCAAGGTCGTAATATGACCTCATACCCGGCCATCAAAACTGACCTCATAAACGCAGGTGTGATATGGGAAGACAAAGAAGTAATCGTGGATCATGGTCTGGTAACTAGCAGAAGTCCGAAAGATCTCGACGCATTTAATAAGAAGATGATCGAAGAAATTGCGGAAGGTGTGCATTCACCGGTGATGTAGGAGTTACTTGCAGTATAAGGATCCAACCTTTTAGAGGGTAAAAATTGAAGATACTTTTTCTAAAAGGTCGGATCCTTATTTCTTATTTTGCAACATGTATTCAATTCAATCCGTTGTCGTTTGCGGCGCGGGAACCATGGGTAGTGGCATCGCCCAGCTTTGTGCGCAATCAGGTTTCAAAACCACAGTTTATGACGTGGAAGATTCCATGCTCGAGAAATCCAAGGCTACAATTGATAAGAATTTGCAGTCGTTAGTAGAAAAAGGAAAATTGCTTCGCGAAGCAAAAGATAATGCTCTATCCCTTCTCAAGTTTACCACCAGGATTTCCGAATGCGTTGCCGATCTCATTATTGAAGCAATCGTAGAAAAAGAATCCATCAAGCTTTCACTCTTCCACCAACTTGAAAAGATAAATGCAGACAACTGCATTTTTGCAACCAATACTTCATCTCTGTCTGTAACCAGCCTTGCCGCTGGAATGAAAAGAAAAGAAATGCTGATTGGACTTCATTTCTTCAATCCTGCTCCACTTATGAAATTGTTGGAAATAGTTAAAACTAACTTCAACTCGAGGGAGGTTATTGACTCGGCCTTTACCTTTTCTAAGAAAATAGGTAAGACGGCCGTTCTTTGTAAAGATGCCCCTGGCTTCATCGTCAATCACGTTGCGCGTCCATATTATATTGAAGCGCTCAATCTGCTTGAAAATAAAATTGCCGATATTCCAACGATTGATGAATTAATGGAAGCGTCAGGTTTCAAAATGGGACCTTTCAGGTTGATGGACTTGATTGGCAACGATATTAATTATGCGGTTAGCTGTTCTGTATATGAGGCAATGGGCAAACCTGCCAGGTTAAAACCTTCATCAATACAAAAGGAGAAAGTAGACCGGGGAGAACTGGGAAGAAAGAGCAAGAAGGGCTATTATGATTACTCCTAGGTATTGTGTCCAAAATCTCAATTCCAAATCCCTCTACCTTATCTTCGTATGAAACAAAACAATCGTTATTCGCTCCGCGTCAACAATCCTGGTTACTGGTGGTACTGGACTCGTAGGTACGTATCTTTTGCGGCAATTGGTTAGCGAAGGCAAGAGCGTTCGCGCGTTATGTAGAAAAACCCTTCCCTCCTATTTGACAGAAAGTGAGAAGAGTAAAATTGAATGGGTTAATGGAGACATCATGGATACCGATTTCCTTTTTGATGCAATGAAAGGAATGAAGCAGGTATATCATGTTGCGGCTCTCGTGAGCTTCAACCCATACCGGAAAAAGGAACTTTTTAAAATCAATGTTGAAGGAACGGCCAATGTTGTAAACGCGGCCATCGAAGCAGGTGTAAAAAAGTTGATTCACGTAAGTTCTGTTTCTGCCATGGGAAGACTCAGAAAGGGCGAGGCAATTAATGAATCAATGTATTGGACTCGTGAAACCAGCAATTCCAACTATGGACATTCCAAATACCTGGCTGAATTGGAGGTGTGGCGTGGCATTGGAGAGGGACTCGAAGCGGTAATTGTAAACCCCTCCCTCATTTTAGGTGTGTCTGATTGGGATAACAGTTCATCCAAGTTATTCAAAAGCGCATATGACGAATTCCCCTGGTATACCAATGGCGGTGGAGGATTTGTTGATGTGAGGGATGTGGCGAAAGCAATGGTTACATTCATGGACTCGGATATATCAGGAGAACGATTCATTGTAAGTGCGGAAAACAGGACGTATCGCGATGTCTTTTCTTTAATGGCGAATGAATTTGGAAAACGTCCGCCTCACAAAAAAGTTACTCCTTTTCTTGCAGGACTGGTGTGGCGAATTGAATGGCTCAAATCCATGTTAAGCAAGAAGGAGCCCATGTTAACCCGCGAAACTGCAGTTACAGGCCAGGCGCTTGTAGAATTCAATAATAATAAATTGAAACAGTTCCTGCCTTCATTTGAATACATCACTATTGAACAAAGCATTAAGGATGTTTGCAGGGAATTGCTAAAAAGAAAGCAGGCTACTATAAGTGGCCAACAATTTGCAGTTCATGGACAATAGAAAAAAACTCATTTTTTCAATTACTCTATGAAGCAATGGCTTCTTCTAATAACGCTTCTGGTTTGTTGTGCTCATTTAAACGCACAGCATGGTGAATTTGCTGTTACAGGGAAAGTAATCGATCAGTCTACACAACAACCACTCGCCGGCGCTTCTGTCTTCTGCCAGAACACTACTATTGGTGTGGTCTCCAATGGAGAAGGAAATTTTACCCTTCGGTTACCTGCCGGAGGTTATGATTTAATTGTTTCTTACACAGGCTATGAAACTTTCGTGCAAAGAATAAACAGCGACCAGGCTGCAACTCCCCTTACAATTGAAATGAAAAAACAAGAAAAAGTGATGGAGGAAGTTGCGGTTGTTGCCAGTAACGAAGTAGCGGATGGCTGGGCAAAATATGGGAACTTTTTCCTGGAGAATTTTATTGGCATCACGCCCAATGCAGCAAGCTGTAAAATAGAGAATACTGACTCTCTACATTTCTATTTCAGTAAAAAAAGAAACCGGTTGAAAATTCTCACACCTTCCGAGTTGCGGATAGTAAATAATGCCCTTGGCTATAGGATCAGATACCAACTGGATTCGTTTGTACATGAGTACAATGACCGCATCAGCACATTCTCTGGATATCCTTTGTTTGAAGAAATGGATGGAACTGATTCACAAAAACTGGCGTGGAATATTAATCGTGTGAAAGCATATAATGGTTCCAGGATGCATTTCATGCGATCCTGGTATGATAGTTCACTCGCCAAACAAGGCTTTGCTATCGAGCGCATAAAAGACTCCGCTTCAATGGACGGCATATTGATTGAGAATCCATTTGATTCAAGTTTTTACCACGCTGATTCGTCTGACGTAGAAATAACTCTTAGTGGTCGATTCCGCATTGTTTACCGATCTGAATTACCCGATCCAAAATATTTGTCCCTAAATAAATTCTCGCCATATTCGAAAGTGCAAATTTCCGTAATTGACGTATTTGATACTTTCATCATTGAAAGGAATGGCTACTTCTATGAGCAATCGGATATTTTGAACAGTGGTTATTGGTCTTGGGAGAAATTGGCTGACGCACTACCATATAACTACATTCCAGGCCATTGATTCCAATCAACTACTCATTGATTTTGACTTTCGTCAATGGAATTGATGAATCCAATTGCAATGACAACTATACATACCCGTTCTAGTGCCGTTATGCATTCCGCATAAGCCTAATTTATTTAATCAAAAATCCATTATGAAAAAACTAACCATTGGCCTATTGTCTTTAACTGTATTGTTCACTGCCTGCAAAAAAGACAAGGATGCTCCAGCCATCACCAAAGAAAACATTGCAGGATCGTACAAAGTGATTGCTGAAGTAAGTAAGGAAGAAGGACAAGCAGAAGTAGATGATTATGCAGCGTGGCCTGCGTGTGAAAAAGACGATATTGAAAAATTCAACCTTGACGGCAGTTACCTGCACATTGATGCAGCCACAGTATGTGATCCTGCCGGTGACGCAGAGTCAACCTGGAGCGTTGAAGGAGACACCTTTAGTATTGGCGAACAACAATACGCCGTTACCAAGTTTGACGGATCTATACTCGAGCTTAAATTTTCCGATATAGGTTATACTGTTAAGGTAACACTTCAAAAACAATAACAACCAGGGGGCTTCAATCGAGGCCCCTTTTTTTAAATCCCATGTAATTGCCTTCAATCAACATCAATTGATAAGGATCAAGCGACTTGTTTCAAAATGGGAAACTTAATTAAGAATCTATCGGGAATGCCTAAGTGTTTCTACTATTCCTGCAATTACTTTTTTTGATAATCGTTTTATGCGTGCCGTGGCGCAATGCCTGGCTGCATTATTATTTATTTAAACTAAACCCTTTTATGAAAAAACTGTTATTCGGTTTATTCGCCCTAACGCTTCTTGCAACATCTTGCAAAAAAGACAAAGATGCTCCAGCTATGACTAAGGAGAATATTGCAGGAACTTACAAAATGACTGCAGAAGTTTATAAAATGCCAGCTGGCCAGGGACCAGACGAGGAACTCTTCAGTACTTATGAACCTTGCTTCAAGGATAACTTGTACAAACTAAATCTCGACGAGGTTTTTCAAGTTGTGGATGCCGGTCAGATTTGTGATCCTGCAAACGATCTTCAATCGACCTGGCACGTTGATGGCAATCACCTCATTGTCGACGACTATGTTTATACCATCTCTAAATTCGACGGATCAGTTCTGGAATTAACTGATTTTTCCGGCGAGGGAGCAGATGCGCACGGATATATTACTACCTATACAAAACAATAATTTCAATTGAGAAAGTTCCAAATTTTTGGGGCTTTCTCATTTGACGTATTTATTCTTTAAATCAAATTCTTATTTATGAAAAAACTGTTATTCGGCTTATTCGCCCTATCCCTTCTTGCAACATCTTGTAAAAAAGACAAAGATGCTCCAGCCGTTACAAAAGAAAATCTCGCTGGAACATACAAACTCATGACTGTTAAAGTAACCATTAATGGAAGCCCTGAATTGGATGCTGACGACAGAGAAGATTGTGAAAAAGATGACTTGATCAAGATAAATGCAGACAATACTTTCAATTACACGGATGCTGGTTCTGTTTGCGATCCAGCGGGCGATTTCAATGCAACATACGCATTGAGTGGTAACGATATCAGTTCAGAAGACTACGAAGGTCTGAATGGAACTGTTACCAGTTTTGATGGAACGAATTTGGAAATCACCCTCAACGGCACGGAAGGTGACATGACGTACAAGATTAGAACTACGTTCAAAAAGCAATAGGCGACCCAAAAAAGGGGCTTCAACTTGAAGCCTCTTTTTTTATTTCAACTACCAGATCATACTAAAGCTTATGAAAAGAATTCTACTCTTCTTTTTATTGACCTACTTTATTTCTTCTTGTCAGAAAGCAACCGAAAATCCACCAATAAACAAAGAAAATATCTCTGGTGTATGGCTCTTAACAGGTAAGCGGATGTCCGCAACCGGTGTACCGGAACAGGATGCATTCGCTACTATGGACGAGTGCGAGAAAGACAATCTCTATTATTTTGATGTTAACAATAGCCTTCGCTATTTGGATTCAGGTGTTACGTGTGAAATGAATGAGCCATACTTAGGTTCATGGGAATTGCGCGACGAGGTGATTGAATTCATGGGTCAAGCAGGTAACATCACCAAATTCGACGGGAGTTATATGGAAATCACTGTTGGCATAGCGGATGCTACCTCTGAGATCGTATTCACCATTAAATACACTTTTAAAAGGATCTAATACCTGGCTATTCTCACGTGGTGCCTGGAATTTATTTAGTGCTTTTGGGATAGACATCCCGGTGAAATTTATTGGAGCTTGATATTTTTTATTTGGCGTTTAACTGTTCCGCCAGTTTATTGATCCGCTCCCAAATCTCTGGAATCCGTTTCATCCATATCAATTCTTTCTTTTTTACCAACGCATCTTCAACCGGAGAGCCAAAGTAGATTTTACCACCTTCAATGGAGTATGGCACTCCACTCTGCGCATAGACGGTAGCATTAGATCCTATGGTCAGCGTTTTGCTTACGCCCACTTGACCCCACAACGTAACTCCGTCCTCAATAGTGGTAGCTCCCGCAATGCCAACCTGCGCGGCGAACAAACAATTCTTGCCAACCATGGTGTCATGTCCAATATGTACCATGTTGTCAATTTTTGTTCCCTGGCCAATGCGTGTGTCATGACTCACTCCCCTATCGATGGTACACCCTGCACCAATCTCCACGTCATCTTCAATAACTACCCTTCCGCTGCTGAGCATTTTCTTATACCAGTTCGGCCTGTTCTTTTTTGTATTGTAATAGAATGCATCAGAACCAATCACTGTTCCGGCCTGGATGATCACATTATTGCCAATCACACAATGATCCAGGATGGTCACATTGGGATGTATCACGCAATTTGAACCTATGATAACATGATGTCCAACAAATGCACCGGGATATATCACCGTGTCTTTACCAATGGTAGCTTTATCACTTATCATTTTAACGGCTGGTTCAAAGGGTCTGAAGTGTCGAACTATTTTTTGATAAGCCTCAAATGGTTCGTCCACTACAAGTAGCGCCTTTCCTGAAGGGCATTCAACTTCTTTATTGATGATAATATAAGTGGCAGGAGATTGAATGCACTTATCGTAGTACTTAGGATGATCTACAAACACAAGGTCACCTGGTTCAACTTTGTGAATCTCGTTGATTCCAGTTGCCTGGCCCTTTGTATCGCCGATAATCTTCGCACCGATGAATTCGCCTAACCAATTGACCGCAACAGGAGAAGGAAATCGCATAGCTCAGAGTTTTGACAAAAGTAAGATTGGTGTGTTTATTAGCTATCGGAATCCTTCATCAGACCTTTTTCCTGGATTTTGGTCAGATAGTGAAGAACGTGCTGGTGCACTTCATCGTTCAAGTAATAGCAACCTTTTTCATTGTCCATGTTTAACGACTTGTTACCAAACAAATCAGTTACATCTCAAGGAAAAAATCTCGAATCC
>Ga0111538_10014815_pt1 | contig 10267 bp, 7 predicted proteins | sample SoiMethybrSBSTD1_FD_79669 | JGI IMG/M metagenome (GOLD analysis project Ga0111538, IMG submission 79669) | Bulk soil microbial communities from a Populus tree surrounding site in Tennessee, USA - Soil MetaG P. TD hybrid SBSTD1 (version 2)... | ecosystem: Environmental > Terrestrial > Soil > Tree... | reverse complement strand
GTGCCGGTGACGACTACCTCTTCGTCGGCGGCGCGCGTTGGATTCGGTTGGACTTGGTCTTGGGCCACGGCGGCACTGCCGATGGATCCCGTGGCGAATAGAGCAATGGCGAGCTTGCTCCGCTTAGGAGCACGGAACTGAGTGCACATCTTTCCCCCCGGTTGATGTGTTTATTGTCGTGCTAACGAGATCATCGTCAGCTTATTAATGCTCTAACCGATAACCATCGGGAACAAGATAACTGGAAGTACCTGTTAGCGGCCCGAAGTTGGTGCAGTCGTGCACGCCGGGAAGTCTTAGGGCCAATTCGTTTCAGGCCGATTAGTGAGCGGCCAGTCATCTTCACGCAGCGCGAGCTGTTTGGGTCATGTCCATCCGGGCACTGCTAACATCGCGCGACCACGAGCCCAAGGGATATCTGACGCGTGGCGAAGAACGCGATCGCCTTGTCGAGAATCGAAGCGGTGGCGCCGGATCAGTCGGCCCTCGGCGCCGCGCGCAAGCTGCTCGTCGACGGCAAGTGGCCGCAGCTCGAGCGCGACGCCGAGCACCGGTTTCTGTGGGGTGCGTGCCAAGGGTCCGGCGCAACGCCCTACCGCGTCGTCGTCGAGATCGCCGACCTCGGTGCGAAGTGCTCGTGCCCGAGCCGCAAGTTTCCCTGCAAGCATTCGCTCGCGCTGATGTGGTGGTTCGCCGAGCGCCCCGACCGCTTCGCGGAAGGCGCGGTGCCCGATTGGGTCAACGAGTGGCACGGCCGGCGGCGCCACACCGGCGGGGAAGACAAGGGAGCCTCCAGCGGCGGCCCACCGAAATCGGCGCGAGCCGCGGTGGCCGAGGCCAATGCCGAGGAAGCCGCGCCGCGCGATCCGGAAGCGGCGGCGCGGCAGCGAGAACGGAACCGAGCCGCCCGCGAATTGAGCATCGTGCAGGGGCTCGACGAGCTCGACGTGTGGATCGACGATCAGATCGACCGCGGCCTCGGCACCTTCGGCGCGCGCGCCGCCGAGCAGTGCCGGCTGCTAGCGCGCCGGCTCGTCGATGCGAAGGCCGGCGGCCTCGCGAACCGGCTCGACCATTTGCCGACGGTCTACTTCCGCACGCCCGAGGCACGCCGCCACGACGTGCTACTCGAACAGCTCGGCGCCCTGCACCTGCTCGCGCGCGCGTATCGGCAGCAGTCACAGCTCGGCGAGGCGCTCGTCAGCGACGTGCGCGGCGGCGTCGGCTGGACGCTGACGCGCGAGGAGCTCCTGACCGGCAGCGGCACGCTGCGCCACCGAGCGCGCTGGACCGTGCTCGCGACGCGCCGCGAGCTGCAGCCCGATTCGCTGATGCGCTTCGAGACGTTTCTCGCCGCGCCCGACTCGAGCGAGGTGCGCATGGCGATGCTGCTCGACTTCGCGCCCGCCGCGATGGCGGCGAGCGCCGGCCCCGGTCTCGTCGCCGGCACCGAGCTCGACGCCGAGCTCGCGTACTACCCCTCGGCGACGCCGCTTCGGGCCATCGTCGCGGCGCAGCACGCGAGCCAAATTGCGGCACAAGCGCCAGCGCCCACCGACGACCTCAAAGCCGCGATCGACCGTTACGACGCGCTGATCGCCGTGAACCCGTGGATCAGCGACTGGCCGATCGCCTTCCGCGACGCGCGCATCGAGCTCTCGCAAGACGGCCAGTGCTGGGCCGTCGACCGTGACGGCGCATGCGGCGTGCCGCTCGCCGGCGAGCACGCGCAGGTGCTGCTCGACCTCGACGACGTGGCGCTCTACGGCACGTTCGACGGCCGCGAGCTCACGCCGCTCGCGGCGAACTCCGCGCTCGGCCCCTTCTGGAGTAGCCACGCGTGACGGACGAGGAGCAAGCGCGCGTGAGCGACGAGCCCAGCCTCGAGCGCGCACGCATCGGTCTGCGCCATACGTTGATCCTCGGCACCTCGCAGCGGCCGCTCGAAGTCCCGCGCTGGCTCGCCGGCGAGAACCCGCGGGCCGGGCGATTGGCGCTCGTCGCGGCGCTCGGGTTGCGCAGCCGCTTCGATCACCCTGTCCCGCCGCCGCACCTGCGCCGCGCGGGCCTCGAGCACGAGGCCGAGAGGCTCATGAGCCGCGAAGCGCGTGCGGCGCTGCGGCGCGTGTACGGCGCGAAGAAGCGCTCCGTCCCACGCGCCGTGACGTTGCGCATCATCGATGTGCTCGCCGAGCGCGGGTTGAGTCTGCACCCGTTCGACTTTCCGCTGCTCACGGATTTGCTCGCGACGAACGACGCCGCGCTCGATCGCAACGCGCGTATGTGGCGTGCGCTCACGAGCGGCAACACCGACAACGCCGCGCCGCCCGACGCGATCGACGACACCAACTGGACCGATCTCAAACCGGCCGAGCGCGCGGCGTACCTACGCCAACGCCGGCGCGCGGCGCCCGCCGCCGCGCGCGAGCTGCTCGCGGCCACGTTCAGCGGCGAGACGGCGGCCGTGCGCGCGCAGCTTCTCGAAGCGATGGCCGTGAGCTTGAGCGGCGACGACGTCGAATTTCTGCGCGGTCTCGCGACCGATCGTGCCGATTCGGTCCGCACGCTCGCGCGCCGTTTGACCTCGCGCATCGCCGGCACGAGCGAGTTCGACGAGCGCATGAGCACGGCGCACGAGCGGCTCGAGCTCAAGAGCGTCGGCATCATCGGCCGCAAGAAAGTGCTAATGCCGAAGCTGCCGAAAGACCTCGCGGAAGCGAAGGTCTACGCGTGGCTCTCCGACTCGTTCGCGGGCGTGAGCACGACGCTGCTCGCCGAGCGGTTGAAGCTCAAGCGCGACGTGTTCGTCGAGGCGCTCGTCGACGAGCGCTTGCGCGCGCTGTTCTTGGCCAACGCGCTCTCGCTCGACGAGCACGACACGGCGCTCGCGATCGCCGCCGCGCTCGAGCCGCCCGAGGCGCGGCGCGTCGCCGCCGGGGCGCGCGACGCGCTCGCTGCCCTCGAGCCAACGCACCGGCGCGCGTTTTGGAACGCTTTCGCGCCTGCGCTCGAGGCGGGCGGCGCGCTCGAGGAGCGCTGCGTGTTCGCGGCCGAGCTCTACGAGATCTTGCGCGTGCCGCCGCCGAGCGCGCTGCTGGACCCAGCCGCGACGGGCAAACCGTTCAAGCGCTGGCTCGAGGCGCTCACGAACGACGCCAACCGCGATCAACCCGAGGTGGCCGAGATCGCGATCGTGCTCGCCGATCGCGCACATCGCGCCGCGTGGCGCGAGCGCTTGAACGACGTGCCGCCGGCCACCGCATCGACGGCGCTCGCGCTCGCCGATCTTTTCGATGCGCTCGATCTTCAATCGAACAAAACGACCTGACGAGGACCCCATGACGGAACAGACCCTGGCCCTGCCCGCCGAGCAACGCTTCGCCGCCGAGCTCGCGGCGCTCGTCCGCGGCGACGATGCGGAGCGGCCGCCGCGCTGGAAGCTCTCGCCGCGCGCCGTCGTCGCCTACTTGATGGGCGGCAAGGCGAAGGACGGCACCGCGATAAGCCCGAAGTACATCGGCAATCGCCGGCTCATCGAGACCGCGGTCGCGACGCTCGCGACCGATCGCGCCTTGCTGCTGCTCGGCGTGCCGGGCACGGCGAAGTCGTGGGTCTCCGAGCACATGGCCGCGGCCGTCTGCGGCGACTCCACGCGCATCGTGCAGTGCACGGCCGGCACCGACGAGAATCAGATTCGCTACGGCTGGAACTACGCGCAGCTGCTTGCGCACGGACCGTCGCGCGCGGCGCTCGTGCAAACGCCGCTGACGCGCGCGATGGAGACCGGCGTCATCGTCCGCTTCGAGGAGCTCACGCGCATGGGCTCCGACGTGCAGGACACGCTGATCACCGTGCTCTCCGAGAAAGTGCTGCCGATCCCCGAGCTCGACGACTCCGTCAAAGCCGTGCCCGGGTTCAACATGATCGCGACGGCCAACAACCGCGACAAAGGCGTCAACGAGCTTTCGTCCGCGCTGAAGCGGCGCTTCAACGTCGTCGTGCTGCCGCTGCCCGATACGCTCGACGAGGAAGTCAGCATCGTCGTCAAACGCGCGGCCGAGATCGGCGGCGGCCTCGCGCTGCCGAAGATCGAGCCGGCCGAGAAAGAGATCGCGCGCGTCGTCGCTATTTTCCGCGAGCTCCGCGACGGGCAGACGCTCGACGGCAAGGTCAAGCTGAAGTCGCCGAGCGGCACGCTGTCGACGGCCGACGCGATCGCCGTAACGGTCGGCGCGTGGGCCGAAGCCGGGCACTTTCGCTCGGGCGTCATCGACGCCGAGAGCCTCGCCGTGAATCTACTCGGCGCGATTATCAAAGACCCGGTGCAGGACCGCATCGTGCTGCAGGAGTACATGGAAACCGTCCTGCGCGAGCGCAAAGAGTGGCGCGATCTCTACAACGCACTGAAGGAAGTGTTCTAGCACTCGTGGACCCGCGCCTCCACATCCTCGGCATTCGCCATCACGGGCCGGGCTCGGCCGCGAGCGTGCTGCAAGCGCTCGACGCCGTGAAGCCCGCGATCGTGCTGATCGAAGGACCGCCCGAAGCCACGAGCATCTTGCCGCTCGCGGCCGCGAAAGGAATGGAGCCGCCGGTCGCGATCCTCACCTATCCCGCCGACGAGCCGAAGCACGCGCGCTTCCATCCGTTCGCGGAGTTCTCGCCCGAGTGGCAGGCGATGCTCTGGGCCACGAAGCACGCGAAGCCGGCGCGATTCATCGATGAGCCGCTGACACAGCGTGAAGCCGAGGACGATGAAGCGGCGCCGCGCGCCGAGGAACCGCCGAGCGATCCCGTCACGCGCGACCCGCTGACGCACCTCGCCGCCGCGGCCGGCCACTCCGACGGCGAGTCGTGGTGGAACGCGCTGATCGAGGAGCGCGTGCACGCGCCCGACGTCTTCGCCGTCATCGAAAACGCGATGGGTGCGCTGCGCTCGGCGGCCGCGACCGCCGTCGCCGACGGCGCGCCGCCCGAGCCGAACGCGCAGCGCGAGCAACGACGCGAGGCGCACATGCGGCTCGCGATCCGCGCGGCGCTCGCGGAGACCGACGGCCCGGTCGCCGTCGTCTGCGGCGCGTGGCACGCGCCGGCGCTGCGCGAAGAAGTCGCCATCAGCAAGGACAAAGCCACGATCAAAGGCACGCGCGCCGCGAACGCGACGGCGTGCTGGGTGCCGTGGACCGACACACGGCTCGCCGCCGCGAGCGGCTACGGCGCCGGCGTGATCTCGCCGGCCTGGTATCGGCACCTGTGGGCGCACTTCGGCAAGGACGCGGGCGCGACGATCGCGCTCTGGCAAACGCGCGCCGCCCGGCTGCTGCGCAGCGAAGGGCTCGCGGCGTCGACGTCGAGCGTCATCGAAGCCACGCGCCTCGCGACGACGCTCGCGGCGATCCGCGGCTTGCCCGTCGCGGGCCTCCGCGAGATGCGCGACGCCACGCTCGCGGCGCTTTGCCACGGCGACGACGTGCCGCTGCGCGTCATCGAGCTCGAGCTCGTCATCGGCAATCGCGTCGGCGCCGTCGACGAGAGCGCGCCACAGCCGCCGCTGCTCGCCGATCTGCAGAAGCAGCAGAAGAAGCTGCGCCTGAAGCCCGAAGCGATCGAGAAGGATGTCGCGCTCGACTTGCGCAGTGAAGCGGGTCTCGCGAAATCCGTGCTGCTGCATCGGCTGCTGATCATCAACGTGCCATGGGGGCAGCTCGCCGAGGCGAACGCCGGCCGCGGCACGTTCCGCGAGGTGTGGCGACTCATGTGGGCGCCCGAGCTCTCGGTGGCCCTCGCCGAAGCGGCTGTGCACGGGCCGACGGTCGAGCAAGCCGCCGAAACGAAAGCGCTCACGGCGGGCGCCGAGGAAGCAGACTGCGGCAAGCTCGCCGAGCTCGTGCGCCAGTGCTTGCTCGCCGATCTGCCGGCCGCGGCGCGCGCGAACATCGCGCGGCTGCAGGCCGTGGCCGTCAGCGCCGGCAACGTGCTCGCGCTCGCGCGCGCGGTCGCGCCGCTCGTCGACGTGCTGCGCTACGGCACGGCGCGCGAGCTGCCGGCCGAGGAGCTGCGCTCGCTTGTGCTCGCGCTGCTCGCGGAAGTCTGCGCGGGGCTCCGCTACGCCTGCCACGGCTTGGACGACGCGGCCGCGGCACAAGGCCGCAACGACGTCGCCGGGCTCGACGGCGCCGTGCGCCTGCTCGAGGACGCGGCGAGCGAAGAGCAATGGCGCCGCGCGCTCGAGAGCCTGCCCGACGACGATCAGGTCGCGCCGCTGCTGCGCGGCTTCGCCGTGCGCTTGCTGTACGGGCGCGGCGCGTATGACGCGCAGCGCACGGCCGCGGCGCTCGGCCGCGCGCTATCGGCGGCCGTTCCCGTGCCGGAGGCCGGCGCGTGGTTCGAGGGCTTCATCAACGACGCCGGCGAGGTGCTGCTCGCCGACGATGCCTTGTTCGCGACCGTCGACGACTGGTTGTCGCGCCAGAGCGAGGAGATCTTCGTCGAGCTGCTGCCGTTGCTGCGCCGCTCGTTCGCGAGCTTCGACCCTTCGACGCGCCGCAGCCTGCTCGAGCGCGTCGGCCAGTCGGGCCGCGCGAGCGCGGCGCTGACCTCGGACGATCCGCGCGCCGCGGCCGCGTTCGCGCGCGCGCTGCCCCTGCTCAAGACGATTCTCGGAGTGGCACCCAATGGATAACCGAGAGGGGGATAACCGAGAGAAGGATGACCGCGAGCGCGTGCGACGGTGGCGCCTCGCGCTCGGCGATCCGGAGGGCGGGCGCGGCGATCTTTCCGACCGCGACGCACGCATCGACGCCGCGCTCTCCGCGCTCTACGAGCGCCGCGACAAACCGCGCGGCGGCCTCGGCGGCTCGGCGCCGCGCGTGGCGCGCTGGCTCGGCGACATCCGCGAGTTCTTCCCGACGCCCGTCGTGCAAGTGATTCAGAAGGACGCGTTCGAGCGCTTGGGTCTCAAACGCATGCTGCTCGAGCCCGAGTTCCTGCAAGCGATGGAGGCCGACGTGCACCTCGTCGCGGACTTGATCAGCTTGAACTCGGCGATGCCCGAGAAGACGAAGGCGACGGCACGCGAGGTGGTCGACAAGGTCGTACGCGAGCTGCTCAAGCGTCTCGAGCAAAAGACCGCCGAAGCCGTGCGCGGCGCGCTGAATCGCAGCAAGCGCACGCGCCGCCCGCGCTTCAACGACGTCGATTGGGCGCGGACGATCCGCGCCAATCTCCGCCACTACCAGCCGAAGCATCGCACCGTCGTGCCCGAGACGCTCATCGGCTTCGCGCGCCGCTCGCGCACGCTCGTCGATCTCGACGAGGTCGTGCTGTGCGTGGACCAATCGGGCTCGATGGCGACGAGCGTCGTCTACAGCTCGATCTTCGCCGCCGTAATGGCGTCGCTGCCCGGCATCGACACGAAGCTCGTCTGCTTCGATACCCAGATCGTCGACCTGACCGAGATGCTCGAAGATCCCGTCGACGTGCTGTTCGGCGTGCAGCTTGGCGGCGGCACGGACATCAATCGCGCGCTCGCGTATTGCGAAGAGCAAATTCGCCAGCCGATGAAGACGCACATGATCTTGATCAGCGACCTCGCCGAAGGCGGCGACAAGGATCAGCTGCTCGCGCGCGCCGCGTCGCTCGTCGAGAGCGGCGTGAATCTCATCGCGCTGCTCGCGCTCACCGACGACGGGCGAACCTGGCACGACGAGCAGATGGCAAAGTCCTTCGCCGCGCTCGGCTGCCCCGTGTTTGCGTGCACACCGGATCAGTTTCCGGATTTGATGGCGGCGGCGCTGCAGAGGCAGGACATCGCGGCGTGGGCCGCGGAGCGGGATATCGCGCTGGTGCGCGCGTGAGCGGCCTTCGTTGAGGCGTCCGGTCAACACGAAATTTGCGCCCCTGGCAGCGTGCCAAAGCCGGGTGTACGATCCCGCCACTCTTAGGCTCAGTCCAGGTTTATGCCAGACCATCCTGCCGGAGAGCCCATTCCCAGGAGCGCTATTCGACACGTTCGTGTCGAGGGCGCAATAGAGGTCAAACAGCCTTCGCCTCCGCCGACTGAGAGCAAGGGCAAGGATTTCTGGGACAAGCTCACCGCTCTCGCGCCGCTCCTTTCCGGCGCTGTCGTCGCGATCGTCGGGTACTTCTTGACCGACTCGGTAAACACCTCGCTTAGGCGCGAGGAGATGCAACTAAGCAACGTCACCGAGATGCAAGGCTTGTTGCTTGCGCTCCAAGGAGAGGACTCGACGAAGTGGGAATCCGCCGCGATCACGCTTTCGGCGTTTGGCCGACCGGCTGCACCACCGCTTGTCACAGCGCTTTCCGTTGCCGACGAGGTCCGTAGTCCGTACATCGAATCGGCGCTGCGAGCGATTGGATTCGGTGCACCGGACGCGGTCTGCGGGCCGATGATTCTCATGCTCGCAAACCACAGCGGACGTATCAGCTGGCTGATGCACAAGTCGGCTATCCGGCTGATCGGTGACCTGCGGTGCCCACGCGCCGTCCCTGTATTGCAGCGCTATGGGGAGATCCTGAGCTCGGCGATCAGCTCAGGCAGCGTCGAGTCGTACGCAAAGATTGTGGACCCCGCCGTGCCGGTAGGCGCCTTCGCTCTAGAACGCTTGAATGAGGACGTGCAGCGCACCCTGCGCATCGTGGAGGGCGATTGACGCCTCGACGAAAAATGGCGGCGTGGGCGGCAACGCTGCTGATGTCTTGCGGCGCCAACGCCCAAATCCTTCCTTGCACGGCCGTAAACGAGCCCGGCAGAAAGGTACTCATCGACGAGGTCGTCGCGGAGCAGCCAAGTCTTGCGGAGCTCGCGAACACGCTCGCCATACAGATCGAGCAGAATCTCGAGCAACTCCGGACGGAGGCGGATCCCAGCCTTCGAGTGCATGCTTGCGACGCGCGCCGGCCACGCGCGCCTACCGATTTCAAGCTCGACGTAGTGGAGGGGTTACTTGATCGCGATGTGGCGCTCGAAGTTTGGGCACGCGTTGCTGCCGAAACCGATGCGAGCGGCCCTCACAACAAAGTCGAGATCGGCTACCTCATCGTGCCGGTGCGTTACTTCGAGTTCAATTCCGGGACGCCGCCCGGGGCGTTCGTGATTGCGCTCCGTAGCGAGCCGATCCAGTCCATCGACGACCTGGTGCCCCTGCTAAATCACTCGGGGCGTATCGCTGCCTATGCCGCGTTAGCCTCGGGAACCGTCCTGCTGAAGTCCACGTCTCTACAATCTCGACGGTGGGACCCGGCGCGCACACAATTGTGCCGCGCGGTGTCGTTGCTGCGATCCGCAGGTTCTGCGGGAACGGACGCCGAGCTCGCTAGCTACGCTGAAGAGCTCGCGGCGCAAGCGTGGAGCGGCGCCCGCGCCGACGCGCAGTACAGCGGCTTTCTGAAAACGCCAACGGCCGTCGCCCGATGCCTAAGCTGATCCGCGTGGCACTCTGGATTGCTGCGGTGGCGTTGCTGCCATGCGAGCAGGTCTTCGCGATCGCGGTGCGCAGTCCGTGCGACAGACCATTCGTGTTCCCTGGCGTGGATCTGAACGTCGTGGTTCTACCGTACAGCCAGCCTTCCTCCCTTGGCGCCACCACACCTGAGGTCGGTACCCAGCTTGGCCAATTGGTCGAGTTCGAGACACTGCTCGCTATCGCTAAATTCGGCAGCGTCGGCCTGATCCAGACAGTAGGCGACCCCGAAGACGAGTGCACACCGGAGATAGTGCTGGGCAAACTCGTGGGTTCCGAAATGCTGCAGCCCCGTCACGCGCTCATCATGATCTGGGGGCGCATCTTCGAATCCGGATCGGACCTCTACTTACAGACTTATCTGAGATTCTTGCGCCGCGACGCGACGGAAAACGTCGAGTTCGTCGAGGGCGGACGAACTCTGTCGGGACGGCTGTCGTCGCAATCGTTGGCTCTCGCGCCGCGCAAGATCGCGCTCAGCGAGCTCGAGCGCATCCAGCAGCAATATGCTACGGCGAATCTGCTCCGAGCTACTCCCAATGCAGACGCTGCCTTCGTTCGGATACCGGAGAGCGGCGGCCCCTATTCCTTCGGGATAACGGACGTTCGTGGCGACTGGGTCGAGCTAGCACCGATGAGCGCCACGCAAAACGTATTGCCTCGCGGCTGGGTGTTGGCACGGGCACCGACGGACGGGCTGTCGCTTCGGGAACGCATGCCGGAGCTCGCGCTGGTCGAAGGGATCGCCGGCTATCTGAGTGCGCGCGTCCGCAACGAAACGC
>Ga0111538_10014814_pt1 | contig 10268 bp, 10 predicted proteins | sample SoiMethybrSBSTD1_FD_79669 | JGI IMG/M metagenome (GOLD analysis project Ga0111538, IMG submission 79669) | Bulk soil microbial communities from a Populus tree surrounding site in Tennessee, USA - Soil MetaG P. TD hybrid SBSTD1 (version 2)... | ecosystem: Environmental > Terrestrial > Soil >... | reverse complement strand
GGCTCGTGGAGCGAATGGTCGAGCCGCGGACTGGCGGTCGAGCGTGGCTGAGTTCACGATCAGGCCCGCGCGGGCCGAGGATGCAGAAGCTGTTTTCGAGCTCTACGCCGACTGGCAGAGGTCGAACTACGGCCAGGTCGAGATCGGACGCGAGATGTACGACACCATCCTCGCCTCGGCCGACGGCTCCTTCGTCGCCGAGGTGGATGGCCGCATCGTCGGCGAGGCGGATGCGAGCGGCGGCTGGATCGACGTCGGCGTCGAGCGCTCGGTGCGACGACGCGGGATCGGCACCGCTCTCCTGCAGGCGGCGGAGGGCGCCGCGACCGCCGAGCCGACGCTGCTCATGGCACTCCAGAGCGACTCGCCCGGCGCAGCGTTTGCGCAGGCGAACGGCTACGAGAAAGCCTGGGAGGTCTGGCTCATGGGCATCGACCTCCCCGAGGAGATCCCGGAGCCGGAGTGGCCCGAAGGAGTGTCAGTGCGGACGTACGGCGGGGAGGAAGCCGAGGCGAGGGAGATCAAGGAGCTCCTCGACCTTGCCTATGCGGAGGAGTTTCATCACCAGCCGGCCACATTCGAGAGCTGGAGCCGGTTCATGTTCGAGGATCCGATGTTCGACGCGAAGGTGTGGTTCCTGGCGGTCGCCGACGGCAAGATCGTCGGTGCCGCGCTCAACTGGGACGAGGGCTACATCAAGGATCTCGTCGTCCACCCGGACTGGCGCGGCCGCGGGCTCGGGAAGGCGCTCGTCTACGAGACCTTCGGCGAGTTCAAGCGCCGCGAGCTACCACGCGTGACGCTCAAGACGGACTCCAACAACCCAACCGACGCGTGGCGCCTCTACGAGCGGGCTGGGATGCGCAAAGAGCGGACCTACGAGATCTTCCAGAAGGGCTCGGCGGCTTAGCCTTCGGGGACGGGCGCGGACGAATCTGTCTGCCAGAGACCGAAGGAGTTGCCCTCGGGGTCCTTGCACTGCGAGAACCAGCCCATGCTCGGCACCGGCATCTTGTCCTCCGCCTCGCCGCCGGAGTCGCGCACCTTGGCCACGTGAGCGTCGATGTCGTCGACGTCGTAATAGACCATCAGGCCGCGCTTCTCGGCCGGGTAGACGGCGGCGCCTTCGTTGTCGGCGGTGCGCGCCATCCGGTAGTCCATCTCCGGCATCGGTGAGTCGAACTGCCAGCCGAAGAGCCCTTCGAGGAAGCCCTGCAACCGGTCGGCGTCCCCCGCCGGCCACTCCACGTGTGTCACCCGCGGCATGCCTGCTCCTTTCCTACGCAGTGATCTCGGTAACTCCGACGAAGCTATCTGCTCCGGGGTTAGCCCGCCAGGCTTCGTAGACGGCGAGGGCGACAGCCAGGTCCTGCACGGCCAGTCCGGTCGAGTCGAAGAGCGTGATCTCGTGCTCGTCGCGGCGGCCCTTCTCCTCGCCTGCGAGGACGCGGCCGAGTTCGGCGACGTCTTCCCGCTTCAGCCCGTGGTCGAGGGCGCGGGCGATCTCCCCGTTGTGGCTCGCCTGCTCCCACTCGTCGCAGACGACGCGGGCGCGCAGGAGCTCGTCGACGGCGATCTCCGCTTTGCCGGGCCCGTCGGCGCCCATGAGGCTGACGTGCTGGCCGGCATGGAGGGAACCGGTGTCGAAGAGGAGCTCGAATCCGGGTGTGACCGTGACGACGATGTCTGCGGAGAGCGCCTCTGCGGCGTCCGTGGCGACCTCCGCGCCCTCGCCCAGCTCCTCCGCGGCCGCCTCGGCCGCCTCGCGCCGTGCATCCCACAGGGAGACCTCACGTCCGCGCGCGAGGAAGGTCTGCGCGACCGCGCGTCCGTTCACGCCCGTGCCGACGACGGTGGCCGGAGCAACGGTCGGCCGTGCCAGCGTCTCGGCGGCGAGCACCGCGGCGGCGCCCGTCCGCAGAGCGGTGACCGCGCCCGCGTCGAGGAACGCGCGGAGCTCCCCCGTGGTCGCATCCGACAGGAGGACGACCCCGGACACCGTTGGCAGGCCGCGCTCGGGGTTCCGGGGGAAAGACGTCACCCACTTCAGCACCGTATGGCCTGCTCCGAGGGCGGGCATGGCGCGGAAATCTCCGTCCGGCGGCGCGGGCACGTACACCTTCGAGGGCATGAACCAGTTGCCCTGGGCGTGCTCGACGAAGGCGGCGCGGACGGCCTCGAGCGCCTCATCGGGAGCGAGAGCCGCGCGCACGTGCTCGCCGGAGAAGAACGGTACGCTCACGGCGCGAGACTATGGCAGCCCCCGTGACGATCTGCGACGTCGGCCCGCGCGACGGGCTCCAGAACGAGGCCGAGACGCTCGCGCCGGAGGTGCGTGCGGAGCTCGTGAACCGGCTTGCCGTGGCGGGTCTGCGCAGCATCGAAGCGGTCAGCTTCGTCCGCGCCGAGAGCGTCCCGCAGATGGCCGGCGCAGAGGAGGTCGTCGCCGGGATCGAGCGCCAGGACGGCGTGAGGTACTCGGGGCTCGTCCTCAACGTGAAGGGCTACGAGCGGCTGGCTGCGTGCGGCCTCGACACCGTCCACTTCACGCTCGCTGCGACGGACGAGTTCAACCGGCGCAACGCGAACCGCACCGTCGACGACTCCGTCGCAGAGCTGGAGCGGATCGACACGGACCTCCCCGTCAGCGTCTCGATCAGCGTCTCGTTCGGTTGCCCCTTCGAGGGGAGGGTGGAGGCGGACACGGTGATCGCGCTCGGCGAGCGCTGCGTCGCGGCCGGTGCAGGAGAGATCGTCTTCGCGGACACGATCGGAGTCGGCGTGCCCCGGCAGGCGCGTGACCTGGTGGAGCGGGGGAAGGGGCTGGGTGTCCCCGTGGGCGTGCATCTGCACAACACTCGCAACACGGGCTTCGCCAACGCGTATGCGGCCCTGGAAGCCGGCGCGGAGGTCTTCGAGTCGTCCGTCGCCGGGCTTGGCGGTTGCCCGTTCGCGCCGCGCGCCACGGGCAACATCGCCACCGAGGATCTCGTCTTCCTCCTGCATGGCGAGGGCGTCGAGACGGGGATCGACCTCGACGCGCTGATCGGCGTCTCGGAGTGGCTCGAGGGAGTCCTCGGCCGCGCCCTCCCGGGCCAGGTCTACCGCGCCGGTGCGTCGGCCGGCTAGCCTCCCGCGCCTCGCGGCGTGGGGGGCGGTGGTGGGCGCGTGCGCCTACCTCCTCGTCGAGCTCGTCCCCGACGTCCGTTCGAAGCCGCTCTTCGAGGACGAGGCCGTTTCCGGGCTCATCTCCGCGCGGCCATTCGGGGAGATGATCGCCACGACCATGTGGGACCGGGGCGGCGCGCCGCTCCACTTCGTCCTCGTCCACCTCGCCTTCCTCTTCGACTCCTCGCCGGAGGCCCTGCGCTGGATCTCCGTCGTCTTCGCCGTCGCCGCGGTCGTCCTCTGCTACGACCTGGGGCGGCGCCTGGACGGCCGTGTCGCCGGAGTCGCCGCGGCCGTCGTGGCCGCGGCCTCGGGGATGCTCGCCGTGTACGGGAGCTTCGGGCGCATGTATGCGCTCTTCGCCTTCGCAGCGGCTCTCGCCGTCGACCTCTTCGTTCGCTGCGTCCAGCGCCCGACGACGGGTACCGTGGCCGCTGCGTCAGCCGCCGCCTGGCTTCTCCCCGCGGTGCACCCGTACGGAGGAATCGTGGTCGCCGTCGAGGCCGCGGTCGCGCTCTTCCTCTGGCGCGGGCGGCCTCTGCGTCCCGCCTGGCCCGCCGTGGTCGCGGTCCTCGCCATGATCCCGTTCGCAGTCGCCGACCTGCGCCTGGCCGACCGGTTCGAGCTGAGCTCGGAGCAGCAGGGGCGCCTCGCGACCTGGACCGAGGCGCGGCACCAGCTCGAGGACGCGGTCCGCGGCTTCGGTGGCGGCAGCGGCTGGACCTTCGTCGTCTTCCTCGCGCTCGCGGTCTGGGGAATCGCGATTCTCCTCCGCCGGAGGCCGGAGCTCGTCGCTTGGGGCCTGATCGCCTTCGCGGGGCCGCCGCTCCTCTCGACCCTCGTCCGCACCGGCCGCGCGCCCGACCTCTCGCCGCGCCACCTCATCTTCGCGCTGCCGTTCTTCGCCGCCTTCGTCGGAGTCGCGGTCGCGCGGATTCCCGGGCGGCCGCTGCCCCTTGTCGGCCTCGCGGTCGTGGCGGCGTTCTCGACGCAGGGGATCAACGACCCGCGTTCGATCACCTACACGGCCGCGCTGGGCGGTGAGCGCGCCGTGTCCGAGCCAGCGGCGTGGCTGCAAGGGGAAGTGGAGGACAACGACGTTCTCTACCCGTACTCCTCCGTCTTCCTGGCGGCCCTTCCCCAGACGGGAGAGGCTCGGGGGCTTCCTCGGGCGCAGGTGCAGTCGCTTCTCGCCGCGCTCGACCGCGTGGACTATCCCGCAGGGGATGTCTTCGTCGCCGTGCCCGTGGGCACAACCGACATCGGGGCGGTCGAGAACGGCCAGGATTTCGGGAGCTGGCTTCTCATCCGGATAGAGGGGCCGTTCAACGACGAGGAGGCGGTGCTTCGGGCGGTAGTTCGCTCTCTCGCGCAGGCCGAGGCGCAGCTCCGGCCGCCGGTGCCGGCCGCCCTCGCAGGCTGGTTCGAGCTGAACCAGGCGGTGATCTGCGAATCGCTGACCAAACTCGGCTCCCGATGTGGTACTGAATAGCGATGCTGCGCAGGGGGTTGGTCTTCGCCGCAGTGCTGGCGGGCTTGTGGGCTTTGTGGGAGGCGTACCGCGCCTTCGGCGTCGCGGTGAGCCTCACGTGGCCGTTCGAGGTGAACGAGCGGACGATGCCGCACATTCACGACATGATCGGCCAGCTCTTCGAGCCGTCGCGGCGGAACGGGCCGCTCCTCATCGAGGTGCTCGGGAAGGCGGCGCTCTTCACCGCGAAGGAGGCCGCCGTGGGCTTCGCGCTCGGCGCGGGAGTCGGCTTCCTCATCGCCGTCGCGCTCGTGCACTCGACGCTCCTCCAGCGCGGGCTCCTGCCCTACATCGTCGCGTCCCAGACCATCCCGATCCTCGCGATTGCGCCGATGGTCGTCGTCTGGTTGGGCGGACGCGGACTGCCCGGCTGGTTCTCGGTCTCGGTGATCGCCGCCTACCTGACGTTCTTCCCGGTCGCGATCAACGCCCTTCGAGGGCTCCAGTCGGCCGACCCGCGCGCGCATGAGCTCATGAACTCGTACGCGGCGAGCCGGTGGACCGTGCTCTGGAAGCTGCGCGTCCCCGCCTCGCTGCCGTACCTCTTCGCCGCCTTCAAGATCGCAGCCACCGCGTGCGTCGTCGGCGCGATCATCGGCGAGCTTCCCGCCTCGATCCAGGACGGGCTCGGCGGCGCAATCCTCAACTTCAACCAGTACTACGCGAGCTCGCCGGAGAGCCTCTGGGCGACCAACATCATCGCCGCGCTCCTCGGCATCGCCTTCTTCCTCCTCATTGTCCTCACCGAGAAGCTCGTCGTGCGGCGCGCCCCGGAGCACTTCGTATGAACGAGCAGGCCGCGGTCGTCTCGCTCAAGTCGTTGACGAAGGATTTCGCGCGCGGCGGCGTTCGCGCGCTGCAGGAGATCGACCTCGAGGTGCGCCCGCGCGAGTTCGTCTCGCTGATCGGCCCTTCCGGCTGCGGCAAATCGACGCTCCTTCGCATCATCGGCGACCTTGTCCCGCCGACCTCTGGCGAGGTGGTGGTCAACGGCAAGCAGGCGCACCAGGCGCGGCTCGACCGCGACTACGGGATCGTCTTCCAGGACGCCGTTCTCTACGACTGGCGCACGGTGGCGAAGAACATCGCGCTTCCGCTCGAGATGCTCGATTGGGACCGCGCGCGCCGTTCCGAGCGGGTCGGAGAGATGGTCGAGCTCGTCGAGCTCGCGGGCTTCGAGGACCACTATCCGTGGCAGCTCTCCGGGGGGATGCAGCAACGCGTTTCGATCGCGCGGGCGCTTTCCTTCGACCCACCGCTCCTCCTCATGGACGAGCCATTCGGCGCTCTCGACGAGATGACGCGCGAGCGGATGAACATGGAGCTCCTGCGCATCTGGCAGGAGAGCGGCTCGACGATCGTCTTCGTCACGCACTCGATCGCCGAGGCGGTGTTCCTCTCCACTCGCGTCGTGGTCCTTTCGCCGCGGCCGGGCCGCATCACGGGAATCGTCGACATCGACCTCCCGCAGCCGCGGAACACGGACACGCGCGAGCAGGAGCGCTTCTTCGAGCTCGTCACCGAAGTGCGCGAGCTCCTGCGAACCGGTGACCGCTCGGGCGAGGAGCTCCCTGCGTGAGCACCACCGTCGTGCAACCGGTCCCGCGGAACTTCGGGCGCATGATGGGCCGGAGCGCCCGCGACTGGGCGCCCGCGGTCGCCATCTTCGTCCTCGGCATCGCGCTCTGGGAGGGGCTCGTGCGCGGGCTCGACGTGCAGCGGTTCCTTCTGCCCGCGCCGTCCGAGATCCTCAGCACGTTCTGGGACGAGCGCGACACGCTGGTGAGCGCCGGGCTCTTCACCTTCAAGGAGGCCGTCGGCGGCTTCCTCATCGGGTCGGCCTTCGCGGTGCTCGTGGCGCTTGTGCTCGCGCGCTGGCGGCCGCTAGGGAACGCGCTCATGCCGTATGCGATCGCGGCGAACGCGGTGCCGATCATCGCCTTCGCGCCGATCACGAACAACTGGTTCGGGATCCTCTCGCCCGCTTCGAAGATGGCGATCGCAGCGGTGATCGTCTTCTTCCCGGTGATGGTGAACACGCTGCGCGGCCTGACTTCGGTGCGCCCCGAATCCGTCGAGCTGATGCGCTCCTACGCGGCGCGCGAGCGCGACATCTTCCGGCGCGTACGGATCCCGACCTCGCTCCCGTATCTCTTCACGGGCTTGAAGGTTGCGACCGTCCTCGCGATGATCGGGGCCATCGTCGGGGATTACTTCGGCGGATCGCAGGACGCGCTCGGGATTCAGATCAGGAGGTCGGCAGGCATTTTCGCGTTCGAAGAAGCATGGGCGGCGATCTTCGTCGCCAGCGTGCTCGGCATCGCGTTCTACGGAGCCGTCGCGCTCGCGGAGCGGGTCGTCCTGAGCTGGCACCCCTCCGTGCGCGGAGGCCGCGAATGACACGACGTACTACGAAAGGGAAGGGGAACGGATGAAGCGTGCTCGGTGGTTGTGGCTGGCCGCCGTACTCGTGCTGACGCTCGTCGGCGCGGGCTGTGGCGGCGGAAACGAGGAGTCCAGCGGCGGGACGGGAACAAGCGGCGGCGCGAAGGACAAGGTCACCCTCCAGCTCAAGTGGGTGACGCAGGCGCAGTTCGCCGGCTACTACGCGGCGAAGGCCGAGGGCTACTACGACGACGAGGGCCTCGACGTCGACATCAAGGTCGGCGGCCCCGACATCGTCCCCGAGCAGGTCGTTCTCGGCGGCCAGGCCGAGTTCGGCATCGACTGGCTCGACAACCTGCTCGCGACGCGCGACCAGAACGGCGACATCGTCAACATCGCCCAGGTCTTCGCGCGAAGCGGCATGACCGAGGTCACGTGGAAGGACAGCGGCCTCGACTCGATCGCCTCGCTCAAGGGCAAGAAGGTCGGCGTCTGGCTCGGGGGCAACGAGCACAAGCTCTTCGCCGCGCTGAACAAGAACGACATCGACCCGCAGTCCGACGTCGAGGTGGTCGCGCAGCCGTTCGACATGAACCTCTTCCTGAACAGGGAGGTCGACGCCGCGGCGGCGATGACCTACAACGAGCTCGCGCAGGTGCTCGAGCAGGAGAACCCGGACACGGGCGAGCTCTACACGCTCGACGATCTCAACGTCCTCAAGATGTCCGACCAGGGCACGGGTGCGCTCGAAGACGGCGTGTTCGTCCGCAGCGACTGGATCCAGGACGAAGGCAACCAGGACATCGCGACGCGGTTCCTGAAGGCCAGCTTCAAGGGCTGGATCTTCTGTCGCGACAACCCGGACGAGTGCCTCCAGATCGTGCTCGACAACGGGCCGACGCTCGGCGAGGGGCACCAGAACTGGCAGCTGAACGAAATCAACAAGCTGATCTGGCCGAACGATCTCGGCATCGGAGTCATGAATCCGGACGACTTCGACACCACGGCGCAGATCGCGATCGACTACGGCGTGATCAAGAACGAGGCGTCGAGCGACGCCTACATCGACACGTACGCGAAGGCGGCGGTCGAGGCGCTCAAGGCAGACGGTGCCGACGTCAACGGCGCGAGCTGGCAGGCGCCGACCGTGGAGGTCACGGCGGGCGGCGAATAGCCCAGGGAAATGCAAGCGGTGGCCGCCGGAGGGATACTTCGGCGGCCACCCGCTCCAAGGAGGGGAGAGAACGATGTCCGTTCTGATCAAGGGCGGCCGCGTGATCACGGCCGCGGACGACTACGTCGGAGACGTCTACGTCGAGGGCGAGAGGGTCTCGCTGATCGGCGAGTCGCTCGACGTCGAGGCCGACAAGGTCATCGACGCGAGCGGCAAGTACGTTCTCCCGGGCTGTGTCGACCCGCATACCCATCTCGACATGCCTTTCGGAGGCACGACCACGATCGACGACGTCGAGTCGGGGCAGACCGCGGCGGCCTTCGGCGGGACGACCTGCCACGTCGACTTCATCATCCAGCCGCAGGGGTCGTCGTTCGCCGACGCGTTCGACGACTGGCGGTCGAAGGCGAATGGCAAGCAGGTGATCGACATGGGCTACCACATGGCGGTCACCGACCTCCGCGAAGGCGGTTCCCTCGAGGAGCTCGCCTCGCTGCCCGACCAGGGCATCACCTCCTACAAGCTCTTCATGGCCTACAAGGGCGCGCTCATGGTCGACGACGAGACGCTCTTCAAGACGATGGAGGTCGCCGCCGAGACCGGCGCGCTCGTGATGGTGCACGCCGAGAACGGCGACGCCATCGACGTCCTCGTCAGGAAGGCGCTCGCCGAAGGGAAGACGGAGCCGAAGTACCACGCGCTCACCCGCCCGCCGGAGACCGAGGGCGAGGCGACGAACCGCGCGATCCAGCTCGCCCGCGTCGCCGGCTGCGCGCTCTACGTCGTCCACGTCTCGTGCCAGGAGTCGGTCGAGCCGATTGCCCTCGCACGCGAAAAGGGCTGGAACGTCTTCGGCGAGACCTGCACGCAGTACTTCTTCGTCGACTACACGTTCCTCGAGAAGCCGAACTTCGAGGGGGCGAAGTACGTCTACACGCCGCCCCCGCGGGACAAGGCGAACCAGGAGATCCTCTGGGCAGCTGTCCGCAACGACGTCCTCTCGGCGATCTCGACGGACCACTGCGCCTTCCTCTGGGACGGGCAGAAGTCGCTCGGCAAGGACGATTTCTCCAAGATCCCGAACGGCGGGCCGGGCCTCGAGAACCGGCTGCACATGATCCACGAGTTCGGCGTCCGCCAGAGCCGGATCGGTCTCAACCGCATGGTCGAGCTCCTCGCCACGAATCCCGCAAAGCTCTTCGGCCTCTACCCGAGGAAAGGCACGATCGCGGTCGGCTCCGACGCCGACATCGTCGTCTTCGACCCGACGAGGAAGCACACGATCACCGCCGCCTCGCAGCACTCGAAGACGGACTACAACCTCTACGAGGGCACCGAGGTCACCGGCACTCCCGAGAGCGTCCTCCTACGCGGGAACGTGCTAGTGGAGGGCGGCGAGCTCGTCGCGGAGCCGGGGATTGGGCAGTTCGTCAAGCGGGCACGGTTCGGAGAGCAACTCACCGCGGTCGAGACCGCGGCCTGACTCCAAGGAGGCAGACTTGGCTACACCGGAGCGTCGCTACGGCCCCGGAGCGGGAATCACGCTCGGCGGCATCATCGTCATCGTCGGGATCCTGATCCTGCTCTTCTGGAGCGTGATCCTCGGCATCATCGTCATCGTGCTCGGCCTGCTCGCCTTCGGAGGGTTCGCCCGCGGCCGCTGGTATTAGCCGACCGCTAAGCCAGGCCTGATCAGCCGGTCCGGCCGCTTCAGCCCGGCGTCGTTCACGTGCGGGTTGAGCGGCTCGGCGAGCGGCGGCGCTCCGTAGGAGAGCTGTCGGCGCTCCTCGGTCGGAGTGCCGTAGAGCGTCGTCCGCTGCCTCGGCGTGCGCCCGATGGCGCGGATCGCCTGCTCCATCCCCTCGGGCGGCATCTCCTGGCCGTGTGAGGCGCCGGCCGCGCGCGAGATCGACTCGTTCATGAGCGTCCCGCCGAGGTCGTTCGCTCCAGCCTGGAGGCACGCCTGCGCGCCCTCGATGCCCATCTTCACCCACGACGTCTGGATGTTCG
>Ga0111538_10014812_pt1 | contig 10268 bp, 8 predicted proteins | sample SoiMethybrSBSTD1_FD_79669 | JGI IMG/M metagenome (GOLD analysis project Ga0111538, IMG submission 79669) | Bulk soil microbial communities from a Populus tree surrounding site in Tennessee, USA - Soil MetaG P. TD hybrid SBSTD1 (version 2)... | ecosystem: Environmental > Terrestrial > Soil > Tree... | reverse complement strand
GTCACTCTTAAAATGAAATGAATTGTCTTTGGACTATCAACCACGGGCGCAGTCACAGGAAGATCGTAAAGATTTGGAGAATAGGGTCTGAAACTCACACTGCCTTTGTACGTCCCCGCCTCTCGATATTGGAACCACCAATAACTCATCGAATCACCATCAGGATCCATAGTGCCGTCGGCGTTCAAATGAAACTGTTGACCAGACTTTACTGTGAAGGTTTCGGCATGCGCTAGTTTCGGAATGGGAGGATGATTGCATTCCTGAAATGATTTTGTTGTCCACATAATTCGTGCGGCAAAATCATGCTGAAACTCTGTTCGCCAGCGCGAAATTGTTTCGCGGTTACCAACATAAGACTTCTTATCAATCGGTGATACGATCGAATCATTCGCGTTAGTCCAGATTGGCCGGGTCTCCGGTTCGTCCTTTGGCCAGTTTTCTCTTCTGAATTGACCTTGATTTGAGTCTTCAAATTTTGGAAGATAAAGCTCATAACGTCCGCCCCATCCGCCGTAGTTTGGATGTTCGGGATCGTTGAGTCCATTGTTGATCAGGTTGAGGAACGCTGGGGTATCACCCTCCATACCATATGCGACATCAGGATAAGCAGCGCCGAGAGGTCCATGACCTTGCTGAATGTTTTTAGCAAGCCAGTCATTGGAGACCACGTCAGCATTCGATCCGGGCGCCGGGATGGTAATTCCCAACCAGGTGGCTTTTGAATAATTATAGCCAGGAGTTACGACAAAAAATATTCCTGGAAAGTTTTTTCGTATCCATGGTCCTGAATCGTCCTGATCGGATATCGTATACACGCGCAACTTTTTGTACAGCTTATCTGCCGCTGCTGCTGACTTTGTTTTTTTTATCTTATGCAACGCCTGGGCTAAAGTGTTTGGTCCACCCCATACCGAAATCCACAACGGCCGGTCGTCCGCTTTCTCGAGTGCATTGATGATCCAGTCTGAACCTTCCGAGTCTTTTCCATCTCCTACCCCTTCCATTCCGTAGACAGCCAAACCCTTTTTCACCTTCGCTTTCAACTCGTCCTTGGCCGGATATCCTTTCTCGTGCTTCACTAAATTTTCCTGGACCTTGCCATAAGCGTCAAGTATTTTCACGATGCTTTCCGGTGCCACTCTTGTTTTTTGATGGATCGAAGTAGTTGCTACAATACCCTCTACATCGATTTGATTACTATACAACAAAAATCGAATCAACGACTGTGTATCGTCTGGGTCTGCCTCAATATCCGTCAAGATAATAACACGTGGCTTTTTACTTTCTTGACCAAAAGCCGTTGGCGAAAAACAAAGAATGGATAGAGCAAGGATTAGCTTTAGTTGTAATTGTTGCATAGCCTAAAGTATTTTGTTAAAATGAATTATTCCCTGACGAATCTTATTTGAAGAATTTTGGAGCGAGCTCGGTCAAGTAAAGCCGCCATTCTTTCCATGTGTGGCTTCCTTCGCTCTCGCGGTAGGTATATTTAAGACCAACCTCGTCGTACAAGCCTCTGAGTTTGGTGACAGTTTCGAAAAGGAAATCATCTTTGCCTATTCCAATCCAATAAAATTTCGGCTTGGAAGCAATTAGCGCCTTGAGCTGAGCTATATGTTTGTCCTTGTCGTAGTTTGGATTGGGAGCCCCTCTGAATGACGAAAACAACCCCATACTCATGACTCCAATATAATTGAACATACCTGGATTGCTGTTGGTAATGTTTTGAGTCTGATAGCCACCCATGGAGAACCCCGTCAATGCACGGTGATCGGCATCAGCAATCACGCGATAATTTTTTTCGATATATGGAACCACGTCTTTAACCAGGCTTTGTTCAAATCGTTGTGAGGCCATGCTGGCAATACCCGGCGCTTCTTTTTGATTTTTATTTGTTGGTCTGTCAAGAGGTGCTGCTGCTATGTCAGGATTGCCATTTGTAATCACTACGATCATAGGCAATGCTTGTTTGCTTGCAATCAAGTTGTCGAGAATATAATTAGCTCTCCCACGATTGACCCAACCTTCTTCATCGCCTCCCCCGCCATGTAACAAGTACATCACCGGGTACTTGTCCTTTCCCTGGTCGTAACCGGGCGGCGTATACACATGCATTCTTCTTTGTCCACCCAAAGTGGGAGAAGGATACCATACGGCAGTAACTTTTCCATGCGTCACGTCCTGTACATTAATAAGATCACCCAACTGACCTGGGACTAACAACCTGCTTTCGACATAAGTACCATCTCTTGTAACCGCATTGTTATTCGGATCCAGCGTTGGAATACCATCAACGATAAAGCGGTACTCATACATATCAGAAGCAAGGGGACCAATTTTCACTTCGTAAACACTCGAATCGTTCTTAACCATCGGCACCGGTTTGAAATCACGAGCCCAGGTGCCCACCACTTTGATGTCAGAGGCCGCAGGTGCTTTGATCCTAAAGATGACGGAATTATCCGATTGTATTTCTGGTGAATTAAGTCTTGTGTTGTTCGGTTGAGCATGCACACACAACGATAACATGAGCATGCAAATCAGATAAGTAAGCTTGTGCATAGGAATTGATTTAATAAGGTTGATGATTGTTTCCACTACTTCTGATGACTTGTTTCCATCCTTGATACCAGATTTTTGTTTTGTCATCGCCGGTCGGCGCAGTGACTTTGTTTTCTGAATTGAGTTGCGAGAGATGATTGAGATCTTTGAAGACCTTTTGATGCAGACCAGCGAGATAAGCCGCACCCAATGCAGACACGTCAGTAATGCCAATATTTATAACTGGCTTCTCGAGCAAATCGGCCAGGAATCTTAAGATGAAATTGTTAGAGCTGATTCCACCATCGACCATAAGCTGTCGAAGGCCGATAGTCGTGTCGGATTCCATTGCAACAATCACATCCTTTATCTGATACGGAATAGACTCCAGGGCAGCCCTGACGATGTGATTTTTGTGAGTGGCGAAGGTTAGTCCGGCGATCGACGCTTTCCGTTTCATGTCCCAATGCGGTGCGCCAAGTCCACTAAACGCCGGTATTAGGTAAACACCGCCATTGTCTTCCACTGCTGTTGCCATCGCTTCAGTTTCCTCGCTCTGACTAAATAATTGTAATTCATTTTTAAGCCACTCAATTGTTGCACCACACGTGACTATTACGCCCTCAAAGCCATATTGAATTTTATCCTCTGTACTCCAACAGATGGTGGTCACCATACCATTTTTCGATTCTTTTGGCCTATCGCCAATATTCATCATGATTGAGCAACCGGTTCCGAGAGTCGCTTTGGCTGTACCTGCAGAGAAACATCCCTCTCCAAACGATGCCGCATGTGAATCACCTATCATTGCCGTGATCTTTAGAGGAGATTGCAACAACCCATTGAACGCGGTTTCGCCGAATAATGAAGATGAAGGTTTTGCAGTGGGAAGATTTAGCCGGGGCATTCCAAAGGTCGCGAGAAGATCATTGTCCCAATCAAGTTTGTTTAGGTTAAAGAACAAGGTACGCGACGCATTTGTGTAATCAGTAAAATAACTTCTACCACTAGTGAGCTTATATAGTAACCATGTGTCGACCGTTCCAAAACGTGCGGTGCCCTCGTCTATGGCTTGTTTGATCTTTTGATCGTTCTCATACAACCATAGCAGTTTCGTTCCTGAAAAATAGGGGTCGATGACCAGGCCGGTTCTTGACCTGATAAGAGTTTCGTGTCCTTCTTTTCTCAAGCGCTCGCAGATTCCGATTGAACGTTTGCACTGCCAAACTATCGCGTTGCATATGGGGACACCGTTACCGTCCCACAAGATGAAAGTCTCACGTTGATTGGTTATTCCACATGCTTTGATGCTTTCTAACTTGCCCCCCTTTTCCTTAAAGTCCACCAGACATTTTTCGACGGATGTCAAAACATTCGACACGATTTCCTCCGGATCCTGCTCCACAAAACCATCCTTCAAATAATTTGTTTTCAATTGTTCTGTTCCTTTTGCAAAGGGCTTTCCCATTTCGTCGAATAGCACTGCCTTCGTACTGCTTGTTCCCTGATCGATAGCGAGGATGTAGGTCATTTACGTAAGTGGCTGAATGAATATCCAGTTTTGATTTATTGATCTGATTTTGAATTCACTTTGTCTATAATCACGGCAATGAGGATAACAAAACCCTTTACCACCTGTTGCCAGAACGGCGAGACATCCAAAAGGACGAGGCCATTATTGAGAACACCGATGATGATTGCGCCAAGCACGGTACCGAGAATACTTCCCTTCCCTCCCGACAGAGACGAGCCTCCGATCACAACCGCAGCAATTGCATCAAGTTCATAGCTGACACCTGCATTTGGTTGAGCCGAGTCTAATCTGGAAGTGACCATAATTCCGCCAACGGCCGCGAGACCGCCTGCAATAGTATACACTGCAACCTTCACCGCATTGATGTTGATGCCGGAAAGTCGCGCAGCATTTTCGTTACCTCCTATCGCATACACATATCGACCAAACCTGGTTCGGCGCGTCAGGAAAGCAGCAATCAATACGATCGTCCCGCAGATCCAAACAGGAAGCGGAACGCCGAGAAACCAACCCATGCCGATGTGATCGAAGTCAGCGCCAAGATTACTTATCGGAAATCCTTTTGTCCACAAGAAGGTCAATCCTCTGGCCATAGTTAGCATTGCCAGTGTCGCAACGAATGGAGGCACTTTGAACCTAGTGATAGCCCATCCGTTAAAAAAACCGAGGCCGGAACCAACGACCAGGCCGCCAACCACAGCGCCTACCAACGTGAAGCCTACGTAAAGATTGAAGGAAGGAAACTCCAGCCCGTTCTTAAGCAATCCTGCGGCGATGGAGCCGGTTAACGCAAGCACGGAACCAACGGATAGATCAATGCCCGACGTCAGGATTACGAGTGTCATTCCAGTAGCAATGCAAATATTTACCGAAATCTGGCGCAATACGTTCCATGCGTTATCGATCGTAAGGAATTTGTCCGTAAGCAGCGTCAAAGCAAAGCACAACACAAACAGTGCAATCAACGACTGAAACTGTATCAGTACATTCCGATAACTTTTTGCAACAATCGAGTTTTTCATAGTTGCTTCCATCGATTTACATGCTTTTTGGAATTGCTGCTTTAAGAATGATACTTTCAGTTGCGTGCTCACGAGATAATTCAGCAGTAAGATTACCTTCACACATTACCAGGACCCTGTCTGAAACAGCAAGTATCTCCGGAAGTTCCGACGAAACGATTAAGATTCCCATTCCGGTCATTGACAGATCCAGGATCAATTTGTAGATCTCGTTCTTCGCGCCGACGTCTACCCCGCGCGTGGGTTCATCCAACAAAAGAACTTTTGGTCTTGTTGCGAGCCCCTTTGCCAGAACAATCTTCTGCTGATTCCCACCGCTCAGGTTTCTCGCAGGCTGTGTATGAGATGAAGTTTTGATCTTTAGTTCTTCAATATACTTTTCCGCGACGTCTGTTTCCCTTTTGTTATTCAGGAACACGACTCCTTCAAATTCTCGAAGACTTGCAAGCGAGATATTAGACCTCACATCAAGCCCCAATACCAAACCATCCTTTTTACGGTCCTCAGGTACGAGAGCAATACCTTTGGCGATTGCATCGGATGGTGAACGAAATGAAACGCGATCTCCATGTACGTAGATATCCCCCGATTTGCGTTTTGGATGCAGCCCAAAAAGTGTTTCCACCAACTCTGTTCTGCCCGCTCCCATCAAACCGAAGAGGCCAACAATCTCACCTTCGGCAAGACCAAAAGAAATGTTCTTCAAAACGTTCTCACCGTTCTTGTCTAAAGAACGAAGGCACAAATTTTCAACGCGAAGTAGTTCAGTGCTTCGAGAAGTCTCTGATTGTTTTTGCCGCATAAGTGTGATCTTCCTGCCAACCATCTTCTGAATCACATCATCGTGATTCATTGACCGCATTTCACCGCTTTCAATGAAACATCCGTCGCGCATGATAATGTAACGGTCGGCAATCCTGAACAACTCATCCAGTTTGTGAGAGATATAAACGATGGTCTTATTTTGTGCTTTCAGATCATTGATAATACCAAAGAGAATCTCCACCTCTTTGTCGCTAATTGCGGATGTGGGCTCGTCCATGATGATGACCTCCGAATCGTTCTGCAAAGCCTTTGCAATTTCTACTACCTGCTGCTGACCAACCTTGAGCTCGGACACCATGGTTTCTGGATCCACATCCAGCTTTAATCTTTGAAGCAACGCTTCGGTTTTTAACCGCATGGATTTCTTGTTCAGCAGTCCCCACGCATTTACGATCTCCCGTCCCAGGAAAATATTCTCCTGGACGGTCAAGTAGGGAATTAAATTCAACTCCTGATGAATGATGGCAATACCACAGTCCTGGGCCGCCCGTACATTCGGAAAACTTATGGTCTTACCTTTAAATAGGATCCTGCCTTCATAGTCATTGTAAACACCAGACAGGATCTTCATCAATGTCGATTTCCCTGCGCCGTTCTCTCCGAGAATAGCATTTACCTTTCCGGCATGCAATTCCATTGATACATTATCCAGCGCAATGACCCCTGAAAATTTCTTAGTAATATTCTCGACGGCAAGCATTAGTTATCGCTGATTGGAATCCTTCATTTTATTGATCATGCTACATCAATTTTGAATTGAGAGGTCTATTGGTAAGATTTCGATTAAACTGATATCGACATATTTTCGATTAATCTCGATCGCGCCCGTGAACTTCACATCGCTACCAACGTCCGCGTCTCTTACAAATGATGGTAACACTTCTTTCCTAATTATCTCATTGATACTTTCCGAAATACTATTGAATTCAGCCGTATTAGAGAAGTCGTTCAAATTCATGAGACCTGACGCATCCCTTATCGCATTTCCGTAGACGAACTCAATGGCTATGTTAACATTCGTTTCCTCACGATCACCTTTTAATTTAACAATCACAGCATCGTCGGACTTTGAATGGATAATTCCTTCTCCTTTCACAAGGAAATAGCGGATGTTGCCAATCGCTAAAGCATTCGAATACTTTTTGAAGGCCTCGTCGGGCTGTGTTTTTAAAATGGAAATCAGAACATTGAGGTCGACAGCACTATCGGCGCGCGGCAGGAGTTTGTTTTTGTAAAAATCACTTGCAAACGACTTCGGATTGAAACTTTTCGATGGCGATGCAGCTTTAACCTCATCCAGTTTTCTAAAATACACTGAATTATAGGCTACGAAAACAATCAGCGCGATCGTAAGAATATATTTGATCAGCTTAATTCTTCGCATGTTGCTCTTTTGCATGGATCAGTTCGCAGTTAAAATCAATTTTCAGGCACCGCTAGTGTGCTTAATCCCGTTTTCCGTAAGCAAGGTAGTTTTCAATGTTTTTCTTCGTCACCAACTCTACCGCTACGGGCACTTTCTTTGCAAAATCCCGTTTTCCTTTAAAATATTCATCCGCGAAGATTGCCGCTTGCTCCGCGATTAGTTGTGGAAACTGCATACCGGTCGCCTCGATCTTGCCATTTCGAATAGACTCAATCACGTCTTCCGCCCCATCGAAACCGTAAACTTTTACATTAGTCTTGCCAGCGGCCGCCAATGCCTGGTAGGCGCCGCTTGCCATCGCATCATTACCACAGAAGACTGCGTCGATATCAGGGTGCGCCTGTAAAATCGATTCCAATACTTCCATAGCTTTATTCCTGTCGAACTCGGCACTTTGCTGCGCAACCATTTGAAGATTCTGGTAATTGTCAACAACACTGTGGAATCCTTTCGAACGGTTCCAGGTATTGTTATCGTTTACCAGTCCGAGCAACTCAACGTACTTTCCCTTCTTATTCATTGTCTGCACGAAATACTTACCCAGCGCGACGCAACCCGAATAGTTGTCAGAAAGAATTTGAGATGTCGCACCATCTGTCGTATTAACCTCGCGGTCCATGCAGAACACAGGCACATAAGCATCCTTTGCTCTTTTCACATTGGCCACCGAACCATCCGCATCGGTCGGATTGAAAAGTATTGCATCATATCCAGAGGCAAGCGCGTTTTCAAAGTGCTCTGTTTCCAAGGCAGTATTATTCTGCGAGTCGAAGATCTTGGGTTCATAGCCAAGCGCTCTTACCTGTGCTGCCGCTGTTTCCGCCAGGAAAACAAACCATGGGTTATTGAGTGTTGATACGACTATTGCTACCTTCTTCTTTTCGTCAGCGGACGTCCGATTGTTCGCGCAGCCTGACATGCCAACAATAATCAGAGCGCATGTATACAAGAGTGGTTTGATACTTGTCTTCATATCATTATAGCTTATTCACACCTGAACGCTGAAGAAGCTTCACGGCTGTACCCGCGAGCCCATCCGGAGTCATTCCATAGTGCGCGAAGATTTCATTTTGCGAACCCGTAACCGTGTACTCGTCCGGAATGCCGACGATCTTAAATGGATTTGTATAACCGTTCTGCAGCAAGAACGACGCGCAAGCTTCTCCGAGACCACCAAATATCATGTGTTCTTCCACAGTGACAATTGGTTTACCATTGGCTGCCACAGATGCCAGCAGCTCGTAGTCTAACGGTTTCACTGTATGCATGCTTATTACCATTGCCTCAATATTTTGATCTGAGAGTTTTTCCGCAGCCTGAAGCGAAGGGTACACAGTTTCACCAGTACCGATGAACGTAACATCTCCTCCTCGTCTAATTACCCGCGCTTTTCCAAACTGAAAATCATTCTCGGTCTCATTTTTTAAATGAGGCATCGGTTTCTTGCCAAATCGCAAGTAGACAGGGTGGTGGCACTCGGCCGCTTTAATAATGGCATGCGCGGTTTCGAAGTTGTCGGCAGGCGCCACAATAATCATATTATTAATTGCACGCATCACAGCATAATCATGCAGACTATGATGAGTCGTGCCTAGCGCCCCATAGCTGACACCCGCGCTGATGCCGATCAGTTTCACAGCATTGTCAGAATACGCAACGTCATTCTTGATTTGCTCAAGCGCTCTCGCTGTGAGAAAACACGCTGGAGATACAGCAAATACTTTTTTGCCCGTTGAAGCAAGGCCTGCAGCAACACCAACCAGGTTTTGTTCTGCTATGCCGATCTCAACAATCTGCTTTGGATATTTTTGACCAAACGGAGTGAGCTTGCCAGAGCCACGTGAGTCGCTCGTGACAACAATAATCGATTTGTCATTTGATGCAAGTTCCTGAAGCGTATAAGAGAATACCTCGAGATTTGCTTTCCCGGAAGTGCCGACATTTGATCCGTGTTCAATGATTGTACTCACACTTTATTATCGTTTCGTAAAATTCACCTTTGCTACAATTCAAAGTCATCAGGCACCGTCGTGCTAGCGACGTCTAACTCGGTAAGCGCATCTGCATATTGTTTTTCGTCCGGAACACCATGGTGCCATTTCAGCTGATTTTCCATAAAGCTGATGCCCTTTCCTTTTACAGTATCGGCAATGATCAGATTCGGCTTGCCTTTCACAAAGGGAAGAGCGTCAAAACACGCTTTCAATGCATCGATATCATGTCCATCGACGTGCCGGACAGTCCAGCCAAAGCTTTCAAATTTTGTATCGATCGGATCTGTGTTACATACCTCGGAAGTTCTTCCGGTTATTTGCAGCTTGTTGTAGTCGACAATCGCACACAGGTTATCGAGACCATAGTGCGCGGCCGTTAGCGCAGCCTCCCAGTTAGACCCTTCTGGAAGCTCACCATCACCGAGAAGAGTGAAGACGCGAAAGTTCTTCTCACCCAATTTTGCTCCGATGGCGACACCCACGCTGACTGGCAAGCCATGCCCTAGCGCACCCGTGTTATGTTCCACACCTCTCACTTTCCTCGTCGGATGCCCGATGTAGTGAGAATTGTACTTGCACAACGTCTCAAGGTCCATTTCAGGAAAGAAACCTTTGTCTGCCAGTACCACGAATAATGCTTCAACTGAATGCCCCTTGCTCTGGATGTATCGATCACGGTCCGGAGAATCAAAGTTTTCTGGATTTACATTCATCACATAATTGTACAAAACGTTGAGGATATCGATGCACGAAAGGCTCCCACCAGTATGGCCCGCATTTGCGTGATAGATGTATCTCACAATGTTCTTGCGGTAGTGAATTGATTTTTTTATTAAATGCTGGTCTGGCATTTTATTCCTTTGACGCGTTGCAATTCAATTTGATTCGTGGTGATATACTTCCCATCCCATGTAATTACCCAT
>Ga0111538_10014811_pt1 | contig 10268 bp, 9 predicted proteins | sample SoiMethybrSBSTD1_FD_79669 | JGI IMG/M metagenome (GOLD analysis project Ga0111538, IMG submission 79669) | Bulk soil microbial communities from a Populus tree surrounding site in Tennessee, USA - Soil MetaG P. TD hybrid SBSTD1 (version 2)... | ecosystem: Environmental > Terrestrial > Soil > Tree... | reverse complement strand
TGAATGATGGAATGCCGGCTGAAATGGTGAACACGACTATTAACAAGATGGTGGAAATCGGCATGCTGAAGGAAACCGAGAAATCGAAGTTGGAACAGGTGATTGATCGAGGGCCGACGAACGCCGCGGTGGCCAGGCTGGGACGGTGGACAGACGATCCCGGCTGGAAATAGTCCTGCATCCACAAACACGACTTTCGCAACAGTGCGGCTCTCGGGCCGAAACTTTCATCGCAGGTCTTCGGTTTTCGAAAACTCGCGCCAAGAAGATTGACGCTGGATCAAGAATCCTTCTGACTCTGTCGAGCAGTATTGCGAGAGTTCGGCAGCTTGCCGATGTCGGATCGAGAATCGAAAGTCTGCGCGCGCTTCGCTGAATTATTGCAGACCGCTCTATAGCGGCGGGGCGTAGAGATTATCCGGCAGGCCGCGGATGTAGTCGATGGTTTCCTTGAGGGGGATCACGTCGGCGTACTTCATCGCCATGTCGAAAAGGTTGATCTTGTGTGACGCCTGACCACGATCGAAAACGCATTCTTCTACCACCGAGACTTTCATATTGTAGGAAAACGCGTCGATGACGCTGGCGCGTACGCACCCGCTGGTGGTCGTGCCGCAGACGAGCACGCTATCGGCATGCACTTCGGTGAGCATGCTCATGAGCGGAGTGCCGAAAAACGCGCTGGGTTTTTGCTTGCGGACGATGATATCACCCGGCTGTGGCGCGATCTCTTCGACGATCTCGTTGGCCTTTTCCCAGTGCTGGCTCATGTCTTCGGTCGTGCGATTGCTTTTCGCTGCCCATCCGCCAACCATGAGAGTGCTGTTCGAGCGATTCTCTTCGGCGGTGGTATAAAATGTCGGCAAGTGCTTTTTGCGCGCTTCGGCGAGCAGCTCACGAATGCGATACACCGCGTCCCAACCTTCTTCACCGCAACTCGTGCGAAAGCGTTTGACGGACTCGAGGATCGGCTCCGGCTTGTCGCCGGTAAAATTGTAGTTAACGTCAATGATCAGTAATGCCGGACGTTGTCCCAAACCCGCCTTCTTGCCGAATCCGGACAATGCAAAAACTTCTTTATCACGTGCAGTCAGCATATCGTCCCAAGTGGCCATAAACGCTCCTTGCTTCCAATTATTCTGAATCTACACAACAAAGGATCGCTGTTGTCAAGCAACGATTGTGGCTGAGGAATCGAGCGCGGAGGCGGGCTTTTAGTCCCGCGCTGGGCCGACAAGCGGACGGATTCCCACCACACTGAAAAAGAGTTCCTGAATGGAAACTTCGGGAGCGGCTCTCACCTCGCGAAAAGTTCGCGACAGGAGCAGATAAAAAGCCATACGACAGAAGCAAGAGAGCGCAAACAATCCAAGCAACGGATGGCCGGAAAACGGCGGGAGGCGTGACGCGAGATAGCCGCCAAGCGAGGCACCGAAGAATAGCGCAACCCCATTGATCACATTGAAATAAGCGATGCAACGGACCCGCTTTTGCGGCGTCACCGCGTCATAGATAAAGTTTCCCGCAGTGAGCGTCACGCCGCTCCAAGCAAACCCGGAAAACATTTGAACGACCATCAGATAAGCGGGACTTTGCGAGAACAGCCAGAACATCGGAATCAGCGCAGCCAAAAATGAACTCAGGCGCAAAACTCTGACATTGCCGACAAGATCCGCGTGCTTGCCCCATAGTGGCAGAGCGACCAGCGTGGCCAGCGAAGCACAAACCTGAAGCGCCATGTAAGTGACATAGCTCAACTGCAAATCGCGCAGCATGAAGACCGCGAAAAAAGGCGCCGCCAAGTAAGTGGCAAAGGTCAGACAGCCGCTAAACACCACGAATCTGAGGAAGTTACTCTCCCGGAAACGCCGCAAAAACATGATAAAGGTAAAGTCATTGGCCGGATCTTTCCGGTGCGGCGGCTCGTCCATGCGGCTGAGAAAATAGCCGGAACAATATCGCGCCGCCGCGGCCAACGAAAATATCATCCAGAATCCGAAGCTGTAATATCTCCGGTGAAAAAAATTCAACAGCAACCCCGACGCGACGATGCTCGCGACGGTCACGGCTCCGACGGTGCGATTACGCCAGCCGAAGTATTGGCCACGTTTTTTGGCCGGCACGTAATCGCTGATCAGGCTACCCCATGCGGGCCCGGCCAAACCGCCGCACATGGCCGCGAGAATCAAACAGATCAGCAGCAGCTCAACGCGATGGCCGATCGGAAGCAGCGGCAGCATGGCGACGCAGAGGATGAGCGTGGCTTGTGAGAGCACCAGTCGTACCAGCAACTTGAGCCGGCCGCCTATCCAATAGATGATCTGCACCGAAAAGAACTGTGATAAAGAGGACAACAGATTCGGCAGTGCGGTAACTAGGGCCACTTGTTGAACCGTGGCGCCCATGAAGAGCGCAACAGGTATGGCGTAGTAATCCGTCACGCCGGCCATGAAAGCGGCGCAGACGCCGTCTTTGAATGATGACCGAAGACTCTCTCGAACACGGATCCTCTTCCGACGAATCATCACAGAAACAAGCCGATCAGACATCCGCATCCGACAATAGAAGGCGGGGAAAGCGTTGAGCGTTCAAGACGTTGATTGTAACCGAAGGACTATTTCGACGGTAGGTTTTTTGTTTCTCCGCGCCTCTTCGTATCGCTTGTTTTTCCGTAAGCGCGCGGATTAAATCAGCCAATGGCGAATGGGACAAACTCTGTGCGCTGCTGCATTGCCGGAGGCGGGCCGGCCGGCATGATGCTGGGTTACCTACTGGCGCGTGCCGGAGTTGAAGTTGTGGTCTTGGAAAAGCACGGCGATTTCCTGCGCGATTTTCGCGGCGATACCATTCATCCCTCAACCCTTGAGCTAATGCATGAGCTAGGGTTGCTCGATGAATTTTTAAAGCTGCCGCATGAGAAGCTTTACGAGCTCAACGCGCAATTCGGCGAGCTGCGGCTTACCATCGCCGACTTTCGACACCTGCCAACCCGCTGTGGGTTTGTCGCGTTCATGCCGCAGTGGGATTTTCTAGATTTTCTCGCTGAAAAAGCGGCGCACTATAAGGGCTTCGATCTAAAGATGGAAGCCGAGGTGATCGCGCTGATCGAACAATCGGGCCGCATCATCGGCGTGCGCGCGAAAACTCCCGATAAGGAGATCGAAGTGCGCGCCGATCTGATCGTGGGCGCCGACGGTCGAACTTCGATCGTGCGCGAAAAGGCGGGACTGCAGGCAAGGGAATTTGGCGCTCCTATGGATGTTCTCTGGTTCCGGATACGGCGAACTGGGGCGGACCCTGCCGGATCCATGGGACGGTTCGATGCCGGGAGAATCTTTATTTTGCTCAATCGCGGCGATTATTGGCAGTGCGGTTATGTGATTGCCAAAGGTCAATTCGAAGAGCTGTGCAAGCAAGACTTCGATACCTTTCGCGCCGCGATCGTGAAGCTCGCGCCTTACCTGCAAGACAGCATCTACGAGCTCCGCGATTGGGATGACGTTAAGCTTTTGACTGTTCGCGTGAACCGATTGGATCAATGGTTTCGCCCCGGCTTGCTATGTATCGGCGACGCCGCACATGCCATGTCGCCCGTCGGCGGTGTTGGAATCAATTTGGCGATTCAGGATGCCGTCGCAGCGGCCAATGTGCTGTTCAAGCCGCTGCAGGACAGGCAGGTTACCATCGATGATCTGCGCCGGATCCAGACCCGCCGCGAGCTTCCCACCCGGCTCACGCAAAAATTACAGCTGGCCGTGCAGGATCGCGTCATCGCGCCGGTGCTCACCGACACCAACCCCCTGAAGCCGCCGCTCGCCGTGCGCTTACTCTCGAGATTCCCTTTTTTCCGACGCATCCCAGGTCGTATCATCGGTCTTGGCATCCGCCCTGAACACGTGAGTCAGGAGCTTCTCCGTACATCCGCCGACGCTCGCTGACTCTGACGCATCGCGGTATCCGCTATTATTACAACTACTTTTTTTCGGGAGCGTAGAACGTATCGAGCAGCCGTTGGCTGACCGCCAGTTCGCCGCCCGGGAGTGCGTCGAACTTTGTTGTCCCGTCCGTTTGTTGCAATATACGTCGCCCTTCGGGATCTTCATGCATCGAGAGCAGAATGTTCTTCAACGAATTGACTACCGTTGGTGGTAGATCTTTGCGAATCGAGACAAGATGGCGCGGCAAACTAGCGGTCTCGGCTAGAACTGATATGTCGGTTTTTTTCCCGTCCGGAAGCGCGGCATAGTCGTCGTTACTGAACGCGCCGGCGGCAACGCGTTCATTAAGCACCCAATCGACGAGTTTGTCCTGCGTCGAGGCAAAAACGTAACCGAGTTCACCGCGAGAGACGTTGGACTCGACACGATCCATGCGAGCGAGCTTAAATCCCTTTTTCGAGAGCAGCAATTTCGGCAGAAAGTAACCCGAAGTGGATTCGGGATCTTCGAACGCAATCACTTTCCCTTGCAAGTCTTCCAAGCGTTTGGTCGCACCGTTTTTCCGCGTGAAAATTAACGCGCGGTAGTCGGACATGCCGCCCTTCCACCGGCGAAGAAGCAATTTTCCGGCTCCGTAAACGCTGTTGATCATATATGTCGGATGGGGGCTCTCGAGGTAAAAATCCGCTCTTCTCTCGCTCAGGAGGTTCGCTAGGCGAGACTGCGTCGAAACTGCAACGACTCTGCCTTCAGTCTTTCCATCGGCAGAAAGTTTTTTCGCGATGTACCCGACAAACTCCTGAAAATGCTTCTCCACCTCCTTCTGATTTGCCTCGGCAACCAGTCCCAAAGTAATTGAATTTATTTCAGGTGTCCGCCGCGTTTGAGCCATCGCCCCGGTGCTCAGAATACTGCAGACAAGGAACAGCGCGGACACAACTGCGAGCCGGTAGGTAAGCTTCGTTGAAGGCATCATCTGTCCTGTGGCGTAGGTATTATACAAACCGAGCCTTCATGGCAAGCAAAAACAAACCACTAACTGTGCGACTGTTTCGCTTCCAGCGACCTCCTCTACGGTGGCTTATATCCCTTTCGAAGAGGCAGCGGGATCGTATGTCATTGTCGACATGGCAAGCTTGCGACCGTACTATTTCCAATTGGCGCGAGAACATATAGAAGATTGGCCACCCGGAAGCGAAAGGGAAACCGATCAGTGAAACAAAGCGCTGACAGAATTCTCACCACTCACGTGGGAAGTTTGCCTCGTCCCGCCGATCTTCTGCATATGAATATCGCTAGAGCAAGTGGTCGAAACCGTGACAGCACGGTATGGGCGGACCGAGTAAAGAGCGCGATAACGGAAGTCGTCGGCCTCCAGCGCGATGCCGGCATCGATATTGTCAATGACGGCGAGTTGTCGAAGTCGAGCTGGTCTAGTTACGTCAATGACCGGCTCGGCGGATTCACCGAAAGCGTTTCACAGGGTCAGAAATCGCTCGCGCGTGGCCGGGACCGAAAAGTGCTTCAAGGGTTTTACGACCAATACGATAGGATCCAACCTTTTAGAACGGTCAACGGCTCACAATGGACCGACGTCGTTTGCAATGCGGTAGTTACGTATACAGGACGAAATGCCGTGCAGATGGATATAGACAACCTGAAGGCTGCGTGTCGGTCAGGAGGTGGTGTAGAGGAAGCGTTCATCACGGCTGTGGCGCCCGGCTCGATCGTTACGCGGCGGGTCAACCGGTTTTACCCAAGCGAAAAAGCGTTCCTGTTTGCGATCGCCGACGCCATGAAGACGGAATATAAAGCAATCGTAGACGGCGGTTTCTTACTGCAGATCGACGACCCGCAACTCGTCACCCGATACGACGCAGAGGATCCGCCCCCCACTGCCAAAGAATACTGTAAGCGCGCCGGTATGCGCGTTGAGGCACTTAATCATGCGCTCGCGGAACTTCCGCCTCAGCGCATTCGTTACCATCTGCTGGGGCAGATGGCACGGTCCACATACGACCGATTTGCCGCTCAAGGACATTGTCGGCCTGCTATTAGAAATCCGGGCGGGCGCGTATTTGATCGAGGCAGCCAATGCGCGTCATGAGCACGAGTGGCGCCTCTGGGAGAATGTGAAGCTGCCGCCCGGAAAAATTTTAATCCCCGGCGTGGTCAGCCATGCCACCAACGTCGTCGAGCATCCAGAGCTAGTATCGGAACGCATCGTGCGTTTCGCTAACCTGGTGGGTCGCGAGAACGTCATCGCCGGGACCGACTGTGGCCTGGGCGGGCGTCTCCATCGCCAACTTGTCTGGGCGAAGCTCAAGTCACTGTCCGAGGGCGCGCGTTTGGCAACTCAGGAGCTTTGGCGATGAGGCCACTTCAGCACGGCAGCACAGGGTTCGATAACTTTGAAACATGGCGTCACAATCCGCTCATCTCCCAATGGTCGGTTCTCTCCGGCAGAATTCTTGGCGGATTGCGAGTACCGGCGTTCGGAGCAGCACAATTCGTTGCGCGAGGAGACCGACTGTTGTTCGCGCTCGCTGTCGTTGTGGCGCTCGGTTTATCCGATCTAAATGCTCAAAAACCGCCGCGAATTCTTTTTCCCTATTCCGTAGTAAACTACAGCAGCCTGCCCTGGATGATCGCCAAAGATGCCGGCCTCTTTCGCAAACAGGACCTCGACGTCGATCTGGTTTTTATGGGCTCCTCGAATTTGATTATCCAATCGATGCTCGCCGGCTCGGTCCCCGTGGCCGGCGTGGCGGGTCCGGCGGTGATATCGAGCGTTGTCGCCGGCGGTCATGTCGTAACCGTCGCGAATCTTGCGCCGCTCACGATCGCCTTGATGGTAAATCCCTCGGTTCAGAAGCCGGAGGACCTGAAAGGAAAGAAAATCGGCGTTCCGCGCTTGGGCGCGGTGGCCCATTTCGCGATTCGCATGATTCTCGATCGCCACGGAATAAAAAATGCCGCTATTATCCAGATGGCAGCCAACCTGAAGCCGCCGCGGGCATGCGACGACAGTCGATTGACGGCGCGATGATTTCGCTGCCGCTCAATTATGTCCTTGAGAAAGAAGGTTACCGTCAGTTGGTCGGACCTCAGGATTACCGCAAGCTCGGCATCCAATTTATTTCGCAGGGTATCTCGGCGCGAAAATCGTACATCGCCAGCAATCGTGATGTGGTATTACGGCTGATTAAGGCGACAATGGAGGGATTGAAGTTAATGTCGACTCAGGAAAATGCGGCGAAAAAAATCCTTGCTAAATATACCCGCCAGACCGACTCGGAGTCGCTCGACCGGGCCTACCGCTTCGGGCTGGAAACGCTAAACAGGGATCCAACGATCCCGCAAGAAGCCATCATTTCCATGGTGCGTCTGATGGCCGATCTTGCTCTCATCGATCGCTCGGCAGCAAGCAACACGCCGCCGGCAGCGTTCTACGACAATAGCTTCGCCGATGAAATGAAGCGGACAGGATTTTTGACTGATTTATGGAAGTGAGATCGTCACTGTACCGCGGTTGTCATTATCAGGCGAAGTTTTCGCCGCCATCAACTCCAAACGGATGGTGTGAAATCTCTTCGTTGTCACCATTTTGCCCGTCAACAAGCATCACGCTGAATTCAGCAGTCAAATCGACAAAGATGATTGCTGGTGTCGCACGTCTCATATGACGCCGCCGAACGTTCAAGACATCTATAGGATCGCCGAACTCCGCGATCCAGTCCTGCGTAACCTTCAGATCACGCAGTGTTACTCCGAGCTTTCTCACGCTTGGGCAGAACGCACGGGTTTTTTCGCTAATTGGTGCACCTTTGCGACTTGGGCCTCGCACCAAGCGGGTCAAACTATTCGGCAGGAAGATCTGATCCGCACATTTGAGGAGCGGTTTTTCCTTTCAGCGGAGATCTCCGCAGCCCTCGAAGACATCAACGCCAAACTGACGCGACTCGGCGCCAGGTTACAGGCTGGTTTATCAACCAACGCACTTTTTCAGGCGCTCAATCCCGTCGCGGCATTTGCTCGCGCGAGCGACGCCGTTGCGCGTGGTAACAAGAAAGTCTTCGAAGAAATCGGTTTTGAGTTCGCTCGGTTTTTGCAAACCTTTGACGCCGGAAACAGCTTCGATCGCGATCAGACGGCACAGTTTTGTGCCGCGCTTCGCCCCGGAGAGCCGCCTGACGGCCAGCGGCTACTGCGCGAAGCGTTCACGGCTTACGCTCAAGCACCATTTCAGGCTGGCAAACAAAAAGCCGAGCTGATGTTATTCGCGAATATCGCTGCCGGTTATCACGAGCAGATCCGTCTGCAGCCGGAGATCGCCGAAGCGCTTAACGCATCCGCTGGCGGTGCAATCGAATTCAAGCGCAATGTTTTAACGCATCTGCTACCGTTGTTCCGTCTTCCCGCGGAGCTTCTAACGGGATACACGCCCCATCTGGACGCCGCATTCAAAAGGCTGGCTGCCGAGATAAACCACTTGACCCGAGAAGTGATTACCGAGCATTTAATGACGCTTCATTTGTCGAGCACGGAGGTACTTCGCCTTGGGCGTGATCTTAGCGGGCCATTTCCGCCACTGCTCGTGCACATCGAAAACCCGGGTCTTGTGACCCTTCTTGCCGAGATCGACCCGACGCCTCAGAACCTGAACGCAACAGGCGCGAGAGATTGGTCCGATTTTAAAGAGCGGATGCACTTCATCGGCGACTTTTTCCGTATCTATCAACAGCGGGAGTATCTTTTCGACGCGCCATTTACCGCCCCGCAAGTTGAGATACTGAAGACGGGCCGGCGACCCGAAGGCCCATTCTAAAAGTGATTTCGGCAAATTTGTTCTCGATAAGGTTCGCTTGACGAGGAGGATGTTCAAATGAAGGTCGCCCTCAAAATTTTTTTTGTTTCACTCGTGTTGTCTGTGGCCAATGGCTGGACGGCGCAGGAAGGTCCAAATCGACCCGAGCCGAAACCTCTGACATTGGACAGCAAGACCACGGCTGTACTTGTGCTCGATCTGAATGCCCGCTGCGACGATCCCAAGCAAGTCTGCTCGAAAATCACCGCTCCTTTGGGAGATTTCCTCGATAAGGCCAGAGGCGCATCGGTGCCGATCATTTACACCGTCTCGGCAGCGGCCAAAGGAAAGCCAATCGGCGAATTGGCGGCGCCGCTTCGGCGGAAAGAAAGCGAAGTGATTATTTATCCTGACGCCTTCGATAAATTTTACAGCGGCGAGCTACAGGCCTGGCTCAAAGACAGAGACGCCAAAACGTTGATCATCACCGGCTCGTCGACCAACGGCGCCGTGCTTTACACCGCGACGACGGCGGCGCGCATGCACCGCTATAATATTGTTATTCCGATGGACGGCGTGAACGCCGCCACGACCTATGAACACGAATACTCCATTCACCAATTTACCGTTTTGCCTTCGGAAGCGAACAAATTGTTCCAGTTCACGAAGCTGTCAATGATCAGTTTTCGGTAAGAGCGCGGCTTCAAGCCCTTCAAATCGTTCGACCTGTTCACCCATCCACTGTATTAAGCTAGCGATGAGACCAGTTAACTGTTTTTATGTCGGAATTTCTCTACCAGCCTGATAGACAATTTTCTGATTAGAAGTTTCACGAACATAACCGCGATAAGCACGTTGTCGCGCCGCTATATAACTGATTTGCCACTGGCGCCCGGATTATCGAACAAGCTATGACACGATGGTCCAGATGGCATATATCTTGCGCCACTAGCACCCTAAATAGTAGGAAGGAGATCTACAATGAGGCATGTTGGACCCTTAGCATTGCTGTTCGTCTTATCCGCTTCGCTCGTTGGATGCACCGCGGCTCATATATCAGCGCTACGCCGGTCATAATTATTGCCATACGAAGGTGGAAACGGCCGGAGATCCGCTCATGCCAACTGAGCGAGACGTGGTCGACTATTACGGCCCCTGCGATGCGTTCGATCGATGAGTAGTCGGACGCGTCTGAATACTGCATTCAGGACGGCCCACTTCGCCTGACCGCATCTCAGGGGACGCCCATTTTTCTGGGCAATGTAACGAATCGCGTAAATTCCGTTAGAGAAGAGGAAGCGGAGAAAACATCATTTCAGATTGGCGAAACACAGTGCGATCTACTCATAGGGCCTGATCCAGCTCGATTCAGTGAAACTCGTTCCTATTTGCGACAATTTTCACGTGGCTACAAATCTCATTCCTTTTCGTTGAATCGGTTCTCGATCAGCTTCTCGATTGCTCTGACCGCGCGCTCGGCATCATCGCCGTTCGCTTCCACTTGAATCTTGCTCCCCTGGGTG